>Ga0194129_10008668_pt1 | contig 11688 bp, 10 predicted proteins | sample TA2KigCa35mmetaG_FD_150862 | JGI IMG/M metagenome (GOLD analysis project Ga0194129, IMG submission 150862) | Freshwater microbial communities from Lake Tanganyika, Tanzania - TA2015038 Kigoma Deep Cast 35m | ecosystem: Environmental > Aquatic > Freshwater > Lake | place: Tanzania: Lake... | reverse complement strand
AGAGCTTATACAAGCTTTTACTGTTGTGGATCCACAAACAAACAAGTATGTGCCAACGAACGAAGAAGAAGCAGCTTCGTATATTAATCTCGTTTTTAAATACCACCCCGCTTTTGCAAAATATTCCGGTTTAAGTTTGCAAATAGAACATTATCCCAAACACAATTATCCCGACACCTTTAAATATCAAGTTGTAACTCCATCCGGCAACTATGTTTTAGATAAGCCTCTTACTCTAGAAGAATTTCAGGGCAAATATTTTCAAAATAATCGGATACAATACATAAAGATGGCGTCCGACGACGCGGAAAAATTTTGGAAAGCAGTAATGAGCGGCGGTCAATCTGTATTAATGCCTATTATGCCATTTGGGGGGCTTCCTTTTCCTAATCCGGTTGCCCCTCTTCCCTTCCCCCTTAATGTTCCTATTCCTATTCGACCCGAATAATGCAAACAATTAAAAACAAAAAAGATTATTCTTTGAGTATAAAAGGAGGGTTAGTCTTTGCTTGACTCCCCGTTGCCAGAGCAGCCCGAGAATGGGCCTGAAAACAAGCAGTCTTCAACAAACTTTTTTATTCCGCCCGGAACAGGTTTGGGGTTGTCTACTTTAAAGAAACAGGAACACAACGAACAGGTTTATAAAGATTCTTTAAAAATAGATTCTGAAAAAGAGGCTCTGGGTCAGGATTGGGCTGCCGTAAGGGTTGCAAAGCAATCTGAGAGTTTGGTTGGGAAGGCTGCCATGAGTGGTGTTAGAACACTTAACGATCTCCTTACGATCCCATACTATTCGGGAGGAGATCCGGAACCACTTAATATACCCGGAAACGAAAAAAGAGTTTCAGAATGGTCAAACAGGTCGCCTCCTCCTTCCGATTATCCTTTTGCTTTTTCAACAAGCAGCGTGCTTTCTCCTGATAATAATAAAGAAAAAATAGGAGAAGAAACCGTTGCGTTTAGTTTTGCAGCACAAAAGTATTTATTCTCGGCTCCCAGTTACGCTAGTTATTTGGAACGCCTAAACGAAGTAAGACTTAGGGAAATGGTTGACGACGGAACAATTCCTGCCGGTTTAACGGATTTAGAAAGTTGGGCTGGAAGAGCGGCGGATCTTGGTTTGTTTATGCTTAGTGGAGAACTTACTATACCCATTGCTCTAGCCGGAGGAACGGCAAGAATAGGAACGATGGCTGATTTAGTATATGGCTCGGCTACCGCTAGAGGTACGTGGCAAACTTCTAGACTAGCCCAAGAAGCCACAGCACAGGCCGCAAAAATGACTAGGATTGGTTTATTTACCCGGGGAGCGGCTGTTGGTGCGGCTGAGTTGGTTTTATACGAAGCTGCTAAAGCGGGACTAGATCCTTTAGATGAACTTACCTCATACGAGTTTTTAGATGCAGCATTATGGGGTTCTTTATTAGGGGGAAGCGTAAACACGGTTTTTGGTAGAAAAATTTTACGACATTATATTGAGGAAGGTGTTGCTGCTCGGCAAGCGCGTGGTCGTTATGTGCATGGGGACGGGGAAACGGGGTGGACTTACCGATGGGAAGCCGCTCCTACAACGGCAAAGAAACGAAGTCTTGTATCGGGTCAAACATATAAGCCTTTGGCCCAAAAACTAGAGTATTTTAAAGATATTTTTTATGGTTCTCAAGAAGCAAAAATTTCAGCAATACGGGGCTTAAGACAGCTTTTGGCTCAAGAATCTGGTCAGGCCGGAACCGGAGTTGGAATGCCGGAAAGAAACGAGCTTGTAAGGCTGTTTTATCAACTGTGGAATAGATTTCAAGACGACCGATACGCGGTTTCGGTTGCTGAAGGAAAAAGGCTTCAACAACTTAAAAGTGACGGTACTGTAAATTTTGTGGCTTGGGCTAACGCTAAATCCGGATTACAAGGACTTCCTGTATTTACTGCACTTGAAGAAATTACTCAAAGAACCGGATACGGATCGGTTACTTTTGAAGTGTTCAGGGATGTGTTAGAAGAAACATCCAAAATAGGACAAATGGTTCAAGAAGCGGTTAGGTTTGGGACGGCTTTGGATGAAAACCTGATAAGAGCGGGAATGGCTAAGATTATTAATAAATATGTTCCCGAAACAGCACGAATTTCTATTTATGATGAAACCCTGCAAAACTTTAATTTACTGTCTTGGTCTGTTCAGACTGCAAGGTCAGGCGCAATTCAAGGGCAATCAAACGTAACTGGCCTTACTTTGGGAGACATACCTCAATCGACGGGCTTTGGAAGCAGCCTTCCGTTTGGCCTGAGCGATCATTTAAACCAAGCCGCCATTCTTTTAAAGCATCCAAATCCCGCAGTCAGGTCTATTGGGTTTATGGTCAAACACGCATCTAGACACCTACCTTTACCTCAAGGAGCGACTATTGGGGAAACCGGTCAGATGGGATTAAACAAAACCCTATCCAAAACTATCGAAGCATACCAACGAGGCATTTTGGCGGAAGCTACCGGCGGGGCAGAAGTTTCCTTCACGTCTAGATTAGATTTACTAAAAGCAAGGGCTTCGGACCCTCTTTTTGTGGATAGGTTTAATAAACAAATTTTACAGTATTTAGACACAGGTGCAGAAGTCGGTTTAAGTCCTGCTGCGGTTCGTGCCGCCAAAGAAATTAGAGAGGAGCTTAGGTATTTTGCGGAAGCGGCTTTTAAAAGAGGGATTCCTGGGTTTACAAGTTCTACTGTTTTACACTATAGTCCTTGGCTTTGGAGGTGGGAACGAATTCAACATCTGGCAAAAACAGCAGGCGGTAAGGAGGCTTTGAAACAGCTCTTATTGCATTCTTTTGGAACTGCCGAAAACGGACAAAGATCGGTTTATTTGGGTCGAGAACTTTATGTTTTTAACGATGCTCCGCAAGCTGCTGAAATTTTAGCCGCCCGTTTAATCGATCTTTCGGAACACGCCGCTCGAAAACCTCTTACCACAGTAGACGATGATCTTATAGATTCATTAAAAACAATTTCATCACCTTTAAAAGAAGCGCAGGGGTCGCCTACTCCTTTTGGAAAGACTAGAACCCTTCTTGATAGGGACGTTTCGGTTCCCACATCCCAAGATTTTTTATCTTTGGGCAGAAACTCTATGTCTCTCGGTGATTTAAGAGAAACAGATATTCCATTTATTCTGAAAAAATATTTTACGTCTATGCAGGGCGCTATTAATGAAGCCGATTTCTTAAAAGAATTTTCTAGCTTGTTAATAAGAAGCGGGATTGAATTAAAAAACTCTTCTGGAAAACCTATTCAGAAGTTTGCGGGAGTTCAGGAGGTTTTGGGATTTTTAAGAAGCACGGCACAACAAAGCGGGCATTCGTTGGGACCTACCCTAGTAAGGGGTTCTGTAGAAGAACGAGCCATAAACTCATTAATCGGTTATTTGAAATTTGAGCCCGTTGTAGCTAATCCCGGCATCATGGATAAATTGGTTGGTATTGGTGGACTTCTTTCGTATCTTAGGTTCGGCGGTAGGTTTGGGTTGGCCGGTGCTACGGAAACAGCAAGAATAACTGGAACGCTCGGATTGGCGTCTGCAATAAAGCAGTTTCCTGTTTTAGAAGAGATGTTGGTGAATTGGAGATCAATGTCAATAACAAATAGGAATGCCTCTTCGATGATACAAGCGCTGACTGCGCCTAGCGTGGGACGTCTTCTTAGGTTGGATAGACATGCTTCCGACGTGCTACCCCCATCGAGGACGGCGCGTGGTGGAATAGGCGGTTCGGGTAAGCTTGATGTGGTTGGTTCACGTCTTGCAAAAGTTTCTGACGTCTATTCTGATATAACCCTTCTGCCTGCTATTACAAGTTTTTCTCAAGTATGGGCGGGAGCCACCCTTATTCAACACCTTTATGATGCTTCATCTAAGGCTTTTAGGTTAAAACCGGCTCAACTAAATTTATTGGGAATAACAGAACACCAATATAACGTGTTAATTGATTATGTTAAAAGAAACGGTGTTGTTACGGATACCTTTTTAGGTAAGAGGGTTATTAGTCTCGGTGGGACTGTAGACCCCGCCGCAGAAACCCTTCTCCAAAACTTCACAAATCGTTTTATCAATACAAAAATTCAATCGGTTCCTACTCGTGGGGATTTTGCCGACCACGTGTTTAGTTGGCTTGGCCGCGCCCTATTACAATTTAAAACATTCAATTTAAAAGGAATTGATAATTTTTTACTGGCCAATACTCAAAGAGCCCTACACGGAGACGCGCTGGCGGTCGGAAGAGAATATTTAAATGTTGCAATTTTAAGCTCAATTATTCTTACCGGCAGAAACTATGCTACCTTGCAAGCCGCAAAAACTGCTGGCGCGGATCAAAAAACTCTAGATGCTCTTGAGGAAAACATGTCCGTGAGCGGTATTGTAAAAGCAGCGTGGATTGGTCCTGTTGAAAGCGGAATTAGTACCTATTTTATTGATTCTCTTTGGACCACTTTTGTTGATCCAGATCCTCTTTTTGCAAACGCCTTTACTTATAGCGGATCGCGCAAAGGAGGCTGGACAGATATACTCGGACCATCCGGGCGTATTGCAAGCGGAGCCGCCGAGACAGCCGTTAATGCAATAGAAGCTATGATGCACGGATTAGCTCCGTCTTGGCCCATGGGAGCAGAGTGGACCGCAACCGAGCAAAGAAAAGCGGAACAAACTTTTTTACCCAATCTTCTCGGAGTTAAAGAAATAATGGATGCTTTTATTTTACCCTCTCTTAGGGATAAACTTGATTTGAAGGAAAAACAGCCGAGGGGTTCTAAAGCACCAAGAGATCAAGACCCTCTTTCATTTTTTCAATAAACCTTCTTTCTAAGGAACAAAAACTATTATGCCGGAAGACGCACCGCTAAGTTACCAACAGCATACAGCTAATGGATCGCAAACAGATTTTAGTTTTGCGAACATTGATGGATATGTAAGTACAAGCTTTCTTAACGTTACTGTAGACGGAGTGGCGATGACCAACTTTACTTTTGTTGGCTTAAATACCGTCAATCCAAGTGTTCGGATTATTCCAGCACCGCTGGCCGGAAAAATTGTTGTAATCCGAAGAAAAACCCCGGATGAATTAGACGAGTTTCGGGGGAATGTTGTTAATTTTCAAGATGGGTCTATTTTAACAAGCGCAGACTTAAATCGTGGCATAACAGGCCTTTTACACAATATTCAAGAAGTTGGCGATTTATCTAATCAACCCATTGAAGAGGGGGAGATAGAAACACAGATGTTAGCAGAAGGGTGTGTAACTACATCTAAGATTGCTAATAATGCCGTAACTACACCTAAGATTGCTGATGGTGCCGTAACTACACCTAAGATTGCTAATGATGCCGTAACTACACCTAAGATTGCTGATGATGCCGTAACTTTTGCAAAAATTCAAAATGTTTCTTCAAATATTGTTCTGGGTCGGCCAGGCGGGGCTCCGCAGGGAAACGTACAAGAAATTGACTGTACTGATTTTGGTCGGGAGTTGATTTCTTTAGAAGACGGCACCGGTCTGCGCGACCTTATTTTCGGTGTTGAGGCGCCATATCAATTATTTGGAAATTTATCCACCGCACCGCTGGCTCCAAGATTCGAAACAATAAACATTCCCTGCACCGGTTTATTGAAAGCAGCGACCGACAATCCGCCTGCCATTAGAAGTAACTTTGTAAACGTTGCTCGTCAAAGTAGAACGTGGAGTACTAACAATGGGACGGCTCAAGATTCTTGGGCGTCTGATGTGAAGGTTTCTGAAACAATGTTAGGAACCGGTGATGGTTTGGGGCTTCATTATAACCTTAGCACTAACACAGGAATACAAATCCCTATAGGCTGTAGAAAATTTAGTGTTAGTTTCTTTTATGATACGGCTAGTTCACGGGAAGTTGATCCACTTTATCAAAATGGGTGGGTTTATGGTCTTTATCTTAACGGCGGAACGAACGGCCAAATTAGCCAAGCTCCTGAAGTTAATACCGGAAGAGGCTCAGGCGCCGTCTCCAGATTTCTTGGCGATACAACTGGGGGACATAACACAATAGACGAGTGGGGGGAGTTTGGCCTTGTTCGGCGGGGCTCAAATAGTTGTCCGGTTTTTAGAAACAGGGCTTTATACAGCAACAGAGCCCTTATGTTGATGGGCAGTTTTTCGCAAAATAGAATGATGTCTGCTTGGGCATACTCTCAAGGTCCCGGAACGTATAACATCGAAGTTGCCTCCGGCGTATTTAAGCAGATTCCTAGGTGGACTAACGAACCCACAGCAATAGGCTATCCCAGCGCCCAACACAATTTTAGATTTTTTGGGCAAGCAGACTTTGTTGCGGTTACTAATAATAGGGATTGGTGGCAATTTAAGTCTCACTCATTGTTGGATATTATAAATATTACGCCACTCACCGAAGCCCCGAATATTCACTATTCGCTTACCCAAGCAATGCAATCACAGCCAAACAATGAAAACGTAATCCCCTTAGTTGGCAGAGTAGTAACAAACTCGGGAGTTGTAAAGGTCCCAGTAATCGGACCTCCGGACCAAACACCTATCTATCTTAACGGAGGATTTAGGCGTGTTTACACGCTTGTAGTTGATAATTCTGACCACCCACCCATAGGCCCGGGCGACAACTGGGACGTGTTTAATACCAACAATAATAACGAAGATCTTTTTACTGCTGCTAAGGCCGGTCCGATGATCTCCATGGGAGTAAAAGAAGGCATTCCCGCGGGGACTTTCGGAACCGACTCTTTTGATGTGTGTTCTTTAGCCGTCTCTTTCGATATTTAAAAATGAACATTCATAACGAAGCCGAGCTTATTCTGGTCATTGGAAGGCTAGAAGGAAAGCTGGATGCTTTTTTACAAATGCATAGATCCCACGAAGAAAGATTAAAGAGTTACGAAAACAGGATTCGTTTGTTAGAAAATTCTAAATCTTATGTATACGGCATTGCCGCCGTTTTAGGTTTTATCGCGTCTTTCAGTTTAACTGTTATCACAAAACTATTTTAAGGAAAAAAAATAATGGCTATCCCTTCAAGAGGACTTTACGACCACAACATTGGTACAAGCGTTATAGGAACACCGCACGAATACATGATATTAAAGACTGGCCTTGATTCTATTGCTTCAGAAATTAGTTTTGCCGGCACGACCGCCAACAATCTCCCCGAAGGGCTTTGTCATGTAAACTCTCTTGTTTATGATTCGACCAAAAACACTAATGGCCAATACCCAAATGCGCTTTCGATAGTTCCGTTAATTAGTGCCGTGGCAAACGGCGGCGGCGCGCAGGCAGCTCCGACAACCGGAACATTTAGGGTTTACGGTCTTAGTGGTATTGCGGACACGACAAATACCCAAACTCCAATATATCGAATCCATCGTTTGCTTGCGTCTGTTGTTTTAACCAGAACCGCCGGTAATCACAATATTAGTTCTGGCGGCACCACATATAGTACTTTCTCTCACGGAGCTGCGACAACCGGTATACCGGGCATTAATCCTATTATTTATAACGGTTCTGCCTCCAGTACAACGGGGAATACAAATCCTCCTATGCACTTTATTGTAGATTTACTTGATTGTACATCCGTTGCTACTACGTTCAATGTCGGCGCGGGCAATCTAAATAAGTACGGATTTGCGTATAACCTCTTTTAAACATCAATAAAAATGTCACTTTTTTTCTACCGCAAACTTCAGCGTTTTAAACGCTTCTTTATAGGTTTTTCAAGAGCTTCTATAAAAAATAGTGTTGTTCTTGTTGTTGGCGGCGGAGGCGGGGGTGGGGGCGGAGGCGACTCGATGTCAATCGGCAGTCTGACCGGCGCCGGTGGTGGCGGTGGTGGCGGTGGCGGGATTGCTGTCTCTTATGAAGATTTGTTTTTAGGAGAAGACTACATCGTTGTTGTTGGAGAAGGAGGAGCGGGTGGGGTTGGTGAAGAGGCGGGGAACAACGGAACTCAAAGCAGTATTAGTAATCTTAATTCACTTCCTCTTTTTGCCACAGGAGGAGGGGGCGGCGGTTCTGGATATGAACCCGGAGCAGCTGGTCATGGGGGGTGTGGTGGCGGTGCGAGCGGACTTCCTGTATTACTGGTTTTTCCCGGCCTCACTAATGGTCAGGGCCAAAACGGGGGTTCTGTAAGCAGCATACCGGCTACATCACCTTTCCGTGGTGGGGGTGGCGGTGGATGCCTTGATGTTGGCGGTGATGGCGGTAGCGGTGGCGGAAAGGGCGGAGAGGGCCTTACATTTGGTGGAAGGGTTTGGGCAAGTGGCGGTGGTGGCGGTGCTAGGGCGGCCTCTGGGGGATCCGGCGGCAACGGGGGTGGTGCGGGTGGAAACGGCAGCGTAATTGGCTCATCCTCTCCAAACGGCTTTCCCGCAGAATACTATGTGGTTGAGGAGGGTGGAAAAACAAGAGAGATAGGAAGCGGGAGTGGTGGTGGTGGAGCAGGCGCGATGGAGGGAGGCATCGATGCAACGGAGGGTGGTCCCGGAGCAAACGGGGTTGTTATTATTAGTTATGATGGGCCGAATAAAAACCCTACATACGACGGGGGTATGTTTACCGAAGAAGTAGATAATATTGTTACACACTACCTTTACACCAGCGGAACGTTGCAATTCCCGCTCCCCTCCGGGGAGGCGTAATCTATAATTGGGGTGCATAAAAAAATGAATAAAAAATTATTGGATGAAATTCATCATGTTTTGGCAGAAACCTTGTTAGACAAAATTAAAAGTGGAACGGCGACCTCTACCGATTTAAATGTTGCTCGTCAATTTTTAAAAGATAATGGTATTGATTGTGTTCCGCAGGTTTCTGAGCCTTTATTAAACTTGGCTAAGATTATGCCTTTTGATGAAGAAGTTGCATGAATGAGCTAGAGCGAAAACTTAAAGATTTTAGAAACTTTGTGTTTTTAGCTTGGGAACACTTGGGCCTTCCTGAGCCTACTTGTGTTCAATTAGACATTGCTAGTTATCTTCAGAAGGGTCCTAGAAGGCGCGTAGTGCAGGCTTTTCGAGGAGTGGGTAAAAGTTGGCTAACAAGCGCTTATGCCGTGTTTAGGTTGCTACACGACCCGTCTATTAACATTCTTGTTGTATCTGCTTCTAAACAAAGAGCTGATGATTTTAGTACGTTTACTTTGCGGCTAATCAACGAAATACCTATTTGCCGTCATCTTAAACCTAAAGACAATCATAGAAATTCTAAGATTGCATTTGATGTTGGTCCCGCACCTCCGTCGCAGGCCCCGTCAGTTGTTTCAAAGGGCATTACTAGCCAGATTACAGGCAGCCGCGCAGATCTTATTATTGCGGACGACGTTGAGAGTTTAAACAACTCAGCGACTTTCCTTATGCGCGAAAAGTTATCGTCTTGTATTGCGGAGTTTGAGGCTGTCTTAAAACCGGCGGGGGAGATTCTATTTCTAGGAACTCCTCAGACAGAACAGAGCATTTATCACAGCCTTCACGAAAAGGGATATAAGACCAGAATTTGGCCGTCTAGATACCCAGATACACGTTTGAAGAACGCCTTTGGGGATCGTTTGGCTCCTTTGTTGTTGGATGGGGCGGAGGGCGAGCCTACAGATCCCAAAAGGTTTGGAACCATGGAGTTGCTAGAACGCGAAGCTTCCTACGGAAGAACCGGGTTTGCTTTGCAGTTTATGTTGGATTCTACGCTTAGTGATATTGATAGGTATCCTCTCAAACTTAGCGATATTATTGTTCTTGGTCTCAACCCTGACAACGCTCCGGAAAAATTAGTTTGGGCAGCAAATGTTGATAATATTATCCGTGATGTTCCTTGTGTTGGGTTTAATGGAGATCGATATTATGGCCCGATGGATATTCAGGGTAGTTGGATTCCTTACGAAGGCGCAGTCATGGCCATTGATCCGTCCGGTCGTGGCGATAATGAAACCAGTTATGCTGTGGTTAAGATGCTTAATGGTTATCTATATTTGCTTGCTGCTGGAGGATTTGAGGGCGGTTATTCAGAAAAAACAATGTCCTCCTTGGTAGAAACGGCTAAAAAGTTTTCTGTTAATAAGTTAATTATTGAATCTAATTTCGGAGACGGTATGTTCTCTGAGCTTCTAAAGCCTTATTTGCTTAAAACATATCCTTGTACAATAGAAGAAATTAGAAGCAACATTCAGAAAGAACGCCGTATTGTAGACACCCTAGAGCCTGTTTTAAATCAACATAGGTTGGTTGTTGATGTTTCGGTTATTCGGGACGACTACGAATCGACCAAGAAACGCTCGATAGAGAAGTCTCTACACTACAGTTTGTTTTGGCAGATGTCCCGGATCACAAGAACTAAAGGAGCTTTGTCTTTTGACGATAGGATTGATGTTTTAAGCATGGCTGTGGGTTTCTGGGTAGACATTATGGCTCAGGACGTCAACACTAAGATGAATAATAGAAAAGAAGAACTGTTAGATGCAGAACTAGAACGGTTTATGGAGTTTGCAGTAGGCAAAAAACAGAAAAGAGGCGAAAGATGGATTTAAATTTAAAAGTAGAAGATTGGGCCGATTTTACTTCGGAGCTTCTCTCCAACGCCTGTGATGTTATTGTTTGTTATGAAAACTACCTAAAGGATACTGGGGATGTCAAAAAGGCCGTCTCCTTGGCGTCTTCTATGCGTATTTTAAAAAATTCTGTTCCTAAAGAATTATTGGAGATTACTAAAAATGGGTTTACTAAATAACAATGTGTTGGGGGAGCTTGGATGACAAAGCCACGAAACTATAAAGAAGAGTATCGTAAGTATGGGTCTACAGAGTCCTATAAGAAAGACAGGGCTAGTAGAAACAAGGTTCGTAGACTGATGATTAGAAAGGGCAAGGTTCGTAAACATAGTTCGTTGGATATTGACCACAAAGACGGGAACCCCCGAAATAACTCCCCGTCCAACCTAAGGATTGTTCCTAGATCGGTAAATAGGGCTAAAAAATAACATAAGGAGTTTTGTTTTATGTCTATTACAAAATTAACGAAGATTAGGTGGAATCCCCTCGATATCGATGTTTTTTATGGTCCTTTCGAAGACGATGACCAGTTTGGTTGTTATTCTTCTTTTCCTAAACCCACAATTAACCTAGAGGAAAACATAGATGGTGTGGTATACTTTAGTACCTTAGTACATGAGCTTATAGAATTTATTAACGATGTCTATGGTATGGAGCTTAAGGAAAAGGATATAAGAATACTAGAAATAAGTATACTTCAGTTAATCTCTAGTAACCCAGAGTTATTGGACCAAGCCAAAGCCCTGCTCAGATTCGATTTAAGACATTCTTCTTCCGGAGGCTCCGTAGATACCCCAAAGACCTGAAAAGGCTCTATAAACAATCCTAGGCCCTTTGGGTTGGCTCCTGCGATGGTCCAATCCTTCTAGTACGACGCCCCTACCCAGGAAATGAGGGTGATGAAAATCCCTCTCGCAGATAGCCATAGTTTTGACAAAAAAATATGAAGTGGTTTGATATACGCCACCAGCCGTCGTTTCCCCCCGTGGGGGTGCGCGTGGGCAGCCGTGGGCGTGCGCGGATGCTGCCATCGCGGTTTTTTGCGAACGCACAAGAGGTGCGGGGGAGGTGGTCTGGGGCTTCAATGGGTGCGCGGGTGGGGCTTTGCCT
>Ga0194129_10008667_pt1 | contig 11690 bp, 13 predicted proteins | sample TA2KigCa35mmetaG_FD_150862 | JGI IMG/M metagenome (GOLD analysis project Ga0194129, IMG submission 150862) | Freshwater microbial communities from Lake Tanganyika, Tanzania - TA2015038 Kigoma Deep Cast 35m | ecosystem: Environmental > Aquatic > Freshwater > Lake | place: Tanzania: Lake... | reverse complement strand
CGCCCTCGCCTTCGCCCTCTCCTTCGCCCTCTCCTTCGCCCTCTCCTTCGCCTTCGCCCTCTCCTTCGCCTTCTCCTTCTCCTTCTCCTTCTCCTTCTCCTTCGCCTTCTCCTTCGCCTTCTCCTTCGCCTTCTCCTTCGCCTTCTCCTTCGCCCTCGCCCTCGCCTTCGCCCTCGCTGACGAACACGCAGGAGCCGCCCTCGCACCGATCACCGTCGGCGCAATCGTCGTCGTCCGCGCAGGCGAACGCCGCAGCGGGGGCCGAGCAGCCGACGAGCCCGCAAGCGCCGGCGAGCACGACGACGATGGCGACCACAGGGAGCGTGAGAGCATCGAGCCGCATCGGCCCAGTCTGCCACGTCCGTGCCGGACCAGGACGGCGCGACAGCCCAGGCAGGCGAGCGAGCGGCCACCCCGACGGGATGGCCGGTGGGGGAACCTGCCGTGCCGAGCGCGTGAGCGAGGCGCTCGGCGCCTGCCAGTAGAGCGGAGCCAGCTCACCGCGCGCCTTACGGGCGGGCCATCGCCCGAGCGAGGTGGGCCGCGCTTGTCTGGCTGGACGCGGGCCCGCGCCGGTCAGGTCTTCTCTTTGAGAAAGGCGATCACCTTCGGCACCACCAGCGACACCGCGAGCTGAGCCTTGTCCGGCGACAGGCCGGTCTTGTCGCCGACGGAGCGCGCGATCGCCGCCATCATCTCGGGCGGCAGACCGCTGCTGGCCGGCGCGGCCCCGCCCATCAGGCCGCCGAGCATGCCCATCCCGCCGCCGCCGCCGCCCATCAAGCCGCCGAGCATTCCCATCGCGCCGCCGCCGCCACCGCCGCCGCCGCCCATCAAGCCGCCGAGCAGGCCGGCGACACCGCCGCTGCCCAACTGCGCCGCGGCGCCCTCGGCGGTGGCGCTGACGGCCTTCTGCGCCTCGTCGCGGCTCAGGCCCTGCCCTGCCCGGTCAGGCTGTGGACAACGTCGACGGCGCCGGGGGAGCCGGTGAACTGCTGCACGAAACTCTCGATCATGTCTGGCCCCTCTTGGGCCAAGCGTCGCAAGGACGCCGGGGCAAAAGAAGGCGAGGCCCACGATCGAGGGGCCAGACGCAACCGAGCGCCGACCGACGCCGGGGAAGCCGCTTATGCCACGACGACGCCGTCTTCGCCTTCGACGACGCCGGCCGCCGCGAGAAAGGCGCGCACGACGCCGCGCGCGCCGCTCGTGCCGACAGCGCCGAGCACGAAGGCCCCGGCGGGACGCGACAGGAGCCACGCGGTCGGCTGTACGGGCGCCCCGTGCACGAGCCGGCCGATCTTCCTCGGGTCGACGTCGACGAAGGCCGCGACGACGACGCCCTGGGCGCGCAAGGCCCGACCGATGCGACGGCCCTCCTTGCCGGCACCGGCGACGACGACGACGCGGTCGTGCAACGCGAAGTGCGCCACGAGGTGCCTGGCCTTCAAGGCCGCCAGCGCATCGCGGGTGTGCGCGGGTGCCGTTCTCGTCGTCTGCGCCGCGTGCTGCCGCCAGGCGTGGTGCACCACCGGCAGCTTGGCCATACGCCAGCCGCGCCGAAAGAGGCGCAGGAACAGATCGTAGTCCTCGGGCCCAGGACCCTCGACGTACCCGCCCACCTCGACGAGGGCGCTGCGACGAAACGTCGTCGCGGGGTTGCAGAGCGGCTGCTCGACCCACAGCTCGCGCGCGTGCTCGTCGGCGGACAGCGTCGCGTTCTGCCAGGCGACATAACCGCGCATCGCCATCGTCGTCCTCGGCAGCACCTTGACCCGGCTGGCGATGGCCCCAAGCCGGTCATCGTCGCGCAGCACCTGCAGCTGCAGACGGAGGCGATCGGGGTGCATCACGTCGTCGGCATCCATGCGCGCGACGAACGGCGCGGTGCAGACCGCGAGCCCGGCGTCCAGCGCCTCGGCGAACCGCAGCGAGTCGTCGACCCGCAGCACGCGCACCCGTGGCTCGACGACGACGACGGGCGAGCGCGAGGCATGGTCGACGACGATGACGCGCAGCCGGACGCCGCGCGAGCGGAGCGTGCTCGTCAGCGCCCGCGCGAACCACCGCGGCGACACGTCGCGCACCGGCAGCAACACGTCGACGTCGACGTCGCCCGGGCCGCCGGCGCCGACGTCAGGGCACGGGGCGCCGTCCGGGGCGCGCGAAGACACGACGACAGGACCGACCACGACGTCGTTCTCCCAGTCTGGCGGGACGCCGTCCACCGCGCGCGGCCCGGGCGTCGGCGCAGGCGATGTCGACGGCAGCCGGAGGCCCTTGAGCGACCGCGGCGCGTGCGCCACGAAGACGCCATGGCGACCCACCACGGCCCTCCCACCGACGTTGCAACCGTTCTCGCCCAGGTGACGCGTCCGCCGCGCGCCGTCGTTACCGCCGGCATGCCCTACGCCAATGGGCCGCTGCACTTAGGCCACCTCGCCGGCGCCCACGTCCCCGCCGACATCTACGCCCGCTACATGGGCATGCTCATCGGCCGGCGGAACGTGCTGTACGTCTGCGGCACCGACGAGCACGGGTCGACGACGGAGCTGACCGCCCTGAAGCTGGGCCGGCCGGCGCGCGCGATCCTCGACGAGCTGCACGACCAGCAGGCGAGCACGCTGGCCCGCTACGGTGTCGGCCTCGACGTCTACTCGGGCACGTCGCGGCCCGAGTGCTTCCCGCTCCACAAGCAGCTGTCGCAGGACGTCCTGACGCGGCTGCATCAAAACGGCATGCTTGAGAAGCGAGCCAGCATGCAGTGGTTCGATCCAAAGGCCGAGAAATTCCTGTCCGATCGTCTGGTGCGCGGCACGTGCCCGAAGTGCGGCGCCGCCGGCGCCTACAGCGACGAGTGTGACGCTTGTGGCAGCCAGTACGAGCCCACCGAGCTGAAGGATCCAAAGAGCGCGATCAGCGACGCCACGCCCGAGATGCGCGAGACGAAGCACTGGTTCCTGGACATGAGCAAGGTCCAGGATCAGCTGTATACTTGGATCCTCGACAAGGAGAAAAAAAAGGCCTGGCGGCCAGCGACCACGAAGGCCGTCATCGAGCTGGTCCGCCCGTGCCTGCGCTTCGACAACGTGCACGAGCCTGCCTACAAGGAGGCGAAGGCGACGCTGCCGAAGCACAAGAGCCGCTACGCGCCGGGCAAGAAGGTCGAGCTGGTCTTCGACACCCGTGCCGACCTGCTCGCGACGCAACAAGCCTTGCTGTTTCCGACGACGGTCCCCGACGAGTGGGCCAAGCGCTCGATCACCCGCGACATCGCCTGGGGGCTGCCGCTGCCCGACCTTGACCCCGACCTGCGCGGCAAGACGCTGTACGTGTGGCCCGACTCGCTGATCGCGCCCATCGCCTTCAGCCGGGTCGCCCGCGCCGACGGCGAAGAATTCTGGCGCGATCCGCAGACGAAGATCATGCAGTTTCTTGGACAGGACAACGTGTTCTTCTACGTCTTGATGCAGGGCGCGATGTGGCTCGGTTCACAAGCCGACATGCACCGGCTGCCCGTGCCGGGCGAGCTGCAGCTGACCGACGTGACGTCGTGCTCGCACCTGCTCGTCAACGGCGAGAAGATGAGCAAGAGCAAGGGCAACTTCTTCACCGGTGACCAGCTGCTCGACCAGATGGGCTACTCCGCCGACCAGATCCGCTACTTCCTCGCGACGCTGAACCTCGCCGACGACGCCAGCGACTTCAATGTCGAGCAGCTGAACGAGCGCAACAAGTTCCTCGGCGGCATCCTGAACGCCGCGCTCGAGCGCCCCATCTCGGCGGTGCACTCGAAGTTCGACGGGCGCGTGCCCGACGGCGCGCTGATGGACGGCGTCGTCACCGACACCATCCGCATGGTGCAGCGCTACCTGAAGGCGATGGAGAGGTCGTCGCACCCCGGCCTGCTCACCGACGTCGAGAACTACGCCCGCCACATCACGAGCCTGTTCGCGCAGCACAAGCCGCACGACGATCGCTTCCCTCTGCAGGCACGAAAAGACGCGCTGTTCACGGGTCTTTATGTCCTGAAGAACCTGATGATCATGCTGTATCCGTTCGTGCCGTCGACGATGGACCGCGTGCGCCAGTCGTTGAACCTGCCCGCCTCGGTCTTCTCCATCGACGAGCTCGGCAAGCCCCTGCCCGCCGGGCACGCGCTGGGCCCGCAGCTGCAGTACTTCCCTGCCGTCGGCTGAAGGCGCGCCGTCGACGACGCTGTCAGACGCAAAGACGAAGCGCGTTCAGACAATGCGGAAGTGGTCCTTCAGCGTGCAGCGGCGCTCGCGCGAGAACGACAGCGCCGTCGTCAGCCCCTCGCCTGTCGGCGACGCGATGGTGAACGACGTGTAGCCCTCGCCGCCGAGGCCAAGCCCCGCGTACGTCGGCGCGTTCTTCACGAAGATCGAGCAGTCCATCGCCCGCGCCATGTGGTGCAGGGCGTCGATGTTGGTCGAGTACATCGCCGCCGTGTGGCCAAAGCCATGCTCGGCGCGCACGGCGGCAGCGATGCCGTCGTCGACGGACTTCACCCGCACCAGCGGGAGCACCGGCATCAACAGCTCGGTCTGCACGAAGGGGTGGTCTTCGCCGTCGACCTCGCACAACAGCACACGGGTGTTGTCGGGCACCGTCTTACCGATGGCCCGCGCGATCTTCGCGGCGTCCTTGCCGACCCAGTCCTTGTGCGGGTGCGCGCGATCTTCGGCGAGCACCAACCTCTCGAGCTTCGCGATGTCGGCGCGCGACATCTCGGCGGCGCCGTTGTTCGCCATCTCCTTCTTCAGGAGGTCGGCGACGTCGTCGACGACGAAGACCTCCTTCTCGGCGATGCACACGATGTTGTTGTCGAGGCTGCAGCCAAGCACGATGCCCTTGCCGGCGCGACGCATGTCGGCGGTATCGTCGACGACCACGGGCGGGTTGCCCGGGCCACCGCAGATGGCACGCTTACCGCTCTTCATCGCCGCAGCCACGACCCCGGGGCCGCCGGTGACGACGACGAGGCGGATGCCCGGGTGGGTCATCAGCTGGTTCGCGCTCTCGATGGTCGGCTCGCCCACCATGCTCAGCAGGCCGTCCGGCCCACCGACACCGGTGATGGCGTCGTTCAGCTTCTCGACGACGAAGCGGCAGACCCTCTTGGCCGAGGGGTGCACGTTGAAGACGACGGCGTTGCCGGCGGCGATCATGCCGATGGCGTTGCAGATGATCGTCTCGGTCGGATTCGTCGTCGGCGTGATGGCACCGATCACACCGTAGGGCGCGCGCTCCAGCAGCATCAGGCCGTCGTCACCGCTCTGCGCGAGGGGCCGCAGGATCTCGGTGCCCGGCGTCTTGTCGGCGACAAGCAGGTTCTTGTTGATTTTGTCATCGAAGCGACCGAGGCCCGTCTCGTCGACGGCCATCTGCGCGAGCTGCTGCACGTTGTCGTGCACCGCGCGTCGCATCGCCGCGATGATCTCGTCGCGCTTCTTCAGGGTCAGCTTGTCGACGAGGGTGTCGTGGGCGACGCGAGCGGTCTTCACGGCGCTGTCAACGTCGTCGTAGATGCCGCGGCGGCCGCCGCCGCGCCCGCCGGCGCGGCTGACGAGGGCTGGCGACGGGCCGCAGACCTCCGCCGGCGCCGGCGTCGCGCGCGGGTTCGTCACCGGTCCCATGCCCGCCGAGGCGGCAAGGGCCGGCGCCAGCTTCGCCACCACGCGCTGGACGATTTCATCGACCTTGGAGTCGTCGATCCGCGACATCACGAACCCCGAGAAGACAAGAGACCGAAAGAAAGCGAAAGCGCCGGCGACGAAGCCGGCGCGACACGAGCAGAGTCAGCTCTTCTTGTACCTGGTGTCGCCGGCGACAGTGACCTCGTCGACGATGGCCATGATCACGTGGTCGACGGGCTTGTTCTTGGTGACCTCGGTCTGCCGCGCCGAAGACCCGGCGCAGTACAAAACGAGCTCACCCAACCCGGCCCCGACGGCGTCGGCGCAGACGATCACGCCGCCCGTGGCCTTGCCCTCGACGTCGGCGCCCTTCACGAGCAACAGCTTGATGCCCTCGAGCTCGGGCTCTTTCCGCGTCGCGACGACGGTCCCGATGACCTGCCCCAACAACATGCCGCCTCCGAAGAACAAGCGAGCGAACCGCTGCCCGCCCAGCGAGCAGGGGCACGAGCGTCAGCCCGCCAGAGGCGGGCTGACTCGCGCACCTCGCCGTGCGAGGTGCGCGGGCCCTGCGCACATGCACCCGTTCAGGCCTTCTTTGCGCCGAGCGGCAGCACCGCGTCGATGTTGGCGTGCGGGCGCGGGATGACGTGCACGGAGACGAGCTCGCCGACGCGCTCGGCGGCGCGAGCGCCGGCCTCGGTGGCGGCCTTCACCGCGGCGACGTCGCCGCGGACGATGGCGGTGACGTAACCGCCGCCGTAGCCCTTCTCGTAGCCGACGAGCTCGACCTTCGCGGCCTTCACCATCGCGTCGGAGGCCTCGACCATCCCGACGAAGCCCTTGGTTTCGATGAGGCCCAGCGCGAGCCCGGCAACATTGTCAGCCATTGTCCTGCTCCTCTTGCATTTTCGTCGACCATGCAGGGCCGACGCTTGACGTTTTCAGACGTGGATGAACCCAGACGAACAGAGCGTGCGCGATCGGCTCAGCCGCCGCCGCCCTTGCCGGCGATGCCGGTGATGCCTTCGAGCGCGGCGTTTGCGGCCTTGGCCGCCTCGTCGATCTCGGCCTCGGTGCCGGCCAGGTACAGGCGGCCGAACGCGCCAAACGGCGTGAAGTCGACGACGCGGATGTCGGCGGCCTTCTCGGCCTCGTTGGCGGCCAGCGCGATGTAGGCGGCAGGCTCGCACTCCATGATCAGGAGCGACATGCCGGGCTCGATCATGGCGCCCATGCGCAGCTTGTCGATGATCATCGCGTGCATCGGCTGGATGTTCCGGATGATCGTGTTGCTGACGACCTTAGGCTTGATGCGATCCTCGAGCTTGTTGCCCAGCGCCTCGAGCACCGCCGCGCCGGCGGCGTGCACGACGCCCTGGTCCTCGTGGTGCAGCTCGAGCATGCCGTAGGCGCGCTCGACAACGAGGGTGGCGGGCTGCGCCGGCGTCGTCTTCAGCGCGCGGTCCATCAGGCCGTGGATCGCCATGCCGGGGGCGATCTCGACGAAAAGCGAGGCGACCCCCGGCACCGGGAAGTAGCCGCGACAGGTGGTGCAGATGTGCGCTGCCACCTGCGGCTGCAGCGAGTCGAGGAATGCGTAGCTGCGAAGCGTTGCCATCGGGACTCCATCCGAAAGACGAGGCGATGGACTTGCTAACACGGCGCTCCGATCGATTGCCAACCGCGCCCGGCGCCGTGATCCGCTGAGGCCATTCGACGTCGTCAACGACCGTCCGCTAGCGTGTCTCCCGATGCGTCTTCGCCGCCTCCTCTTCGCCTGCGTGCCCGTCGCGCTGCTCGGCTGCACCCCGACCGCCCCCGATCCGCCGCGAGCCTGCAACGGCCACGTCGCGCTGTGCGACCGCGCTCTCGACGACGTCGTCTTCGCCGGCGCCCACAACGCGATGTCGTCGCGCGACGACGGCTTCGTCGCGCCCAACCAGCACACCGCCCTGCCCGGCCAGCTCGCCCTGGGGGTGCGCGCGTTCCTGCTCGACACCAAGCCGCCGCGCGACGGCGACGGCCACGTCGTCAGCGACGGCGTGCTGCTCTGCCACGGGCCGTGCTCGCTCGGCAGCCTCACCCTGAACGAGCAGCTCGCGCGGCTGCGCGCGTTCCTGGACGACGAGCCGGCCACCGTCGTGCAGCTGCTCGTCGAAGACGACGCCAGCATCGCCGACACGAAGCAGGCGTTCGTCGACGCCGGTCTGTTCGACGAGCTCTACGTGCACGACGACGGCGCGGAGTGGCCGACGCTCGGCGCGCTTGTCGACGACGGCACACGGATCTTCCTGTCCGCCGAGTCGGGCGCCGTCGACAGCGACGAACCGTGGTTCCACCCGATGTTCTCGCTGTACCAGGACACTCCCTACACCTTCGGCTCCCTCGACGTGCTGCAGGCGACTGAGTCGTGCGCGCCGAACCGCGGGCAGGCGTCGTCGCCGCTGCTGCTCGTGAACCACTGGCTCGGCAACCCGCTGCCTGACGACACGCTGGCGCCGCAGGCGAACGCGTTCGCTGTGCTCGACGAGCGCGTCCGCCGCTGCGCGGCGGAGCGCGGGCGCACGCCCCATGTCGTCGCTGTCGACTTCGTCGACACAGGCGACCTCGTCGCCGTCATCGATGGGCTGAACGGGCTCTGACGGTCGCTCGCCGCCGGTCACTCACCACGCAGGGCGGGCATCGCCGGCAGGGCGACGGCAGCGGCCGCCTCGTCTCGGGTGGCGCCGGCGCGCGCGCCTTCGTTGCGGTAGCGCACGAGCTGGGCGGCGGCGGCGACGCGGGTGGTCTCGTCGAGGATCGCCTGGATGCGATCGCGGTTCAGCGCCGCCTGCGCGTACTTCGGGTTCAGCTCGGCGGCGCGGCTGAAGGCGGCGTGGGCAAACGCGAACTCGCCGTCACGCTCGTAGGCGACACCGAGGTTGTTGAACATGAAGGCCTGCTGCGGCTGGCCGTCCAGCGCGCGCTCGAGGTGCTCGATGGCGGCGCCGGTGTCGCCCAGCTGCAGCGCCGCATAGCCGAGGTTGTTGTGGGCCCAGGCGTTGTCGGGCTGCACGGCAACGACGAGCGCGAACTGCTCGATGGCCTGGCGCCACATGCCGAGCTGACTGAACGCGCGGCCGAGCCCCTGCCGCGCCGCCGGGTCCTGCGGGCTCAGGCGCACCCACTCCTCGGCGTGCAGGCGCGCGCGGCGGCCGTCGTCGGCGGCGAGGTACTGGCGCACGAGCAGGCGGCGCGCCGCCGCATCGTCGACGTCGAGGGCGACCGCCTCTTCGAGGCAATCGACGCCGGCGGCGGGCTGGCCGGCGCGCAGGTAGGCGTCACCGAGCGCCGCCCACGCCTCCGCCGAGGCGTCGGCGGCGAGCGCCTTGCGCAGCGAGACGACGGCGTCATCGACGCGCCCGGCACGCAGCGCCGCCTCGCCGGCGCCGCGGTGGTCGACGCGATCGCGCGCGCCCTGGGGCAACGCGTGCCGCTGCAGCCGCGAAGCCGCGGACGACGGCTCGGGCACGACGACGGGGACGACGGGGACGACGGGGACGACGGGGGCGACGGGGGCGACGGGCGCCGGTCCGACGTCGACGCTGCCAGCGACGGCGACCGCGGGCGGCGACGCGGGGGATAAAGCGCCCTCGGCGATGTCCATCGCCGACGAGCGATCGATGCAGGCGAGCACGGCGCTGGCGCCGCCGGCGACGACGGCCGACCACAAGGCCACGCGCCGGGCCACCGCCGGGCGCGGCGGAGTGCGGTTACGAGCAGGGGCAGGATCGGGCTCGGAGCGGGCGAAGACGGGGTCGGCGCGGTGCGACGACGCGGGCACGGACGGGCGGAGCATGGCGGGTTCCTCCACGACGCCGACGAGCGGTCGACGTCGCGGGCTGCCTCCCACGCGCTGTGCCAGCGGCGCGCGGCGACACTGGTCGCAGGCGGAAGCGGCGACGGGTGCCCCTCGGCGGGCGGCGTGTCCGCGCGGACACGGTGTCGTGTGGCCCGGCGGCGACGACGTGCGGCCCGGGTCGCCGCGCAGGGCCCTGTCACGGCGCGAAGCGGATGGCGCCGTCGTCGGCGGTGGGCGGCGGCGGGCCCCGCAGCTGCGGCGCCCAGACGCCCGGCCCCACGACCACGGTGACGACGATGGCCACGCCGGCGAGGCCGGCGGCGACCAGGGGGAAGACCCGGCCGAAGCGCCGCAGGTCGTCCGCGTCGCGGCAGGCCTTCGCCGTCGCCGCCACGCCGCCGACGAGCATCACCAGCGACACGCCGGTGAGAAACGGCGTCGCCATCGTCACTGGCAGCGTCAGCAGCGACGCGGTGAACATGACGAGCCCGGCGGTGGACCGCAGCACGCCGGCGGCCACCGGCGCCCACGCCGACAGCACGACAGACAGGGGCAGCGGCCGGCCCGCGCCGTGCCGGGCACCGCGCTCCCGCGGCGCGGGGCGGCGTGCGCCTTCGTCACGGGGCGCGTCGTCGGACGCAACGTCGGGAGCGGTGGACTCGTCGGGCATGGAGTCGTTCTTGGCAAACCGGACGCGCTGGGGAAAGACGGGGCCCGGAGGTCGTCATGCGTCGTCTCGTCCGAACCCTCGTCCTGACCGTCCTGTCGTCTTCGGCGCTGCTGTCGGCGCTCCTGGGGGCCTGCGCGCAGCCCGCCGCCGACGGCGGCTTCGGCGAGCCAAAGCCGGTGAAGGACGACGGCATGATCGGGCGGCCAACCATCGTCGAGCAGCCGGTGAACTGGGACACCGCGCTGGCCATCGCCCCGGCGTTCGACGCCGCGTCGTCGACGCTGACCGTGACGGTACAGCTGAAGCCGGGCTTTCACGCCTACGGCCCGGGCGAAGAGGTCAGCAAGCCCGTCGGCCTCGTCGTCGATGGGACCCACGGGTGGATCGTCGACGGCGCCGTCGACATCCCCGCCGGGCAGAAGAAGGACCTCGGCGAGCTCGGCACCAGCGTGATCCTCGAAGGCAGCATCCCGCTGAAGGCGAAGCTCAAGGGCGGCAAGGGCGCCGTCGCCGGCGTCGTCGAGGTGCAGGTGTGCACCGACAAGGCCTGCGATCGCCCCCGCAAGCACCACTTCACCGTGCCGGGCTGAAAGAACGGCGCGCCCGCTCCCCGCACGAACACCGTCTGCCCGCCGGCCCCGTTCGGGCCCGACGCTGCCCTTGGCTGCGTTTGGATCAGCGCGGCTGACGCGACCGTGTCCCAATGTCGCGTTCGCACCGTGGCACGGGGTGACGTCGGCAAGAAGCCGGCGTCCGCGACGCTTGGCGCGCGGTGGTCAGGGAAACGAGCTGGACGCGGCCATCGGCAGGCGGATCCACGCGGGCCGCACGGCGCGTGGCCTGACGCAGGCGGCCCTCGCCGAGGCCGTCGCCGTCCAAGAGCCCACGATCCGCGCGTTGGAGGCCGGCCGCCACGGCCCGTCGATCGAGACGCTGCTGTCGCTGGCCCGCATCCTCGACCCGACGTCGAGCAGCTGCAGCGCGGCCTCGTCGCCGCTGGGGCGATGACCCAGGCGGACATGGACATCGGGCCGGGGATGTTCGGCCTGCGCACCGACGCCGCGGTGCGCTCGTTCCAGACGCAGAGCGCGCTGCCGTCGATGGGGTACTACGGCCCGCAGACGCAGGTCGCCCGCGCCCCGCAGCCCGGCGTGCCGGTGTCATCGCCGTCCTCGTCCTCGCCGGGCGCGGTGCGGCCCGAGAAGACCGCGGTGGTCGGGGCCCCGCTCGGCGACGGCACCGCCGAGGGCGCGCTCACGTCGTCGAAGGACCAGATGCCCGGCGGCACGCTGCAAGGGTAGAACCACACGCTGGGCAACACCGACAGCGTCGGGAACCCGGCCCTGTGGGACTCGTGGTGCCTCGGCTTCGTCCACAACGCCCACGGCCGGGAAGTGCCCGAGCTGCAGAAGCCGGCGGCCATCGACTCGTACAACGCGTTCAACGCCCATGCCCGGATCGACACCAGCCGCCCGTCGAGCCCCACGGGTGCGCCAGTGTTCTTCCAGGCCAACGG
>Ga0194129_10008666_pt1 | contig 11690 bp, 19 predicted proteins | sample TA2KigCa35mmetaG_FD_150862 | JGI IMG/M metagenome (GOLD analysis project Ga0194129, IMG submission 150862) | Freshwater microbial communities from Lake Tanganyika, Tanzania - TA2015038 Kigoma Deep Cast 35m | ecosystem: Environmental > Aquatic > Freshwater > Lake | place: Tanzania: Lake... | reverse complement strand
ACAATGGTTGGGATGTTGGCCTGACCCAGTCATGAAAGTGCTGCTCACCGGCGCCGCCGGTCAGCTGGGGCAGGCCCTGATCGCCTCGAAGCCTGCGGGGCTGGAGCTGATCGCCTGCAGCCGCGGCGAGCTGGATCTGGCCGATGCCGAGGCCTGCCGGGTGGCGGTGCAGGCGCAGCGCCCGGATTGGGTGCTGAATGCCGGCGCCTACACGGCGGTGGACAAGGCCGAGAGCGAGCCGGAGTTGGCCCAGGCCGTGAATGCCGGCGCCCCAGGGGCCTTGGCCGAGGCCCTGGCCGAAACGGGCGGCCGGTTGCTGCAGGTGAGCACGGATTTCGTGTTCAACGGCGAGCAGGGCAGGCCCTACCAGCCGGATCAGGCCCTTGATCCCCTGGGGGTGTATGGCGCCAGCAAGGCGGCGGGGGAGGCGGCGGCCCTGGCCTTGCCCGGCGCCCAGGTGCTGCGCACCAGCTGGGTGTATGGGCCGGTGGGTCACAATTTCTGTTGCACAATGCTGCGCTTGCACCGGGAGCGCGAGCAGCTGGCGGTGGTGGCCGATCAGGTGGGCTGCCCCACCAGCACCCTCACCCTGGCGGCGGCCTGCTGGCGGGCGATTGGGGTGGGCGCAGATCCCGCCGCTGACGCCGCCAGCTCCCGCATCCTGCACTGGAGCGATGCCGGTGCCGCCAGTTGGTACGACTTCGCCGTGGCCATCGGCGAGCTGGGGGTGGCGGCGGGGGTGCTGGAGCGGGCCGCCAGGGTGACACCCCTCACCACGGCGGATTACCCCACGCCGGCCCAGCGCCCCAGCTACTCACTCCTCGACTGCACCACCAGCTGCGCCGCCCTGGGGCTGGAGCCATTGCACTGGCGCGAGGCGTTGGCTGACGTGTTGTGCTGCATGGCGGCAGCCCGTTCGTAGCCTGAGCCTATTTTGAGCCTGAGCATACCCTTTTCATCCGCCATGGCGGCCATGGATGTGCCTTGGCAGCTTCTCAAGGATGACTTGGTTGATCAGGGGGTGAGCGGCATCAGTGGCTCCCGCGATGCTGTGCGCGAGGCGGTGGTGCGTGCGTTGCTGCCCGCCGGCAGCGAGGACACCTGGATGGCAAGGCCAGGATGTTGGGGCTCAGCGCTGAGGGATGTGGCCCTGGCACGGTGCTCGAACTCCGCTGTACCGGCCCGCCCGCGGACTTGCGGGCCGTGTTGTTTGGGAGTGTCGGCAAATCTGTACGGTCTGTACGGTCAGGATGCCTTCCGGTCAGCGCCCCTCCGGCTCCGTTAGCTTGCCAAGGAGCCGTGAAGCGAATCGAGCCCGTTAATCGCTTCACTCTTTGAAGCGATCAGGTTGGTGCGATGGAGCCTCGATGGATCTGGCAGCAGCGCGACTGGCCCTGCTTCCGCTGGGATGCGGAAGCTCTTCAGCCGCTGCTGCTGCAGGCATCTGCGGCGCGTTTGGGGCTGGCTGAGCAACTGGATCGTCTGGATGCAGGCCTGGGCCGTGAGGCCCTGGCGGCGCTGATCAGCCGCGAGAGCCTCAGCACGGCCGCCATTGAGGGGGAGCAGCTGGAGCCTGTTGAGGTGCGATCTTCGGTGGCACGGCGTTTTCAGCAGCATCCGGACACGCCGGGTTCCCTACAGCGGCAGGCCAGCGCCAAGGTGGAGGGTCTGGTGCAGCTCTTGCTGGCTTCGACGGCTGAGCTCGATGAGCCACTGACCCTTGCAGTCTTGCATCGGTGGCATGCGGATCTGTTTGCTGCAGGGCCCGATGGATTGCGGGCCATCGCCATTGGCAATTTGCGCGGATCCCTGCCGATGCAGCTGGTGTCGGGTGCGATCGGCCGGGAAACATTGCATTTTGAGGCGCCGCCTCGAGAGGGTTTGGAGCGCCAGCTGACGTTGTTGCTGGATTGGTTCAATGGCCCATCCCTGGAGCTTGATGGCCCGATGCGGGCAGGGCTGGCCCATCTGTGGTTTGTCACCCTGCATTCCTATGACGATGGCAATGGCCGGCTGGCTCGGGCTCTCACGGATCGCGCCCTGGCCCAGATCTCCAGGCCGGAGGTTGAAGAGAAGCCAGCCGATCGGCTGATGGCTGGCGCCTTGGGGCTCTCGGCCAGGATCCAGCAGCGGCCCTCGCCAACCAGGCGATGGTGGCGGCGGTGCAGGTCAAGGCGCTGTTTTGGTGGCGGCAACGCCACAGCGGCTTCAATGCACGGCAGCAGAAGCTGCTCAACCGCCTGCTCGATGCCGAACCCGACGGTTTCGAAGGGGGGATGACGCTGCGCAAAGCCATCGGACTCACCAAGGCAAACCGGGCCACGGCCTGGCGCGATCTCAGCGAGCTGGTGGGGCTGCAAGCTCTCGAACCGATCGGCGCTGGCCGGAGCCGCGCCGATCGACTCACAGAGCAGGCTTAGCCCGCCAATCCGCCGTACTCCTCGAGCACTGAGATCACATCTCGGACTCGCCTGGCATTGCGTTCGGAGGGGTCGAGCTGGTGTCGGAGCTGGACAAGATTGCACTGAGCTTGCTGTTGAACTCGTCGAGCCGTTCGTCCTCTTTCTCGAGTCGTTACCGGCTCTGCCGGCCTTCGGCTACAGCCTCTGCTCGATCGCGTATCGCTGCACTTTCAGCTCGACGGTTGGCCTCCAATTGAGCTTCTGCGACAGCTGCCGCCACGGCGGCAGCGATGCAAGGAATTCCTGCTTGCTGCGGTAGGTCGACGGAAGCGGCTCCCAGGAGGTCGACATGCGTGTAATTGGTAAACAGCGTGATCAGGGCGAGGAGCAGGGCGGCAAAAACCGTGATCCAGCCTTGACGGTCAAATCCCAAAAGCACCGTAGCCAGCCCAAACCCTGAATACAGGATAGTACAAGAAAACTATCAGGGCATCCGTGGAATCACGGTCTTCCCGGGCATGGCCATGCCTCTCGATTCGCTCGCTGACTGAACCCGAAGGGTTCGAAGGGGAACTAGCTTGCATCAAGCGCGCTGCTTGGGGGTGTCAGGAAATCTGTACAAGCTGTACAGATTTTGGACGCTTTCGGCTCAGCCCCAGCCGGTGGTGGCGATCAGCCACGACGACCCGTGTCGCCAAAGGCCTACTTGGCCAGGCTCAAGGGGATGTTGGGGCTTTCCGGGTTCACGGTGATCGACTGCAGCTGGGGGCGCAGCACGAGATCCATGTCTTCCATGGGGATGGCCCCCAGCAGCACCTCAATCGGGCCCAAGTAGGGCACCGTGCGCCGGTGTCCATCGGCCAGGGCACGCACCTCCAATCCCTGCAGCTCGGGGCGGGAGGGGTTGGAGAGCTGAACGATTCCGTGAAACACGCCCGTGAATCAAGCCCATCTGATCAGGTTGAAGGGGTCTTGCCTGAGGGCAGCCGCCACTCGGTGCGGATGGTTTCAGGAACACCATGCCCCGGTAGCCTCCTGGTAGCTGGTCAAGCCGATGCCCTCCCCGCTGCCCCAGGGTGTGAACCGGGTGCTGGTGACCGGCGGGGCCGGCTTCATTGGCGGGGCGCTGGTGCGGCGGTTGCTGCGGCATACCGGTGCCACGGTGTTCAACCTCGACAAGCTCGGCTACGCCAGCAATCTCACAAGCATCGAGCTCACCCTCGCCGAGTTGGGAGCGGCGGCGCACCGCCGGCACCAGCTGCAGCGGGTGGATCTGGCCGATGCCAAAGCCACGGCTGAGGCGGTGCGGCAGGCCGATCCGGATCTGGTGTTCCATCTGGCGGCCGAAAGCCATGTAGATCGCTCGATCAGCGGACCGGGCGCCTTCCTAGAGAGCAATGTGCAGGGCACTTTCCACCTGCTGCAGGCGGTGCGCGCCCACTGGGAGCAGCTGCCCCAGGAGCGGCAGGAGCGCTTCCGCTTGCACCACATCAGCACCGATGAGGTGTTCGGGTCTCTTGGGCCCACGGGCCGCTTCTGCGAAACCACCCCCTACGACCCTCGCTCTCCCTATTCCGCCAGCAAGGCCGCCAGCGACCATCTGGCGCGGGCCTGGCACCACACCTACGGCCTGCCGGTGGTGCTCACCAACTGCTCCAACAACTACGGCCCCTGGCAGTTTCCGGAAAAGCTGATCCCGGTGGTGATCCTCAAGGCCGCCGCCGGGGCGCCAATTCCGCTTTATGGCGATGGCCAGAACGTGCGCGATTGGTTGTTTGTGGAGGATCACGTGGAGGCCCTGCTCTTGGCGGCCAGACGGGGCAGGCTGGGGGAAAGTTATTGCGTGGGCGGGGCCGGGGATCACGGCAGCCCCAGTGAGCGCAGCAACACCGAGGTGGTGCAGCTCATCTGCTCCCTCCTTGATTCCCTACGCCCAGCTGGCGCTCCCCACAGCCGCTTGATCACGCCGGTGGCGGATCGCCCTGGCCACGACCGCCGCTACGCGATCGATGCCTCCAAGATCACACGCGAGTTGGGCTGGAAGCCGCGGCACAGCTTTGAGCAGGGGCTGGAGGCCACGGTGCGCTGGACCCTGGCTCATGCGCGAGAACGCCTCGCCTTGGTGTGTTGAGCGCCGCGGCTCAACAGTTGTTGTCTCGAACCCACTCCGGCACCAACTGGGCCAACACCGCCAATGCCGCCTGGGCGTCTTGTTGGTCGATGGCGGTTTGCAGAGCCTCGATCTGGGGCCACGGTGGCGGCGGGATGGCGCGCTCGTTGGCGCGGTAGATCAACGGGTGCGCGGTGGGTTGGCTTTCGGCATCGATCAACAGCTCCTCGTAGAGCTTTTCACCGGGGCGCAGGCCGGTGCACACAATCTCAATATCGCCCTGGGGGTTCTGGTCGTCGCGCAGGGTGAGGCCGCTGAGGTGAACCATGTGTTGAGCCAGAGCAAGGATGGGCACGGGATCGCCCATGTCGAGCAGGAACTGATCGCCACCCTGGGCCAGCACGGCGGCCTGGAGCACCAGCTGGGCAGCCTCCGGGATCGTCATGAAGTAGCGAATGATCTCCGGGTGGGTGAGGGTGATCGGCCCGCCCTTGGCGATCTGCTGGCGGAACAGGGGCACCACCGACCCGGACGAACCGAGCACGTTGCCGAAGCGCACCATGGCAAAGCGGGTGGGGCTGGGCTCCTGGGCCAGGGCCTGGATCACCAGTTCGGCTGCACGCTTGGAGGCGCCCATCACGTTGGTGGGCCGCACGGCTTTATCGGTGGAGATCAACGTGAAGCTGGCCACCCCGCAGCGGGCAGCGGCACGGGCCAGCACCAGGGTGCCGAGCACGTTGTTGGCCAGGCCGGCGAGGGGATTGGCCTGCACCAACGGCACGTGCTTGTAGGCGGCGGCGTGGAACAGCACCTGCACCCCCTGCTCCCGCAGTGTGCGCTCTACCAGCGGGCCATCGGCGGCACTGCCCAGCAGCCCCGGGGATTAACCAACGGCAGGGGTGGTTTGCTGCAGGCGAGCACACCCTGATCACCGGTCACAAACATGCCCGCCTGGGCGAGCACGGCACTTGCAACCACCCATTCGTCGTCGCCATCCACCAGCCCCAGCTCAAGGGGCTGGACTGGGATGGGGGCCACGGGGTGCTCGCGCAGGAACGTCTCAATGGCTTCGATCTGCTGGGCGGGTAAGCGACCCTTGCGGCTGAGCAGGTCGCGCAACTCAGCCAGCACCACCTCGCTGGTCACCAGGGTGTGCTCGAAGCACCAGGCGCAGCAGATCGGCGCAGAGTCCACGCGCCAGAAAGGCACTCACCAGCACGTTGGTGTCGAAGAAAACGCGCACGTTGGCTTACGAGACAGCCGCAAAGACATCGTCATCTGTGAGCCAACCGGCCGCTTCCCCAAAGGGCAGAGCCTGGCGCCGGAGTTGCTCGAAGCGCATCAGCTGAAGCTGGCACCTCAGCGCATCGCGCACGATGTCGCCGCGGGAGCGGCCGGTTTCGGCGCAGGCAGCTTCCAGCCCCTGCTCCAGCTCCTCGTCTAGGCGAATGGTGAGCGAACGGTTGTTCATGCACCACAGTGTTGTGCCTCCAGGCTGATCCAGTGCACCTCGTTCAGGAGCACCTGCAGAAGCCTGGGCAGCTTGGTGGGGCCGAGGCCGTTCCGCTGGTGAGGCGTGATCACCACCACCTCCAGATGCTCCACCTGCGGGTGCTTCTGAAGAAACCGACAGCTCTGCGCCGCCAGGCGGTGCTGGAAGCCTGAATCCGGATGCATCTGCACCTCCAGCAGCATCACCGGGCCAGAGCACCCCGTCGAGGCGGTGGCTGAGCTCTTTTAGTTCGAGGGCCTCAAATCGGTAATGGCGATCACCGGGGGATGACGGTTCGAGCCCCAGCGCACTGGCGTTAGCGGTGGCGGCTGAGCCGGGCAGTAGCTCACGGATCAGGTCTGGGGCGCTCTGGAAAACCCTGTAGTACCAGCGGTCAGTGTTCAATGGCTGCTGGCGCTGGCTGGTGAAAAGGGTGCCACGGCTTGAGTTGCGGCTGCAGCTCGTGCGGGGCTTGGTGGATTCGGGGCCTCGTTGGCAGCAGGCGGCTGAGCGGTTCGTTCGGGATGCGACGCCAGGCGGCTCAGGGGGAAGCTTCGTCTATGCAGCCTGGTGATCAGCTGATCGACCTCAGGTCGGAACCCACCGCCACGCGTCGCTGATTCGCCAGCCCCGCCGCCGCAAACGCCAGGGTGGCCGCCAGCAACAGCTCGCTGGCTTCCGTGAAGCCCACCCGCGCCGCCAGCTCCGCCCCGCCACTGGCCAGCATCACCACCAGCAGCAAGCCCAGCAGCAGGTTGCGGTGCGGGTGGATGGCAGCGGGCGATAATGGAATGTGTTCCGTGATTTCACGGATTTTTAGAAGTCAGTGGTGGATAGCGTGGTTCCATCAACCAGCTTCTGGTGAGTGCTGATGGGCTATGTGCACGCCGCGATTGAACTCAGCAACCCCCGGGAGCCTGACCTGCAACCCATTGCCGCCCAGGCTCTGCCGGATTCCGGGGCCCTGATGCTGTGCATTCCGGAGCATCTGGCCCTGCAGCTCAAGCTGCAGCAGGAGTCGGAGCGGGAGGTCACCGTGGCCGATGGCCGCAGCATGCGCGTGCCTTATGTGGGCCCGGTGAAGGTGTCCTTTCAGGATCGGATCTGCTTTGTGGGCGCCCTGGTGCTGGGCGACACTGTGCTCTTGGGTGCCGTGCCTATGGAAGACATGGACCTCACCATCAACCCCAGCCGTCAACGCCTGGAGCCCGATCCCCGCAGCCCCAACATTCCCCATGCGCTGGTGAAGGGGATGCACACTCCATAGGGGCTCAGGAGGGTGACTGGAGCCGGAACTCGGCCACGGTGCTGGCCAGTCCCTCCGCCAGGGGGATCCGGGCGCGCCAGCCCAACGCCGCCAGCCGGCCCACGTCCAGCTGTTTCTTCGGGGTGCCGTCGGGTTTGCTCGTGTCCCAGTGAATCGTGCCGCGGTAGCCGGTGGCCGCCGCCACCGCGTCCGCCAGCTCCCGGATCGTCAGATCCACGCCCGTGCCCACATTGAGGTGTTGCAGCTCGCCTGGGCCGGGCTGCCAGTGCTCCAGGGCAAACATTCAGGCCTCGCCTAGATCGTCCACATGCAGAAACTCCCGCAACGGGGTGCCCGTGCCCCAGCAGGTCACCGAGGGGGCACCGGCGTCGGCCGCCTCGCAGAAGCGGCGGATCAGGGCCGGCAGCACGTGGCTGTTTTCGGGGTGGTAGTTGTCACCCGGGCCGTAGAGGTTGGTGGGCATCAGGCTGATCGCATCAAAGCCGTGCTGCCGCCGCAGTGCCGCGCAGAGCTTCAGGCCGGCGATCTTGGCGATGGCGTACCACTCGTTGGTGGGCTCCAACGGCCCGCTGAGCAGCGCTTCCTCGCGGATGGGCTGCTCGGCGAACTTCGGGTAGATGCAGCTGCTGCCCAGAAACAGCAGCCGCCGCACGCCGCTGCGCCAGGCCGTTTCGATCACGGCGGTTTGGATCTTGAGGTTGTCGAGCAGGAAATCGGCGGGGTAGGTGGCGTTGGCGTGGATGCCGCCCACCTTGGCGGCCGCCAGCACCACCACCGTGGGGTGGTGCTCGGCAAACCAGCCCTGCACCGCCGGGCCCTCGCGCAGATCCAGCACGGCCCGCAGGGCGGTGAGGATGGCACCCCCCTGGGCCGGATCGCCATAGCCGGCGCGCTGCAGCGCCCGGCAGATGGCGCTGCCCGCCATGCCGCGGTGGCCGGCCACGAAGATGCGGTCGGCGGGGGTGATCAGGGGCGGGGCTGTGCTCATCCCAGTGGCAGCTTCTCGAGGCCTCTGAACCGATCAAAATCGCGATCGAAGCCCACCAGGCGCCAGCCATTGGCGATCGCCAATGGCTGCCAGATAGGCATCGGTGCAGAGGCGGTGCGGCACCTCACCGCTGTGCAGCAGCTGGTGAAACACCTCCCAGCCGGCATGCTCCGCTGATGCCATGCTCACGCCGGGCTGCTGACAGAACGCTTCCAGGAGGGAGGAGGCTTCTGCCAAGGTCTTCACCGCCGCGCCCATCAACTTCGGTTGGCACACCAGCCGCACCAGCCCCAGGGCTGTCACCGTGCAGAACAGCACCTGCTCGGCAGCCTGCTGCTCCCAGTAGTGCACGGCTTGGCGATGGTGGTTGTGGTCAGGGCAGGCCAGGGCCAGCCACACATTCAGATCCGGCAGGTCGGCGGTGGTGCTCACGCCTCGAGAAGCTCGAACAGCGCGGCGTTGCTGAGTTGCTCGCCGCCGATGGCCAGCGCTCCTTCCAGTCGCGGCAAGCTGGCTGCCGACCGTTTTCTCGGTTCGCCTGCAGGCGTGGCGTTGAGCCCCTGCTCCACGTAGGCCTGCAGCAACTGCTTCAAGCTCACGCGCTCGCTGGCGGCCCGAGCCTTCAGCCGCGCAAACAGGGGATCGGGCAGCTCCAGGGTGGTGCGCATGCTCGCTCTGGGCTGATGTGCGTATCAGATTGGGTCGCGGTGCGCCTGCGTCGCTGCCTGGGGGTTGGTGGGGGGTTCTCCATTGAGCCCACCACGTTGAAGCCCTTCAGCCGCAGGATCGCCTCCTTGCGGGCCTCCTCGCGATCGGCGGCCACCATCTCGGCAACCAGTTCTTCCAGGGTGGTGGTGGGCGTCCAGCCCAGTTGCTCGCGGGCCTTGGTGGGGTCGCCCAGCAGCGTGTCCACCTCCGCCGGGCGGAAGTAGCGCGGGTCGATGCGCACCACCACCTCACCGCTGCTGCGGCGGCCGATCTCGTGCACGCCGGTGCCCTCCCACTGCAGCGCGCCCCAGCCCAGCTCCAGCGCCGTGAGCTCAATGAAGCGCCGCACCGATTCCTGCCGGCCCGTAGCGATCACGAAATCCTCCGGGGGGCCGGGTTGCTGCAGCATCCGCCACTGCATCTCCACGTAATCCCTGGCATGCCCCCAGTCGCGCAGGGAATCAAGGTTGCCCATGTAGAGGCAGTCTTCCAAGCCCTCGTTGATGCGGGCCAGCCCGCGGGTGATCTTGCGGGTCACAAACGTTTCGCCGCGCCGCGGGCTCTCGTGGTTGAACAGGATCCCGTTGCAGGCATACATCCCGTAGGCATCGCGGTAGTTCACCGTGATCCAGTAGGCGTTGAGCTTGGCCACCCCGTAGGGGCTGCGGGGGTAGAAGGGGGTGCTTTCCTTCTGCGGGATCTCCTGCACCAGGCCGTAGAGCTCGCTGGTGCTGGCCTGGTAGATACGGGTTTTGGTGCTGAGCCCCAGCATCCGCACGGCCTCCAGCAGCCTCAGGGTGCCCAGGGCATCGGAGTTGGCCGTGTATTCCGGCGCCTCAAAGCTCACCGCCACATGGCTCTCGGCGCCCAGGTTGTAGATCTCATCGGGCTGCACCTGCTGGATGATCCGGATCAGGTTGGTGCTGTCCGTCAGATCCCCGTAGTGCAGCACCAGGCGCGGATCGCTCTCGCGCGGATCTGGTAGAGGTGATCGATCCGGCTGGTGTTGAAGCTGCTGGCCCGGCGCTTGATGCCATGCACCGTGTAGCCCTTCTCCAGCAGCAGTTCGGCTAAGTAGGAGATGTCCTGGCCGGTGATGCCAGTGATCAGGGCAACTTTGCTGGGCAACGGTGGCACGGGATGGGGCAAGGGCTGAGCTTGGACACACCAAGGGTGTGATGGAGCTGACGGGGCTGGAGCGGGCTGCTCAACGGCCTCACGTCAGCCCCCTCGGCCTTGCATGGCTTGAGGCTGTTGGCGCGCCCTGGGGCTTCGGCCGGCCTCAGTAAGCTGGAACCAGTGCTGATCGGCCCCGTTCCATGCTCAAGCTGCAGCTGGGTGATCCCAATGCCCGCAAGCTGAAGCGCTACCAGCCGATCGTCTCCGACATCAACCTGCTGGAAGAGGAGATCGCCCCCCTCTCCGACGAGGAGCTGCGCGGCCTCACGGGCGAATTCCGCCAGAAGCTGGAGCAGGTGGCCGGCAATGCCGCCAAGGAGCGGGCCCTGCTTGATGAGCTGCTGCCCCAGGCCTTCGCCGTGGTGCGCGAGGCCGGCAAGCGGGTGCTGGGCATGCGCCACTTCGACGTGCAGCTGATCGGCGGCATGGTGCTGCACGACGGCCAGATCGCCGAGATGAAAACCGGCGAGGGCAAAACCCTGGTGGCCACCTTGCCTGCCTACCTCAACGCCCTTACCGGCCGCGGCGTGCACGTGGTGACGGTGAACGACTACCTGGCCCGCCGCGACGCCGAGTGGATGGGCCAGGTGCACCGCTTCCTGGGCCTCTCGGTGGGCCTGATCCAGCAGGAGATGGATCCCGCCACCCGCCGCGCCAACTACGCCTGCGACATCACCTACGCCACCAACAGCGAGCTGGGCTTCGACTACCTGCGCGACAACATGGCAAACGACATCGCCGAGGTGGTGCAGCGGGCGCCCAACTACTGCGTGATCGACGAAGTCGACTCGATCCTGATCGACGAGGCCCGCACCCCCCTGATCATCTCCGGCCAGATCGAGCGCCCCCAGGAGAAATACCGCCGCGCCGCCGAGGTGGCTGAGCAGCTGGAGCGTGCCGCCGAGATGGGCAAGGACGGCATCGACCCCGAGGGCGACTACGAGGTGGATGAGAAGCAGCGCAACGTGACCCTCACCGACGAGGGCTACGCCAAGGCCGAAGCATTGCTGGGCGTCAGCGACCTGTTCAACCCCGAGGACCCCTGGGCCCACTTCATCAACAACGCCCTCAAGGCCAAGGAAATGTTCACCAAGGATGTGAACTACATCGTGCGGGGCGGCGATGCGGTGATCGTGGATGAGTTCACCGGCCGGGTGATGCCGGGCCGCCGCTGGAGCGATGGCCTGCACCAGGCGATCGAGGCCAAGGAGCAACTGGAGATCCAGCCTGAAACCCAAACGCTGGCCTCGATCACGTATCAGAACTTCTTCCTGCTCTACCCACGCCTGGCCGGCATGACCGGCACCGCCAAAACCGAGGAGGTGGAGTTCGAGAAAACCTACAAACTCGAAGTCACCATCGTGCCCACCAACCGGGCGCGCTCCCGGGCCGACTGGACCGACCAGGTGTATAAAACCGAAACGGCCAAGTGGCGAGCCGTCGCTCTGGAAACCGCTGAGGTGCACCAGAGCGGACGGCCGGTGTTGGTGGGCACCACCAGCGTGGAGAAATCCGAGCTGTTGAGCGCTCTGCTGGCCGAGCAG
>Ga0194129_10008665_pt1 | contig 11691 bp, 6 predicted proteins | sample TA2KigCa35mmetaG_FD_150862 | JGI IMG/M metagenome (GOLD analysis project Ga0194129, IMG submission 150862) | Freshwater microbial communities from Lake Tanganyika, Tanzania - TA2015038 Kigoma Deep Cast 35m | ecosystem: Environmental > Aquatic > Freshwater > Lake | place: Tanzania: Lake... | reverse complement strand
AATTTAATAAAGAAATCGTTATCTCCTTTAAAATCTTGTTCAGTAAAATTACCAAGATCTTTCAAATCTCTTTGTACTTCTTCTGTGTTTGACAGTGTTGGAGTCCAACGAAATCCAACTGCTGCTGATGCAACTACTTGACCAAGATCTATGAACCCTCCACTAAGTTTACTCCAAAAGCTCCTGTCATTTCCCATCTCCCTAAACAGAGAGGATAATGGCGCTAAATCAGAGTCCTCGTAAAGCTGCCAACTCTTTATTGGTTCTTTTGGTTCTTCGGATGGAAAATCCGTTTCCTGATTTGACATTATCTACCTAACATACTATCTGCTTGCATATGATCTTTGAGCATCCCTGCTGAACTGTTTAAGTTATATTTAGAGCTTTGATTATTTATTATACCATCTTTTTTTGAATTAAAATTAAGTTTATTTGATATATTTAATTTTTGTTTAAAACCCAACTCTGCTGCTTCATATCTGGCTTTTTGAACTTTGGGATCATCATAACCATCGCCGGACATTTGAATTGTGGTCGATGCGGAATCCATAAGTCCTTCTTTAGAACCCTTAATCGGATCCGGTTTTGATTCAGAAAGAGAGGATCTTGACGAATGAACTACAGAACTTTGTTCAGATCCACTTGATTTTGAACTGGAGATTTTTGCTGCCAATGCATTTGAAGTTTTTGTTCTTGGGGAGGTATCTATTCTTTTATTGGCTGCATCTGAAAGGTTCTTGTTCTGTTGACCTACACCTAAAATCATAATTTAAACACCTAAAATCTAGAAGCGAGATCTGAGTAAGGATCTTGACCCGCCATAGGGAGTCCATCATACATAGTAGCGTTTATAGGGCCGTCAACAACATCCCCAAACAAGCCTCTAAGTCTATTTAAATCTTGCATGGAGCCGGTTGTATTTATTCTATATTGCATCCCTGCAATGCTACGATTTGGGATATTTGAGTCTTGTTGAGCAAAATTTAATTCCGGATATCCCTGCTCGTACGGATTACCACCGGGCATTAGGGGTGGACCGGTTACTGCGTCTTGTGTGTGATCTTTATTTTTTCTATTTTGATAGATAAAACTTCCAGCTATCAAAGCCATTGTACCCAACGCAGTTGCCTTAAACCCTCTTGTATCAACCACTCTTCTCAACGAACTTGTATTATCCCTTAACATTTCCGATATTCTTCTATATGGACTTGTCGCTACATCAAGAATTTCACCTATTGGTGGTGGTATTTCATCCGCCATTTCTGACGTAAGTTCTGCTGCCTCGGACGGGTCTAGTGGCGAAGCTGATCTCATTCTTGTCGTTATTGCATCGAGATCGCTCTGAATCTCTCTTTCTGCGATTGTGCGCCTTCTTTCCGCGTAAGCCTCTGATGCCAATCTTGTGGCAGATGTCCTTTTTTCTCCTGTGGCGCCAACACTTGGATCTTCATCTGCTATCAATTCTAGATAGGATCTTAAATTTTCATCAGTAATATTATAGGTTCGGGACGGATCATGCGGCATCGGTATGCCCTTCAACAGATCTCTGGCTTGATTTGGGGTTACATCCATAAGTTCAGGCGTGCCTGGAAGTGGTATTCTAAGCATATTCAATTGTCTAGAAACCAATCCCTTTGCCCTGGAGTCGTACACAACTGATCTTGCCAACCTTCTTCTCTCCGCAAGTAGTTGAAGCTGAATCATTATATCTTCTTCACCCTCATGACCAAAACCTTGCAAAAACTTTTTTGCATTTTCGCCGAATTGGCTTTGAAGTTCCGCCTCAATAGTGTCAACTATATCCAAAACATTTACTCCAGGACCACTATGGATATCTGAGATTACCCTCAAACCCCTTGAGACCTCTTGTCTAATTGCCATTTTAACTTCTTTTTCTTGCGTTTCCAACACCTTTACTGGTATTGTTGTTTTGGGATCTAGTATTTCGAATCGTTTTAATTCATTAAATAAACTTCTTATTTTTTTTGTTCTCAAAAAACTGGCTGCGTCTTCTACATATCTTGGGTCGGCAACCGCTCTGTTTTGGGCCATAAGACTCCTAGTTGGTTTAATCGATGCGGAACTCAACGCGTCTTTTCCTTCAGTAGCTATCTTGTGAGCTGTTGTTACGGAACCATATTGGGGAATTAAATTTTGTCCCATTCTAAGTATTTGTTTTACTTGATCAAAATTAGCGTTTTGCAGTGCGTTAATTGAAGATTCTAGACTTGTTACATCAGCTCCAGCTGTTCTTAATTCTTCCAAAACTCTTTTTTGTTCCTCCAACATCACATCTTTCGCTCGAATTACGTCTTCTTTAAGAAGTCTTCCACCCCTATCCATCATCATCGGATCAAATCCTGGCAAATCTTCTACGGTTTTGCCCAGTGATAACATAACGGCTCTTTGTCTGGCTAATTCTCTAGTTTGTTGTTCAAGATTGGCTTTTGCAATTGCGGCGGGAGATATTGAATAATCATGAAGAGTGTCCGCAGTTGCCTCAACCATTCTCCCTTCGCGTATCGCTTCAACGTTCTCATCATTGACATATTTTGCTATTGCCTCATAGGCAGATCGATGCCTTGCATTTTCTATTCTGCCGGCCACAGTGGTAGTGTCGCCAATTGTACTCAAACCCTTAACCTTGGTCATTCCAGTCATTTGCTTTATTAGGTCGACGAAATCTGAAGGCGCTACAATTCCAGATGTTGCTGTATTATTTTTCAGTATACTTCTAACGGCGCTTCCAATTTTGGGAGAACGGCCTTCGGCTACATCAACCAATGCATCCGCGTTCGACAATTGTGGCACTAGAAAGTTTGCAGATGCAGTTCTGTTGATCGTCACACCTAGCGATTTATCAATTGCTTTGGGATCTGTGAGAGCGGCGCCTTTAAGTTCTTGTGAGTATTCTAAAATAGATTGTGTACCCGCAGCATAAGCTTTTTCTCTAGTTATTCCATAAGGCGCTCTTGCGGCGTCACCTACTGCATCATCTCGGAATAAATTACCAATTGTCGATTCATCAAAAGATTCTGGGTCAATACCTAGATTCGTCAAAGTTTTGCGCACAACATCTCGTACGCGCGCTGGATCCGCCAAGTCATCTGCTCTTTGCAACTCAACATATTTGGAATAAGAATAAGGAGCTCCCTGCTCAATGCTCAGGTTGCGAAATATACCTATTGGCACATCTGGAATTCCACCGCCCTTCGATTGCCGCGGAGCTCAACACGTCTCTACCCCTAATTGATGCGGAAGCTCTTTCTGAAAGAGTGTCAATTAATCTTTGGTTAATTGGTGTTATTGCAACAAGATCCTCTCCCAAATGTGTACCATACATACCTTCCCTCAATATCCTAACAACCGTTTCCGTAAGTACATCAAATTTTTCTGCGCCCTCCCTTTGACCGTGAAATCTTATCATGGTTGATCTAAGACTCGTAAGTCTGTCTTGAAGAACTCTAGTTGTATCGCTAGCGGGATCAACAGAATCGGGTCTTCTTAATATATCCAGAGTAATATCAACTGCGTCTTTTGCATGAATGTCATAACCAGTTTCTTCAAAAACTCTGTGTACTAATTCATCGATATGTGTTTGCTGAGCTTTCCTTAACTGTTCTTTTATTAGAGGCGCATCTGAGCTATCAGAAAGAAGCAATGCGTCCAATGAATCCACCGTATCAAGTTGAGGTTTAACTAAAATAGATTCTTCGAAACCCTTTGGATCACGCATTGTTACGAAAGCTATTCTTTGCCTTCCGTTTGCATCTGTGTACGTGTGCATTATCGGGAGTCCAGAGTCGTCCATATCAAAGGTTCCAAGCGCCGCCTTATAGGTGGACATGATGTCATCTGCAACCACCATTTCTTTTCCTCTAAATGAAGCGTTAACCAACGGAAGGTCCCTTATTTCACCCTTAGAATTTTCTATCGCAACCGTTGTTATAGATCTTTGATCGATATTAACTGGAAGAGTTTTATCTAAACCACCTCTAGGTCTAATCTTAAATCTGAAAGCATCAGGGATTCTAACTTTAGTGTCCAATCCTTCGCCCGTAAACGCCTGACTTATATGATGATCCGCAATCATGTTCACCAATGCCGGAATATTTCTTGGATCAACTCCAGAATTTAGCGCATCCACTATTGAAAGCATTTGTCTTCTTCTCATTAGGGCTAAGGCTCTTCCCGATGGACTATACCCACTCATATCAAGTGCTGCTGCGTGCTTTATATTATCCAATACTGTTTTTGGTATCTCGCCAGTTTCTAAAAATCTTCTTTGAGACTCAAGTTGAGCCTGTATCATTGCCTGCATTCTCGCCTGTCGTTCACGACTGGTTACGAATGTTGGATCGTTCATAAGCAGCAATCCTTCGGTAAAAACTCCACCTCCCGGTGTTTTTGCTATGTTCATTGCCAAATATTCGTCTGCCTGACCTACCTCTTCTTTCAACGCTGAGACCGTTGCTATGGCAAGTTTTTTCCTAAACATATCCCTAGTCGCAATCATGCTGGTTGTGTAGTCTAAGGTTCTTTGAAGTTCGTCAGGCAGCGTGCCACCGACGAATTCTTTTTTCTTCGTTTAAGTTGTCTGCTATCTCTTGGAGTTTTGCAAAATCTCCAGCTTCTGCACCAAAAAGAGCCTTTTCAACATCAACAATAGACGCCTCTCCCTTTAAAAAGCCCTCAGATATCTGACCCACTCTAGCAGGATTTGAGTCTCCAGTTCTAATAGCTTTTTCCAAGGCTTCAATTTCACCGCTGAAGTTGATCGATGTTTCTAGCAACATCCTCATCTATAAAAGATCCTGCCTTAAGAGCGTTAAGGGCAGTTATTTTTTGGTTTAAAATTTCTTGTGAAACATTTTTTACCAGTAAATAATGACCATCACGAGCTGCCTCAATTGCCGGTTTTAATTTTCCAACCAATTCACGCACTGGATCATCTGGTTCAAGTCGGTCAGCCTCCTCTTTAAGGATTTTCAACATGCTCTTTGGAGTTACTCCTGGAACTCCCGCCTCAATATCGGCAGCAATTCTTCTTTGCTTTTCTACGGCCTCTGTAATCATTGTTCTCAACCTTTGCGACAGATCTCCCATTCCGTCTAAATAATCGATTGTTCCATCAGCGGACTGAATTGCATCTCTTAATTGAAGTGATTTTTCTATAGATTCGAATGCGGCATCGGCTGCTGAACTCGCCTCTTTGGGAACAAATAAACTTGTTGATAATTTTGCTGGCGGCAGGCCGAATGTGAGAGACCCCGTCGTTGCGCGAGTGTGACCGCGTCCGGCTCGACCTGAAGTTCTTCTTACCGGGCGGCGGCGACCGACGAGTCGAAGGGGACTTCTTGATATTGGACTAGCTTCTTCAATTGTTTTTCTTATAAGTACTTTTTCTGCAAACGATAGATTTTGATAATCGCCACCAGCAGTTCTTAATATTGCCTCAACGTCATCATAAAGATAGTTAATTCCTGTTCTGCCAGTTGGATCTGCTACCGATCTATCTAAAATTCCTCCTGCAACCAAATTTTCTATTTGGTCTGCATCAGAAGAAAAATCTCTAGGAGAAAATACAGATTGTAATCTTTTGGGAAGCTTGCCCATCAAACCCGCTACGCTCTCAAGTCCAGCATCTGATCCGACGAACAGCTTTTCCAGCTTCTTTAAAAAAGTTCTCAATAATTTTTCTGGGGAAAATGCTACTTCCAGCCAACTGTTGCAAAAGTTGTTGTTCAGCGCTGCTGATCATAGCACTGGATCCATCTACAAGAGTTTGACTAAGGCTGAATAACTGAACTCCATCATCCGTAAAAAAAGCCTCTCCTGGCAATCGTGCTCTAATGGTGTCACCCACTCTTTCTAGCGGTACTCCCCCCTTACTGACATCAAAAAGGAACATTCTTCCACCCACACTTTGGCCAACCAAATGACCTAAACCCTGTCTTCTTAACTCGTCTGCATTAGCTGGGTTCGCAAGATACCTATTAATTCTTAACACTCTGTTTGTATTAGAGGCAGTTCCTATCATTCTCCCCGTTGTTGTGGTCCCAAGACTATCTATCGTCCTATGATCTGCTATCTTCAATAGATCTGCATCAACCAATGCGGCTTGAAAATTGTCAAATTTTTCATTGGTTACAGTATTTAAAAAAACAACTTTTCCGTCTTCTTCAAGAACGCTGATTATTGAATATGCAGGAGTTCTCCTCAAAACCGATCTCATTGATTTTACTCTGTCATTTATCGGCATGTTACACTACTCCAGACGATATATTTATTGACGAAGTTCCTGAACTATTAGAAACTGGATATACGTTCCCAGACATTCCATTTCTTGACATTATCATTCTTAACCTGGCTGCAACCATTCTCGGATCTTCTTTTCTGGAAAATCCTGGATAGCTTGGATTGGTTAAATTCGCTTCTCTTAACTGTTGAGGATAGTAACCCATCTGAGACATATTGATGCCCATAGACTGACCTATCTTTACTTTAACATGATCCATGTTGGTGTTTGGATGCCAGCCTTCCCACCCCAAATCGGGAAGTTCATGTCTAGAAAAATACTCAACCAAATCAGGCCTTTCTTCTACTTTCATCCCCCATGCAGCTTGATAAATTCTTCTCTCCAACCTTGGAGCAGTTGACAATATTCTTTCTCTTTCCTCTGGATCTTGCTCTTGTATCATCGATCTAAAATGTTCTCTTTTTCTCTTGGGAACAGCCAAAGAAAGAGTGTCTATTGAACCACCATAAATATCTGCGCCATACATTGTCCTTTTTGCAGCTTGAGAAAATTGAGCTGCTGAAGCCATATCGCCAGATTCCGCTGCTTGCGAGGCTAATGATCTATTTTTTACATAACTAAGAATATCAGTATACTCTTCAAGGGCTAGCTGTTTTTTTCTTGCCTTGGGCATGAATCTTTCGCCAGTGATTGCCTCTCTGGTATTTTGTACTGCCGAATAAGCTAATCCTGTTGTTAAGCCAATCGTTGACCCAACAGCCCTAGCTGGAGCTGTCTTACCAAACATAGCGCCAACTCCAGCAAGAATTAATCCAGATGCAATGGGATTTCTTTGCGTAGATTTATTATAGATTGGTTTTATGAAACTTTCTATCGGGCTTTGCCATTCTGGAAAAGTAGATCCATATACATTTCTTCTTTCCCAATCTTCTTGCGCTGTTCTATTTGGAAAAAACTTTGTATTTATGAAAGTATCTCTATGGGCTAAATACTCTCCCATTCTTAACATCGATGCAACGCCGGCTGTTGTATCTAATTCTTCTGCTGATTTGCCCTTATATTTATACGGACTAAATGTGTTTCTTCTTGTTGTCTCTGAAACCTGTCCCCTTATTCTTTCAACTTCAACTCTTTCTGATGGCTCAAGAGCTCCCATATTCAAAGTTCTATCTAATGATCTAAATTCTCTTGAGTATGGAGCAACGTCTCCCAAAATGTCCAGTTGAGTGACCGGACTTGTATAATCTCTTCTTGCCGGATTTAATCTTTCGTACGTTACTCCGGGAAGCCTCGATTCACCTTCTGCAACTTTTGTGAATGGATCTCCAGTTTTAAAGTTTATAAAATAATCAGAACCCGGAAGAAATGGGTATTTGATGCCCATTGTATTTTGAATTGGATTTAAATAGTTTACGTTTGTTCTTTCTCTTGGAATAAATCTTCTTGTAATTTCAGAAAGTTCCATTCCCGCTTCTGCTGCTGGAACGTCTCCAAGTCCACCAAGATTTAAATCCCAGAAAGATCTTCCCATCCCATAGCCCTTAGACGCAGATTGAAGTACTGGTGGAGTTGGCTCAAAATCAGATTCACCAAAACCAAGGGTTTCTCTTATGTTGGCAAAACCGAATCCATACAATCCGGCCATTTCCTGCATTCTATATCCAAGCTCAGATCCCTGATACTTAAAACCCCCTTGAGATATAGGGCTTGCCGAAGCAACAATGTTTGGAGGGATGTATCCAGAAACAGGAGGAGGACCATAAAGCATTGGTTGCGTACCGGCAACTTGCTGGCCGGGTCTCTGGCGCATAAATCTAGAATCTGCATAACCTGCATTGATTGAACCAATTTGATTGAACGAAATATTTCTAGCGGTATTCAGCGGTTGTATGTTTGATGATATTTGATTATTATAACTACCCATCTGAAGACCGACGACGTTTCCGGAACCAAAAACCTGTGGTTCCGACGATCCGGAAACTGCCGATCCCATTATCGGAGCAACTTTTCCTGAGGATATTAACCCAGAAGGATTATATGCGCCAGAATAACCCGCAGGAATGTATTGCGATAATGATTCTTGTGTTTCTTGAGAGTGCATCTGAACTTGTGGCTTCAAAACTCTGCCAATCGTCATATTCAATGCTGGTGTAATTGGCCCAAAACCTCCAGTAAAATACTCTCCAGTTACAGGATATGGCCTGTCAAAATAATGCTCTCTTTCAAACCTGTAGGGATCAAATGGTCGCAATGGAGAAAAGTCGTATCCATATCCAAATCTTTCAAGCGGCGATCCAAATGCATCAGATGTATATGTAGAACCTGAGGCCATTCTTCTATAATAAGATGGCCTGTAGTACATTGTTTTGCCACCCTCAAATGGGGTAACTCCAAGTGGCCAGTATCTACCTTGTTTTACCGGAACCTCACCCTCTAATAACTGCTCCTTCTTTTCTGCATACCCCATTCCTCCTGGAGTTATTCCAGAAAAAGCTGATTGAACCTCAACTGCTCCCCTTGCTAATTTTGTGCCAAAGAAAGGAGAATAAATCTTTTCTCCTCTTTGATCTCTTTCATTAACCATTCCTCCCAAAGTTCTGTCAGCGGTCATCAGTGCGGTTGCTCCAGCAATCAGCGGTAGGACACGCTTCATTCCGTATCCGCCAACAAATGCTCCGACAGGACCTCTTGATTCTTCTTGTTGCAATCCTAGTCCAACAGTTTCAAAGTATCTATTTAATCTTTCAGACAAATGAATTGATGGAATTGATGCGGTGCTGTATGTATCTTGATCTCTATAAGATGTTATTCCAAGCACATTGCCAGCAATTTTTGTGAAGCTAGTTTCCCCTCTCGATGCCCTGTCTAGCACTGTTTCAAAAGTCGGAACAAATGTAGTTCCCATATTGCCGAGCGGATTAACTGCGTTTGGACCTAATTCATAGGGTGCGGCACCTAAAGTTCTTCTTATCGTAGGCCTTATTAGGTTTGCAAGTCTTCCAGCGCCTTGGGCGTTGACGTTTGATATCGATTGCGTTGTGAATGGAGACAGTAATCCTCCAAGAGCAGTTGCGAAATCCGGATCTGCCTCCCTTTGCCTAATTATACTTCCAAGAGATAAACTGGCTATTCTACCTCTTTGCGTAGTCGATGCATAGGATCCATACGCACTCAGTTCCAGTACTGTTCCCAGAGCTGCGGCTCTTGCCTCGCTTAGTTGAGCTGCTGATATGTGTCCAGATTCCTTCAGTGATTTAAGAACCTGTTCTATTCTCTTGGCTACTTCTACTGGATTTCCACCAAATTCTTCATGCGCCTGAAGTTCCACATTAAATTTGTGGATCATATTTCTCAAGAAATCTTGTCTTGTTGTAATTGTAGACGTGGATGTGGTCGATATATATGTAGATGTGGCTGCAGATTCTTGAATTTGTCTTTCTAGTGCCCTTGAAGCTCTAGACAAGCCGGTTATATCAATTCCGCGACTGGTTAATCCTAGTTTAGAATCCTCAAATTTTTTAAGAGCTTCTTTACCAATATCAATTAATTCATGTCCAGATTTATCTGAAACTCTTAGAGTTGCATCTACTCCCATCACATTTTCGATTGCACTCATTGATCTAAGATCTGTAGCTTTTCCTTGAGCAGATAATCTGAATGATTCAAATGCACTTGCTGTCTCGTCTGCATCGAACATAACCGATCCAGTTTCATCAATAACCTGAGGTAAGCCCTCATCTGTTTGAGACAATATGAGGGCTTTGCCACCCCTCAATCTTATTTCTCCTTCATTTATCAATCTAGTGAGAGTTGATTCATTTCTTATATCAGATTTTCTATTTAGAAATCTACCAATTCTTCTAGACATAGAATTTGGTTGCTCTTCGTCTATATCGAAGGCTGATCTTATTCTTTCTCCCCTGGACAAACTTTCACCGCTTGCTTCAGCTGCAAGTTCTGAATCTCTATAAGATCTACGACCAGTTGCTAATCGGGTAGCTCTTGCATAAATATCTGTATCAATTGAAGATATAGCCTTAAACAATCCGGGAATCTGCTTTATTGATTCACTGCTAGAACTCTCTTTTATGGCAAAGAGGTTTCCAACGGCTCCAAACATTCCACCTCTTTGTTTTACCCACGCATATACCTGTGCACTCTCTCCTCCTCCACCTAGGAAATCTTGCCTGGATATTCCTGGAAGAAATTGAATTTCAGTGAAAGGATCGGTTCTTCTTGGTCCACCCAAACCAATCATCTGCAGAGGATTAAATTTTACAAAAGGAACACCAACATCCTGAGAAAGAGTTCTAACCATTCGCTGCGCCGCACCCGTTATTGGGGTCGTATCTATAATGTTTCCACTAACCCCCTCATAAACTCCTCTGACAGTAGAAAAACCTATAGTTCTAGATACCGGGTCCTGCATGGCAATTTCACCAAATAAGCGCCTGGCTTCCCTCTGCTCATCCTCACTGAGCCCACGCAGTATGCCCTGATCAAAAGCTTTGTCTACGGTTACTTGTTTCAAACCAAATATGTTGAAACCGCCAACATCTGACGGCCTCGTCATTAACTTTTGATCAATTAAGAAACTTCTCAATTGCTCTGTGTTAGTAGAATCTATTCCTCTTTTGGCCAATTCCCTGGATATAGTTGTTCCATCAACAAGGTCGCCAAAACTAGTTGTTAACTGAATGCCAAGTTTTTGAGCGGTTTTTCTAGCTAAATAGTCTACTTTATTTGAATTAATTGGTCCATCAAAATCGGAATAGAGTGCTTTTTGCGGTCTAACCAAATTTGAGGCTGCAGGAACTATTATGTTTTTTCTTGTTGTATCATAAAGAATTTGACCTCTTTGTGCAAGGCCTTCTCTGAATGTAGGATCTTGGAAAATAGCATCCGTTGTGGCAAATGCTCTTTTTGCTTGATCTACGCTAAGCTTTCTACCCCTACCCTTTAGTTCCTTATTGGCCCTGTTGACAAGTATCTGGAAAAAATTGTCATCGTCAGTTGAAGTAGAATTGATGCTTGAAATACCAAAAGTTATTCTTTGTGATATATTTTTTGTAGTATTTAAGCCAGATATCTTTAGTCCAGAAACCATGTTCTTTGCCGATGTTCTATCTGCGCCAAAGGCAACTAGTCTGTCCTCAACCATCTTTCCATATTCGTTAACCTCAAATGCAAAACGGAAATTTGCCTTTGTATCAGGTACGTTTGCGCCTTCGGGATCAATGCTTTGTGAAGACCTAAAAGCTGCTTGTGCAAAAGTAGAAATTCTACTCTTGTGCCTTGATCGCAAATTCGATATGGTTAGGTCCAGCATTCTCCTTGCTTCAGTTGGATTTGGATGTGCTGCCCTTAGTGCCTCATCGTATGCCATTGCACCGTGTATGACATCATATGCTCTTCTCGCAGAAGAAAAATCT
>Ga0194129_10008661_pt1 | contig 11695 bp, 4 predicted proteins | sample TA2KigCa35mmetaG_FD_150862 | JGI IMG/M metagenome (GOLD analysis project Ga0194129, IMG submission 150862) | Freshwater microbial communities from Lake Tanganyika, Tanzania - TA2015038 Kigoma Deep Cast 35m | ecosystem: Environmental > Aquatic > Freshwater > Lake | place: Tanzania: Lake... | reverse complement strand
GGGAACTGGTCCAGCTGGAGCAATAGACACTGGTAGATCTATAACTTCTGGATTATCTGGCCCACCCAAAACAGCTACAACAATATCTGGTAAACCATTATTTGCAGAAAAAGAACAAGCTGTAGCTGCTGTAGCTGGGGCAAAACCAACAACACCTACCGCGACAGGTGCAACTCAAGCACAAGTAATTGCAGCAAAAAGAGAATTTTCTCCTGATATTAATAAGCCATTAGGTATTGGAGCGAAAGGTGCATTGACTTCTGCCGAAGCAGAAAAATATAAAGCCGCAAATATGGCAGAGCAAGATAAATTAAGACAACAAGCTGCGACTTTATCAGTAAAAGCAGCAAAAGGCGATTCTACTGCAAGAGCAGAATTAGAACAAACAAAAAATAAAATATCAGGATTAAGCGAAAGATATAAAGGAGCCGAAGGAGTAGCTCAAACTTTAGCTTATGGAGAAAGGCCAGTCGCTGCAGCAACAGAAAGCATGGCTCAAAAATTAGGAAGAACTAGAGCTGAAATGCAATTTGGAGACGTTAATAGAGAAAGAAGGGAAAAAGAGGCTGCTGATAGATTTTATGGCCCAGAAAAGAAAGATAAAGCAAATCAACAAGCTCCAGCTACATCTAAGGGTGAAGTGAATGTCTCTTTTACTCCAATATCTGTTGATATTAAAGGAGCGGTAGAAACAGCTAATGATGAATTAAGTCAAAAAATGACAGACGCAATCAAGCAAGCCGTAGAACAAATTGCTCCGGGAATAATTTCTAAAATTTATGGACCACCTAGAGATAGTGCAAAGACATGAGCTATATAATTACAGGGGCAACCTTACTTTCGTATAACCATCAAAATATATTTTTAGGTGATGTAGCAAGACTTAATTCTTTAAAAAATTATACAGTAGAAGGATTTTTTTTACAATCAAGAAATCAGATTGGCGTATCTGGAAATTTAGCGCTAGAAAGTGGAATAGTTAGATCTCTAAATGAAAGAGAAGATATTATCGTTAATGACATAAATCTTGGTCCAGCAAGAATAAATAGTGTTAATTTTGATACAAACAATCCTGTTAGATTATCTAGATATACAATTAATTTTGATGTTTTAACTAGTGGTAATTTTGATCTATATACATTAAGTGGAAACTTATATAGTGGCATTACAGGATCATTAACTGGCACATCAAGCTTATTAGAAGTTTTTGATGAAACATTAAGTTTTAATATTAATGATGACGATAGCTATAATTATAGTCAAAATTTAAATATAAGATATCGTCAAACTGATGGATATGAATCTCCCATAAATTTAGCAAAAAGGCTTGCTTCTGGAATATTTTCAGCAAATCCAAATATAGGATTTATTGATTCAAAATATTCTGGATTTTATACAAAGACTGGTAAGAAGTATTTTACTGAAAGTTATAATTTAATAACTAACGACTGTTCATTTACAAAAAACTTTAATTTATTTAATAATTATTCTGGAGATTATACATTAACTTTATCTCAAAGTCTTGCTTTTGGGAACGATGGAAATATAACTGTAAGCGAGCAAGGAAACATAAGAGGATTAAAAGAGCCACGTTTTCAAATTGCTTCTGGAGCAGTATTAACAGAATTAAACAAAAGTTATAATAGATGTAATGGTTTGTTAACTACTTATTCAATATCTAATAATTTGACGAATCCATATTCTTTAATTAATACTGGAATTGAAATATCAAGAACATTTAATAATTTTAATGGAGAAGCTCAATATAATATTACTTATACAAATAATCCAGTATTTACAATTAGCGGTTATACAAGAGATGGATCAATAACATTAAATCAAAATAATTTAGAAATTATTGAAGCGCAAGAAAATGGAACAATAAGATTTTATGGTAATAAAAATCAAAATTTTTTGGCAAATTTAAAATTATCTGTATTAACTGGAGTATTTAATAGTGCTAGCGGAAGAATATTGTCGGCATATGGTGCTCAAGGATTTTCCAATTCTTTAAATATAGTGGAGAAAAATACATCTGTTCCGAAATATGGTAATCAAATGTCTTATTTATTAAAATTTTCAGATGATAAGATATATAATACAAATATTAGTGGAATAAAAAAATTAATAGTAAAGAAATCTGATACATCTCCAAGACATATATATAATCAATATATAATACCTAATAAAACAGTATTTTTAAATGCAGGAGGCCAAACTGAAATGGGAGAAAGAAATGTAAGTTTGGAATGTGTTATAGAAAGAAAAAACGCTAATATTTATAATTCTTCTCCTATATCAGAAAAAATACTAACTGATCTAAAATCTACAGCAATCCAACAATTAGCGGTAGATTTTCCAAATATTCCAGTTCAGGAAGCTTTTGTTACAAAAGCAAGTTATCGTTTTAATTCTGATTTTAATTTAAATCTAGATTTAGGAATTAATTATACGTCATATATTGACCAATTTAATAGCGGGGCCGCAATGTTATGATAACTACTTCTATTACATATGATAATTTTACATTTAATGAACCTGTTCCATTTGTTAGTAGGAATCAAGAAATTATAAATTATGGAGATCGATGGGGAGAAATAACAAAAATTACACTCCAAGGTCAATTAACCGGAGTTTGCCCAAATGATTTTGGTCAATTGATTACTGGGCAAAGAAATTTAATTAGTGGATTTTCTAGAGATTTTAAAAAACTAACAATATCTGAGAATAATAAAAATATATTTAATTCTGATACTTGTGCAGTAAGAAGTATCAATTTTGAACAATCCCCATATGTTAAACTTCTAAATTATACAATAGAGATTGATTGTTATGAAAGAGATTTATTTACGCAAACATTCGGGATATTAGATCCCGTTAATGAATATACTTTTAATGAGAATGAAGATCAATCTGTCGTTATAAATCATAATATTTCTGCAAGAGGAATAAGTACCTCTAATTTCTCTGCTATGGAAAATGCAAGGAACTATGTTTATTCATTAACAGGGTATAATCCAAGCATCTTACCTATAAACATTAATAATTCAAATTATACTCCTCTTTTAAGATCTTATGTAGAAAATATAAATAGATTAAATGGAACATATGGCATTCAAGAATCGTATGTAGTAGATATATCTAATGATGCATATATAAACTCTCAATATTTTACTAGATATACGACAAGTATTAGTAAAGCTTTAAATAATGATTTTGATTCAATATCTATCCAAGGATCTATTCAGGGCTCAAAGAGAGAATCGTTCCAGAATATAAGAAGTTATGCAAGTAGTTTAAATTTATTTAATATTTGTCAAGATGCTTTTGGTGGTCAATTAAATTCTATACCAATATCTTTATCATTTGATGAAAATCAAGCGGCAAATTCTATTAATTTTAATGCAACTTTTGATAATGATATTATAATAGATGATGATTTTACAACTGATGAATATTTTGATCCAATCATTGAGATAAATAAAGATACTATAACTTCTATTACTTCTGTATCAATTTCCGGACCAATAATAACAAAAGGAAATTTAAAAGATAGGTATCAAGAAGCTAAATCTTTTATTACAAATATAATTGGGTCTTATTCAAATGTTCCAAATTATTTATATTTTCAGTCTTTAAATGCGTATAATAAAATGAAAACAGTATTAAGTATATCATCAAATATATCTTTGAATTCTAATTTTAGAAGTTATAATATAACTGAAAATCCAGAAAAAGGAGAAATTGTTTTAAGCGCTACATTTGATGATAGAGATAGTACGCCAAGCACAAATTATACAAAATTTAATAGTTTTGAAATATCTTATGAACCTAAAATAGAATTATTTAGACCTAGGCCAACATATAATATAAATGGTTTTTATGTTGTTTATGAATTAGGGGAAGCGAAAAAATTAGCAACAGTAAATGTTAATATGACTCAAGAATTTATAAAAAATACAGATACTGATAGCGCAAAGATAGATTTATCTGAAACATTAAGTTCAATAAAATCAACCTATGTGTCGGGTTCATATATTTTATTAGACGAAAATATAAATTTTGATCAAACAAGATACGGAGAAACAAAAAGCGCAAGTATGAGTTTAAATTACTCAAAACAAAATTCTGCAAACGATGGATCTCCTGTATTCGTCCCTGCAAAAATTAAATTAATTAAATGAATATAAATAATTTTAACAATTTTTTATCACGAAATTCCATAGCTCAAGATACTTGGAAAATATATTATAATTTTTCAAATATAACAGGTGGATTAGTAGTTTTAAATGAACTTTATCCTCCAGAAACGCAATTCAGCGGATCTTGTATATATGTATCAAATAATCCCGGACTAATAGTTGGAATTAATACAGGAGGTTTTAGTTACGATGGGTCGGGTTATTTTTCTGGCGATTCTATAGTTAGACTAAATCGTAATATCGACGCAGAAGATTGGACGATATTTATGACGTATAAAAATTCTGGATGCGTTATAGATAGAGATAGATCAACGATATTATTTTCAAATCAAACAAATATATCTGATAGGTCTGGATTATCATTTGGATTTAATGGCGCAAATAAGTTCTTTTTAGAATATAATACAAATTCTGGTAAGAATATTTATACTTCAAAATACGAAGGCAAAAATAATACTTGCGTATCTTTATCAAAAAATTTAAATTTTTTCGAATTAAGTATTCATGATGTCTTAAATCAAGACAATACATTAGAAGAATTTAAACTAACAGATTATATTAATTCAAACATTTATTATCTTGGTAACTCTTATAACATATCTAATAGATATACCGGATTTAAAGGATATATGGATGATTTTATTTATATGTCTGGATTTATTGGTTCAACACAAAGAAATAGTTTAGCTCGAGGAATTTTCTCTACGGATATTATACCTTCATATACTTTAAAAATAATTACTGGTTATAATAAAATTTCTACTTCATTTATAACTACAGGAATAATTATTGGCACAGGAATCACTGGATATCAAGAAATTTCTGTAGGAACAATACCAAGAAAAAATGGTAGTTTTATACAGATTTGTGAACAATCCGGCATATCTGGACCATTATATGGCGAACAAATTATTTTTGAAACAGGCTCTGCGACGGGTCAGAGGATAATTAATATTACTATACCAGAAGAAATAAAATATGATTTTCAAAAATTAAAAGAATACACGAATAATCAATTAAAATTATTATATCAAATTGATAATTTAGATTTATTTGAAATAAATACTTTTACTGGATTTTTAAATAATTATAAATTTATAACGCAATATGATAATAGTCTTCAGCAATTCGTTTTAGATTTAAGTTCAACAGGTCAAAATATTAATCTATTCCAAAATGGAATATATCAGAAATCAGGAACAAATGTTAATGGAAATATTGTTGGTGGAAATTATAATCTTTCTGGTAATAGATATGTTAATAGTAATTTATTTTATGATCAATTTGAAGATGAATTAGTATATTTTGATTTAATTCAGTCTCCAGAAATAATAAATTATGCAGGATTAGGTGGGTATACTTTATCAAATAATTTAAATAATTCTTTTTATATTAATGGGCAAAAATTAATTTCTGGATATAATTATACTATAAATGGGTCGAATGTAACCTTTACTAATATTGATCCAAGTATAGGTTTAGGAAATCCAATATTATGTACGACGAGAATAGACCAAAATTATATAACATATACTGGAGATTTTACTCTATTAACTGGCTCACTAATCCCTTTGGGCGAAGAACAAGTATATTTAAATGGTATTCTTCAAATAAATAATGAAGACTATATTAAAACAAACTGCCAAAGCTTATTAAATAATTTGTTCTATCCATCAGTTAAACTATATAATTATTATAATAATGATGAAAATTCATTTAATTTATTATAATGTGTAATTATTAAAGGTATAAGGAGTAGGTTTCTATGGCTTATAGGAAAATAGAAGAGATTGTTGTCAATGGTGTATCCGGAGAGATATTCGGAGCATATATTTATGGGTCAAACTTAGAATTAGGATTTTCAGAAAGTCCAACGAAATTAACTTTAAATATAGTAAAAGAAGAGGGAGATTTTGAATCTTTTCCTAATAATCTTTTGAGCTCTTATCAAATTAAGGTTGGCTCTTTAACATTATCAAAAATGTATTTATATTCTTATGAAATAAGTAGATCGGTAGGTCAAAAAGTCGCCACATTAAATTTTTTAGATGGTTCATTTATATTAGATAAAATTTTTATAGGATTAGTAAATAGACACGGAGCGACAGGAGATGGACCACTAACCCCTTTTGAAGTTCCTGCGATCTGCTTAACTTGTGATGGATCACAATTAATACCAAAGACTGGATCTGTTTTTAGGAAAATATTTTCTGGATTAGAAATAGACGTAGATCCTTTGCGTGGTGGAAGTATAATACTTGGGCAGGAACAATTCGTAGAGGGCGCATGCGATATACCTGATGTTGCTTACAATTTTACTCAATTATTAGACGCAATTACTCAAGCGGGTATAATTAATACAAATTTTGTTGATATTAATCCAAAATATTATCAAAGTTATGTAGGATCTTTAAGAGAAGTGCTTTCAAATTGGTGCGCAGATTTTGGATATAGTTTTTATTGGGATCTAACGCAGAATGGGCTGAAAGCTATAGATTTAAAAATTGAAGTAGATTTTATTGATCAGATTAAAAATATAATTAAATCTAATACAAACTTAGAGGTAGATAAAACAAACGAAAATACTTTAGCGATAGAATCTTTTAATGAAAGCGCGACTCTTGAAGGAACTGTAACTCAAAAATTTATTTCTAGATATTTAAAACCTTTTAGAACAAAAAGTTCATCAACTACTTCTATAAACTCTAGATCTTTTTCCTGTATTAAACCAGAAAAATTTAATATAAATCAAAATGATATTACTCGCGCTGTATTGGGCAAATATAGCGATAATGCAAGAACAGTATTTTGTATGAAAAATGTTACAAGTCAAGGAAAATATATTGGTTTAGAACAAATTTATACAGCCGAAACAATATCTGCAGGACAAAAAAATGACAATTTATTTACAAAAGCCTATGATTATGGATATAGTAACGATGCAATTACTCAATTTATAGATAAAAATAATGGTGCACAAGTTTTAATTGCAGTATATAATCCTTCAGCAAAAGAAATGTATACTGAATGGGAAAGTACAGTAGCAGATATGATTGGAAAATATTATCAAGGAGACAAGGAGCCAAATCAAGAGACAGAAAATTGTCAGCCTAGCTATTTTGTTCAAACTAATGTAGAGGTAAACCCTGCTTCACAAGTATATACAAATAAAAATAAATATGATCTTCCATTCGCTGATGCAATTATTGGACCAGTTAATAATGAAGGAGTGTCTTGGAGCATACCTAGATTATATATATTTTCTAGAAGTGCAGTTTATGGCACAACTCAAGAAGAATATGATGCCGCGATGCTTGTAAATGGGACGGACCCATTTCAAAGATTTATAGTTTCTTATTTGCCAATAGAAGGACTAGCATATTCAAGATTATCTGCGGCAAAAGAAGAGGCTACGAAAGCTGGCGATTCGTCAACCGCCGGTAAATTACAAACAATTATTAGTAAAGCAGATGAATTTAAGGGAAGTGGTTCAGAAAAAAAAGTTGTATTCGCCTTTATTCCGCCTCAAACAATTTTAGATTCCGCAATATCGACGAGTTGGAGTAGTGGAACGAATAAATTAGAAATAGCTAAAGAAGAAGAAGATAAAGAATCAGGCGAATGCGTAACGCAGTGTGAAACAGATATCATTCAAGATATTTGCGGTAAATGCCCTAATCCTCCACAACCATATGTAGGCTTAAGAAATACCACTGCAAGAATTTTAAATGTAGGTTGTCCAACAGCAGGAAAAACGACTAAAATTACATTACCATCCGAAGGGCCATACAGCGGATATGAACAAACAAGCACAAATTTTAGATTTACTGTTCCCGGTCAAAAATTAGTTTTTGGAAATGTAAGTTCTCCAGATGATAATACTTTAAGTTTAAATGTAATTGAATCAGATATTACAAACGATCTTGATCCCTCAGATGGATCAACTATAGTAAATATGTATGTTCCAGATGGCGCTAATGGATTTACTAAAACAACACCGGCAGCATATCATGCAGATTTAACTCAAAAATTAGTTAATTCTATTACAACAGAAAGAAAAAATATATCGATATCTGTAATTGGCATGAAACTAGGAGATTTAGAAAATTTTATTACTCCTGACAAGGGACTAACCAATTTTAGTATTAATTTAAACGAAAACGGTGCAACAACTCAAATTGCATTTGCAAACCGACCAAAAGTTTTGCCTAAAAGAGAAGCTATCTCTCAAAAAATTGCGCCAACGATTAAATTAAATACTTATAGACCAAAATAATATGTTATTTTCTGGTTACAATTATAGATCAATTTTCGAACAAACTGGTTTAAGTTTTAACTTAAATTTGTCAATTAATAATGTAACTGGTTCTGGAGCTTTTGGTTTTTCTGGAGAAAATAATCAAATACAATTTACTTTTCAAAGTGGTAGGATTTTTGATTTTCAAAATAGATATGTAAACTCTTATCTTCCTCAAGAAAATATAAAAATATCTGGAGATATAGAAGGAATAAATTATTCTTACTATATTAATGACACGCCTATATGTTTTGATGGCATTAAAAATAATTTTAAAGTACAAACGTTTTTTTATAATGCATCTGGTTGTATTTTAGATTCTTCTTTAATTCTAAAAGGATTAAATGAACCTTTATATATATTTGATTTTCCTTCAACTTTTGCTATAAGTAAATTATATACTGGAATAATACTTAATAATACAAACCAACTAGCTTTTAAAATATTTTCTGGTCAATTATTGCCAACCGGTCAATTTTCTGTAAATTCAGTTGATAATATTGTAAGTGGCCTAAAAACAGGAAATATAAAAATTAATACTGTTAATCAGGTGGGTATATATAACTTGACTCTCAATCTTTATACGAATTTTGGCCTAATTAGTAAAAATTTTGACATAACAGGTCTATTTCAAATTGAAGATGTTATAAATTTATTTACAACACCAAATAATTTATCTATAATATCTGGAGTAAGGGAAGTTCTAACAAGTAATTTTGGTGAATTAAATTATTCATATCAAGTTGTTTCTGGCGCGACAGTTCTTAATAGTTATAATAATTTACCTTTAGAAATTAGATTTCAATACTATACAGGAGGGACAGGAACTTATGTTGGAAATATAATAGGATCTGGATATGGATACAATTTAACAGGCACAGGCATTATTACAAATGATAATTTTGGTTCAAAATTATTTGATTTTACAGGATATGCAAATATTACAGGATATAATTATACAGGAGGTTTATATACAGGGATATTTCCTGCTACTGGAAAAGCCGTTATAACCGCTACGGGGATTTTTGATTATAATATAATTTATGAAGGCTCGGGTTTTATGACTGGCATGGCAATTGGAACATTTGGACTTCCTTATTATATTCAATATTTTACTGGAGGCATATCTGTGCCTAATGTTAACCCGAATACTCCGGGCACAGGAGCTTTAACTGGCTTTAATACAACTTGGTTAACTGGCTATGTATCAGGCACGGGATTTATATTTTCTGGAGTTGTAACTGGAGCAAATTATTTATATCTATCAAATACTCAGAGTGGATTATCTACAGGAGTATTAAGTGGAGAAATTACTCAATATTTAAGAACCGGAATTTTGACTTTCTCTCCGGGTTCTTTTTCTAGAATACCAAGAACAGTCACAGGAGACTTTCAGATAGTTAATAGTGGATTACCTATAAACGTAGGGTTTAGTGGTCTAGTCTTTAATAAAAATAATTTATATGCGGCGTATCAAAATTTGAATGATTTAGGCTTAGCTACAAACGGTATACCAAATGCTTCTACTATATCTCAAAATCCGGGATTTTTATCTAATTTTATTATTTTACCAATTGAAAGAAGAGGTTTAGTTATATTAGATAGTGGAAATCCAAATGGCATACTTTCAAATCCTATTTTCAATATTAGCGCAGGACAAGTTAATAAAATAATTAATTATACAAATCCAAATTTAACCTTTGTTGTTGGTAATTTTAATTTTATTAATGATACAACTGGCAGATGGAATGGTTTTCTTCTAACAGGAAGTAGCTTTCAATTAACTGGATGGGACGCAAGAGCAAGATATAACGGAAATCCATTGTCAGCAAGCATTAATGATATATTTTTGACTGGAGATAATGTTTATTTTGGCGGATATTTTGATGAAGTTAATCTTGTTGCATCCCCAGTATATTCCGCCCTTGCAAAAAGTAAACTTGGAGATAGTAACCCTACAACGCAATTTGATTTTGGCTCAAACAAAACGATCACAAATTTAACAAATATAGAAAATCTTTTATACATATTTGGAGACTTTAATAATTTCTTTGATTCTGGAAATTATACAAATACCGCTTTATGGGCGAACCCAAGAAATATTGATAATGATCAAACAAATGGATATTACAATTCTTTATTAATAATTAATCCAACAAGTGGTGATCGTGCCGTGGCCGATCCATACGATGCTCACTGGCTAGACTATATTGGAGTCACCGGATACAATCAATTTAATTTTAATAAAGAAGTTTTAGATAGTAATTTTACTATTTATGATGTATTAAAAACCACGGGTAAAAATTATATCGTTGGGAATATTGGCCCAATAGGGTTTAAAAGACGAATAGGCGTTGCTGCATATGATGAGCAAGAAAATTTAATGGCATACAACCCAGAAATTTATTCTTCCTCAGATAATATAAATTTTGCTTTTGAAAGCGGAAATGTTATATATGTTGGGGGTGCAATAGATAATTTTGGTGGAGTAAAATATGATGGCGGAAAAGACGTCTCATATGGTACAACTCAAAAATTTGCAAAATTAAATAATCCATTTACAATTGATAGATCTTTTATACCTCCAGTACTTGCAGGAAACAGTAATGTAGCTTATGATTTTGATTTTTATAATAATAATGTTTATATCGTTGGTAGTTTTGATAGTTATATACCAAAAACTGGAGGTTCTGTATCTAGATCTAATTGCGCAATTTTTAATCAAAGTGGTGAGATATTAACTGGAAATTATGAATTTAATGATTATATAAAAACTGTTTATATAACTGGGTTTACTGGATTTTTTGGAGGTAATTTTACTCAAGTTACAACAAATTCTACCGCCGCAACTTCTAGAGATCGTTTTGCAGCAATTAATTTAATAACTCATTCTTTATTGCCAATTACTGGAAATTTCGACGGAGTAGTAAATCAAATTGGAGCTTATACTGGTGATCATATACTTGCAGTCGGAGAGTTTGAAGATGTTACAACTACTGCGGTGACAACTTTTGTAAATCAAATAGTAGTTAATGGCGCTGGAGATCCAACGTCGGATGGAACATACACAAGAGCCGCAGGCGGAACAACTACTTTTACTGCTGCAAGTTCAAATACAATATATTGGGATGGGTTTAATTGGTATTTAAACGATTTCACGCTTGGATATGATACATATTATAATCTTGCGGGAGAT
>Ga0194129_10008657_pt1 | contig 11701 bp, 4 predicted proteins | sample TA2KigCa35mmetaG_FD_150862 | JGI IMG/M metagenome (GOLD analysis project Ga0194129, IMG submission 150862) | Freshwater microbial communities from Lake Tanganyika, Tanzania - TA2015038 Kigoma Deep Cast 35m | ecosystem: Environmental > Aquatic > Freshwater > Lake | place: Tanzania: Lake... | reverse complement strand
TCGTTAAGTAAGTCAAGCTTTCGATCACGCAATTTTCTGGCAATGGCAAAACGGCGTTAAGAAAATCTTTGAGCAACTTGGGATGTTGACCAAAGATTTTTTTAAAAACCAAATCGCTTTTAGGATCGAGATAGCGAGGCATAATGAGGGATTGATGAGATAGAAACTTTATTCTCTTTTTCGTAGGTAGTCCAATAATTTATCTGCTGTAGCTCAGCAAACTGTGTGTGAAGCTCAAAGAAAAATTTTTCTTTGTTTGAGGGGAACAATGATACTCATTTCGTTGAGAAATGCTTTGCTGATTAGATTGTAATAGGATCATTGCAAAAAAAGTTCCCTCTTTTTATCAAATCAATCACTCCAACACGCAGAAAAATCAGCCTTCTAAGCCCATTCAAAAATCAATCGACTAACAAAAAATATCATGAACTGACACCAAAATACGCAATATCAGGAACCGACCCCTTTTCACGTATTGCTCAAGCCAGAATTCAGGCAGGACTGACTCAACAGCAGCTTGCTGATAAGTTGGGCACGACTCAACGTGTCGTGACTTATTGGGAACGGGAGGCTGTTGGCCTTCGCGCTGATCAGCTTACTTTGCTTACCGAAGTGCTTGGAGTTTCTGCTGATTATTTTCTTGGAAGGAAAAATAAGGTCCGCTCTTCAGGTCCTGCTGGCAAAGCTCGCCTCATGTTTGAGCGAGTAAGCCAGCTGCCTCGTTTTCATCAGCAACGGATTCTTTCTACCGTTGAAGATATGCTCATCGCTCAGAGGGCTAAGAGTAGTGGATAAGTTTTTCTTTAGCGGCTAAAGAAAAAGTTGTTGTTAATGAGATAAACTCAATATTCCTGCAGCAGCTAAAATGCAAAAGGTCAGCGTAAGCATCCAGCAAATGACAATCCTCCAACCTAGTTTGACAAGATTGATAAATCGCTTCTTTACTTGAATCATTTGTACTGAATCTTCTGGCTTTATTAAGCGATCTGGAAAAAAAGCTCGCTCATATCCTTCAACAGGAGTACAAAAATATTTCCATTCAACATGTTCTTGACGAGCAACTTTAGAAATCGCATTAAATCTAAGCCACCAAGCAACTCCATAAAGCGGTAAAAAAAAGGTGAAAAATATAATACAAAATACAAAACCAACAAAAGGAATCATCATTATCCACTGAGCGATATGAACGAATAATGGATTCATAATTTAAAAATTCCAACTCCAGCTTTTTGTCCACGTAGCGCTAGTGTGTGCTTCTACAGGTAATACAGGAATTCCAAAGGATGGAGACCATCCAATTCCATTGAATAAACTATTCATTGGTTTACTCCCCCAATTTCCTTCATCATATCCATTAACAAAGGGTGCTGTTGTAATACTTCCTCCTCCATTTCCAGTCCAACCATTAAGTTTCTCAGGAGCATTAACATTACTTTTTGTTGTAAGTACGCCACCAGAAATTCCTATAGCAGTACTAACTCCTGTTAAAGGAGTGATAGAGATAACAGCTCCAATTCTCCTTGTTGCCGGATCCGCCCAATTACTAATCGATCCTTGTGCTGAAACGTTGAATTGCAATCCAGCAGCTGCATTGAACTGAAGGCCAACAGCTATAGTTCCAGGATCCGTCCCAATAACTGGTTGTGCTTTTGAGAGCGACTTTTCTATAAAACCTCCAAATTGCTGAATGCTGTTATCGTATTTAACATTTGCGCCGTTAGCGTAGAAAGACTTGTCATATCCCTCTGCGAATTCTTGCTTTCCTTTTTCCACACACCTTCCATCTGGGTCCAGCCCATTAACTGGATCACCATTGCAATAGTCATACAAACTTAAACTCGATGAGTGCCCAAGCGGATCAGGAGAAATGAATCTTCCACTTTGTGGATCGTAGTACCGAGCTCCCATGTAGTACAAACCGGTGTCATCGATGTAATGCCCACGCCATTGGGGTTTGAGGTCGTGGTTGACGTCGCTTCCGGGCATGGGGCCGTAGCCTCCGACAATGCCCGAGTATGGCGCAGGATTGTGATACGTTGGGGCAACGATGCCAACAGTATCTCCAAAGTAATTGTTAACGGTGTTGTAGATGAAACCTGTGTTTTCAATATAAGCAGCTTCTAATCCACCTATTCCTTGCGCCCCACCGTAACTCCCACTCCGATCCAGGCCGTAGAGGTTCCACGTATGATTCCCATTGATGCTATGTCCAAGTTCCAAAAATTCAACTTCAGGATCATAGTAATAATTGACAATGTTGCTCTGAGATTCTGTTTGAATACGCCTTCCAAGACCATCGTAGATGGTTTTCCAAATTGAATTATTTTTGTTGATTTCAACTAGTCTTCCAAAACTATCCCAAATGAAGTTCTGAGAACCTTGGTTCAATACGTTCCCGGCTTCGTCATATTGAGTGTTGATTTCTTCGATGCTTCCATCGTTTTTCAAGATGCTATTTTCTATCAATCTTTGGAAAGAATCTTGATGAATGACTTCGTTCACAGCTTGGGTTCCAATGTAGGCATCAGTTCTTGCTCCTATGCCATTGAGGTTGCTAGAACCAGTCACCAGCGGCTCTTGATCAAAGTCATAGTTGACGATTGTCGTCCCATCGTGAAGCATCTGATTGATAGAATTTTTTAAACAATATGGTTCTTTGATCAATCGATCACGTAAGTCATATCCGTAGGAGCGTGATTCCATGGTTATTCCCAGTCGGTTGTTGAGAATATTGTAGTTCTTAAGTTTATTATTATAGTTCCAATCTAGGTGTTCGCCTAAAATAATTCCTAGATCATTTTGAAGATTGAGATTAATAACGCGCCCTCGTTTATCCCTCGTAACGGTTTCGGTTGTAGTGGGCGTTGTTTTAGAAAAGAGCAGTCCTTGATTTCCATAAGTATATTTGCAGACGCCCGTAATGTTGCTCACTGAGGTCGGAAGTCCTAACGCATTGTAGCTAAATTGATATTGAGCTCCTTTTCCTTCTTTTAACTTCCAATTTAGTCCCGTACGTCTTCCTGCTTGATCCCATGTTTGTTGCCATGAGACAATTGCTTTTCCATTCAGAGAGATTGTTTCAGATATCAACTCTCTATAAGCATTATAATCTCTGGAAACAAGAGTAGATGGGCCTGTGGAGCCATCATTGTAATGTTGGTCCACCGAGGTGACTTGACCGTCCAAGTTATAGACGTAGGTTGTTGTTTGATTTTGCTCGGGGATTGAGGAACCGCTAGAAGTCCGGCTTATCGGATGCTGCCAAGCATCATATTCAATGGATGTGATAAAACCACGCGGATCGTTAATCGATTTAAGAAGACCTTGTTCGTATTGGTATTGATAGTTAAGCGTTTCTTTGTGATCAGAACCAAGGAGAGAAGATTTTATTTTTTGCCCAGCAATATTGTACTCATTTTGCTCAGTAATATTTTGAGGCATTTCACGCAATAAGAGCTCTCCTAACGGATTATAAGTGTACTTGATAACACCTCCTCCGGGCAGTGTTTCTGAGGCAAGATGATTGAGTGCATCGTAGGTATAGCTTGTGACTTTTCCTTGCTCATCACGGAAAGAAGTTTTGTTACCACAAGTATCGTAACTGTTGAGTTGACAGCTCCCATCGGCCCATTTTATGAGGATTGGATGACCAGTTGTATCATAAGAAATTGTTGTCACGATAGCATTGTTTCCAATCCCTGTCGTCGTAGTGACGTTATAATGATCGAGGCTATATTGATTGCTAATACTTTTGGCAATGCTTCCATCGGCGTTGAAAATAGTTGCTTGAATGACTCTACCAAGAGCATCTGTAAAATTATTACTCGATTCTCCAGCTTCATTTAGAGTCGTTATGCAATCGGGCCGAGGATAGGTGTAGTGAATACTTTGCTGAGTAGTCTCACCGGTTGGGCCTTGTTTGGTTTTAAGACGATTGAGTCCATCATAGGTCATCGTCCAGATATTGTTATTGCGATCTTTATCCTCTACGACATTGCCTCTCGCATCATAAGCTTGGCTTTCGGTCGCCAACACTGCTCCTTTGGCATCACAAAAAGTCCGTGTGACTCTTCGCTCAGCATCTTCATAGTTCGTTTTCCAACTACTCCCATTAGCAAGAGTCTCCTCCGTGAGGCGCCTATCAAGGTCGTAATGATAGCTCGCAGTTGTGCCATCAGCATGAGTGACACTTTTTATCTGGCCTAGCGAGGTGTAGGTGAAGGTTTCTTCTCCATTTAAAGGAGTTGTATATCTGATAATGTCTCCGCCTGGGTTATAACTAAATGCCTCCTCAGCCAATCCGTTGCCACTGCTTCGTTTTGTCATCTCACCAAGTGCATCGTAGCTCCTGCTGGTGATGTGGCCATTAGGGTCGGTAATGGAAATTAAATTTCCTTGCCCATCATAAGTGTAACTTGTTTCAGCAGCACCAGCGCTAGTCACACTACTCCCATCTGAGGCTGCTTGGGCGAGCCAAGAGAGTTGATGTATGAGATGTCCAGCGCGATCATAGTCGTTGTAAAGATAATCGACTGGATTGAAATGAGCTCCTTGCTCCCAAATGATGTCTCCATTTCCATTGTAATAACTGAAATGCCAATCGATAAGCTCATTTTTAGCATCGTAGATCTCAATGCCAGTGCCTCTTCCTAAAGCGTCATAGGAATATTTTTTAGTGCGGCCAATACTGTCGGTTTCTGAAACAATTTCTCCTCGCTGGTTGCTCCGGTAGTTTGTTGTGACTGAAGGATCTTCTGTTCCAGTTGTGATTGTTTGTGAGGCAAGAAATCCATGAGCATCATAACCGTAACTGGTAACACTTTTATCTTTAGTAATGCTAGAAACAAGTCCGTAGGCTCCTCCCACGTTGGTGTATTGAATTTCAATAGAACCGATCGTTTTTCCACCAGACGAGGTGAGAATGGAGGTTGGACTGTAAGGATGTTGGCTATCGTTGTAGAAATAAGTTGCTACTCGTCCAACAGGATCGGTAATGGAAGTAAGAAAGTTACTATTATTGTAAGAAAAAGTTGTCGTTGCCGTGTCGCTTCCACCTTTTCCAGTCAGATCTCCAGTGATGCTGCGACTTGTAAGATTGCCTGCCGTGTCGTATTGATATTCGGTTACTAAACCGCGACGATCAGTTCGTTTTTTCAAGCTTCTGGGATAGCCACCATCGCTGCACCATTCTTGTGTTATCGTAGGAGCACTGCCGTTGTCGTTTTGAGGATAAGTGATGCTCGTGGTCTGACTATTGGCATAGGTATATGTTGTTATGTTTTTATTAACGTCGGTAACTTTTGTTGTTCCAGTGAGCGTCTTGTCTGCGTTAGCGTTGTTATCATACCTAAAGGTTGCACTGAGTGTCGGCGTTGGACTTGTTCCAACGGTCGCAGCTTGAGTCAGAACGCGGCGCTGTGAGTCATAGCTATTTTTTAATATACGACCTCCTGGTGTTGTTTCCTTAACTATTAAATGCGTTGAGTAGCTTCCTTTACCAGAAGGGTTCGGCGTTTTTTCATAGTCGTACGTGATGATCGAAGCATCAGGCAAAGTCACTTTGATGAGGTCACCTTGCGCGCTATATTCGTATTTTAAAATCCTTCCATCATGAGTGAAAGCTTGAATGATATGCCCCTTGGTATCGTAGTGAAAATGAATGCTATTTCCATTACTCGAAGAAATAACTACAAGTTGTCCGTAATCAGGTGTTGTCTTGTCATTGCTAAAATTGAAAGTGTAGTTGTTGCCTTGACTATCTTTCCAACTTTGCAGATAAGGCCTAGTGCGGTTAAGCGAGTCCGAGCCGACAACAGGGAAAGAGAGCGTTTTGAATGTACGAATACTCCCATCAACTCCTGCTAATGTATAGATAATCACATCACCCTCTTTTTGTTGCGTGATGCGATTATTGAAAAGATTTTTGCTAGCTCCAGGAGAGCCATCAGCCATGTTTGTCAAATTGGGATTGTCAGCCGCATTAGGAATCCAGGTAGTTGAGCTCTCCTCTCCTTGACGCCGATACGCAATGACCGAACCATCCATCTCGGCAGCGTAGATCAACGAAGGCATGGTGTCGCTATCACTCGAAAGCATGAGATAAGGAAAATAACTGAGCTTCCATCCATAACCGAAATTATTATTCGCTTGATTTTGAGAGCTGTAGCTCCGCCTAATTTCCAGCGGCATCGGCCCATTCAATTTTAAATCAAGTGCGTTGATATAAAATTCTCCCGTTACGACACTCACAGGATCATAAACAAAATTAGAACAATAGGATCCGATACTGCTGTAAAATGAGGTGTTTCCTGTATCCCCTCGATTCGCCTGGTCTTCCAGAAGAGCCGCTGCTTCTTCTCCCGAAGAGCTAACGGGCTGAGGATTGCCCTTCTGCCCACCACCACTTACGATCTGTTGGTAGAAATTAAGATTTTCTTGCTCTTGAGGATCTAGTTGTACATTGCCACTGACAACTTGGTTGTTAGCAACATCAAAATTGTTGAATGTTCCACTATTGTCATAATAATTCACATTGCCATCATTGACGACATTGGCTGCAACGTTGTTGTAAACAGCTCCATCGTCAGTCAGATTGAGCGATCCTCCACTAACCCAAGCCGGTGGCGGATCGTTTTGAGGAATATCATAATTGACAGCTCCCCCAGATCCTCCATGGGTGAGGATCATGTTACCTGAAATGTAGGCTCCATAATTACCCATACCTAACACCATCGCTCCAACTCCAGTAAAAGGCTGACCTCTCTGTCCAACCGCAGTCACAGGCATTGGTGTAATAAATGCAGCACTAAAATCCGGATAATACTTTGAATCACCAAAAATATTTTCTACAGTCCCCCAAAAACTTGCATTCCATTGAGCGAGTGATTGATTTTTAAACTGACCATAAGCTGTGGCATTATAACCTTGAGCTCCCTCATATAAGTAATTTTCTTTAGTAAGCCTCACAATCCCACTTCCTGGATGTGAAGCCTTAGCTGTTTCTGGTGTCCATCCTTGAGCAATATCAAGCAATCTGACTGTTGAAATTGCAGCATCTTGCCCAAAAAATTCATTGATGATCTGATGTTCATTAGCTGACCCGTCACCAACTGCCAACTGCATTGCATCAAGGTAACGCAGATCAACATCCCCTGAATCAGAATGAATGCTGCACGGATTAACGAAAGCAACATCTTGAAATGACATATCAACATTGGGGTAGGCAAGTTTAAGATCTGGAACTCCAAGAGCATTTTTTATCAGCATTATTGTTCCATCGCTATTACGCACAGAACTTAATTTTGTCAAACCATGAGCAATAGTTGTGGTACAGTGCACCTTTAACAGTGGCTGTAGAAAATCACGAAACTGAGTCAGCTTATAATAATAGGATTGACCCATAATCTGGAGAAGCTGTCCTGTAGCCAGTTCTGGGTTAATGGGATCTTGAGGATGCGTTGCAACATACTGTTGGTAATTCCAATATTTTTGCGCTTCAAATTGTTGCATTTTGGAGGTTACTCGTCCGTAGTTCAAATTGAGCACAGCCATATCGCCTTTAAATAATGGACGACAATCTTCAATCGTTGTCACTTCTCCCACACCTGGGAATTGATTGGGATACGCTTTCAAATTTTGGTGTGATTCTATTGCCTGTACTTGTATGTGTCGGTAATGCAGCAATTGAAACCAAAGAACATTATCGTTATACTCATCATTAGTCGTGTATAAATCTACAGATGTTTCTTGCCGACTCCGCAGATTACCTGGATCAGGATTTTTCCCATCATTAAAGCTATAGGTTGTTGCTGTATCGCGGCTATCTGAAGAACTATCATACGCTTCTAGAGAAAGAATCATTTTGAATCCCTCGTTAGAATATTTTATCTTGTTTTCGCTAGCACGAAACGCTCCAGGGCTGGAATAGTCTCTTTCGTAGATAAACTCAAGCTGCTGCTTATGTCGAAGCAGCAAACGTCTATTGTGAAGATCAGCTAGACGTAACCATCCCGTTGAAATTGTAGGATCTCCTTCCACTGGATCACGAAGGATGCTGCTTCCAGGATGACGGGTACTTTTTCCTTCTCGATCACTAAAAACACCAATCCAAATCAAATCAAAAATATATTGGAGTGCTGAAGTTAATTCCGGTGCATTTTGATTAACGTCTAAATTCTGAGCGATATTTTTTATAGAAATAAGGGGCGTTTGCCAAGGGCGAGGAAACTCCTCCCAAGTTGCATAGTAGTGGCGATGATTAAAAATCTTCATTCCTACGTCATCAAAGCTCAATCCAGCTTCTGCCAACTTATTTTGTGCATAGATTTTAAAAAGAGTTCCAAGATTATCTTTTTTGCTAAGACTACGAAGTTCAGGATCGTTGAGCAGATAATGAGTGAGCCACTGAAGTCCATTTTGATATCCATCTGGAAAGTAATTCCAAATATCTTTTCCCTCCGTTATCGAGGTATCTTTTAACCATGGAAACAAATGAACCCATTTGCCATCGATGTAGGCTACCACCCAAGGATAGTTAACAGGAATGAGTTCTGGAATTTTATCTGCCGGTGATCCTATTGCAGTAGTGGCTCCACGAATTTGCATTTGCAATAGCTTACTCAACTGTTCATCAAACATCAGCATTTGATTGTGCTCAGGAAAAGCATAAGCAGCGGGATATCCTGCTTTGCGTAGCAAATAAATTAATAGTGCACACTGCTCAGCAGGTGATCCTTGACCTTCCAAATAAGTTCCAAGCGCATCACGACTGACACCTTGAGGATTGATGGAGGTATCATTAACGTTGCCCGTTACATTATAACCAATCGCATCAGTTAATTCGATTTCATTGAGAACATAATTGGCCAATGCCATTGGATCTTTTCCATAATCCTCAACAAGCTGATCTAATTCAGGATGACTTTTTAATTCGGGACTGTTGTCCAGTTTCTCCAGATTGTAGTGGTATAGTAATAAAAATATAAACGGGTTTGGCAATGCATCGCTCACTGGCTTGGTTTGATGAAGCAATTCATCAACGCTTTTACCTTGATAAGAGCTGGGGAGAGGGATTGTTTGAAAATGTGGCTCATTAATAAAAGTTGCACCCCAAGAAGGAGGATTTTCGAAATCAAGTGTATAACTAAGGTTGTAAGCTGGATCACTTGCTTGATTACAAGCCATAAAAAAAACGGTGCTTGCTGGTGGACGAGACTGAGTTACTCCCATAACACTGACTTTATAATAAAAACAATCATTTCCTGCTCGATGAGTTAAAATCAAAGAGTATGTTGTATCAATTCCCCAGGTTCCTAATTCTGGTAAATATTGAATCTGTGTATTAAAATCGATTGTCTTATCGCCACAAGGCTCAAAAATATGAAATTCTTTAATGAATCCTTCATTGTTAAACTTATTCCATTCATCAACATTATTGGTTGTTGGAAGAGAAATTGTTTTAGTTAAAATGGGGGCCACATTGATAGCTCCACGCAAAAAGCTTTCTTTGTCATAAACTTCTATTTTTATATCTTTATCATTGGAAAAATTTCTTGGAAAAAAATTGGCTGCCTGTCCTCCTGCATTAATTCCAAATCGATAAGACTGCCCTACAAAAAGCTTTTTTCTGCCACCTGCCTTTCCAAAGGCCACCATCGGCGGTGCATCTCCAGTGACCATTCCATGTAACATAGGCACCTCATTAACAGCAACAACATCGAATTGTTCTTTATCACCCTGTGTCTCTGTAACGCGGAGATGGTAACATGGTTCTTTGTTCGCATTGGGATCAGCTGCTGTCCTTAGGAACCATGGATACCCTTGAGGATAACGCAACGCAAAATTATTATTAGGATCGATTCCATTAGGAGAATAAAACTGCCTTGTATACGGAGAACGAAGGTCGAGAAAAACCCCTTCTTCAAAATCAAGGGCAATGATTGAAGAAAGATAGCTATAAAAAATACTACATCCTCGATCGTATCTATTTGATGGAAGAATATTGACTTCCAATGCAGTTGAAGCACTCTTTCCATCTTGATCATAAGCTACCGCTTCAAATCTATAATGTCCTTCAGGCAAAGATCCGCCTAAACACTGAGTCACATTACATTCATAAGGTGGTTGTTGAATCTGAGTCAATACCATCGTGTTATTATTAAAAATTTTTCCATTACAACAAAACACAACTCTGGTTGCCTTATCACAAGGAGTGACATGGGCAACCAATTCTATATTTGCTGGATCTCGATAGGGGCCTGAAGCCGTCAGCGAAAGTAAAAACGGTTCTTGTGGCTCGTTCGATGCTGTCTGATTTAATGGTGCTGATGTCATCATCAATGAAGAAGATTTTCCTGATGTTGCTGAGGGCATTACTCCATTCTCCATTTCTTGCAGCATCTTATTATTCCAAGATACATCCCAGTTCTCATCGCCCTTGTCATGATTGGTTGTTTTTCCCTGCTGCACCCTAAGCTCACTTGATGCTCCATCACGTGAAAAAAGAATCTGCTTTTTCTCATCACTACTTTTCCAAACACTCCCATCATCCCGTGTTGCCACAACCGTCGCGCCATCATAATTAATATTGATCACATGATCTAATAGCCCAGAAGTTGTTTGGATCTGGCTGTGAATCTGCTCGGAAGTTGCACCAATTCCCAATTCACCATGCTCATTTTTTCCCCATCCCCAAACCGTTCCATCTCTTTTTAAAACAATGGTAAAATTTTTCTCTGCAATACGATCAACAATTTCCTTTTCATTATTGAAGTCGTTGTTTGGTATAACAAGACAATTTACATTAGATTCTCCATACCCAATAAAAACCAACATTAGGTACATCATTAAGAAACTAAAAAGTTTTTTTAGCATGACTTTTTTGTAAATGGCCTGTGCGCAGAATAAATATTCAAACCAAAAAATTGTAAATTCAATTTTTAAGTATTGATGGAAAAATACTTGAAATTATACAATTATACAAATATTTAAATATTTGAAATTCTAAACATTCACAAATCTAAGTATTCAGATGATTATTACTGTTGCAAGTTTCAAAGGCGGTCAGGCAAAAACAACGACAGCTGTTCACTTGGCAGCTATTCTGCACGAACAAACCCCTACCCTACTCATCGATGGAGATCCTAATCGGAGTGCTACAAGCTGGAATCGCCGCAAAGGGTTTCCATTTAAAGTTGTTGATGAAAAACAAGGCGTTCGCCTTTCCCGTGAGTTTGAGCATATTGTTATTGATACTCAACCTAGACCGACAAAAGAAGATCTAAAGGATCTCTCGGAAACATGGAGTCAGACTTCAAACAATTCTAAAAACTTCGTACGATAATTCGAGGTCTTACGTTCTTTGACAGAAAAATGCGATTAGGAAAAAATAGGACTTTAAAAAAATGATATTGCCAGTTATATAAAGTTTATCGAGTTATGCGCATTTAACAAAAACTCCAAAAACTTCTTATAAATGGATCCAAGAAATAACCCTTATGCTCCAGGAGCGGGAACTCCCCCTCCTGAGCTTGCTGGACGTGATGTTCTCATAGAACGCGTTTCAATAGCATTAGATCGGATTAAAAATGGACGTTCAGCAAGAAGTTTCATTCTATATGGATTAAGAGGGGTTGGAAAAACAGTATTGTTGAGAAAGGTTCGTTTGGATGCTGAATCAAAAGGATTGTTAAGTGTGGTTATT
>Ga0194129_10008656_pt1 | contig 11702 bp, 8 predicted proteins | sample TA2KigCa35mmetaG_FD_150862 | JGI IMG/M metagenome (GOLD analysis project Ga0194129, IMG submission 150862) | Freshwater microbial communities from Lake Tanganyika, Tanzania - TA2015038 Kigoma Deep Cast 35m | ecosystem: Environmental > Aquatic > Freshwater > Lake | place: Tanzania: Lake... | reverse complement strand
AGCCACCTCTTATGGCAAAGAATATATCTACGATAGAATTCCAGATTACCGAGGCTTTTTCTCTATTGTATCATTTGAAAATGACACTATTAATATGTCTGTAGATCTCTTATCAGAGAAATCACTATTCTACTATCAGGATCCTGATATACTTATTGTTGGCAGTACTATTGGAATTGTTCATCAGGCCCTTGAATCAATAGATATTAGGCCGCCCCTCAACACACGTAAGCTACGCGAATATTTTTGCACACGACATCTTATACAATACAAAGATACAATTTGGAATGGGATTAGCCGTGTACTCCCTGGGCAGGTTCATTGCATAAATCTTCGCGAACTTTCTTCTTTTAATCAGTCGATTGACAAGTCCGTAACCCAGTCATATGAATACCTCAAGAGAATGGGAGGTGGCAAGTCATTAACCGAAACGATTTGTAACTATATGGCTCAATGTATATATGACTCCAAATTAATAAAGAACTCCTCCTTTATAATTTCTGGCGGTATTGACTCTACATTGGTTACGTTGTCCGCTCTTGATTTGATTCCGGGTGACCACCTGGACACATGGACTCTGATGTTTGGTAATAAAGATTTGCCTGCAAAAAATGCTCGTCAGATATGTATAGATCATAACTTAGTCAATCATTCAATAAATGTCAGCTGGGATCAATATTTAGATTCAACAGAATCATTATACTCTTTTCTTAGGTACCCGCTTCCGACACATTCATTCTCGTCTTACGACATTATTGCCAGCGAGATCTCTAGGCATGGTACACGTATCTTATACGGTGGGGAAGGCGCTGATGAGATTTTTTGTGGTTACTCATTATATAAAGATATAGCAAATGTTGATAACACCACAACTTCACTCAGTCCCTACTCATCGGTAGTAGATAAAATGGGATTTCAGATAGATATCACGGATATAGACCAAGCGTTTATTTCCCTGAGAAGGCTTCTCCAAAAGGATCGATTACCTCTGGATGCTATTCGTGCCTCGTTACTCTGTGATATTCTTATACAACTGCCTTCAACAGGGCTTTTGTGTGTGGACAATATTGGCGGTAGATATGGAATCGAATCAAGATCTCCACTCGCGAATATCAATTCATTAGTCTTCACACTATTAAATAAAGAGCATGATATTGTCTCAGGTCTGAATGAGGGGAAGCAGATATTAACAAGACTATTATCAAGACGAATTAAAAATCCTAAATTGCTTCCACGAGCAAAACAAGGATTTAGCGGTTATCCTAATGAAGTCTTCTCACAAGACCAAACCAAGGAGAATCTTAAAGTCTTAGAAGAACTCTTCTCTCACCATATGAACTTGGAGCCAAATCAGATAAAGGGGGCTGTCAAGTGGAAAATAAATAATGTGGCACGATTCATTCATTCATGTGGCATGGGTAGGTAATAACTGACATATAAACTACTATTTGGCTAACGGCATAATCATATCAAGAGTACTGTCGGACAAAGATGATGGTTTATGTCCCAAAAGTTTTGCGAATTCTCCAGAATCACCGATAAAGGATGCACTACTTCTTCCCGATATTGTCATAATAGCGCCAGCAGAGCCTACACCGTCTTCCTTAAACATACTTCGCACTAGCATGTAGACCTCGAGATTTGTAAATCCTTCACCAGTTGCGCAAATGAACCGTCTATTTTCTGTCTCACTGAGGAGTAAGCGACTAATGCAGTCGGCGATATCAGTAGAATATACATAGTCCCTCTTTGAAGCATTTGACGAGATCCGTATAATCTCATTATTTGTTATTCCTTTGACTATCTGGGGTATTAATCGTGATGCATGCTCATTTCCACCAAATACAGATGACAAGGTTAAGTGAAGATAGTTAAAGTGACCATGCCTCCCGTGTAATTGCCAAAGCAAGTCACTTGCACGGACTTTACTAGTAGCATAGTCGGAAATAGGGAGAGGAGTAATTTTGGTGTCGATCAATACATCGGTAGTATATCCAGCATACTCTGCAAAACTCCCAAAACCCATCATAGAGACACTTTTATCCATGCTACATAATTGATCGGCAATTGATAACGGAAGTTCAACGTTAATATAATTGATTATCTCTCGTTGGTCGTCGCGCGAGCGTACGGATCCGGCTGCGAGAGTATAAATAACCACATCTGGCTCATAGTTACTAATGATAGTATTTATACTTTCGCACGAATACATGCCGACTTGAATGCTTGGGAATGCATTAGGCCTATTGTTGACTCTTGAAACCGACAGGAGTTCAATTTCCGTATTCTTATAAAGGACTTTGTGGATGTCGCCTAGTATCTGACCAGACCTACCCAGAACCAGAACCTTCTTCATAGCTTTACAAATACGGTGAACTCTAAACTGATTCGCGTAAACCGACTTTCGTTTATAGAGCCTCCATGTACTAATTCATCATGAAAGATCAGCACGTCTCCTACATCAAGATCGGCACGTAAAGGATGATCTTTGAGAGATTCGATAACAAGCTTAGGTTTTATTCTGCCATCCTTTTCAAATTGTGTCCAAGTAATTTCAGTGTCCTTGTGTGAGCCTTTAACAATCAAAAGTCCATTTAGGCTGGACTCTGGGACGAGAGGCATCCAGCATTTAATCCTCTTAAAAGGATATTCTGGAAGTACTTGATTTTTGTCAATATCCCAAAACCATTTATCACGGTGCAAAGGACCAACATCCCTACTATTTTGCGGGCGAACCAACCTCCAATATACATTACCATACCCAAGCCTCTCCTCATCAGTAATGTCAATATTTTTCCCGAATTGTTCAACAAGGAAATTCATAAGAGATCCTGCAGAGAACCAACTTATAAACTCCTTGTCAAGAACACGAAAAGGTTTTGACCAAAGACGAGAGTGGTCTATGGAAGATGAAATCTCATGATATGATTGTGGGGGGAATAGTAATTTAGAATGCGAAGAAAAAGAGGCTGGCGGAATTGATTCCTCTGAAAGTCTTAACAAGTACTGACTTGTAATATTACCTTTGATGTGAGAGATTTCTCTTGGACTTAAGCAATTCCTTGCCACGAAAAAACCTTCTTCTTCAATTTGTTGTGAGCACGATCGGATGTTTTTTTGCATTGCTACAGGTGTCTTAGTTAAATTTACCACACCGACAAACACAATGCCTTTAAGACTGGAAGGATAATTGCAAAGACAAGGGGACCGGGAAGTCCGTACTGTGGATGTTGTATAATTAGGTCATACATCTAAGACACATACCATGAAGAAAGTGCTCATACACCAGCATCCACAATTTGCGTATACAGCCAGGATATTGGCGATAGAGAGCCAACAAAATATAGGTCAGTACTACCATTTATTCGGGCCTTGTCTTATACAGGGGCTTTTGGATCATTATTGTAACTACTTTCTTTCCGCGATAATACAGCATCTACCGAATAGTCATTTCGTAGTTGTACCGCCTCAAGAAGTCAAAAAATATGCTGCGCAGACTATCCATGCACCATTTGACAGCCCCAACAAAGTTAGCGGGTTAGATCTGAGTCCATTGATTCGGCAGGCCCACCAATCCGTTGAAGACTCACTCCTACGTGGTCTTTTGTGGGGAGCTAAAATTGGATTTTATTATGACAATAGGTTTTATTCCGAGGGATCTAAACTGCTTGACGTTAGGCTCTCGATATACCAATACTTATATAATTACTACGGTTCGGTCCTTGATCAGATTGAACCTTGCAAAGTATACATATCACATCAGAGCTATGACGTGTATTTTGCATTATATCATGCAGCGCGAGATCGTGGTGTTGATGTAAGTATAGTTCATGGTGGACATCAATCCATGTATGCTATTCACAATGGTGACCATATGGGTATCGGTAAGGATGCAATGCTTAGGTCTCAGCTCTCGTCTGGGAACATAATGCGATATGAATGCACTGGTTCACCCTCCCTTTCTAAACCGTCATCACGGCAATATTGCATGCTTTCGGGCTCTCTTTCTGACCTTTTTAACGATGCAAGCCTTTTCGGTAATTCATCTAAAAGGTTGTACGTATTGTGCTTGCCGGTTTTTTCTGAACTAAACGTCGAGATCTTCAACGGCGATAGGCCCTTTATTGATAGATTATCTTGGCTTAAAGCTACAATTATCGCATTAAGTCGTCTCACTGATAACTCTTTTCTGATAATACGGATTCACCCGAATTCTAATTCCTACCGCGAAGTCTACTGGCTTAAGAAAACCTTGATTCAGTTACTTCGTGATTTTCCTATCTCCAATACATTTATCAGCTCTTCTAACTTTGAGTTTACCCATATCGTTCAAACTTATGATTTCAATATTTCTCGCGCAATATACATTCTATACCAAGGGTCTCTCTCCGTCGAATTGCCTCAATATGGAATTAAGCCTATTTGCGGCATTACACCTTTGGCCACTGAACATATGTGCATCACACCTCAATCAGTTGATCAATACCAGTCTATACTTGCTAACTGCGAAAATATCAATCTATGTGCATCTCAAACTGCTATGCAAGAGGCAGCGTCACTAGTTGCCTTTGACAATTATCTTTGTAGAGGATCAAGCTCGGACCCTTATATGACCGAACTGGATGGTATTTATCACTTCTCAAACATTAAAACCCCGCCGGATTTGATACCACAGTCCATGGAGTTACTCGATAGTTTGTCTCTTATTAAGTATGCTACACAAAACTTTACTACTTATGCATTGACAACTACCTAGTTCTTTTCTTGCGATTCATCCATATGAGAATTTACAACTTAGTGATTTTATCACTAGTGCTGCGTCGCAGCCATGAATCAAGCTGTTGTGATACACTCGAACCATTCGCATAAGTCAGTTGTCCATCAAAGCGTACGAGCCCGTCCCTCCACAATTAGAGATACTGCCATCTCTTGGGACTGATAATGCTTTCGAGATTCTTGATCTTATTGCATCTGAGTCTCAATCATTGAATCCTTATAAGAGAGTTCTAGTAGCAAGTGAATTAGCGAAGACTGTTGACTTTTTCCTCAAGAGTCGCCATGCTCCAGAGTGGCTTAATCATTTCCTCAGAGCTTTTGTCGGTGATATTCGAATATCCAGGTACCTTGCATCTGAGTCATTTTACACCTCTAATCATAGTAATATATCCACATCCGTATCTCTTTCAAACACAAGTGACCAGTTCGGTTATTTCTGGCCAAGAACAGCACAGGTTGATAGATCTGGTCTTGATGAGATAGCGCGGCTACGCATTAAGCAAATGACTGATATAGACACCGGACTTATCAGATCGATTATCGAGAATGGATTTCTCGACATTGGATGTGGACCTGGAAGGTATGTCAGGGAAGTTTGCGCGCTCGATTCATCTATCACCGCGATGGGAATTGATGCTAGCCGTGAGATTATAGAATCTAATCAGAAGTCAAATCTGGTTGCAGCGGAGTATATTTGCGATGATGTATTAGCTAGGAAAGTCAATAATCAGTATGGTTTTGTCATGTGCAATGGAGTTGCGCATCACACAAACATCTTGCCACCTGATGTAATTAAGCGTCACGCCGAACTTACTGCATGTGATGGGTATTACTTTATCTTTTTATATGGAGATTCTGGATTAGAACTTCATGCATGGGAGACCCTTCAGTCCATCGTCAAGGAAATACCAGTAGAGTTTACCCATTCTGTGTTGTCACCCATACTTCATCCACTTCGCTTACAAGGGCAACTCGACCACATGTATGGAGTGTTTTATAAATCGAATAAACTAGATATCTCCAATTTGCTCGCGGACCACTTTTCCTCCGTGATTGAGGTTCCTGGTGTTGCTGGACTTGATGTAACACCCTCAGCCATGAAATATCTTGACCCCTTGCAGTTTCAGTATCGCTATGGTGAAGGCAATATTCGGTTTCTTTGCAAGAAATGAGACTAACCCTTGCCCATTCATCTACTATACTATTCTCTTCTCACCTCAGCTCAATATTATGTGACCCTTGGTACAGTTCCCCGATTTTTGATGGTGGCTGGTTGCTGCCCTCCCACACATTAGATTCAAGTTGGATAAATCTAAGCACAAAGAGCTCACCACTGAGATACATCTATGTGTCTCATTTACATCCAGATCATTATGATGTTTGCACGCTGAAAGATCTGTTGTTGCAATACCAGGGAAGCAGAATCCTTATTGCGGATTGGAATCTGGTTGGTCAGAAAAACCACCTTTTAAACAAGTTACGCCGTGACGGTTTCCAAGAATCTCAGATCATTTCTGCTGAAAGCATAGATCTTGACTCAGATACAAGTGTTGAGACATTTTGCTGGAGTACCGGCAGTATTTCCGATGTAGATAGCGCCCTTATTGTAAAGTCACAATCACGTCGCCTACAAGTAGTCAATCTCAATGATTGTACCTATAACGAAAATCTTCTTTTGGAGCTTAGGTCTCGTTTGTATCCGACATGGACAACACTTGTTTTGGCGTCCTACTCACCCGCAGGTCCATATCCACATTCATATCTTAACACTCGAGGGCCTTCCTATCGATCTACCTGTCATCATTTTAAAAGCCGTTTCCTTTCTGAATACGCCGCAAAGTGTAAGTCCCTTAATGCTAATTATGCTATACCTTGTGCTGGGGGATTTCGTTTTTCGAATAGTAAGTTCAATCTGACTCGGCATTATCCTTCTTACCTCGAAGCCCTTAATCAATATCAATCATTATCTGGCTGGCGCGATTACAATCATTCTGTCACTTTTTCTAAGGATGGTGACTATGCTGTATCTCATCTGGAGGGTTCCCCTATAAGTGATTACTCTACCACAAGGTCATGTTTATCTTTTCAAGGTCTGCCTTCATTCAATCCGTCACTAGTACGCAATATTGAAAAGGCTTATGCCAAAGCCTGTAAGCTTGTTCCAAATGAGTTAAGGTACCTATACGTTCTTCCTTTTAAAGAGGGTTTCTATCTAAGTTTGCCCATTGATGCTTCTGGTGTTCAACTATTGACAGGGAGCCAAGTCCAGTCACTTGTTAAGAATCAATCAATTGTCACTCACATGATTGTCATTTCCAACACTCTACTGTCTAATCTCCTTTCAGGAACTTGTCATTGGGATAATGCTGAAAAGGGCGCACTTTATTTATCCTCTAGGTACCCCGACATTTTTGATCGAACGGCGCAGTCCTGGCTCCATTTCTTCAATATCATTTAGTCATGAGACTGATTTCATCGTTTTCCATATGTAGCCACTATGAACTTGGTCTTTTAAAAAGCAAGCTATTATCAGAGTGTGAATACATTGATACGTGGATTATCACCGACAATTGCTATAGTACACGTCGTGATTCTAAGGAATATGCCATTCAAGACGGTTGGTTTAATTCCGAGGTGCCAAACCTTACAGACAGAATTATATACAACAGAATATCCTCGACTTTCCCATTTTCTCCTGGATCTGAATCCTATCATAAGATTTTACAACCTTTTCATGGTGAAGGCACTTTCTTTTTTGTAGAGCAGCTTCAGCGCCTCTCTGGTATCACAAGGTATATCGAGTCAAGTCACTTTGATCTTGATTCGTATGTATTCGTTTCAGATGTTGACGAGATCTTAATCATTAAGACAAATCAAGACTATAATAAACTGCTTGAACTACTCAAGAAGCATCAGCCGTCCTCCCTATCTCTCGTCAGGCATAAGTTTTTGTATGATTATGATAACCTAACTAATATGCAGCGTACTGTCCCACTCGTCAGCTTAAGAAAGTCGCTTAAATGTCTTTTTTCATCTATTGCCCAAGCTCGACTTATGAATCACCCATTACTAGCTTCTGAGTCTATCTATAGCGTTGAATTTCATAATTGTTTGCCTATTGATGGCCTTGTTACCAAATACAAAACCTATCCACATCCAAAACTAATAGACAATAGTCATATACTTCAATGCCTCAAGCTTAATATTCCTGTCGAACATTTGGATATTTCTGCTGGCTCAGTAGATCTCTCTCCTCACACGATTGACATAGCCGAGCAATCTCTGCTACCTAGTTTTATAAGAGCTAATCTTTCATCACTTAAGCTTAATACTATCTCACCGCACTACAAGCAATACCGGATTGCATATGGACTACCTGAATAACGTTAAGGCATTATCAATACGAACATTCAATTGGCCTGGTCACAAAGAGCACCATGATATCTTGGAGTCTCTAATTTCTCGTTCGTCTGCATCTGTTCAAACTCAATCTTGTGGCCTGAAGCCTTTTGAGTATTCAACCTGTGAGATTCATTATTGTGCATCTTGTACGGCTGGCAGAAGACTTTGCCAATACGAAATGGACCATATCTGTAGAGTATGTAGGTCCCAATACGAACCCTTCGTTAAAGGTGACAACTATAAGTCTACCCCATATTACTCGAATGAAATATTTTCGTCTCTTATGAAACGTTACCGTGTTACTTCCATTAATGAGCTTTTGATTCATCTAAATTCTCTTGGCCACTCGGTAGATCACTTACAAAGCCTTCTATCTATATATCAGCAGGCTGACTCGCATATTAGATATCTTCTAAGATCTGACAAAATTCCTTTCTCCTTTGCTTTCCTATTTAACGGAAGATTCTCGGTTCCACATGCCTATCTAATAGCCTGTCGAAACTATTCATTACCCGTTTTTACTCACGAGTATGACGCCTTGCGTAGTGGGATCACTCTCGCGTTAAACTCCTCGTTTGGCAACGTACATCAACTATATAGTGCCTTAGATTTTTACACTGCCCCGGTTAACTGGCAGCACGAGATGTATACGTATCAGGTAAGTAGGCTTGCTAATCTATCTAAGGTTAAATCTGTTCCTTATGCCTTAGGCGACCTTGCAAATACCATTGTATACTTCACTTCTAGTTCTGATGAATATGCAGCGGATGATCCATCGGCTAGTTATGAGGCCCAACTCTTATATATTAAGAACCTATCCTTTTATGCAGCTGACCGTGGTTATCGGTTAATTGTTCGTTGTCACCCTAATAACGGGCAGCTGCTACACCCACTTCCTGCGGACTCTTTTCTTAGCCGCTTGTCTAGAGAATCACATAAGTTTGATTTTACTATCATAGAGCCTACATCTAATATCTCAAGTTATGCACTTATGTCACATGCACTTTGCAGTTTTGTTAGCGATTCCCATATAGTTCTTGAGGGCCTTTCTGCTGGTCTTCACATCTACTCCTTAAATCAATCAGCTGCAATCTGCCAAAAGATACCTAAGGTTTACTTGTCACTTTGTGATCTAGACAACAGATTGTCATCATGTATCTCTCAAGATCTGATTCTTAATGCGCAACTTCTTTTCTACAAGATAACAGTTGGCAGATCTCTGCCTTTGTCACGTATTACACATGTGAATCCCATTGATTTTGTCGATTTTCTTTTGTCAAAAACCTCAGATCATTCTGGTTATCTTATGGCATACGAACTATTTCGCACGCAGTTAGAAACTCCCCACCCTGCAGATTCTATTCTTCTCAGTAAAAGACTCTTAATGCTCTTTAGGTCTCATCAGGCCACTCCTTAGTTTCACTCCCGTAGGATCATTTAACCCCTGTCTCAACTCCTATTTGCTTAGTTAGAGCCTCACACCACAGAATCTAGAAGTTTCGGCCACCGTTGGCCGACAGACTACATCACAAACCATATCCTTTTACTCTGATCTATTTTGTCCCTTTATCGTAACTTTTGTGGCAATTAGCAGTTCTACGATTAGCATAACTCGACTTTTTTTATATTTGTAGTGCTCACAGCATCGTGAGCGACTCCACTTCACATCCATTCTAGAATAAAACCTAAACTTGTTGCTTTCCCACGATTCTAATCTTCTCATATGCTAGACATGTGCAGAATACCAACCCAGCTCAAGACACTCCGTGGATACAACACCACGTTCATTGAAAGCTTGTACTGTTGCAAATATACGCGAAATAGACCATAGTCTACCGATCAAGAATTGTACGTGTCATTTTGACCTCTCAATTACAACAAAAACTTTTCTATTCAGACTGATGTTGAACTGAGGTGGATTCATGGCTTTTATTAGACAGCGCTTGCATTTGTCAAAGTTACCATCGGAAGGGAGGTACACTTTTTAACCTAGTTTAGCCCCTGTAGGGAATCCAGCCTCCAATCGGGCTGTGTTGCCTTATAAAGCAGCACCCTATCAGTAACCAGCTCCACTGATTTCAGCCCAACACTAGGTGTGGCATTCAGAAGCATCTCTCCATACCTTTCTGTTTACATTAGCAGTCACATTACGATGTTCCTATTGCAGCGCTTTGATCCCGACCGACCCATACTGATCTTATCAACTTGCAGACTGGCTTCGACCTCACAAAAGTTTATTTGACAGCCTTGTGGAGTGGAGATCTCTGGCCTGTAGTCACTCTCTAGCGCCATTTCCAGAGCAACGCGGGACACCTCCGCAGTAAGTCCATTTGAAAGCTACCAGCCGCGCACGTTCCTGGAACACAGATCCACAGTCTCTTCCTGGTTACGAGAGGCTAACTGCAACGCGAAGCAAGCTATGTGGCCGGCCAAATCCCTATTCAATTTGATGACCTTTTTGGTGTCATCCACTCAGGGATAACGATGGAACACCCGTGGTCCCATGCCTCGCATGAGGTTTTGCACCAAGACCCGGCTGATCTTTATCCCCTCTGGTAAGGCATTTCACGAACTCTCTCTTGTCACTGTAGCGATCCTCCAATTACATAACCTCGATTCTCTCTATCTACCGGAGGGTTGTTCCACTCACCCATTTTGGCCGCACTAAATGCGTGGATCTGTGTTGAATGAGCAGGGCGCATTACCTGCTTATGCTGCGATCTTGAAGGACGTGATATATCACCTGCGCAGTTCATGTGCATTATAGTTGCTTTGATACTTTTCGACCCTACAGCTCAATCTGTAGCTGCTAAATCTACTGAAACAGCTTAGCCTTATTGAACTTACCTTCCTATTCCTTACTCATGTTGCCCTTGTTGAACTACTCACAGGCGCCCTGCTGGTTCTGCCTTTTCTATTTGCTCGCTTGGATCTGATGAATGCCGTGGTTGCCGGCAGACTTCTAAATCCTCTTGCGGCTACTGAACGTCCCCATGGTCTTTCCCGTCTTTAACTAAAGACTGTCGCTACAGCGCTTACTCCTCGATGGGGGCCTCACTTAGCGGCGAAAGCCCACTCCTCAGAGGTTAATAATGATGGGGCCTGCCCACTAGAATCAGATTATTCTAGGCTTGTATTGCTATAGGCAATCATTTTCCGTGAACACTAATTTCTATGCAGTGTATCTTAAACATCATAACCCTTATTCTCCAGTTGCGTGTTTTGTACCACTCCTAATTCGTTGATTTTGCTCCTTCATTTTCATCATTTCCCACTAGCAAATCCTTAATGTCTATGACGTGAACCCCTTTGTCTGTTCAGTCTGTATGAGATTGCTTGTTTGTGGTTACCCTGCAGCTTCCTCTTGAGCCGCCTCCAGGGGCGTAAGCCCTGGAGGTCTGAATGTGGGCACAAAGTGTTGTACTCCCATCGCGAACGATCGGCCTGCATCTGCGCCTTTGGGGCTGTGGTGAACTGCTCATTGTTGGGGAATTCATCCCGGAAGCGGCCGTTGAAGGATTGTG
>Ga0194129_10008655_pt1 | contig 11703 bp, 9 predicted proteins | sample TA2KigCa35mmetaG_FD_150862 | JGI IMG/M metagenome (GOLD analysis project Ga0194129, IMG submission 150862) | Freshwater microbial communities from Lake Tanganyika, Tanzania - TA2015038 Kigoma Deep Cast 35m | ecosystem: Environmental > Aquatic > Freshwater > Lake | place: Tanzania: Lake... | reverse complement strand
TACATCGGCACCGACGTCTACGCCCGCTATTGGCGGATGCGGGGTCGCAACGTCCTGCACGCCATGGGCTACGACGCGTTCGGCCTCCCGGCCGAGCAGTACGCCGTGCAGACCGGCCAGCACCCCCGGGTCACGACCGAGGCCAACATCGCCAACATGCGCCGCCAGCTGCGGGCACTCGGGCTCGGCCACGACCCTCGGCGCGGCGTCGCCACCACCGACGTCCCGTACTACCGCTGGACCCAGTGGATCTTCCTGCAGATCTTCGACTCCTGGTACGACCCCGATGCCGACCGGGCCCGGCCGGTCGGCGAGCTCGTCGCCGAGTTCGAGGCGGGGACGCGTGTCCCCACCGGTCCGGCCAACCCGGACGGCCGCCCGTGGGCCGACCTCGACCCGGTCACCCGTCGCCGCGTCGTCGACGGCCACCGCCTCGCCTACCGCGAGGAGGCCACGGTCAACTGGTGCCCGGCGCTGGGCACCGTGCTCGCCAACGAGGAGGTCACCGCCGAGGGCCGCAGCGAGCGCGGGAACCATCCCGTGTTCCGCCGCCCCCTCACGCAGTGGGTCCTCGCGATCACCGCGTACGCCGACCGGCTCATCGCCGACCTCGACCTGGTCGACTGGCCCGAGCCGATCAAGGTCATGCAGCGCAACTGGATCGGGCGCAGCGTCGGCGCCAACGTCCGGTTCCCGGTGGTGGGGCACGCGGGCCTCGACCTCGAGGTCTTCACCACCCGGCCCGACACGCTGTTCGGCGCGACCTATATGGTGGTGGCGCCCGAGCATCCGATTGTCGACGCGATCGTGCCGCCGGAGTGGCCCGACGCGATCCTCACCGATGCGGTCGCCGACATTCCGGCGGCGTGGCGGGGGATCTTCGGCACCGACGTGGGGCCCCCCGAAGCCGTGCGGCGCTACCGGGAGTTCGCTGCGGGCAAGAGCGAGCTCGAGCGTCAGTCCGAGGGGCGGGTCAAGACCGGCGTGTTCACCGGTGCGTTCGCCCGGAATCCCACGTCGGGCGACGCGATCCCGATCTTCATCGCCGACTACGTGCTCATGGGCTACGGCACCGGAGCGATCATGGCCGTTCCCGCGCACGACCAGCGCGACTTCGAGTTCGCGCGCGAGTTCGAGCTTCCGATCCGGTGCGTGGTCGCGCCCGACGACAGCTGGCGCACCGAGCGTGGCCTCGACCGCGCCGCCCCGGCCGGGGAGTGGCCGGAGGCGTTCGTGGGCGCCGGGGCGGCGGTCGCCTCGGCCAACGCCGGCGTGTCCCTCGACGGCCTCGCCACCGACGACGCCAAGCGGGTGATCGGCGTGTGGCTGGCCCGCGAGGGGCTGGGCGCGCCGACCGTCACCTACAAGCTGCGCGACTGGCTGTTCTCGCGCCAGCGGTACTGGGGTGAGCCGTTCCCGATCGTCTACGACGACGACGGCCTCCCGGTCGCGCTCCCGGCGGCCATGCTGCCGGTCGAGCTCCCCGAGCTGCACGACTTCGCCCCCCGGGTGCTCGACCAGGACGACCACAGCACCGACCCCGAGCCGCCGCTGGCCCGGGTGGCCGACTGGGTGGAGGTCGAGCTCGACCTCGGCGACGGGCCCCGGCGGTACCGGCGCGAGACCAACACGATGCCGCAGTGGGCGGGCTCGTGCTGGTACTACCTGCGCTACCTCGACCCCACCAACGACGACGCCCTCGTCGACCCGGAGGTCGAGCGCTACTGGATGCAGTCGCCCGACCACACCGGCGGGGTCGACCTCTACGTCGGCGGGGTGGAGCACGCCGTGCTGCACCTCCTGTACGCGCGCTTCTGGCACAAGGTGCTCCACGACCTCGGGCACGTGTCCACCCCGGAGCCGTTCGCCCGGCTGTTCAACCAGGGCTACATCCAGGCCCACGCGTTCACCGACGCCCGGGGGGTGTACGTCGAGGCCGCGGAGGTCGAGGAGCGCGACGGCCGGTTCTTCCTCGGGGCCGACGAGGTCCGGCGCGAGTACGGGAAGATGGGCAAGAGCCTGCGCAACGTCGTCACCCCCGACGACATGTACCGCGACTACGGGGCCGACACCCTGCGGCTCTACGAGATGTTCATGGGGCCGCTCGACGCGAGCCGGCCGTGGAGCACCGCCGACGTCGCGGGAGTGCACCGGTTCCTGCAGCGGCTGTTTCGCAACGTCGTCGACGAGCAGACCGGCGAGACGATCGTCGACGACGCACCGGCCGACGACGAGACCCGGCGTGTCCTCCACCGCACGATCGCCGCCGTCGACGCCGACATGGCCGACATGAAGTTCAACACCGCGATCGCCCGCCTGTTCGAGTGCAACAACCGGCTCACCCAGGTGGTGGCCGAGCGGGGCCGGGCGCCCCGCGAGGTGGTGGAGCCGCTCGTGCTGATGCTCGCGCCACTCGGCCCCCACATCGCCGAGGAGCTCTGGGCGCGGCTCGGGCACGACGGCTCGTGCGCGTTCGTGCCGTTCCCGGTCGCGGACCCCGCCTTCCTCGTGGTCGACGAGGTGGAGGTCGCCGTGCAGGTCAACGGCAAGGTGCGGGCCCAGGTGGCGGTGGCCACCGGGGCCGACGACGCCGCCCACGAGGCCGCGGCCCGTGCCGACGCCAAGGTCGCGGCCGCGCTCGCCGGGGCCACGGTGCGCAAGGTGGTGGTCGTCCCCGGGCGGATCGTCAACTTCGTGGTCGGCTGACGCCTCCGGACCGAGTCGTTCGAAACGCCCCCCGGGCCGGCCCCTTCCGATCGGGCGGGACGACTGGTACCGTCCCTCTGCTCCCCACTGCTTCCCCGGACGCTCCGGCGCGTGTCGCGCGCCCGCCCGAGGAGGTCGCCGTGGCCCTCGACCCCACCGCCCGTGACCGGATCGCTGCGCTCCACGCGCCGACCGGTGCCGACGCCCCTGCCGAGCCGTTCGAGCCGGTGACCACCGGAACGCCGATCCGACCGCAGCGGGTCCGGCGTTCCGCCCCGGTCCCGGAACCCGACCCGCCGGGGGCACCGCTGCGGGCGGTGCTCGAGCGTCTCGGCACCCTCGCCCGGGTGCGGGACCTCCGCCTCGATGTCGGGATCGGCGTGCTCGTGGTGGCGGTGGTGGCCCTGGTCGCCGGGGTCCTCTGGTACCGCACGGGTGCGGGCGGCCCGCCCCCGTCGGCGCCGGCGGCGGCCCGGTCGGCGCCCGGTCCGGTGTCCGATCCGGTGTCCGACCCGGCGCCCGCGACGGCCGCAGGCCCTGCGGCGTCGGGGGCCCGGACGGCCCCGGCGGGTCGGTCGACCCCGGGGGTGGTGGTGCACGTGGCCGGCGCGGTCGCCCAGCCGGGCGTGCTGCGGATGCCCGACGGGGCCCGGGTGATCGACGCCGTCGAGGGCGCCGGGGGCGCCGTCCCGACCGCCGACCTCGACCGGCTCAACCTCGCCGCCCGTCTCACCGACGGTCAGCGGATCCTCGTGCTGGAGGTCGGGGCCGCACCGGTCTGGGCCGCCCCCGCCGCCGGGACCGCCACGGACCCGGGCGCGCTGCTCGACCTCAACGCGGCCACGCAGGCCCAGCTCGAGGGGCTCCCCGGCATCGGCCCCGCCCTCGCCGGGGCGATCCTCGCCGAACGCGACCGGCGGGGTGGCTTCCGGTCGGTCAATGAGCTCCGTGAGGTCCGGGGGATCGGGGAGGCCCGCTTCGCCGACCTCCGCGCCCGTGTGACCGTGTGACGCTCCGCCGGTTCGGACCGGGCCTGGTCCTCGCCGCGGTCGTCGTCGGGATCGGGCTCGGGGCGCGCCACGGTCCCGGCCCGGCCGCGGGTGCGGTCCTGGTCGGCGCCGTCGGTGTGACCGCGGCACTGCTCGGACTCGGCCGCCACGCGTCGGACCGCCGTCGGGTGGTCGCGTTCGTCGCCCTGTGCGTCGGGGCCGGTGCGTCGGGCGCGGCGGCGATGGCCCGGGCGCTCGACGGCCGGGTGCACCACCCGCTGGTCGCCGCGGCTGCGGGCCGTACCGACGTCGTCGTCGACGCGACGCTCGTCACCGATCCCACCGCGACGCGCTTCGCGGCCCGGGGGCTCGCCCGGGTGACCCGGGCCCGGATCCATGACGTCGCCGCCGGGGGCACGACCCGGCGGGTGGTCACCGACCGCATCGTGGTCGTCGACGCCTCGGGCCCGGCGGCACCGCGGCTCGGGGTGCTGGGCGCCGGCGACCGGGTCCGCCTCCGTGGCTACCTCCGGCCGCTCGACCCCTACGAGGACTGGGCGAGGTGGCGGCACGCGGTCGCCGGGCTCGAGGCCCGGGCGCTCGTCGCCGTGGGTCCGCCGGCGAGCCCGCTGATGCGCCTGGCCAATGCGCTGCGGTCGCGCGTGCTCGCCGGGACCGTCGGTGTGCCCGAGCCGCAGCGCGCGCTGCTCGCCGGATTCCTGCTCGGTGACACCACCGACCTTCCCGAGGCGGTGGTGCTCGACTTCCGGGCTTCGGGGCTGAGTCACCTGGTCGCCGTCTCCGGGCAGAACGTGGCGTTCGTGTTGGCCCTGGCCGGACCGGCGCTGCGTCGGGGCCCTCGGGGCGTCCGTCTCGTCGTCGGTCTCGGGGTGCTCGTGGTGTTCGTGACGATGACGCGGGCGGAGCCGTCGGTGCTGCGGGCGGCGGCGATGGCGGCGTGCGCGATGGTGGGGGTGGCGGTGGGTCGTCCGGCGGCGGGTCTGCGATCGCTCGCGCTCGCGGTGTCGGTGCTGTTGGTGGTGGACCCGTTCCTGCTGCACTCGGTGGGGTTCCGGTTGTCGTGCGCGGCGAGTGCGGGGATCGCGGCACTGGCCCCGGCGATCGCGCTGCGGGTCCCCGGGCCGCGGCCGGTGGCCGAGGCGCTCGGGGTGACGCTGGCCGCGCAGGCGGCGGTGGCGCCGCTGCTGGTGCAGGGGTTTGGCGGGGTTCCGCTGATCGCGCCGGTCGCGAACCTGGTGGTGGCCCCGGCGGCCGGTCCGTTGACCGTGCTCGGCCTGGTCGGGGGTGCGGTGGGGGGGATCGTGGGCGGCCCGCTGGCGGCGGCGGCGACGCTGCCTGCGTACCTCGGGGCGTCGTGGGTGCTGCTGGTGGCGCGCGTGGCGGCGCGGCTGCCGCTGACGGTGGGGGCGGGACCGTTGCTGGTCGGCGCCGGGGTGGTGGCCACGACCTCGGTGATGCGGGTCGCCCGACGCCGCGCCCACCGTGGCCCGATTCCGAGACCGCACCCGCGGTTACCTGCGGAGCCGGAGGTGAGGGCACGACCATGACGAGATCTCGGATCGGATCGCTGGCGTTGGTCGTGCTGGTGGGCGCGGCCGCCGTCGTCGGTTGCGGCGGCGACGGTGGTGACGACCCGGGGAAGGGTGCGTCGGCCGACCGCCGGGCCGGAGCGATCACCCGGGGCACCGCCGTGTGCATCCGCAACGATTCGTCCGACACCCTCCGGATCGAGATCACCCAGGCGGAGAACGACCAGCCTGAGTTCGCCGACACGGTCGGCGCCGAGAGCCTCCCGCCGGCCCGGACCCGGTGCATGAAGAGCGACTCCTACACCAACAAGGGCGCCGCACGGGCCCGGATCACCATCGCGAGCGGCGAGGTGTTCTCGGTGGTGGGGTTCAACCCGCCCCTCAACCCACCCTGGATCGCCGTCAACGGTGACGGTCGTGAACCGGACGTCGGGAAGACGACCGGCTTCAAGATCGGGAAGCATCCGATCGTCGCGCTGCGCGAACCGGACGTCGCCGACTACGTGCAGTTCCGCGTGACGATCCGCTGACGCGACGCGACGTGACGCAACGTGCCCGAGCGCCGGGGTGTGCACACCCCGGTGGGGTCGAGGTTCCGGCGGCTGGACGGGTTCGGGATGACGGAGGGAGGCAGGGTTCGACGGTGCAGGACCTGGATCGCAGTGGCCGTGGCGGTCGTCGGCACGTTCGCGGTGACGCCGGTGGTCGCGGGTCCTCCGACAGCGGGAGCGGTCGCGGCCTTGGGCGGGGCCCACTCGGCGACGGTCGTACCGACGCCGAACGCCGGCCCGGGCCTCCCCAGCTACCTGACCGGGGTGTCGAGCGTGTCGGAGTCGTGGTGCGTCGCCGCCGGCGCCTCCGGGACGACGTCCGTCTCCCGGACCCTGGCGCTGGTCCTGCGCGGTCCGGATCCGACGCCGCCCCCGCCCGCCCCGCGGTTCACGGGCTGACCCCGGCCCGGGCGACCACGGGGCGCCGGCGTCGGGCAACATGGGGTCGTGATGCGACCCGTGCCTCCCGACCCGGCGTGGCGCCTGCGCGTCGGGCCGAGGGTGCACGACCTCGCGGTGCGCACCCTCGTCGTGGCTGCCCTCGACCCGGTCCCGGACGCGGGGCCGGGCGCAGGGCCGGACGGGGAGTGGTGGACCCGGGCCGGGGATGCGGCGGGGTTCGGGGCCGACGTGCTCGCGGTGCCGGCTGCCGCTGCGGCCGCGACCGGCGCCGTGCGGGCCCTGCCGACCCTGCGGGACCGCGCCGGTCGGCCCGTGGCGGTCGCCACCGCCGCGACGGCCGTCGCCGCCGCGGCGACCGCAGCGGGGGCGGAGATGGTGCTCGACCTCGGGTCCGGGGGTCCCGATCTGGCCGCTGCGGTCGCCGCGGCCGGGGCCACCCTGGTCGTGGGGCCCGGTGCCGACCCCGAGGTGGTCCTCGCCCGGATCCGTGCCGCCGGTCTCCCTGTCGATCGCCTCGCCCTCGACCCGGGCGCGCACGCGATGCCCGCCGGTGTGGTGCGCGCCTGCGTCGTCCGGGTCGACCCGGATGCCGACGACCCCACCGTGGCCCTCGCGGCCGTGGCCGAGGCGGTCGTGGCCGGGGCCCGGGTCGTGGTCACTCCCGACGTGGTGGGCACCGTCAAGGTCGTCCGGATGCTCGAGGCGATCGTCGCCCGGGTGCCGGTGTCGGTGCCGGCGCCGGCCCGGTCGGAGGCGCCGACCGGCGTGGGCGGGTCCCGGTGAGCGTCCACGTCGTCCGCGGCGACGACCCGATCCTGCGGGCCGACACGCTGGAAGCCGTGGTCACCGAGCTGGTGGGCGCCGACGACCGCAGCCTGGTGGTGGAGGACCTCACCGTGCCCGGGCGCGGCGCCGAGGGCGAACCGGGTGGCGCCGAGGCCCGCGTGGCGGTGGTGGCCGCGGCCGTCCAGGCGGCCCAGAGCCCGCCGTTCATGACCGCCCGTCGGGTGGTCGTGCTCCGCGACGTCGGCAACCTCCTCGCCGGCGAGGTGGCGCCCCTGGTCGAGTGCCTCGGCGACCTGCTCGACACGAGCGACGTGGTGTGCGTCGCCGGTGGGGGCACGATCCCGCCCGCGCTGACCAAGGCGTGGAAGGACGCCGGGGCCACCGAGCACGGCGCGACCCGGGCCAAGGCCGAGGACGTGCTCGCCGGGGTGGCCGCGGCCGCCGGGGTGGCCCTGCGGCCCGGTGCGGCCCGCGTGATCGTCGAGCGGGTCGGGACCGAGGTCGGGCGGCTCCCCGCGATCGTCGACGTGCTGGCCACGGCGTTCCCGCCCGGTCAGGCGCTCGACGCCGACGACGTGGCGCCGTACGTCGGCGAGGCCGGGGGCGTCCCCCCGTTCGCGCTCACCAACGCGATCGAGGCGGGCGACGTCGCCGGGGCGCTCGAGGTGCTCGGGCGGATCCTCACCGCGACCGGGCCCCAGCAGCCCAAGGCGATGCACCCGCTGCAGGTGCTCGCGATGCTCCACAACCACCTGCGGCGGGTCGCCCGGCTCGACGCCGACGACGTCGGGAGCGTCGCCGACGCGATCACCGCGCTGGGGGGCAAGGTCAAGGAGTACCCGGCCCGCAAGGCGCTCGAGCAGTCCCGGCGCCTCGGACCCGAGGGCATCCGGGAGGCCTACGCGGCCCTGGCCCGGGCCGACCTCGACCTCAAGGGCGCACGGGCCATCCCCGAGGCCGCGGTCATGGAGGTGCTCGTGGCCCGCCTCGCCGCGCTCCACGGACGGGGGGCGAATCGGGGGGCCGGACGCGGGACCGGGGCCCCGACGCGCCGCAGCCGCCGGTAGTCCGGCGGCTGCGTCAGGAGATCGGGTGGGGTCGGCCTCAGCCGGGGGTGTCGGCCTTGGCCTGGCGCCGCATCAGGCGCGACGTGCGCCGGGCGGCCTGGTTCTTGTGGATCCGGCCCTTGGCCCCGGCCTTGGCCAGGCGCTTCTGGGCCAGGCGCACCGACTCGGGGGCGGTCTCGGTGCCGCCGTCGACCGCCACCCGGGCGGTCTTGATCCGGGTCTTCAGCTCCGAGCGCACGGCCTGGTTCCGGGTGCGGCGCACCTCGTTCTGGCGGTTGCGCTTCTTCTGGCTCTTGATGTTGGCCACGGGGTGGGTGACTCCGGAACGAGGGGTTGTGGGACCGGGGAAGGCTAGCAGGGCCCCCGTCCGCACCCCGGTCCGGTCCCGGGGTGGCGGGCGCCGGGACGGTCCCGGGACCGGCGGGTGATGGAGACGCGGCCCGGAGCGGCGAGAATGGGGGAGTGCCCCGGATCGAGCAGTACCGCTCCTTCTCGATCATCGCCCACATCGACCACGGCAAGTCGACCCTGGCCGACCGGATCCTGGAGCTGTGCGGCGCGGTCGACCCGCGCGACATGCGGGCCCAGTACCTCGACTCCATGGACCTCGAGCGCGAACGGGGCATCACGATCAAGGCCCAGAACGTGCGGCTCGAGTGGAAGGACCACGTCCTCCAGCTCATCGACACCCCCGGCCACGTGGACTTCGGCTACGAGGTGTCGCGCAGCTTGGCCGCCTGCGAGGGGGCGCTCCTGCTCGTCGACGCGTCCCAGGGGATCGAGGCCCAGACCCTGGCCAACTGCTACGCCGCGCTCGACGCCGACCTCACCATCGTCGCCGCGCTCAACAAGATCGACCTGCCCGCGGCCGAGCCCGACCGACGCGCCGAGGAGATCGAGCGGATCCTCGGCATCCCCGCCGCCGACGTGCTGCGCATCTCGGCCAAGACCGGCGAGGGCGTCCCGGAGCTGCTCGACGCCCTGGTCGCGCGGGTGCCCCCGCCGACCGGCGACGCCGATGCGCAGCTCCAGGCGCTGATCTTCGACTCCGTCTACGACCCGTACCGGGGCGTCGTGAGCTCGGTGCGGATCTTCAACGGCAACCTCGACTCGGGCAGCCGCCTCTTCTACCTCCAGGCCGGCCGGCCCCACGACGCCGAGGAGATCGGTGTCCGCAGCCCCGGGATGCGCCCGGTCCCCCGACTCGGACCGGGCGAGGTCGGCTACCTGATCTCGGGGATCAAGGACGTGGGCGAGGCCCGGGTCGGCGAGACGGTGACCAACGCCGCCGCCCGGGGCGAGCCGCTCTCGGGGTACCGCGAGCCCAAGCCGATGGTGTTCTGCGGGCTCTACCCCGTCGACGGCGACGAGTACGCCGAGCTGCGCGAGTCGCTCGAGAAGCTCCGGCTCAACGACTCCTCGTTCACGTACGAGCCCGAGACGTCGGGCGCGCTGGGCTTCGGCTTCCGCTGCGGGTTCCTCGGCCTGTTGCACATGGAGATCACGCGCGAGCGGCTCGAGCGCGAGTACGGGCTGTCGCTCGTCGCGACCTCGCCGAACGTCGAGTACCGCGCCCACCTCGTCGACGGGGTTATGACCACGGTCGACAATCCGTCCTCGCTCCCGGCACCCAACGTCACCGAGGCGATCGAGGAGCCCTACGTCACCGTCACCATGCTCACCCCCACCGAGTACGTGGGTGCGCTCATGGAGCTGTGCCAGCAGCGCCGGGGTGAGATGACGAAGATGGAGTACCTGTCCGAGGACCGGGTCGAGCTCGTCTACTCGCTGCCGCTGGCCGAGATCGTCATGGACTTCTTCGACCAGATGAAGTCCCGCACGAAGGGCTACGCGTCGCTCGACTACGAGCCCGCGGGGTACCGGCGTTCGGCGCTGGTCAAGGTCGACCTCCTGCTCAACTCGACCCCCGTCGACGCCTTCTCCGCCATCGTGCACAAGGACAAGGCCTACGACTACGGCCGTCGGATGACCCAGAAGCTGCGCGAGCTCATCCCGCGCCAGCTCTTCGACGTACCCATCCAGGCGGCGATCGGGGGCCGGATCATCGCCCGCGAGACCGTGAAGGCCAAGCGCAAGGACGTCATCGCCAAGTGCTACGGCGGCGACATCTCGCGCAAGCGCAAGCTGCTCGACCGCCAGAAGGAGGGGAAGAAGCGCATGAAGCAGATCGGGCGCGTCGAGGTCCCCCAGGAGGCATTCGTGGCGGCGCTCACCCTCGACGACTGAGGGGTCGCGTGGACGCGGGCACCGTCGCACCGGGACCCGGGCCCCGACCCGGGCCCGGCGTCTACGTCCACGTCCCGTTCTGCGCCTCCCGCTGCGACTACTGCGCGTTCGCGACCTGGACCGACCGCGGGCACCTGATGGAGGCCTACGTGGACGCCTGCGTCGCCGACGTCCGCCGCCGGGTGGCCGACGGGATGGTGGACGCGGCCACCGTCTACGTCGGCGGGGGCACGCCGTCGCTGCTCCCGGCCCCCGCTCTCGCCCGGATCCTCGACGCGATCCCGCGCCGGGCTGACGCCGAGGTGACAGTGGAGGCGAACCCCGACTCGGTCGACGCCGCGAAGCTGCAGGTCTACCGCGACCACGGAGTCACCCGGGTCTCGCTCGGGGTGCAGTCCACCCGGGCGCACGTGCTCGCCGCACTGGGCCGCACGCACGATCGGGCCAACGTCGACCGCGCGGTCGCGGCCGTGGTCGGTGCGGGGATCGCGTCGTTCAACCTCGACGTGATCGCCGGCGCCGACGGCGAGTCGGACGCCGACTTCGACGCGACCCTCACCGACGTCCTCGGGTTCGCGCCACCGCACGTGTCGGTCTACGGGCTCATGGTGGAGCCGGGGACGGCACTCGAGCGGCGCGTCGCCGCGGGCGACTGCGCGCCGCCCGATCCCGACGTCCAGGCCGACCGGCACCTGCGGGCCGACGCCCGGCTCACCGGAGCGGGCCTGGGTTGGTACGAGGTGTCGAACTGGGCCCGGCCCGGGCACGAGTGCCGGCACAACCAGGGCTACTGGTCCGGTGAGGAGTGCGTGGCGATCGGCGCCGCAGCCCACGGCTACACGGACGGGGAGCGGTGGTGGAACACGCCGCGGCCCGAGCGCTATGTCGCCCGCATCGGCGCGGGCCGGTCGCCGGTGGCGGGGCGCGAGCGGCCCGACGTCGCCGCGGCGGCCCTCGACCGGTTCGCGCTCGCCCTGCGCACCCGGGTCGGGGCCCCGCTCGCCGACGCCGATCCCGGCGCGCTCGGCGAGCTGGCGGCCGCCGGCCTCCTCGACGTGGTGGGCGACCGGGTCGTGCTCCGGCCGGCCGGGCGTCTCCTCGCCTCCGAGGTCACCCGCCGCCTCCTGCCCACCCCGGGTCGGGCCGACGACCGGATTGGCACTCGGTACATTGGAGTGCCAGGTTGACCCGGTCGGCGGCGACGACCGGTCAGGCAGGTGACGACGTGACGGACATCCCCGAACTCGACGAGCGCAAGGCGTCGGTGCTGCGGGCCATCGTCGAGGAGTACGTCGAGACCGCCCAGCCCGTCGGCTCCCAGACCGTGGCCCGGTCGCGCGGGCTCGGCGTCTCGAGCGCCACGATCCGCAACGACATGACCGTGCTCGAGCGCGAGGGGTTCATC
>Ga0194129_10008654_pt1 | contig 11704 bp, 9 predicted proteins | sample TA2KigCa35mmetaG_FD_150862 | JGI IMG/M metagenome (GOLD analysis project Ga0194129, IMG submission 150862) | Freshwater microbial communities from Lake Tanganyika, Tanzania - TA2015038 Kigoma Deep Cast 35m | ecosystem: Environmental > Aquatic > Freshwater > Lake | place: Tanzania: Lake... | reverse complement strand
GGAGGCGTGGGCGCGGTGGGCGGCGCCAAAGGCGTCGTTCACATACACATCGGCCAGGGCTGCCAGCTGCTTGGCGAAGTCGCCCTCGTTCTTCTCTTCCTCAGCGAAGAAGCGCACGTTCTCCAGCAGCACCACATCGCCTTCGGCCATGGCGGCCACCTTGGCTTCGGCGTCGGGACCAATGCAGCTGTCGGTCTTCACCACGCTCTTGCCGAGCAGTTCGCTCAGGCGGGCGGCCACGGGGGTGAGGCGCATGCCCTCGTTCACTTGACCCTTGGGACGGCCGAAGTGGGCCGAGAGGATCACCTTGGCGCCCTTGCCGGTGAGGTCGTTGATGGTGGGCAGGGCGGCGCGGATGCGGGTGTCATCGGTGATGGCGCCGGCATCGTTGAGGGGCACGTTGAAGTCGACCCGGACCAGCACGCGCTTGCCGCGCAGTTCATCAGCGGAGAGGCTGGCCAGGGAGCGCTTCGCCATGGCGTTAAGCAAAAGAAGGGTCGGGCGAATTTAGCGGGCCGGTCAAGGGGGGAACCACAACGCGCGTTTCTCTGGTTGAAGCTCTGGATGGCGCTAAACAGAGGAAGCACCGGCCCGCCGGCCATGTTCGAGATCGTTCTGTTCCCCATCGACCGCAGCCGACAGGCTGCCGAAACCGCCGCCACGGCCTTGAAGCTGGCCCAGCAGCACGGCAGCCGGCTGGTGCTGCTCTCGGTGGTGGAGCCCGGGCAGGACGATCCCGCCGCCGTGGCGGCCTTGCTGGAGCAGGCCCGTGGCCGCTTTGAGGAGCAGGGAGTGGCGAGCGAGGTGATCGAGCGGGAAGGCAAGCCCGCCTTCGTGATCTGCGATGTGGCCGATGAGATCAACGCGGATGTGATCGTGATGGGCACGCGAGGCCTCACGCTGGAGGCTGATGAAGCGCCCAGCACCGCCTCGCGCGTGATCCAGCTGGCGCCCTGCCCTGTGTTGGTGGTTCCGTGAGTGAGTTGCTGAGTTCCGCTGCGCCGGCGATCCAGTGGTATCCGGGGCACATCGCCAAGGCGGAACGCTCACTCACAGACAACCTCGCCAAGGTGGATCTGGTGATCGAGGTGCGCGATGCGCGCATCCCCACCGCTACGGGGCACCCCCGCCTGCAGCGCTGGATCTCCGGCAAGCAGCACCTGCTGGTGCTCAACCGGCGCGACATGATCCCGAAGGCCGCCCAAGACGCCTGGGATGCCTGGTTCCGCGCCCAGGGCCAGACCCCTTGGTGGAGTGACGCCAAAGCGGGCATCGGTGTGAAGCAGCTGCAGCAGGCGGCGATCCGCGCCGGTGATGCCCTCAACGAACGCCGCCGCTCGCGTGGCATGCGGCCTCGGCCGGTGCGGGCCTTGATGCTCGGCTTTCCGAATGTGGGTAAGTCGGCTCTGATCAACCGGCTGGTGCGCCAGAAGGTGGTGGACAGCGCTCGCCGCGCTGGCGTGACCCGCAGCTTGCGTTGGGTGCGCTTGGGGCAAGACCTTGATCTGCTCGATGCCCCAGGGGTTCTGCCGCCGCGCCTCGATGACCAGTTGGCGGCGCTGCGCCTGGCCCTCTGTGACGACATTGGCCAAGCCGCCTACGACGGTGAAGCCGTGGCGATGGCGTTTGTGCAGATGCTGGCTGGCTTGGAGGGCGTCGCTGCCTCCGGCGTGAAACCGGGGCTTCTGGAAGGTCGTTATGGCGTGCCCGTGCCATCCCTGACAGCCCCGGGAGCGCCCGATCAGGATCCTGTACAAACTGCACAGAATCCTGACGCCGATGGCTGGTTGCGGGCTGCAGCGGAGCGCCACACCAGTGGCGACACCGCCCGCATGGCCCAGCGTTTTCTCGATGATTTCCGCCGGGGCATGCTGGGCCCTCTGGCCCTGGAGCTGCCGTGAGCGGATTCGGCGAAGGTGAGGGTGAGCTGCTCACCCTCACCTACCCCAAGCCCCTGCCGATGCGGCTCGATCGCTGGCTGGTGGCCCAGCGGCCGGAGCAGAGCCGCGCCCGCATCCAGAAGTTCATCGATGCCGGCTATGTGCGGGTGAACGGCGTCACGGGCAAGGCCAAAACGCCCCTGCGCCAAAGCGACACGGTGGAGCTGTGGATGCCGCCGCCTGAGCCGCTGCCCTACCTGATGCCCCAGGAGATCCCCCTGGATGTGCTGTTCGAAGACGAGCATCTGATCGTGCTCAACAAACCGGCGGGCCTCACGGTGCACCCGGCCCCCGGGAACAAAGACGGCACCTTGGTGAATGGCCTGCTGCACCACTGCCCGGATCTGCCGGGGATCAGCGGCAAGCTCCGCCCCGGCATCGTGCACCGCCTCGATAAAGACACCACCGGTTGCATCGTGGTGGCCAAGAGCCAGGAGGCGCTGGTGAAGCTGCAGGTGCAGATCCAAAAGCGCATCGCCTCCCGCGAATACCTGGCGGTGGTGCACGGCGTGCCCGCTGCCGAGCACGGCATGATCGTGGGCGCCATCGGCCGTCACCCCGCCGATCGCAAGAAATACGCCGTGGTGCATGACGACAGCGGCCGCCATGCCTGCACCCACTGGACCCTGCTGGAACGCCTGGGCGACTACTCCCTGATGCGCTTCAAGCTCGACACCGGCCGCACCCATCAGATCCGGGTGCACTGCGCCCACATCGGCCATCCGATCGTGGGCGACCCGGTGTATTCCCGTTGCCGCAAACTGCCGCTGGCTCTGCCCGGCCAGGCCCTCCATGCCTTTCAGCTGGGCCTGGATCACCCAATCAGCCGCGAGCGGATGTTGTTTGAAGCGCCTCTGCCTGAGGTGTTTGAGAAGTTGCTCGCCGTGTTGCGGCGCCGCAACCAGACTGGGATGTCGTTCCCTCCTGAGGCCTTATCCATGGCCGAGCACAGCCTGCAAGCGTTCATCACAGCGGTGCGTCAGGACTCCGCCTTGCAGCAGCAGCTCTCCGCCACGTCGGCCGCTGATGCGGATGAGGTGGCGGCGATCGCCCGCCAGGCCGGGTTTGAAGTGCGCCCTTCCGATCTGGTGAACCACGCCGGCGGCGCCCTCGTGGATTACGAAGACGAGGACTACTTCATGAAGCCTCAGTGGTGGGAGCTGGCGGGCTGAGGTAGCCGCGGACAGGCCTCCACCAGCGTGCGGGTGATCGGCGCTTGAGGCTGATCGAGCAGTTGATCGCCGGGGCCCTCCTCCACGATCCGGCCTCCATCGAGCACGATCACCCGCTGGCAGAAGCCGCTGGCCACCGAGAGGTCGTGGGTCACGAAGATCAGACCCAGCCCCAGGCGTTGTTGCAGTTCCCGCAGCAGCTCCAGCACCTCCGCCTGAATCTCGGCATCGAGCATGCTCACGCTCTCATCGCAGAGCAGCACCTGCGGCTCGAGCACCAGGGCGCGGGCGATCGCCACCCGTTGCTGTTGGCCGCCGGAGAGCTGCCGAGGCAGCCGGTTGGCGAAGGCTTCCGGCGGGTTGAGCCCCACCGCGGCCAGCAGGTCGCGGGCTCGCTCGCGGGCGGCCGCCGGTGTGGCCAACCCATGGATCAGCAGGGGATCGGCGATGGCCTCGGCCACGCTCATCACGGGGTTGAGGCAGGCCAGTGGGTCTTGAAACACCATCTGGATGCGCCGCCGAGCCCGGCGCAGCGGCTCGCCCCGCAGCCGCCGTAAATCCTGCCCCTGTAGGCGCACGCTGCCGCCCCGTACCGGCACCAGGCCCATCAAGGCGCGGCAGAGGGTGCTCTTGCCGCAGCCGGAGGCACCTACCACCCCCACGGTTTCGCCCTGGCGCAGCTGCAGGCTCACCCCATCCACGGCCCGATACCAACGCTTCTGCCAGGGCAGGCCGGGCAAGGGATGCCAGCAGCGCAGATCCTCCAGTTCCAGCAGCAACGGGGCTGCCTCGGGGGCTTTGGGCGTGCGGCTGCCCTCCCGCGCGCGGGCCGCTCCCACCAGCCGCTGAGCCAGGGGGGACTGGGGGGTGGTGAGCAGCTGATCTGCCGGTGCCTGCTCCACCAGCCGCCCCTGATCGAGCACGGCGATCTGATCGCACCAGCGCCCGGCCATGGCCAAGTCGTGGCTGATCAAGAGCAGGGCGCTGCCCGATTCCGCGCAGAGGCGGCAGAGCTCCTCCATCACTTGAGCCGCCACCGCCACATCAAGGCTGGTGGTGGGTTCATCGGCGATCACCAGCGCCGGCTCCAGCGCCATCGCCAGGGCGATTGCCAGCCGCTGGCGCATGCCACCGCTGAATTCATGGGGATAGCTGCCATAGCGCTCACAGCTGATGCCCACCCGCTCCAGCAGCATCTCGGCCCGAACGCGTACCTGGTGGCGCTTCCAGCTCGGGCGGTGCTGGGCCAGGGTGTCGGCCAGGTGCTCGCCGATGCTCAGCAGCGGGTTGAGCCGCGTCATCGGGTCTTGGAACACCAAGCCCACCGCTTCGCCACGCAGGCGCCGCAGTGCACCTCGCCTCAGGCGGCGGGGATCTTGGCCGCACAGCTGCAGCCCACCACTGCAGAGGCTGCCTTGCGGCAACAGCTGCAGCACCGCCCGGGCCACGGTGCTCTTGCCGCAACCGGAGGGGCCCACCAGGGCGAGGCGTTCACCGGGGTTGAGGGTGAGGGTCAGGCCAGCCAGGGTGTCGGTGCCTGCAGCGGGGTAGCGCACCACCAGCTGATCGAGCTGCAGCACCGGGCCGGAGGTCTGGCGGGCGGCCATGGCGGGCGCGGCGGTGCTGGTGGGGCTCAGGTTGGCAGCCGCTTCGCCTGCAGACCCGCACATGGGGCCGGTTTGTTTCAGCTGCTGCATACGATGGGCTGAACGGCAGGGCGTCATGCTCCGGGCGGTGACCGGCACAGCGGCAGCGGCGGCCCTGGACGCACCGTTGCCTGCGGCTTCGCCCCTGGGCCTGCGCTCCATCCACGGCCCTGCGGATTACGGCATTCAGCTGCCGGAGTGGCTCTGCCGCTGCATCGAGCACGTTCCGCCTGGCGTTGGCGATAGCTGCCCAACTGACGCTGAAGGCCTGTTGGCCGCTGCCTTCCATTTCGCCTTTCAGCTGCACGACGGCCAGGTGCGGGCCAGCGGGGAGCCCTACATCTGTCATCCCGTTGCCGTCGCCGATCTGCTGCGCGACATCGGCGCCAGCGCGGGCGTCATCGCCGCAGGCTTCCTCCACGACGTTGTTGAAGACACCGACGTCACCCCCGAAGAGATCGAGCAGCACTTCGGCGCTGAGGTGCGCGGGCTGGTTGAGGGCGTCACCAAGCTCGGTGGGATTCACTTCACCAATAAAACCGAGGCCCAGGCCGAGAACCTGCGGCGCATGTTTCTGGCGATGGCCAGCGACATTCGCGTGGTGCTGGTGAAGCTTGCGGACCGGCTCCACAACATGCGCACCCTCGGTGCGCTCAAGCCCGAGAAGCAGCAGCGCATCGCCCGCGAAACCCGCGAGATCTACGGCCCGCTCGCCAACCGCCTCGGCATCGGTCGCTTCAAGTGGGAATTGGAGGATCTGGCCTTCAAGATCCTCGAGCCCGAGGCCTACCGCGATGTGCAGCAGCAGGTGGCGAGCAAGCGCAGCGATCGCGAGGAGCGCCTGGGCGTCACCGTGCAGTTGCTGCGTGATCGGTTGGCGGCGGTGGGGTTGGCCGATTGCGAGGTGAGTGGCCGGCCCAAGCACCTCTATGGCATCTGGAGCAAGATGCAGCGCCAGCAAAAGGCGTTCCACGAGATCTACGACGTGGCCGCCCTGCGGATCATCTGCCCCAATCTCGAAACCTGTTACCGGGCACTGGCGGTGGTGCACGACACCTTCCGCCCGATTCCCGGCCGCTTTAAGGACTACATCGGTCTGCCGAAACCCAACGGCTACCAATCCCTGCATACGGCGGTGATCGGCCGTCACCGGCCGATCGAAGTGCAGATCCGCACCGCTGAAATGCACCGCGTGGCCGAGTTCGGCATCGCCGCCCACTGGAAATACAAGGAGGGCGGATCTCCTGCCGCCGCCGGTGCCGATGCGGAGCGCTTCAACTGGCTGCGGCAGCTGGTGGATTGGCAGAAGGATGGCGTTGGTGATGACAGCAGCGACTTCCTGCGCTCGATCAAAGAAGACCTCTTCGATGAGGAGGTGTTCGTGTTCACGCCTAAGGGTGATGTGGTGGGTCTGAGGAAAGGCTCCACGGCTGTGGATTTTGCCTATCGCATTCACTCAGAGGTCGGCAACCACTGCCAGGGCGTTCGCATCAACGACCGCCTTTCGCCCCTGGCCACGCCACTGCAAAACGGCGACTTTGTGCAGGTGGTGACCTCAAAATCCGCGCACCCCAGCCTGGATTGGCTGAATTTTGTGGCCACTCCAACGGCCCGCAATCGCATCCGCCAGTGGTACAAGAAGAGCCACCGCGAGGAGAACATTCAGCGCGGCACGTCGACGCTGGAGCGCGAGTTGGGTCGCGATGGCTTCGATGCCCTGCTGCATGGTGAGGCGATGGCCAAGGTGGCGCGCCGCTGCAATCTGGTGGCCACCGAAGATCTGCTGGCTGCCATTGGTTTTGGTGGCGTCACCCTGCATCAGGTGCTCAATCGCCTGCGGGAGGAGTTGCGCCTGGCCTCAGCCGAGGCGCAGCCGGTGCTCAGCAACGAAGAGCTGGCCCGCAAGGTGGAAGCCCACGGGGCGGCCGCCCCGGTGGCTCCAGTCAGCACCCACGGCGAAGCGAGCCCGATCCTGGGCTTAGAAGGCCTGGAATACCGGCTGGGTGGTTGCTGCAGCCCTCTCCCCGGCGAAGCGATCGTGGGCACCGTGGCTCTCGGGAACCACGGCATCACCGTTCACCGCCAGGACTGCGCCAATCTCAGCGCCGTGCCGGTGGAGCGCCGCTTGCCGGTGCAATGGAATCCGCAGGCTGCCGAAGCGTTGCGCCGCCGCTACCCCGTGCAGCTGCGCATCGAGGTGCTCGATCGCGTGGGTGTGCTTAAGGACATCCTTACGCGCCTCTCTGATCACCGCATCAACGTGAGTGATGCGCGCGTGCGCACAAACCCTGGCAAGCCTGCCCGCATTGATCTGCGGGTGGAACTGCAAAGCGCCCACCAGCTGCGCGACACCATGGATCAGATCCGCTCCATGGCAGACGTGCTCGATATTGCCCGCACCGGCATCGGTTCGTGAATTGGCGTCACAACGCTCTCGTGGCGTTGCTGATTTGGCTCGGGCTGGGGTTGTTGCTGGGGCTGGCGGAGTGGCCCTATCAGCTGCTCTCCGAATTGGGTTTTGTGCTGCAGCGGCGCCTGTGGCTGACGGACCAGGCTCCCCATGGGCTAGCGGCTGCGTTGGTGTTTGTGGGCACCTTCGCGATGCTTTGGCTGGCTTGGGGGCCGCTGGCTCGGGGTCGAGGGGGTGGCCTCACGCCGGTGCTGGCGCTGCAGCGCAGCCCCACCGAGGCCTCCACGCCCAACCCCGCCCTGGAGCGGCTTGAGCTGGGGGTTCAGCTGCGGCGGTTGCCGTTGATCGCCTTGACCCACGTGGCTGGGCTCACCGTTGGCGTGGAATCTCCTTCTGCAGCGTTGGGCGCTTCGCTGCTGTTGGCCGTGCGGCGCCGTTGGCCTCAGGTCCAGGCCTGGGCTGCCTTGCCGATTCCCCTGCTGGCTGCCATCGGTGGCGGCGCTGGCTTGGGGGCGGCCTTTCGCTCACCGCTGCTAGGCGCGGCCTATGCGATCGAAGAGCTCAGCCGCGAGAAGGGTTTGTCGTTGGTCTTGCCCACGCTCTTGCTCGCCGGCAGTGGCGCCGTGGTGGCCACCACCCTTGGCCAGCCAGCCCGGCTCGCGGGTCTGAACCTTGGCTTGCTGGACAGCGCTGTTTGGCCCTGGGCGCTGTTGATCACGGTGCTGGGGGCGGGGTTGGGGGCGCTGTTTGTGCGGTTGTTGATCCCCTTGGCCCATGGACTTGGGGCTCGCCTTCGCACCCGGCGCATCAGGGCCGCGGTGTTCGTGGCGGCACTCCTCACGCTTCTGGCTTGGATCAGCGGTGGCCTGAGCCTCAACGATGGTTCGCTCTCGCTGGCAGCGGCACTCCAGGGTGATGGCGCCGGCTCGCTGAGCACCTTGCTCTGGCGATTTCTGGCGTCGCTGCTCAGCATTGCCGCCGGCGCCCCAGGCGGCCTGATGCACGACACGATGACACTCGGTGCCTTGCTGGCCAGCCCGCTCACGGGGTTGCCTGCAGAGGCCCGTGCTCAGCTGGCGGCCATCGGTGCAGCCGCCCTGTTTGCCGCCGCCAACCGCACGCCGCTGTTCTGCGCGTTGTTTGTGTTCGCGCTGCAGGGCGACCCCCAGCTGTTGGTGCCGTTGCTGCTCGCTAGCGCCATCAGCGCAGCGCTGGCCCAGCCCTGGCGCCGCAGCACTTGGAATGAAGCGCAGCTGGCGGCATCGTCCTGATCCGCCAACACAACTTGGTGCTGGTGGCATGTACTACAGCTGCCGGTGATCACAGCTCCTACGACGGGGTGACGCGCAGCCGATGCCATGACGTCCGAACAGGCCGCCCAACTGATCGACGACACCCTGGATCTGGTGCATCAGCGGTTGATCTCGCTGGAGCACGAGCAGCAAACACAGGCGCATAAAGCCCTCACCGAGGAATTCCGCGAGTGGCGCCATCCCAGCGGGGGCCATATCGACCTGATGGTCTGCCCGGGATTCCCGCCGAGCTGAGGGTTGTCGCCCCGGGGGACACTGGAGGCATCGCCTGCCTCCCGCCTTGCCGGATGACACCATCGCTGCTGTGGCTACGGCCATTGCCCCCGGCGAGGGCAGCGTGGCGATCGTGCGGCTCTCGGGGCCTGAGGCGGAGGCCATTGGCCAACGCCTGTTTGTCGCCCCTGGTGATCAGCCCTGGGAGAGCCACCGCGTGCTCTACGGCCATGTGTGCGATCCCGCCAGCGGCGAGCGCGTGGATGAAGCGCTGCTGCTGTTGATGCGGGCGCCGCGCAGCTTCACCCGCGAAACGGTGGTGGAGTTCCACTGCCACGGCGGCTTGATCAGCGTGCAGAGGGTGCTGGAGCTGGTGCTCGCCAGCGGTGCCCGTCGCGCCCTGCCTGGCGAGTTCAGCCAGCGGGCGTTCCTCAATGGCCGACTGGATCTCACCCGGGCCGAGGCGATCAGCGAGCTGGTGACGGCCCGCAGCCGCCGGTCAGCCCAGCTGGCGATGGCCGGCCTCGATGGAGGGTTGCAGGCCCGGATTGTTGGGTTGCGGGAGCGGCTGCTCGATCAACTTGCCGAGCTGGAAGCGCGGGTGGACTTTGAAGACGACCTGCCGCCCCTCGACGGTGCAGCGGTGGCTGCGGAGCTGGCAGCGGTGCAAGCCGAGCTCGAGCAGCTGGTGGCGGATGGCGAGCGCGGTCAGCTGCTGCGCGATGGCCTGCGCGTGGCGATCGTGGGTCGCCCGAATGTGGGTAAATCCAGCCTGTTGAACCGGCTCAGCTGCAGCGAACGGGCGATCGTGACCGATCTGCCCGGCACCACCCGCGATCTGGTGGAGAGCGAGCTGGTGCTCCACGGCGTGCCGCTCACCTTGCTCGACACGGCTGGCATCCGATCCACCAGCGATCGGGTGGAGCAGATCGGGATTGAGCGCAGCCGCTCTGCCCTGCAATCCGCCGATGCGGTGCTGCTGCTGTTTGATCTCAGCGTGGGTTGGTGCGACGACGACGCAGCCCTGCGTGAGCTGGTGCCCGATGGGGTGCCTCTGCTGGTGGTGGGCAACAAGGCCGATCAGCTCAAGGCTGATGCCAGCTCCGCATCAGCTCCGGCGGATGTGTGCATCAGTGCCCTCACGGGTGCGGGGGAGAGCGAGCTGGTGGCGCAGCTGCTGGCCCGCTGCGGCCACAGCGATCCGCAGGGTGTGCAGCTGGCCCTCAACCGCCGTCAGCAGGATTTGGCGACGGCTGCGGCGGTGAGCCTCGGCGCCAGCCTTGAGGCGGCCCGGCAACAGCTGCCTTGGGATTTCTGGACCATTGATCTGCGCGCTGCCGTTCGGGCCCTGGGGGAGATCACCGGAGAAGAGGTGAGCGAAGCGGTGCTCGATCGCGTGTTCTCCCGCTTCTGCATTGGCAAATAACCCCGCAAGCCCTGCCGCCTAACAATGGGGGCACGACAAGGCGTCTCCATGGCTGATCCACTGGCTGGGCTAAGCCCCTCGCAGCAGGCGCAGTTGTGTTTGTTGTGTTGGGTGGCCTGGCCTTCGATGGAGGCTCTGGAGTTGTCTGGCAGCCAATGGCTCTGATGGCCGTCTCTTTGGCAATCACCCCCCAGCTCCGAGCCCAGCTCCAGGCCTGGCTTGCGGAGGATCTGGGCCGCGGCGATCTCAGCGCTCCAGCCCTGCAGGGTTGCGCGGGTCGGGCGCACTGGATCGCCAAAGCTGAAGGGCGCTTCTGTGGGGGTGTGCTGCTGGCGCCGTTGCTGCATCAGCTCGATCCCACGGCCCAGGTGCGGTTGCTGGTGGCTGAAGGAGCACCGGTGATGCCGGGGCAGCGCTTGCTGGAGCTGGAGGGTTCCGCAGCAGCGTTGGTGGCGGTGGAGCGCACGGCCCTCAACCTGGCCATGCGGCTCTCGGGCATCGCCACAGCCACGGCCGCTCTGGTGGCGGAGCTGGCTGGCACCGGAGTGCAGTTGGCCGACACCCGCAAGACCACGCCAGGCCTGCGGGTGTTGGAGAAATACGCGGTGCGCTGCGGTGGTGGTGTGAACCACCGCATGGGCCTCGACGATGCCGCCATGCTCAAGGAAAACCATCTGGCCTGGGCCTGTGGCGTGCGTGCGGCGGTGGCGGCGGTGCAGGCCTCAGCCCCCTGGCCGGCTCGGGTGATCGTGGAGGCGGAAACCGAGCAGCAGGCCCGCGAAGCGGTCGAGGCCGGTGCCGATGGGGTGCTGCTGGATGAGTTCAGCCCTGAAGCGTTGCTGGCGCTGGTGCCGCAGTTGCGCCAGCGAGCTGCCTCCCGCGCCGGCGCCGCTCCGGTGGTGCTTGAGGCATCTGGGGTGCAGCCCGAGCAGCTGGCGGCCTATGCGGCCACTGGGATCGATCTGATCTCCACGAGCGCGCCGGTCACCCGCAGCCGCTGGCTGGATCTGAGCATGCGCTTCGACGCTTGAGCATCAGCGCCGAGAGGGATGATCAGGAGCAGACGTCCCGCATCGGCGGCTCCTGAAGTCCATGCTGCGCATCGCTGAAACCCTGGAAAGCCAGCTGCGCGCAGCGATGGATCGGGCCTTCCCCGATGCCGCCGCTGCTGCCCGGCAGGCAGGCCCCGGCCTCGATCCCCAGCTGGCCCCCACCAGCAAACCGGAATTTGGCGACTTTCAGGCCAATGGAGCCTTACCCCTCGCCAAACCGCTGGGGCAGCCGCCGCGCAAGATCGCCGAAGCGGTGCTGGAGCAGCTCAAGGCTGATCCGGCCTTCAACGAGCTCTGCCATGAGCCACAGATTGCTGGCCCAGGCTTCATCAACCTCACGCTGAGGCCTGAGCGGTTGGCGGCGGAGGTGCAGGCGCGGCTGGGCGATCAGCGCCTAGGGGTGCCGGCGGTGGAGCAGGTGGCGCCGGTGGTGGTGGATTTCTCCAGCCCCAACATCGCCAAGGAGATGCACGTGGGGCACCTGCGCTCCACGATCATTGGCGACTCGCTGGCGCGGGTGCTGGAGTTCCGC
>Ga0194129_10008648_pt1 | contig 11709 bp, 12 predicted proteins | sample TA2KigCa35mmetaG_FD_150862 | JGI IMG/M metagenome (GOLD analysis project Ga0194129, IMG submission 150862) | Freshwater microbial communities from Lake Tanganyika, Tanzania - TA2015038 Kigoma Deep Cast 35m | ecosystem: Environmental > Aquatic > Freshwater > Lake | place: Tanzania: Lake... | reverse complement strand
CGAGTGCTCATGGAGCACGAGGTATGGCCATGTCTCGCGTACAAGGCGAATTCAATGCTCGGCGAAGGTCTGCGAGTTCGAACTCGGATGAATGATGCCATTTGTACAGCTCCCGAATACCTGCCCCATCCAAGTCGACGGTACTCGCCTGCATGTCGTAGGGGATCATCCTCGGCTCAGCCGCCCACATGAACGGCAGGAAGAAAAAGCGCGCGCTCACCAAGATGATGCCGAGGAGTGCGATGCCGCGTGCGATGTCGATGCCTTGCACGCACGCGCGTCGATCGGCGCGACCTTCATGAAGTTGGGTCGCGCCCCGGCGATGATGTCGATGAGTGCGTTCGAACGCATGGCCCTGCGGAAACCCTGTTTAGCGTGAAGCTTGGTATTGGTGCTGTATGCGTCAAGTGCTGCAGAACCTCCGTGACGGGCGGACTGAGGTGCTCGAGGTCCCGCGCCCTGCTGTTCGGCCGGGGCATTTGCTCGTGCGGACAACGCGCACTCTGATTTCCGCAGGCACTGAACGCATGCTGGTCGAGTTCGGCAAGGCGGGGTGGATTGAAAAGGGCATGGCAGCAGCCTGACAAGGTGAAGCTGGTGTGGGAGAAGATCCGTACCGATGGCCTGGCCCCCACGATCGAGTCGGTGATGAACAAGCTCGACCAACCGCTTCCGCTTGGCTACTGCAATGTGGGGGTGGTGGAGCAGGTGGGCGCGGGGGTCACCGGGTTCAGTGTGGGCGAACGCGTGGCTTCGAACGGCAAGCACGCAGAAGTGGTATGCGTGCCGGCCATCCTCTGTGCGAAGGTGCCTGATGGGGTGAGTGACGATGACGCGGCGTTCACCGTGCTGTCGTCGATTGCGCTTCAGGGAATACGGCTTGCGCAGCCAACGCTTGGCGAGACTTTCGCCGTCATTGGCCTCGGCTTGATCGGGCTCGTCACCGCGCAACTCCTGCGTGCCAATGGGTGCAAGGTGATCGGCATCGACTTCGATGAAACAAAACTTGCGGCGGCTCGTGCGATGGGTGCAGACACGGTGAATCGCGGTGCAGGCCAAGACCCTGTCGCGTTCGCCGATACGTTCACGGCAGGGCGCGGCGTGGACGCCGTGATCATCACGGCGGCCACCGACAGTCCCGAACCAGTGCAGTCGGCGGCTCGCATGAGTCGTAAGCGCGGCCGCATCGTGTCCGTTACGACCACTCCTACGAGGAGCGCGGCAACGACTACCCCCCCGGCTTCGTGCGATGGACCGAGCAGCGCAACGATGCCGCCAGGAAACTCCAGCCGGATCACGGCGCCGCCTGTCGCCGTTACGTCCGGGTGGAGGTGGAATCTCGAGACAGCTCCATCCGGTGCTGGACCTGCCCAATCCTGAATCCGGAGCGTGCGGTCGCCAACAGTGACCCGGCGTCGGACTCGACCGCGGTTACACGCGATGCAACAGCAGCGGCCGACTCAGCCTCCGCAAATCTGACTAACCCCGCCACTCCGCACATCAGATCCACCCCGATCGATGATTCCCAGAACCAGCTTGCACCGTGCGCTGGTTCGCGAGGTCATCCTAGGGCTAGCGCAATAACGGGGCACGACCTACCGTCCCGTGGCTCAATCCCGTGGCTGTCGCAAGACGACCTCGACCTCGTCGGCGAACCGTGTGACTCCCAGGCGTTCAGAGAAGACTTCCGCCGCCAGCTCGAACGCCCTGTCGGCAAGGTCATGGCGCAGTGCCGCATCCTCAATAAGCACTTTCAGCGCCTCGCCGAGCTCCTGCGGATTCCTCGGCGCAGTAAGTAGTGCGTGGGTCCCATCCAATAGGAAGTCTGGCACCATCCCCACTCGGGAGCAAACACACGCCAGCCGAGCTGCCATCGCCTCAATGAGTGCGTTCGGCATCCCCTCCCCCCAAGACGGCAGCACAAAGATGTCATTGGAGGCCAGGTGCGATCGCACCTCCTCGGGCGACTGCCATCCCAAGAGGCGAACGCGATCTTTAAGGGAGTGTTCCCGCACAAAGGCCTCCAGCCACTGTCTGCTGTGCCCATCGCCAACAAGGGAGAGTTTGAAGTCGAGCCCAGACTCCTTGAGCAGACGCGCTGCGATCAGCAGATCTTCTATACCCTTCTCACGTTCCAACCACCCCACATACAAGACCCTTGCACGTCGCGGATGTGGTTGCGGTACGCGTTCCCGGCCGATCCGCAACAGGTCCTCGGTGGCAGTCCAGTTCGGGATGATCGGCGAAGACTCGACTGAGTAACCGAGCTTGTCCACCGCGAACCGCTGCCAAGATGGGCCCTGACAGAAAAAGCGATCCGCATGTGTGAGCAGAGCCTTAATGAGCCAACGCTGAATCCTCAATCGATCAAAGTCGTGGATAAGGTCGCCGCCACGCAGAAACAAGATCGACGGTACGCGAAACAGGTGCGCCAGCGTAGACATGCATCCCTTCTCGATGTAGCTGGACCCTACCGCCGCGAAGAGGAGCACGCCTTCAGGGCGATGCGCCAGCACCTCCCACGCGAACTTGATCAACCTGAGGGCCGCATATCCGCCGCGAACGAGAAGCGGTGGCGGGGGGTTGGTCTTCTGCGTGGAGTCAATGAACCGGACCGCGAAGCGTGCTGAGAACTCGTCGCCCTTTACCGCGCGACCAGTCGTGATTTGGCCGCCCCGAACCTTCATCGATGGTGGGGGGAATGCCCCAACAGCCAGCAGCTTCGGCGCGCTCTGCTTCATGTCTGGATGGGCCTTGGGCCGCGCCCGTCGACTACCCGGTCGCAAACCGCTGTGCGATAAAGCTGAGGGTCGGAGTAGCCGGGCGGGGCGGACAATCTAACTCCACCTCAACGACTGTTGGGGTTCCAGAAGCTCATCTGAAGCAGAGACCATAGCAGGAATCCTCGGCCAGTGGCGCGCTCGCGGTGCATCTGAAGGTCAGCTTCCATGGCAGTCGAGCATAAGCCGAATCTGTGCACGAAGGACCGATCGAGCAATCGCTCCCGGGCGCCATCGAACAGCGTCGTTCGGAGCCACTGCTCGAATGGAACCCCGAATCCGGTCTTCGGTCCATCGATGACTCGATCTGGAATCCTGCCGCGCAATGCCGCACGCAGCAGTGCCTTCTTTTCGAGGCCACGCACCTTCCAGCGCGACGGCATTCCCACGACGAGCCGAGCAACGTGTTCATCCAGGAGCGGCACGCGTGCCTCGACGCCCGCGGCCATCGTTGCCCGGTCGACTTTCGGCAGGAACTGCGACGGAAGTTGCACGGTCAGGTCGGTGAGCATCATCTGCTGAACCGGGTCATGGCCAGCAAACCGTGTTGCGGCATGCCGATAGGCGAGGAAGGGGTCCGTGCTCCCTTGTAGTTCACGGCGTCGGTCAGCGTGCAGAAGTGACTCCGGCAGGCGGTCAGGCGGGTTGACCGTGAGGAGTCGTCCCATTCGATAGGTGGGATCGGCAGCCCCGACCGAATCGGCTATCCGAGCAAGCCGCCTTCCCCAGATGCCCATGCCCCGAACGACCGGGGTGATCGCCGTAGGCCACATCCGCCACAAGTGGGCATTCCGCAAGAGAGCGTAGCGGCGATATCCGGCGAACATCTCGTCGCCGCCATCGCCTTGCAGGACAACCTTCGCGTGGTCGGCTACAGTCTTGGCCATGAGGTAAAGTGGGACGTTCGCTGCATCAGCGAATGGCTCGTCATGAGCCATCGCGAGTCTCTCCAGTGTGTCCCAGAGTCTGGATCCGCCGACCGTAAGGTGCACGTGCGGCAGATCGAGGTGACTTGCAGTCAGCCGAGCGCCTGCAAGTTCATTCACGGCGCCCGCAAGGTCAAAGGTGGCGGTGAAAGCGCAGGGTGTCGCCCCAGCGGCTTTCGAGGCGGATGCAATCGCAGCAGAGTCCAGCCCTCCGCTCAGGAATAAGCCGACCGGCACATCGGCGACGAGCTGGCGCCGGATTGAATAGTCGATCACGTTGCGCACCAATGGTACGGCTTCATCGAAGCTCTGCGCTCCCGGTGGCTGTTCCAGCCACTCCTCGATACGGAACCACGGTTCGATGCTGTCCTGCCATCCTCTGCGATGAGCCAATGTCCGGGCAGCAACTGCCGGATACCCCGATAGAAGGTCCGATCCTCGTGCGTGTTGCCAAACCAGAGATACTCGCGCAACGCCTGATCGTCCAACGCTGTATCTACTCCGCCCGCAGCAAGCACCGCCTTGATCTCGGAGCCGAACGCCAGCCCCAGTCTGCACGCCCCGTAGTACAGCGGCTTCACACCGAGCCTGTCGCGCATGAGCACAAGCCGCTGCGCCGCCGCGTCCCATAGCGCGAACGCGAAGATGCCCTCAAGGCGCTTGAGTCCCTCGAGCCCCCAACGCGCATACACCCGAAGCGCCACTTCGGTGTCTGACTGGCCTCGCCAATCGCTGATGCCCTCGATCTCAAGTTGCCTGCGAAGTTCCCTGTAGTTGTAGATCTCGCCGTTGTAGGTGATGACGGGTCCTGTGTCGCCGAGTCGCATCGGCTGAGCCCCCGCGCTGGACAAATCGAGGATGCTGAGTCGACGGTTACCGAAGCCGACTTGGTTGGTGACAGTGTGACCGTCGCCGTCTGGGCCCCGTGGTGCGAGCGTGGCGTTCATCCTGCAAACGCACGCCGATACCCCCCCCAAGCCACTCGAACTCGTCGGGGAGAGCAGGTAGATGCCGCAAATGCCACACATGAGAAGTGAGTTAGTGCCGTGAACCTTGCAGCAAGGCCAGAATCGCGTCCGCGCGTCGGTCCGGATGGAAGGCTATCGCGCGTTCGCGTCCCTTGCGGATGCACTCTGCCCGCCGCTCGTCGGACCAGCCCAGGCATTCAAGAAAGGCATTTCGCAGGGCGAGCGGGTCTTCCGACGGGACGAGAATCGTATCCGTGCCTGCGACCACCTCCGGGATTCCGCCGACATTGCTCGCAACGATGGGTAGACCAACGGTCATGGCTTCGGCGAGCACAAGTCCGAACGCCTCTTGAAGTGGGACGTGTGCCAGAGCGTGGGCAGCCGACATAATCACGTCTACGTCTTGTCGAGCGCCGAGGAAGTGCACACGACCGCAAAGCGGACTGGCCTCGACACAGTTCCGCATCCTGCGCACCCGCTCGTCGTCATCGCCCGGCACAACATCGCTACGACCCAAAAAAACAAGCCTCAGCTTGTGGGTGGCGAGGATCGGCAGCAGAGCGTCGACCACAGTGAGTTGGCCCTTCGCGACCAGTATCCGTCCGACGCAGAGCACGATCCGATCCTCCGTCATGCATCCAAGCTCATCACGAAACCTCTGGACGGTTTGAGGATCACGGCTAGCGATGGGTCCCGTTACCGAGTTGTAGACAGTTGCAACGCGATCTCGTGTGCAACCGATGTAGCGCAGCCATGCCTCAGCCGCCATCTGCGAGACACCATAGAACGACACCCGGGCGCCACAGCACCGCACGAGCTGCCAAGCAAGCCACTTGGCGTTGACGGCACGGGTCGATGATGCCACTGCATGCACCCCTACGAGCACCCGGACGCGCATGCCGAGAGTCGCCATCGCCGCCAACATGGAGGGCCCGAATCCGGAGACCTCGATGGCATCGACCTTGAGTTGGCGCACTAGCTTCCGAAGCCGAAGCGCGCCGCGGATCACATGCCCGAGGGATGGGCTTGTCGGCATGTTCAGATAGTGCGTCGCCACCCCGGTAGGTATCTCTCGCTGCGGGCAGCTGTCGCTTGGGATCGCGAAGTTCGCGGGATGATGGGACAGCAAGAACGCCGGCACCCCTAACGCCACGAGACTCTCCGCTAGCGACAATGCCAGACTTTCGTATCCGCCCGGGAACCGAACTTGCGTGGTGTATACGAGGATGCGCATTCTTGGGCTGCCAATCCCGGGCCTAGAAGCGGAGGCCCTGTCGCCGCATCACCTCGAGAAGCACGAAGGCAGCCCACTCATCCTGTCGCGCTGTGCGCCGATTCACTGCAGCAGCCAATGATCGCTTTCGGAATCCGTCCCTCAGCAGCTGCCGGGCCGACTCGGACTCGAACGCGGATCGCCACATCTCCGCGCATACGCGCGGAGTCCACTCCCTCGCGGGCACGTGGAAGCCCCTCTTCGGGCGCGCGAGCACATCAGGCGGCAAGAGATCTGGGAAGGCGTCAGTCAGGACTGCTTTGCGCCTGCCATCACGGAGCTTGTAGTCACCGGGGAGCGAGAGTGCTAGTTCGACGAACGGTGTGTCGAGGAGTAGAGGCCGTACCTCAAGGCCACTGTGCATACTGACAATGTCACCATCACGCAGAAGGGTGTCTTTGAGGTAAGTCTCGATCTCGTACGAGCTCATCTGGTTGATGGAGTCTGATACTACGGTTCGGGCTCGTGCCACTGCCATCGCCACCTCACCGCTGACCGTATCTATCAGGGTGGAATCAAGGTCCAAGGTACGTCGCAGTGTTCTGATATCTAACCCGAGCCGCATCGATGGCAGAAAGCGGTCGGGCCGCTCGAGCACACGGATCAGGGCCCAGATTCGTGAGCAGTCTGGAAAGCCTGAGACGTGCCGCAGCAGCTGGTGCACAAGCGGCGGCGCATGAAGCGGGAGGCGCGTACAGTCGCGAAACGCTCCAAAGTGGGGGTAGCCGGCAAGAAGCTCATCAGCGCCTAGCCCAGAAAGGCAGACCTTCACGTGCCGTCGGGCGAGCATCGAGACTGCAAGTGTATTGAACCCATCGACACTTGGCTGATCGATGGAATCGAGGAAACGGTCGAGTAGGCAGGGCCACGATGCTTCAGTGACGACTTCCTCGTAGTGATCGGTACCGAGATCATGGGCAGAGGATCTCGCCTCCGCTCGCTCGTCATTGTGCCCGAATCCGATCGTGAATGTTTGAATAGGCTTAGAAGCAAGCCTTTGCATCAATCCAACCACGAGACGGGAGTCGACTCCGCCGCTCAGGAAGGCGCCGATGGGCACATCAGCCATCGCATGGGCACGGGCTGCGTCTTCGGCAACTGCGCGGATCCGCTCGACGGCCTCGGGATAGGACGGAGCCATCGGTGCACCGCCCGAGAACGCCAGTGGATCCCAGTAGCGGATGAGTTTCAGGTGGCCATTGCGGAACACCCCCGAGTGGCCCGCAGGACACATCTTGACGTCCCGAACAATCGTGCGGGGTTGGCGGACAGCCCCTTGGCGGACCATCTCGGCAGCAGCGACCAGGTCCACCGTTGGGGATGTAGCCTCCATCGTGACAATCGTCCGAAGCTCCGATCCGATGGCGAATCCTCCACTTCGCGTCGGGACGTAGAGGAGCGGCTTGATACCAAGCGGATCCCTCGCGATGAACAGAGATCTCTCCTTGTCGTCCCAAACGGCGAACGCGAACATCCCACGCAACCTGCGGGCGCAGTCCTCGCCCCAACGAACATACGACCAGAGCACTGTTTCTGTATCTGACTCCGTACGCCAGGCGACGCCTGAACCAAGCTCCCTTCGTAGCTCGTGATGGTTGTACACCTCACCGTTGTAGGTGATCCAATACCGCCGATCGGGCGTGTACATGGGCTGCCGTGCCCGCTCGTGCGGATCGACAATCGCAAGCCGCGTGTGAAAGAGGGTGCAGCCCCCCGAAGGTGCCGTCATCACGCCAGACCCGTCGGGTCCACGATGTGCGAGGGAGGCCAAGACGGCCTGTCCGTCCACAGCCTTTGCAGGGGAGACTATCCCGGCGATTCCACACATAGGCTTCGGCGCTCGATGTGGCTTGACTACGCTGTCACGACCCTTGTTGTGTCAATGGGTCAGCCATGAATGCTTGGGTAGACTCAGCGGAAGTCGATGACGGAACACACTGCGGCATCGGAGTCTCTTTTAGAGAGTTTACCTCTCCGTTACCGGGTGTGCCCTCATGGGGCCCCATCAGATTCCCGGATTCTCACGCTACTGTGATGGCATTAGTTTCAGCTTCTGCCCCGAGCCGGTTGAGATGGACGACTGGTACTGGTCGTTCGTGAATCGGGTGCGTAGTGCGATGGGAAGTCGCTACTTGCCGATTTGCCGGCTCGCTGATGGTGAGTTTCGGATGCTGTTCTGGCCCGTGCTGCCAAATCCGCGTCACTCGGCCGCTCAAAGAGTCAAGGATGCGCTTGTGACGGTTATCGAAGCAGCCGAGATGGCCGTGCGGGGCTTTCGCGCAAACACAGCGCCGCATGTTTCATCAGGGCAGTTCTCTGCACGAGAGTGGTCAAGTGTCCGTAGGCGGGCAAGCGATGCGTTTCAGCACGTCGGAAGAGAGGGGATCTTGGCAATGCACCTGGGCGTAGCCAAACAGCCATTTCAAGAGCAGTACTTCCCCTCGATACGGCGGTGGCTCGCCGAGGGCGGACTGGAGCTTTCGCTGGAAAACTACGTGCCCTTTTACTTTGTGTACGCGCTGCTTCGGGGACCTGCGGGCGACTTCATCTTCGAGGGAAGGCGTGTTGTTGTGGTGCACTCTGCAGAGGGCGATCGCCAGCGCAACATCACGGAGGCCATCAAGAGGCGAGGTGCTGAGACCGTGATCTGGATTCACATCTCTCGAGCACGGTCCTTTGCGGACCGGTTGGACGTCTCTACGCTCGTGGGTCGCTGCGATGTGTGCCTTGTTGGCGCTGGCGTGGGCAAGGCGCTTGTGATGGAGCAATTGCGGCCGCTTGCCGTACCAGTCATCGATGTCGGGTTTGTGTTTGAGGCTTGGGCAGACGAGCGGCGGGCCCTCACGCGTCCCGTCATGATCCCTGATGAGCACCAATGACGGTGGGACTGCGACCTTCCAGAAGCCCCGCAGTGAATCGTCAGCTCTCTCGATGAAGCAGTCGGCGATACAGGGCCATGTAGGCCTTCGCTGCTACTGGCTTGCTGAACATGGTCACTGCCCTGGTGCGCCCCGCACGGCCCAATGCGTCGGGGTCTGGGTGAGTGAGAACCCAGGAAATGCCAGCAGCGAGCGACCCTGAATCAAAGGGTGCGGCGAGATGTCCGCACTCTTGGTGGGACACAATGTCCTTGGGTCCGGTGGCGGCAAACACGACGGCTGGCGTGCCGCAGGCCAGCGACTCAGCGATTGTCTTGCCGAAGGCCTCGCTCGTCGCGGCGGACACGTATACGTCCGCGGCGGCGTACAGGAGACGCAGCTTCAGGTCGTCGTGAACATGGCCGAAACTGTGCAGCAGGCGCGGTACGGCACCTAACTGCGTAGCCGAAGTCTCACCAAACAAGACTGTTCGGTAGTCATCGGTCACGCGCGAAAGTGTTTCGAGCAGCAATGGCCAACCTTTGTAGGGATCGCCCGGGGTGAGTGCGCCAGCAAGAACCAGCTTGCCAGCCTCAGGTAGTCCGAGGATACGTCTGGCAGTAGTCCGATCAACTGGAGCGAACACATCGGTGTCGATACAGTTGGGGATCACTAGAACTTCGCTTTCGCGGAATAGGGAGCTACGCCGTGCCTCATCGGCGACCCACGCACTGATGCCCACCACAGTCAGGTCGCGCGGAAGAGATCGCAACTTGTTTCGCCACGTCAAGCGGCTCAGATCCCAGTGCATTCTGCTTCTAAGGTGCGGGCACCGACCGCACTCGCGTTCAAAATTGTTGCAATTATGGATGCTTGGGTGATGACAGCCGCCGGTAGCCGGCCATAGGTCTCTCAGAGTCCACACGATTGGCGCTCCCACACGGCGGAGTGAGCGCATGGACACGAGCCCGCCGCCGATCCAGTGCAGATTGATCACGTCAGCGGTCATTACCCCTGGGATCCGCCGAATTGAGCGGCCACACAGTCCGGGCGTGAACAGAGCTCGTGATCTCTGTCGATACAGCTTCACGGGAAACTGGTCGAGAGACCGTCTCGCTGCTTGGTCCACTCTGGGGTGCACAATCGCTGGAAGTTGCACCACCCCGACTCCCGGGTGGCCTCCTACCACATCAGTAACCAAAGTGGAGTCAACTCCCTCGTCTAGAAGGGCGCTATGTAGTGTGAGTGCACCCCGTGCAGCACCGCTGCTCAGCGGCCCCGAAGTGAGGTGGCACACTCGAATCGGTTCGGAGCAGCTCGAAGGCACTGCCTTCTGGGGCATCTCGGTAATGTAGTGGGGAGTGTCAGAGTGCACCCACGCCGTGGCTACAGGTAGTGCCAGGTCGGCTTCGCGAACGCGTCGCCGGATTTCTTCTGTCAGTTGCCTCTGGGCGCTCTACCTCCTCTGGACCGCGGCGTTGCTCAGCCTGCCCGCTTCGCTTTTGTCAGGCAGCGAGGGCGCGTACTCGGTGCAGTATCGCCTCATCAACTACCTCATTTACCTACCTGTTCTGTTTCTAATCGCTAGGTCGCTCCGAATCGCACAAGGGTTGCAGGAAGCCTGCCCGCCGTCGCCTGCGCGACCGATCGTGAGGGGTTTTCTGGCTGTTGTGGCGCTGATGATGTTCGTTGGAGCCCTGGGTGCGGCCGATCCATCAAAGTTCACGCGTGCGATCGCGGCTGAGGGGCTACCGCTACTCGCGATGGCACTTGTTCTGCTTGGGCGTGACGTTGCCGGGTCGATCCGCGCCCTCACGTCACTTGTGTCGCTGCAGGCGATTCTTGGTGCCTGCATTGTGCTCGTCACTCTCATCCGCCATCCCGTCCTCGACTGGCGGGGCGAAGTGAATGTAGCTCATGAGGTCGCCTACGGACTGATCGCGCCAGCGACGCTTGCAGTACTCCTGCTACCGATCCTCTTGCCTTGGCAACGGGTCGCCGCTCTCATCGGATACTCCGCTGCTATCGCCCTTGGGTTCGCATATCAGGGACGATTGGCGACGCTACTTCAGGTGGTGCTGCTACCCACAGCTTGGATCCTCATCCAGGCAAGGCGCGGCGCACTCGGCAGATCACTGTGGCGGTCCGCTATCCCCTTTGTCGTTGTAGCGGTGGCGGTGACTGGGGCAGCGCTTGCGGTTCCAGCTGTTCGATTGCAGCTGGAGCGCGGGATTGAGGGAACGCTATCGAGGTTTGAAAGGTCCCAACCCATCATCGATGTCGGCGCGTCGGGGGAAGCTCAGGAGCCGCGCTGGACTGAAGCGGAAGAGTTTGTCCGGACCGCCTCCTGGAAGACCTGGCTCGTCGGTGAGGGAATCGGCGGCACGTGGCGATCGGAGTACATGGCCGGCGACTTTGAGGGATATCGGTGGCCGATGGTGCACTTCGGACCCCTGCACTTGGTTCTGAAAGGCGGGCTACCGCTGCTCGTCCTCTACCATGTGCTGTTCGCAATGATCGTGATCAGACTGTGGCGCGCGAGCAGGCGGGATCCAGTCGCAGGGGCAGTCCTCATCTATGCGGTCTTCACGTACCTTGGCTTTCTTTCCCATGGGCCTGCAGTCCACCGGTACAGCACATACTTCGCATGGGTTGTATTCGGTATTGCGTTCGCGAGCAGCCGTACACCTCACGGCAGCTCGTCGCGACTGCCGAGCACGTAACGGCGGAAGGCAAACTCCGCACTTCCCCGAAGCATGGCGGGGACCCCGATGACCCCGACTGTCCTTAGGGCCTCCGAAAACGCCCTCGCGGACCGTTGGGAAGTGGCGGCCAGCAATGCCGACACAATCAGGGGGGCGAGGGGTGACAGAGAGACGCGCTGATTCGCCTTAAGCCCTGCTG
>Ga0194129_10008647_pt1 | contig 11710 bp, 10 predicted proteins | sample TA2KigCa35mmetaG_FD_150862 | JGI IMG/M metagenome (GOLD analysis project Ga0194129, IMG submission 150862) | Freshwater microbial communities from Lake Tanganyika, Tanzania - TA2015038 Kigoma Deep Cast 35m | ecosystem: Environmental > Aquatic > Freshwater > Lake | place: Tanzania: Lake... | reverse complement strand
GGGCGCGATTGAAGGTCTCAAAGATGTTGAAGTCCTCTTTTTATCGGCATCAGAAATTGCGCGTGAATTGGCGTCAGGCGGTGTGCATTTTGGAATCACCGGCGAAGATTTGATCCGCGAGTTGATTGCGGATGCGGATCAACGTCTTGAACTTGTCTCACCGCTTGGCTTTGGCCATGCGAATGTGGTTGTCGCTGTGCCGCAGGCGTGGATCGACGTGCGCACAATGGCTGATCTTGAAGATGTTGCTTCAGCCTTCCGTCAACGGCATGGTCGCAAAATGCGTGTGGCAACAAAATATATAAATCTCACGCGTCGCTATTTTGCCGAGCATGGTGTCACGGATTACCGAATTGTTGAAAGTCTTGGCGCGACTGAAGGCGCACCAGCGGCGGGCACAGCTGAGCTCATCGTCGACATCACGACAACGGGTGCTACGCTTCAAGCCAATGCACTCAAAGTGCTTGATGATGGTGTGATGCTCAAAAGTGAAGCCAATCTTGTGGCGTCTCTTTCCGCATCTTGGACAGCGGCGCAGCGTCGTATCGCGCGCTCTATATTGGCGCGCATTGCGGCGGAAGAAGAAGCGCGTACAAACCGTGCGGTTCGCGCAGCGTTCCGCACCGTGCCTTCAAATTTGGCAGCTGAAGCCATGTCTCGCTTTGGTGTTGTGGTTGTCGCTTCACAAGATGATGAAATTGCGTTTCATTGTCCGAAAAAGAAAATTTTTGATGTCAGTGAATGGTTGGTCGCGTCAGGTGCGGCGCGTGTGGCGGTCGCACATCTTGATTATGTGTTTACTTCAACCAATCTCTTGGCGGACCGGTTGGAAGCGCGTCTCCAGCGTCAATGAGTAATGTATTGGGTGATGTGGTGAAGAAGAGAATAGGGAGAGCGATGAAGCAAAATCGTCTGGTTCTGTTCAGCTTTATGATGGCTCTTGCCTTTAACCTCTTTACTGCGCCTGTCATTAGCCAGGAGCAGCCACCCGCTGCTAAATCGGGTGGTTTAACACCCATGCAACCGAAGCAGTTTCCCGTCGGTGTGCAATGGGTGCTCGTGTCGCTCAATGGAAAATCGGTGGGTCTCAACCAACCAACTCTGCAGCTTGATGCGCAATTGCGCATGCGTGGTTTTGGCGGGTGCAATACATTTTCTGCTGTCGCCTATCCGCTCAAAAATCAAGGCCTTGCTGTCGGGCCGCTCGCGCTTACACGCAAAAAATGTGCGAAAGCCGAAATGGAGCTCGAAAAAGCCTATCTTCTCACTTTGCGCACGACAGCGAAATGGGAAGAACGCGAAGGCATCCTCATCCTTCTGGGCCAGGCGGGCGAATTGAAATTCGACCGCGCTCTGTTCTGAGCGCGTTTTCGGTTTCACACCAAAGAGCCTCAAAGCTCGCGCGGTGTGAAGAGACCTTTTTCATTGCCCTCAAGACGGATTGAGCGCGCATGGAACGCTTTCAGGGTCGAGCGATGACCGATTGAAATGATGGTTGCGCCAGGCAAATTCACTTTCAACATTTCATAAAGACGATTTTCGCTCTCTTCATCAAGTGCGCTCGTGGCTTCATCAAGGAAAAGCCATTCCGGTTTTGCGAGCAGAGCGTGTGCCATTGCGATGCGCTGTTGTTCACCACCTGATAAACGCTGCGCCCATATCGATTCTTCATTAAGTGCGCCGGATAATTTGCCGAGACCCACAAGTGTCAATGCAGCAAGAATTGCCTCATCAGAATAAAAATCAGGAGCGGCGGGATAGGCGACCACCGCACGCAATGTGCCTTGAGGTAGATAGGGTTTTTGGGGAAGCAACATCAACGACGCGTGTTCAGGCAAACGGATCAATCCTTGTCCATAAGGCCAGATGCCCGAAAGCGCGCGCAGTAATGTGGATTTGCCTGAACCCGATGGGCCCGAAATCAAAACGGAATCGCCTTGGCGGAAAATGAGATCCGCTTCAAGAATTGTCACGCCATGCGGTAGTGAAAGCCGAAGCGTATCAACGCGAAGATCGGTTGAAGGCACTGTGAGGCGTTCAATATGGGGCGGTGTTCTACCAAGCGAACGCGCATTTTCGAGTGCGCTGTCAAAACTTGTAAGACGTTTTACAACCGAGAGATAATCGGCAACCGATGTATAGGCATCGATGAAGTAACTCAGCGCTCCCTCAACCCGGCCAAAGGCACTTGCTGTTTGTGTGAGGGCGCCCAACTGAATCTTGCCGATGAAATAAAAGGGTGCAGCGACAATATAGGGAATGAAAGGGCTGATTTGTCCATAAAAGGCAGTGAAGGCCATTAAGATTTTTCTGACCGAAACGATTGCCAGAAAATTTCGAATGACATCACCAAAGCGTGACATGAGCAGAGTTTGCTCAGTTGGTTCGCCGCGAAGGAGCGCGACTTGTTCGGCATACTCGCGCAAGCGGGCGAGTGAAAAGCGGAAACTTGCTTCATATTTTTGTTGGTTGAAATAAAGCCCGATCAAGCGGCGGCCGATGAGATGCGTAATCAACGTGCCAAAGCCTGAATAGAGACACGCGACCCAGAACAAAAAGCCTGGGATCGCGACGTCAGTGCCAGGAATGGTGAAATTTGAAGAGATCGACCACAGAATAATCGAGAAGGAAACGAGCGAGCTAAGCGTTGCAATCAAGGAGATCGATAAATTATAAGTGCGGCTAATGAACATATCGACGTCATCGGCGATACGTTGATCGGGATTGTCGGCGTTGTTGCCTTGAAGGGCCAACCGATAGTGACCGCCATCACCGAGCCAATCTCCGACATAGCGTTCTGTAAGCCAGCGCCGCCAGCGGATCATTAATTGCGATTGGATCACATATTCAACAATGGCTGAAATGATATAAATCAGCGCCCATACAAGAAACACGGTGTATAGCAGGCGCCAGAAAAGTTCGCTGTTCTTTTCTTCTAACGCGTTAAACCAGTCGCGATTGAAGTAGGAAAGACGAACCGAAATTCCAACTTGTGCTTGGTTTATGAGGACTAAGAACACAACAAAACCGCGCGAGAGTGTTTGTTCGCGGATTGTGAAGGCCGGCAGGGGCCAAGGGCGAATAGTGACTTTCGTAAAGCCATCAAAATAGCGATCCGCAATCCGCATGATCGCGGCGATGCCGGGAATATAGGAGATGGCGTGAATGATGAGGCCGAATACGCCCACAGTGATGGGAAGACTATCAGGCGGCAGAAAGGAGGCGAGTGACTCCGGCCAGAGGCCGCGTTCGGCAATGGCCAAAATTGCTCCGAAGACAACAAATTCGGCAGCAAAGATCGCCGCAAGAATTTGAAGAAAACGCGTCATCAAGGCACTGCGCCAAGTTGTAAAACTCAACAACACACCAACAATTGCGAGATCAAGCCCGTCTGTTGTTCGCTCAAAACCCGCAAGGGCAAAAAGCGTGAGCGTCAAAAGTGCGACAAGTGTGGCGAGGCGATGCATGATGAGGGTTAATCCTTATGCAATGCGAGAGATTACGGTCCGAAGCCTAAAAGGCGGGAGGGGAGAGTTTCAATCGCTTCAACGCCGACATTGGCAAAGGCGACGCGCAAATGCGTTCCTTGATGCGGTCCGAAATAGGGGCCGGGCAGTGCGAGTACGCCGCGCTCTTCCGCAAGCCGCTCGGCAACGCGTCTGACCGGCGTATCGGAGAAGGGATGCGCAACATACGCAAAATAAGCGCCGATGGAATCAAGCCGCCATCCATTGATCTTCGTCATGACTGAAATGAATGCTTTCACTCGGCGTTCGATCTCGCTTGTATTCGCTGCGCGCCATTGGGTTGTGTGCGGGATCGCCCAAGCGAGCGCGTGTTGAGCCGCGCGCGGCGCGCAGATTTGCACGCAATCAATCACTTTGCCGATTTCATCAAGTATCGCTCTGCCACCGATGATGGCGCCGACGCGATGGCCGGGCACGCAATAGGCTTTCGAAAAACTATAGAGCGAGAGGATACTATTCTGCCAATCAGGAGCGTTGAAGAGATCATGCGGCGCGCCATAAGACCCGTTTAGAAAATCGCGATAGGTTTCATCAATCACAAGCCAGATGTCTTTCTCACGCGCAAGTCTTGCAAAATCTCTAATCACTTTGCGCGGATAAATGGCACCCGTCGGATTATTCGGCGTGACTAAAATAATTGCGCGAGTCTTGGAATCGATGAGTGCACGCGCATCATCAATATCGGGGATAAAATTTTGTTCCGCCTTGCAGAGCAACGCGCGTGGCTCAACGCCAAGCATATCAAGTGTCATCTGATGATTGAAATACCAAGGCGCAGGAAGAATGAAATTATCACCCGCTTTGGCAAGCGTCATAGCGATGAGCACAAAGGCTTGATTGCATCCTGATGTGATTGCAATTTCATCAGGCTTAACATGAGCTGCATAACGCGCCGACATATCAGCTGCGAGCGCTTCGCGCAGGGTGTCGTCACCATAGATATCGCCATATCGCGCGGCAGCAAGCGTGCCCGCGGCATCGCTCAATCGTTTCAGGATATTCTCATGCGGCGGATAGCGGGGCACCGCTTGTGACATGTCAATGAGCGGCCCATGCGAACCATCATAACGTCGTGCCCAGCCTTGCGCCTCGGGGATGGGCGGCGAACCTGTGTCGCGGACGAGGGGGTTAAATGGCGTCATGGCCGAATCCTATCTAAATCCGATTGTCCTATACTAAACCGAGCCATGCTTCCAGTGCGAGGCAATGTGCGCGATTAAAGCCCGCTTTATCGTGGAAACTCGTCTACCAATTCCTTAATCTCGGCGGTAAAGTGACATGAAATAATAGGGACGAGATCAATGCCGGATAATAAAAAGCTCGACGCGCTGCGCGCGAAATATGCCAATGCTTCGGGCGGCGATATTTTTGATCCAGAATTCAAGCGCGTGGCGGACACGGTTTTCACCGGTGAGCGGCGTAAATGGCCTTTCGCTGAGCCTGCGACATTTTGTGGCGCGCCTTATCGGCCTGACGCTTATGCTGAGAAATTTAAAGATCTCGATGTTGCGCTCATTGGCGTGCCGATGGATTTGGGAGTTACGAACCGATCTGGTGCGCGGCTTGGCCCGCGTGCGGTTCGCGCGGTTGAACGTGTCGGTCCGTTCGAACATGTGCTGCGCCGCATGCCAGTGGCTTCTTTGCGCGTGGCAGATGTCGGCGATGTGCCTTTTCGCTCGCGCTATTCGCTTGAATCCTGTCATGAGGATCTCGAGGCCTATTATAATCTCGTGCTTGATGCGGGTGTTGTGCCCGTCTCCTGCGGCGGTGATCATTCCATCACCGGATCAATTCTGAAAGCGATTGGCCGCAAAGAATCCGTTGCGATGATTCACATCGATGCGCATTGCGACACAAGTGGGCCTTATGAAGGTTCGAAATTTCATCATGGCGGACCATTTCGCAAAGCGGTGCTTGATGGTGTGCTTGATCCCGAGCGCGTCATACAAATCGGTATTCGCGGTGGTGCGGAATATCTGTGGGAATTCTCTTATGAAAGCGGCATGACCGTCATTTATGGCGAAGAGATTCCGAAGCTTGGTATTGAAGCGATTATCAAACAAGCGCGCGCGGTTGCAGGCACGGGCCCTGTCTATGTGACATTCGATATTGATTCACTTGATCCGGCTTTTGCACCCGGCACCGGCACGCCGGAAGTGGGCGGTCTCACAACGCGTGAGGCGCTCGAGATTCTTCGTGGTCTTAAAGGGCTTGATATTGTCGGTGCCGATATTGTTGAAGTCGCGCCGCAATATGATGCGACAACCAATACCGCACAAGCCGGCGCGCAAGTGATGTTTACGTTGCTTAGCCTCGTCGATATTGCGATTGAGGAGAGACGGAAGAAATAGTTCGTCATTGCGAGGAGCGTGCGGCGTGATGTGGCAATCCATAGAACGGTTCAGAATAGAAATGGATTGCCGCATCGTCCCTTCGGGCCTTCTAGCAATGACGGAAAGTCCGATTCATTAGACCCTAAACCCTACACCCTCACCATAGTCCCCAATGTCCACCACACCAAAACTCTTCACGCCTCTGTCAATTGGTCCGGTCATTGCACCAAATCGCACTGCGGTGGCGCCGATGTGCCAATACACGGCAGATGACGGTTCGATGACGGATTGGCATTTGCAACATCTCATGATTCTCGCAATGTCGGGTGTGGGCCTTGTGATGATTGAAGCAACCGGCGTTGAGCGCCGCGGGCGCATCTCGCATGGCTGTGTGGGCCTTTATTCTGATGCGAATGAACGTGCGATGGCGCGTGTGCTTGCCGCCGCACGTGCGGTGCAATTGCCGGGTACTTTGTTTGGTATCCAATTGCAACATGCGGGCCGCAAAGCTTCGGCGCAAAGGCCATGGGAAGGTGGCGCGGCTCTAAAAGCCGAGCAAGATCCATGGCAAACGGTGAGTGCTTCGGCAAAAGCCTTTGGTCCGAATTGGCAAACGCCTGAAGCATTAGATGGTACGGGTATTGCGTATACCATTGAAGCTTTTGTGCAAGCGGCGAAACGTGCTGTGCGTCTTGGTATCGAAGTGATCGAACTCCATATGACGCATGGCTATCTTGTGCATCAGTTTTTCTCACCTCTTTCGAATACACGCACCGACAATTATGGCGGATCGCTTGAAAACCGCATGCGCTTTGGCGTTGAATTGATGGAAGCTGTTTATGCTGCTGTTCCGAAAAACACAACGGTGGGCGTGCGCATCGCCGCAAGTGATTGGATGGAGGGCGGCGTGACGGTTGATGAGGCCGTCACCTTCACCGCAAAACTCAAAGAGCGTGGTGCTGCATATGCTTGTGTGAGTTCGGGTGGTTTGGATCCGGCAGCGCAAGTGAAAGCAGGGCCGAAATATCAAGTCGGCTTTGCCGATGAGATCAAAATGAAAACCGGCATCACCACGCGCGCCGTTGGCATGATTGTTTCGCCTCATCAGGCCGAAGAGATTCTTGAAAAAGGACAGGCCGATCAGATCGCGCTCGCGCGTGCGTTTCTTGATAATCCACGCTGGGGCTGGCATGCGGCCGATGCGCTCGGTGTCGATCTCAAGCGCCCGCCCCAATATGAGCCGCGCGCGCAAAGCGCTCTGGCCCGGCGAGGCGCTCAAGCACCGGTAAGCGGGTCCTGCTCTACTGTTTAAGCTGTGGACTGGTCTGTGGACAGGCTGTGGAAAACCTGTTTGGGCGCTGTTGAATATCTTTTGGAAAATGAGGGGAAAGACGGGGGAAGAGTCAGTTGAAAGGCTGAGGATATCAGTAGGACGATCTGTGGATTTTCCGGTCGCTGACTGCTGTATCAAGCCGGAAAAGCCGAAATTTTGTGGCCCCTGCGAGCAGGGTAGACCGCTTCGCCAAGACCGCATGACGGGAATCTGGACAGCCCGTTAGGAGGGCTTTTTGCGTTAAAAACGCGGCTTTTACGGTTTCGCCGAGGCCCGGACGCGGTGAAAGCGGCAACAAGCCTGCTTCACTTGCTTCATAAAGTTGGCCGATCCCGTCGGACAAAGCGGTCGGCCAAGGGCTCACGGGGACAAGGCCTGCGCTTATCACAAAACAATAATCCGAGCGCGCGGCCGACGCCCCCGCTTTGACCATGTCGGCCCATGTCCCTTCGACCACGACACGTGCCGTGCCTGCCGCTTCTGCCATATCATCCACACGGGGTGAGGGCGGTCCCACAATGACGGCATCGCGCAATACACCCTCGGCAATGCCCGCAACAAGCGCCGAAAGCGTTTCAATGAGCGCCGGGTCATCATCAGGCGTGGGGATCACAACGGAAATCATGGATCAGGCTTTATCACGCGTATCGGCATTCTTGGTGCCGAAATTGCGGGCATAATGAGTTTTTGCCGCCGATAATGCGCTTGATCGACGCGCGGAATCCTGCTTGTTCTTGAAATGTTCTAGTTTTAGATTTGATGATTTTCGGGAGTTGGCGATGCCGCGCATTGACGAGCGCATCCCCGTCATCGAGCGGTTGGCGGAGCGCGGCGTCGAATCCGATCGCCGGCGTGGGCGCGCGGCTGTCACCAATCCCTCCGGTCGTTACGAGCCGATTGCGCGTGTTGATGAAGATGATGGCTGGGGCTCTTCCGAAGAGCTGCCGGAATTCAAAACCCATGTGACGATTGAAACGCCGCGCAGCATCATCACGCACAATGAATCGCCCGACATACCTTTTGATCAATCAATTAATCCCTATCGCGGCTGCGAGCATGGCTGCATTTATTGTTTCGCGCGACCAACACACGCCTTTATGGGCCTCTCGCCCGGGCTTGATTTTGAATCGCGCCTTTTTGCGAAAGAGAATGCCGCCGCTCTGCTTGAAAAAGAATTATCAGCAAAAAATTACAAACCGAAATTGATTGCCATCGGCACCAACACCGATCCGTATCAGCCGATAGAACGCGAGCGTAAAATTATGCGCGGTATTCTCGAAGTGTTGTCGCGTTTTAATCATCCGGTGGGCATTGTTACGAAATCAGCGCTTGTCACGCGCGACATTGATCTCCTCACACCGATGGCCGAGAAGGGACTCGCAAAAGTCTATCTCTCGGTTACAACCCTTGACGGCACGCTTGCGCGGCGTATGGAGCCGCGCGCCTCAACGCCGATGAAGCGGCTTGATGCAGTGAAACAACTCAACGCCGCGGGTATTTCCACCGGCGTGATGGTTGCGCCCATCATTCCCTCATTGAATGATCATGAAATCGAAAAAATTCTTGAAGCGGCAAAAGCCGCGAAAGCGCAAGAAGCCAATTATATTTTTCTGCGTCTGCCTTCGGAGCTCAAAGATCTCTTTCGCGAATGGTTGCAAGATAATTATCCCAGGCGACTCAATCATGTCATGGGTCTTGTGAAAGATGCACATGGCGGCATTGATTATCGGCCACGGTTTGGCGAACGCATGCATGGCGAAGGCGTTTATGCCGCTTTGATCGCGCAGCGCTTCAAAGTGGCGTGCGAGCGCTTAGGCCTTAATCAGGAACGCCAGCGCGTGCGTACGGATCTCTTTAAAGTGCCGCCAAAAGCAGGCGATCAGATGAATTTGTTTTGAACGTTTATGATGCCGAAGAAATTACCGCAAAACATAGTCCCCGATTATTCGCGCGAGGAGCGCTATATTGTACGCGGGCTTGGTCCTGTGGCGGGTGTTGATGAAGCGGGGCGTGGGCCACTTGCTGGGCCGGTTGTTGTAGCCGCCTGTATTCTTGATCCTGATCATATCCCCGAAGGTTTGAATGATTCCAAAAAGCTCACATCCGCGAAACGCGAAAAACTTTTCGATGAAATTTTAGAACACGCGCATTGTTCGGTAATTTCTCTTTCAGCTGCGGAAATTGATCGCAGCAATATTCGTGCAGTCACTCTCAAAGTTATGGTCGAAGCGGTTCATGCACTTGCCGTCAAACCGGGCGCAATTTTGGTTGACGGGCGCGATTGGCCGGATATGCCTTGTGCGGGCGAAGCGGTGATCAAAGGTGATGCGCTCTCTTTATCGATTGCGGCCGCATCGATTCTTGCGAAAGTGACGCGTGATCGTTTGATGAAACAAGCGGCGCAGTTTTGGCCGGGTTATGGATTTGAAAATCATGCGGGCTATGGCACAGCCACGCATCTTGAAACGATTAAGCGCTTGGGCCCTTGTCCTGTTCACCGAATGAGTTTTGCACCTTTAAAAAGCTAGAGTTTTTAAGTTTTTGTTTACCGTGTTTTTTAAATATCGAGTAACCATAAGGGAAGCTTATCAAATTAGGTGCGCTTCACCGCAATCGCTAAACCCCTTCTTTACCATGCTGATCCTACCGTCCGCGTCACTTTATCGGGGATTGTGGATTAAATGGCGTCTTTGCGTAAATTATCTGCCGCTCGCGCGGTTGTTCCGTCGGTGCGCCGTTCGCCGCGTGTAACAAATCCGCAGCCTCGCGCTACAAAAGATTTTCGCGATCGTATTCTGCGTGGCGACTGCACCGAGCAATTAAAGGCTCTGCCGTCTGCCAGTGTTGATCTCGTTTTTGCCGATCCGCCCTATAATCTGCAGCTTGAAGGCGCACTCAATCGCCCTGATCATTCACTGATTGATGCGGTCGATGATGATTGGGACAAGTTTTCAAGCTTCGCCGATTATGATGCGTTTACTAGGGCTTGGCTTACTGAAGTACAGCGCGTGATGAAGCCGAATGCGACACTTTGGGTCATCGGCTCCTATCACAATATTTTCCGCGTTGGCGCGATCATGCAAGATCTCGGCTTCTGGATTTTGAATGATGTGATTTGGCGTAAAGCCAATCCGATGCCGAATTTTCGGGGTCGTCGCTTTACCAATGCCCATGAAACGATGATCTGGGCATCGCGTAACGCCACATCAAAAAGTTACACATTTCATTATGAATCACTCAAAGCCGCGAATGAAGACACGCAAGTGCGCTCCGATTGGTATTTGCCGCTTTGCACCGGTGGTGAGCGGTTGAAAGATCAAAAAGGTAGTAAGGTTCATCCAACACAAAAGCCTGAACAACTTCTGGCGCGCGTGATCCTGTCGTCATCAAATCCTTGCGATGTGATTCTTGATCCGTTTTTCGGCACGGGTACCACGGGCGCAACCGCGAAACGATTGGGTCGCCATTTTATCGGTATCGAGCGCGAGTCAACTTATGCCGATGCTGCGGAAATGCGCATTGCTGGTGTTGAACCGCTTGAGGATCATGCGCTTGCACTCGCGCCGACAAAACGCAGCGAGCCACGTGTGCCTTTTTCTGCGGTGATTGAAGCCGGTCATATCAAGCCGGGCGAACATCTTGTCGATTCACAGAAGCGCTACAAAGCGCTTGTCAAAGCTGATGGCTCTTTGACGGTGGGGCCTGTTTCGGGCTCGATTCATAAAATTGGTGCTTTGGTGCAAGGGCTGCCGGCCTGCAATGGGTGGAGCTTCTGGTATAAAGAGCGCGGCGGCAAGCTTCAGTCGATTGACGATTTTCGTGCGGCCATTCGCAAGGTCATGCCCGTCGATTAAATATGCCCGCGGATCAAAATGGATCATTTGTCATCCGAACTTTGTATCGATCTTGATCCGCGCGATCCGGCATTTTTCAACAATCCCTATCCCGCCTATCATGCAATCAGGCAACGCGCGCCAGCGTTTTTTTGGAAGCAATATGGTATGTGGTGCTTTGCTTCACATGCTGATGCGACGGCATTGTTTCGCGACAAAAGATTTGGGCGACAGATCCTACATAAAGTGACGCGTGAAGAATTGGGTTGGCCTGAATTGCCATCCCATGTGAGAGCATTCTATGATGTTGAAGATCATTCTCTGATCTCGCTTGAGCCGCCGGATCATACAAGACTGCGTACGCTCATCAATCGTGCCTTCGTTTCACGCCAAGTCGAGCGCTTGGCGCCGCGTATTGAACAACTCGCTCATGAATTGATTGACGGCTTTGTATCAATTTGGCCGCACGCGTAAAGCGGAAGATTTGGCTGTTAAAGGCACGAATGAATTTGTAGTCTATCTGAAAACCTATATCGCTTTGCGTAGGAATAAACCGCAAGATGATCTGATCAGCCTTCTCATTGCAGCAGAGACTGACGGTCAAACGCTTTCCGAAGATGAACTTATTTCGACCTGCATTTTAATTTTGAATGCGGGACATGAAGCGACCGTGCATGCGCTTGG
>Ga0194129_10008645_pt1 | contig 11711 bp, 6 predicted proteins | sample TA2KigCa35mmetaG_FD_150862 | JGI IMG/M metagenome (GOLD analysis project Ga0194129, IMG submission 150862) | Freshwater microbial communities from Lake Tanganyika, Tanzania - TA2015038 Kigoma Deep Cast 35m | ecosystem: Environmental > Aquatic > Freshwater > Lake | place: Tanzania: Lake... | reverse complement strand
AGCCTCGGCGTCGCCAGCGCCGGCGACGACGGCGACGACGCGGCCGCCGCCGTCGACCCGAAGAGCGGCATGGGCCCCCACGGCCACCACGGCGCGCAGGGCAAGAGCGTGATCGCAACGCTGCCAAAGGACGCGGTGGTGCTGAAGGTCGACGACGCCGTGTTCACCCGCGCCGACGTCGACCGCACGCTGTACCAGGCGGCGGCGCTGGCCGGCGTGTCGCCCGAGATGGTCGACGTCCAGATGCGCGACGCTTTCGAGCAGCCGGCGTACGAGAAGTTGGTGGAGCGCACGCTGCTCGTGCGCGAGGCGAAGCGGCGCAGCCTGTGGCCCGACGACGACGCGGCGAAGCAGGCCACCGACGAGATACTGAAGACGCTGCCGCCGGGCAAGGCGCTGGCCGACGTGCTGGCCCAGCTCGGCGTCGACGAGGCGTCGTTTCGCGACGACATCCGCCGCGACCTGGCCATCGGCAACCTGCTGAAGGCCCTGAAGGACGCGCTGCCCCCGACCACCGACGACGCCGTGCGCAAGGTCTACGACGACAACAAGGCGATGTTCACCGTGCCTGACGCGGCGTCGGCGGCGCACATCCTCGTCAAGGTCGACCGCGCCGCCGGCAAAGACGTCGCCGACGCGAAGAAGAAGGAGGCCGACGCGATCCTCGCTCTCGTGAAGGGCAAGGACGCCGCGACGTTTGCCCGCGTCGCCGCCGACAAGAGCGACGACGCCAGCGGCAAGGCCCGGGGCGGCGAGCTCGGGGCCTTCAAGCGCGGCGACCTGCTGCCCGAGTTCGAGGCGCTGGCGTTCCGCCTGAAGGACGGCGAGGTCGGCGGCCCGGTGCGCAGCGACCGCGGCTGGCACGTGCTCCGCGGCGGCGGCACGACGAAGGGACGGGTCGTGCCCTTCGACGAGGCCCGCGCCGTGATCGCCGAGCGCGAGGCGACGAAGGCGTTCATGGCCCGCGTCGACGAGACCGTGGGCCAGCTACGCGCCGCGGCGAAGATCGAGCGCGTGGTGGCGCCGGTGGCCTCGCCCCTCGTCGACGACAACGACCCGGGCAGCAAGGTGCCCGCGTGGCGCGCCAGCGCGATGAACGCGCTGAAGGGCATGAAGAACCCCCACGCACAAGGCGGCGACCTGCCGCTGCCGTCGTCCCCGTGAGCCCGTCCCCGTGAGCCCGTCCCCGTGAGCCCGTCCCCGTGAGCCCGTCCCCGTGAGCCCGTGGCCGTGAGCCCGTCCAGCCTGGCGCCGCGCGCGGCCCGCCAAAGCCCGCGACGACGAAGAAGAAGCCTCTCTCCGAACGCATCCCGCAGGAGTCGATCGATGACCTCGCCGCGCTTCCCCGAGCCCCCGCCGTCCATCCCCGCCACGTCGCTCGCCGACGTCGACGCCGCCGTGCAGCGCGTGCACGGCCGCAAGGACGCGTGGGTGAAGGTCGGCATCCCCGAGCGCATCGCGCTGCTCGAGCGGCTGATCGACAGCGTCGTCGCCGAGGCCGCGGCGTGGGCGAGGACGCTGTCGAAGCTGAAGGGCATCGACGAGTCGTCGCCGCTGCACGGCGAGGACTGGATCGCGGGGCCGTGCGTCACCGCGCGCAACCTGCGGCAGCTGGTGGCGGCGCTGAAGGAGGGCGGCCAGCCGAAGCCGCCGAAGCTGACCCAGCGCCCCGATGGGCAGTGGGTGGCCGAGGTGCTGCCGTGGAGCCTGTTCGACAAGCTCGCCTTCACCGGCTGGAAGGGCACGGTGTGGCTCGAGCCGGGCAAGGCGCCGACCCAGGGGCGCATCTACCGCGAGGTGCAGACCCACGGGAAGCTGGCGCTCGTGCTGTCGGCGGGCAACGTGACGTCAATCGGTCCGATGGACGTGCTCTACAAGCTGTTCGCCGAGAACGAGGTCGTCGTCATGAAGATGAACCCGGTGAACGAGGTGGGCGGGCCGCACATCGAGCGCGCCTTCGCCGCCCTCGTGCAGGCGGGCTATCTGGCCGTCGTCTACGGCGGCGGCGACATAGGCAAGCACCTGACCGATCACCCGCTCGTCGACACCATCCATATCACCGGCAGCGACCGCACCCACGACGCGATCATCTGGGGCGGCACGCCCGAGGAGCAGGACAAGAACAAGCGCGCCGGCACGCCGCGGCTGCAGAAGCCCATCTCGTCAGAGCTCGGCTGTGTGACGCCGGTGCTCGTGCTGCCCGGGCCGTGGAGCGACAAGGACATCGCGCGGCAGGCCGACCAGATCGCGGGCATGGTGACGCAGAACGGCTCGTTCAACTGCAACGCCGCCAAGGTCGTCGTCACGTGGAGGGGCTGGCCGCTGCGCGACAAGCTGCTCGGCGCCCTCGAAGAGGCGCTGCGCCGGGCGCCGGCGCGCAAGGCGTACTACCCGGGCGCGCAGCAACGCTACAAGAATTTCCTAGAGAAGTACCCGAACCACAGGATTCTGGGTCCGACGGGCGAGGGCATCGTCCCCTGGACGCTGCTGCCCGGCGTGGCGCCGAAGCGGGGCGAGTACGCGCTGACCAACGAGGCTTTCTGCGGCGTGCTGGCCGACTGCACGCTCGAGGCTGCCGACGAGAGCGCCTACCTCGACGCGGTGCTGTCGTTCGCCAACGACGACTGCTGGGGCACCCTGTCGTGCATGGTGATGGTGCACCCCGAGACCGAACAAAAATACGCGGCGAAGTTCGATCATTTGATCGCCAACCTCCGCTACGGCGGCATCGCCGTGAATGGCTGGGCCGGCGGCGTCTACGGCATGTGCCAGACGACGTGGGGCGCGTATCCGGGGCACACCCTCGAGGACATCCAGAGCGGCCGCGGCGTCGTGCACAACACGCTGCTGTTCGATCATCCGCAGAAGTCGGTGCTGCAGTACCCGTGGAACCTGCAGCCCAAGGCGGTGTGGGCGGCGTCGCACAAGTCGCTGCGCGACGTCGGCCCGGCGCTGCTGGCGTCGGAGGCGTACCCCGGCTTCACGAAGCTCCCGCGGCTCGTGCTCGCGGCGCTGCGCGGCTGACGCGGCGCGCCGACGGTCTCTCCCGCGCGCGCCGCGCGGCCCGGCGCCGGGTCGTGCCGTGCGGCTGCTGCGCGCGGTCGCCATCTTCGTCCCCGCCGGCGGCGTCCCGACTGTGTTCGGCGGCGCGGACTGCGTGCCCGAGAGCGGCATCGGCGCGGCCGCGGACTGCTGCGACTGTCTAGGCGACTTCGCCCCCGACGGCGCCGCGTCGTCGCGGCGGCGGGGCAACTGCCTGCCGACGCTGCCCGGCGTGCCGAACCTCGGCGTCTCCGACGAGTAACAGGTCTGCGCCGAGGCCGCGGGGCAGGCGCTGCCGGGCGCGGGCGACGGGGTCGCCGTCGTAGCCGCGTGCCTCGACGAAGGTCACCCGTGCGACGCCCCCTGCGCCCGGACCGCCGCCGTCGGCGTGACCTTCGACCCGCGGCAGCGCCGGGCGATGGCGACCTGCGATCCCGACGCTGCGACCTGCAGATCGCAGCCAGCCCCCGACCCGACCGCCCGGGCCGCCGCCGCCGCGGTGTGACGCCGCCGCGCCGCACCGCGCCGCCGCTTCGGCGGTGGCACGCAGACTGCTAAGGAGATGGCATGCGTCGTTTGGCTCTCCCCGTCGTCGCCCTGCTCTGGCTGCTGCCGGCGTGCGCCGAGGTTGAGTTCTCGCCGCCGGTCGGCCTCGACGGCGCGTTCAACAGTGACGACGCCCACGACGGCGCCGTGGTCACCCCCGGCTGCGACCCGGCGACGATCGTCACCGCCGGCGACGCGGTGTGCGCGACCTGCTCGTTCGCGCCCGTCGACGACGACGCTGCGCCCCGTCCCCCTAGCGCCATCTGCGGCGACGCCGTCGTCGCTCCATGCGAGACGCGTCAGAACAGCGTCGGCGCCGCCTGCCAGCTGTGCGTCACCGACGCCGGCGAGCTCCTGTACGACGACTGCTTCACCGCCGACGCCCGCGCCCCCGAGGGCCGCGCGTGCGAGACGAGCCCCGGCGACACCCCCGGCGAGGAGTGCCGCACCTGCTTCGACGCCGACGGCAGCGTCGTCTCCGTCGGCTGTGGCCCGCGCGCCGAGTCGTGCGAAGACGCTGTCGTCGACGGCCGCGCCTGCCAGGTGTGCACCGCCGACGGCGCGGTGGTGTCGTCGACGTGTGCGCCCCCCGATCTCGACCCGAGCCGCTGCGTCGCCTTCGGCAACGAGCTCGGCCGCTGCGTCGACTGCTACGACGACAACACCCTGCTCTCGCACGAGTGCACCGACGCTGGCGCGGGCGGCACCGTCGTCTGCTCGCAGACGGTGGCGCCCGAGGGCCTCGTCTGCACCGTGTGCACCGACGCCGCCGGCGCCGTCGTCGAGCGTGCGTGCGAGCCGGCGCTGCCGCAGCCGGCGCGCTGCGCCGACCTCGTCTACGCCGAGCAGCGCTGCGTCGTCTGCGTCGACGCCAGCGACGTCGTCGTCCGCGTCGAGTGCCACCGCAACGACTGCGACACCGCGCTCGCCTGCCGCGTCGACGGCGACTGCCCCGCCGACCTCGCCTGCTTCGACGGCGCGTGCGTGCCGGTCGCCGGCCGGGGCGCCGAAGAGCCGGGCGCCGCCGCCTGCCCCGCGCCCCCTGCCTGCACCAACGACGTCGACCGCAGCGGCAACGTCTGCCGCACGTGCCCGCGCGACGACGGCGTCACCGAGACCCGCTGCATGCCCTCGTCGCGCCTGTCGTGCGAGACGATGCCCGAGGACCGGCTGCCCGACGCCGGCGCGAGCCTCGGCGAAGACGGCGAGAGGTCGCCCGAGCAGCCGTCGCAAGGTCGCGTGTGCACGCTGTGCCGTGACGCGCCGTCGGGCGTCGAGGTCTACCGCGACTGCGAAGGCAACGGCGCGGTGCCGCCGCCGTTCTGCTTCGACGATGTCGACGTCGGCGGCGCCCGCTGCACGCTGTGCGTCGACGCCGTGTCGGGCGCGCCGGTGTATCGGTCGTGCCCGCTGGACACCTGCGCCGGCATGCACACCGACGTGCTCGTCGACGACGGCGGCCGCCCCTTCGCCTTCGACGGCCCCATCGCCCAGATCGGGCGCGTGACCTGCGAGCAGTGCCGCCAGGGCGACACGGTGGTCACCGAGGACGTCGTGGGCCGCTTCCAGCCCCGCTGCATCGTCGACAGCCCCTGCACCAACCAGCCCGCCGACCCGACGCAGCCCTGCCCGCTGACGACGCGGCTCGTCCTGGCGCCGCTGTCGTGCGCCCAACCGTGGGACGGCTTCGACGAGTCCGTCGGCGAAGCCGACGAGCTGCGCGCCGTCCTCGAGTTCCTGCTGCACGGCGGGGTGTTCGCGGTGAGCGCCGAGCAGACAGCGACGGCGACGGAGGCGTGCGACGCCTGCACCTGCGAGCGGGGCGACCGCATCGCCGTCGAGGTATGGTCGTACGACGAGGAGCGGGCCCGCGCGCTGCTCGACGACGTCGTGGTGCCCTGACTGTCCCATGTGAGGTCCCGGAGCGGAGCGCGGGCGCGAACAACGTCGTCGTCGGGCGAACGTTCAGCAGGGACCGGGAAGCACGGGGATGCAGGGGTCGGTGTCGTCCTGGTCTGCCCAGTCGACGAACCCATCGCTGTCCGCGTCGACACCGAGGCGAACGGAGCCCGCGCTGGTGCCGTCGGTGACACCGTCCCCCTCGCTGTCGCGGTCGCGCCAGGCCGGGAGGCCGTCACGCAGGCGCTCGAAACGGCGGCGAAGCACGCGCGCACGTCGGGTGGGTGCTCACCCGCGACCCCGACTTTCACCGGCCTGACGACGCACCACAGCGCGCGGTGGTGTTCCTCGACCTGCTCCGACAGGAGCGCGCGGCAGCGCGGCCGACGGCGGTCGCGCGTACGCCATCGCCGTGGGGCTTCGCCGCCGGCGGCCTCGCTGCCGCGGTCGGTTGCCGCCGGACTCGGCAGTCTCGGCGCGCTGGCGCTTGCCCAGGCCGCCCAAGCCGAGGCCCGCTCGTCATCGGTGAGCGCGGCGGCCAGCGCCTCGAGCCACAGGTCGCGCGCGCGGTCGTACTCGAAGGCGCGCTCGGCGACCGCAGCGTCTTCGGCCACGGCCGGGGCGCCGACCAGGCGAGGAGAAGGCGCCTAGAGAGCAACAACGCCAGCGTTTTCGGGGGAAAGGCTCGCAGGGATGCCCGCGGTGCCGTGGGCGACGGCTGGCCGGAGAGATGGGCAGCGGTCGTGGCCACCGTTGGCCAGCCGAACGAATGGCGCGTGGAACGGCTCGCTCGAGGCGGGACGCCGCTGCCGCGTGTGGGTGCGCGTCGGCGCTGGCACGCTTCCGGCTTTGGGCGACGGGGTCGGCGGCGGTCCGGAACGGCGGCGACAGACGGCAGGAAGGGCCAGCGCTCCGCAGGGAGTGGGTCTGGCGACGGGGCGTGCCTGCGGAGGCGCGCTTCAGGTGGACGTCGACGTCGCTGCGGCCGAGCCCGTGGCGGCGCCGGGACGTGCGTGGGGGAGGACGCGCGTGGACACCCCGCCCGTGGGAGGGCCCGAAGGGCGAAGTGTGTCGACCGGACTCCCCCGACGACGGCGCGTCAGCCGGGTTCGACGACCTCGACGACGTCCACGACGAGCGCGGTCGCGTTGTCCTTGCCGCCGCCCGCCAGCGCGTGCTCCACCAAGCAACGCGCGGCATCGCTGCGGGTGCGGTTCGTGCAAAGTGCCAGCAGCTGCTCGGGCGTCTCGAGATACCCGTGCACGCCGTCGGAGCAGAGGACGAAGCGGTCGCCGGCCTTCGTCTGGAGCGCGAACGTGTCGACCTCGACGTACTCGTTGATCCCGACAGCCCGCGTGATCACGTTGCCGTAGGTCGCGGTCCTCGCCTGCTCCGGCGTGATGGCGCCGGACTTCAGCTGCATGTTGATGAGCGTGTGGTCCTCGGTGATCTGGATCGGCTGCTCGTCGCGCAGCAGGTACACGCGGCTGTCGCCGACCTGCCCGACGACGGCCACCGGCCCGATCCACACCAGGCACGACAGCGTCGTGCCCATGCCTTTGCGCGCCGGGTCCTGGTCGGCGAGCCCGAAGATCATGTACGTGGCCGCCTGGATCGCCGCCTCGACGACGCGCCTCGATGACGCGCGGTTCTCTTCGGTGTCGTGGGCTCGCAGCGCCGCCAGCGTGCTGGCGCCACGCTTCACCATCGTGAAGACCTGGTCGCAGGCTTCGGCCGAGGCAACCTCGCCACCCGCGTGCCCGCCCATGCCGTCGGCGACGACAAAGAGGCCGAGCTCGTGGCTGATGAGGTAGCTGTCCTCGTTCTTCTTGCGCTTGCGGCCGACGTCGGTGAGGGCGATGGATTCGATGTTGAGCGGCACCGAGGTCTTCTACGACGCCCGCCCGCGCCCGCACACCCCGAAACATTATGACCTCGGCGCTGCGCCGCGCCCCCTGCTACGCTGGTCGCGCCGCCGTCGACGCTGCGCCCCGCACCGTCGTCGACCGCCGCGGAGCCATGCCCCGGTGAGCCCCCCACCCTTGCAGCCCACATCCCCCTCCCCCGCCCCGCATGGCCCGGATGCCGCGCCTGCCGACGCCGGCAAAGACGACGACGACGCCGGCCTGCTCGGGCGCCTCGGCTACGCGCAGGATCTGCAGCGGCGGATGGGACGGTTCTCGAACTTCGCCGTCTCGTTCTCGATCATCTGCATCCTCGCTGGCGGCATCACGGCGTTTCCGGCGGCGCTCGGGGCGGGCGGTGGGCTGTCGGTCGGGCTCGGCTGGTGCACGGGCGCAGCCTTCGGGCTCGTCGTCGCCGTCGCGATGGCGCAGATCGCGTCGGCCTATCCCACCGCCGGCGGCCTGTACCACTGGGGCTGCACGCTGGGCAGCCGCGGGTTCGGCTGGGTGACGGCGTGGTTCAACCTGCTCGGCCTGATCCTCGTCGGCGCTTCGGTCAACGTCGGTCTGTACGATCCCTTCTTCAAGACCCTCGTCGCGCCGACCCTCGGGCTCGACACCGCCGGCTGGGGCGCCGCGCACCAGCTGGCGTTCGTGCTGCTGGCGACGACGAGCCAGGCGGCGCTGAACCACAAGGCGGTGGCGCTGACGACGAAGCTGGTCGAGCTGTCGGGCTGGCTCATCTTCTTCGTCGCCATGGGGCTGACGGTGACCCTGTGGCTGTGCTCGACGACGCCGCTCGACCCGAGCCGGCTGTGGACCCTGACGAACTTCACCGGCGCGCCCGGCAGCATGTGGCCTTCGTCGTCGAACACCGTGATGGTCTTTCTTTCGGGGCTGCTGCTGACCATCTACACGATCACCGGCTTCGACGCGTCGGCGCACACCGCCGAAGAGACCGTCGACGCCGCCCACAACGTGCCCCGCGGGATCGTGTCGTCGGTGCTGTGGTCGTCGCTGTTCGGCCTCGTCATGATCGCGACCTTCGTGCTCGTCATGCCCGACCTGCAGGAAGGCGTGCGCCAGGGCTCGGGGTACTTCGCCGCGCTCTTGCAGTCGGCGCCCGTCGCGCCGCGCGCGGCGCTCGCGGTGCTGCTTTTCGTCGTCAACTATCTGTGCGCGCTGGCCTGCCTGTTGTCGACCTCACGGATGGTGTTTGCCTTCGCCCGCGATGGCGGCCTGCCAGCGTCGAAGGCCCTCGCCACCGTCGACCCACGGACGAAGACGCCGGTCGCCGCGGTCTGGGGCGCAGCGGTGTGCGGCGTGCTCGTCACGCTCTACGCCGACGCCTTCGCGGTGCTGTCGACGGCCTGCGCGGTGTTCCTGTACGTCAGCTACGTGCTGCCGGTCGCGGCCGGGCTCGTCGCCGAGGGTCGCACGTGGACGCGCAAGGGGCCGTTTCACCTCGGGTGGGCCTCGCGCCCGCTCGCCGCCCTCGCCGTCCTCGGCGGGGCCACGCTCATCTTCGTCGGCGTTCAGCCCCCGAACGAGAAGGTGCTCGGGCTCATCGTCGGCCTGCTCGCGTTCCTCGCGCTGCTCTGGTGGGTGCTCGGCGAGCGGCGGCGGTTCCGCGGGCCGCCGAACCTTGACGGCCGCCCGGGTTCAACGACGTGAACGCGCCGCGGACGCTCGCCCGGCCTCACTCCGGCGACGGTGCGAGCAACGCCCAGGACACGCCGCCAGCGGCGGCGGCGACGCCCACCGCGACGCCGACGACGCCAGCGACGGTGGCCGGCTGGCCCCACGACTCCCACGCCGCGCGCGCCTGATCCTGCTCGGCCTGCAACGCCGTCGCGTCGACGCGGTCGCGCTCGGCGCCCGCGATCTTCTCGGCCGCGGCGGCGTGGGCAAACCACGGCGTCGCGCCGACGCCGACGCCGGCGACGCCGAGGGCCGCCACGCCGCCGCCGACACCGCCGACGAGCCACCCCCAGGCGCGACCGTCGACCGTCGACGCCGAAGACGGCGGCGGCTCCACGACGACCGGCGGCGGCGGCGGCGGCGGCGGCTCCACGACGACCAGCGGCGGCGGCGGCAACAGCGGACAGGCGACGCCAGGACCGCCCTTGGCGATGCGCTTGTCGAGCGCCGCGATCCTCGCCTTCGCGTCGGCGCGCTGCGCCTTCGTCGCCGTGGGCAGGGCAGCGCCCTGCTGCAGGAACGCGCGCGCGCCGCCCAGATCACCGCCGAACTCGGCCGCCTGCGCTGCGTTGGCGAGCAGGTCGACGGTAGGAGCGAGGGTGTGCGCCTGCTCGAACAGTCGGGCGGCGCGGCACCAGTCTTCCTTGTCGATGGCCAAGAAGGCCTGCTCCTCGAGCGCCGCGGCCTCGCCACGCGCCGGGTCAGCCGCCGTCGAAGGCGACGGGGCGGCACCCCACAGGAGCAATACCAACGGCAGCATCGTTCACCGGGTGAGGACGCGCTTGAACGCGTCCTTCTTGTCGGCGGAGGCCACGGGCGACGGTGAGGCCGGCGGCGGCTTCGACGCGGCCGGCGTCCTGAGCGGCCGCGACAGGGGAGCCGCCGACGGTGGGCGCGGCGCGGCGTCGTCCACGTGCGTCGGCGCGGCAAGCGCCGGCGAAGACGGTGACGGTGTCGACGGCGCGGCGGTGGACGGCGCGGCGGTGGACGCAGGCGAAGACGGCGCGGCGGTGGACGCAGGCGAAGACGGCGCGGCGGTGGACGCAGGCGAAGACGGCGCGGCGGTGGACGGCACGACGGTCGACGCCAGCGAGGACAGCGCGGCAGTGGACGGCACGACGGTCGACGCAGGCGTGGACGGGGCCTGGTCCAAGGACGGGGCCGGGTTCGACGAAGTGGTCGCAGACGCCGTCGCCGCAGACGATGGCGACGACGGCGCGGAGGGCGCGACGATGATGGGGGCCGCGGCCTCGCCTTCGGACGAGGGGCGCAGCACGAGCGCACCGCCGGCGACCACGAGCGCGATGAGCAGCACCACGAGGGTCGCGGCGGCCCAGCGCAAGTCGCGCGCTGGCGCCGGGGGGGCCACCGAGCCGGTCAGCGAGACCGACGACTCCAGCGACACCAATGGCGGCGACGCGGCCGGCGGCAGCGACAACGCGAGCTTGCCCCCTGCCCGGGGGGGAGGGGAGGCAGGCGGGAAGGCAGTGGGGCCGTCGTGCCCCGCGTCGGCGAGGATGGTCGAAGGCGATGCGAACGCGGCGGACTCGGTCCAGACCCCGCCGCCGCCGGTCACTGCCGTCACGGCGCCGCCGTCGTCGAAGACGGACTCCACGCGACCGCTGCCCGTCCCGCCCTCGGCGGGGATACGCGCGTTGACGACGGTGACCGGGACGACGCCCGGGTCGAGCATCGCCGTCTCGAGGGCCTCACCGAGCTCACGCATCGACTGCCAGCGCTGCGCCGGGCTCTTCTCGAGGCAGCGCAGGACGACAGCGTCGACGGCGGCGGTGAAGCCGGGGTTGGTGACCCGCGTGAGCATCGACGGCGGCGGCGACGAGATCTGGTGCCGCACGATGTCGGCGAGGCTCTCGACCTCCCACAACGGCACGCCGGTGAGCATGCGGTACAGCAGGATGCCCAGCGCGTAGACGTCGGTTCGGGCGTCCACCGGCGACGACGTCAGCTGCTCGGGCGCCATGAATGGCAGCGTGCCGATGAGGGCGCCGGCTCGGGTCAGGCCCTTGGTCTGCTCCTCGTTGGACAGCTTGGCGACGCCGAAGTCGAGGATCTTGGCGACCTCCTCGCCCTCGTCGTGCACGAGCATGACGTTGGCGGGCTTAAGGTCGCGGTGCACGACGCCGAGGTCGTGGGCCGCCTGCATGCCGCGGCAGAGCTGGCGCCCGATGGCCACCGCCCGCGCCGGCGGCAGCCGACCCACGCGGGCCAGCGCCCGGCTCAGCGTCTCGCCCTGCAGGAACTCCATGACGATGTAGGCTTCGCCCGTCGCCGTCGTGCTGAGCTGCAGCACGTGCGCGACGTAGCGGCTGCGGATGCGCGCCGCCGCCTTCGCCTCGCGCAGGAAGCGGGCCTGAGCCTCGGCGAGCACCGCGGGGTCTACCTCGCTGGGCGCGTGCATCATCTTGATAGCGACGGCGCGGTCGAGCAGCGTGTCGATGGCACGATAGACGACGCCCATGCCGCCGGCGCCGAGCTTCTCCTCGAGCCGATAGTGGTCGACCTGCCGCGGCAGCGAAGCGGACATCTCGCCAAAAGGGTCACCCGCGCGGCGGCAGACAGCAAGCAAACGGTCGCCGCCGGACGGATCGCGGCTCCGGG
>Ga0194129_10008643_pt1 | contig 11712 bp, 11 predicted proteins | sample TA2KigCa35mmetaG_FD_150862 | JGI IMG/M metagenome (GOLD analysis project Ga0194129, IMG submission 150862) | Freshwater microbial communities from Lake Tanganyika, Tanzania - TA2015038 Kigoma Deep Cast 35m | ecosystem: Environmental > Aquatic > Freshwater > Lake | place: Tanzania: Lake... | reverse complement strand
GGCTTGCGAAACCCTGATGGATACAGCGTCAGGCTCGGATTGCTCCTCGGGCGGTATGGAGCATACAGCCGTCGTCGCAACCCATCGCCTTCCTTGTCTGCATAAGGATTCGCGGCGCCTCACGACGAATCAGTATGAAATTTGCGGGCTAAAGAAAGCGACTACAGAATGCAAGAAAGCATGGTGATATTTGCTTTTTCGTTTTGTTTATAAATCTAAAACAAACTCTGCAATATGTTGACTAGCGGCTGGCTGAGCCAACTTGCTCAAATGCCCTTTCCAACGGTGCCACATCGCGGCATCGTGTGCAAAAATTTCTCTGACAGAGGCCGCCAGATTTACAGGGTAATGGACCGCCAAGCGGCCAATATCAAGGCGCTCGATGAGTTCGATGTTTCCCTCTTCTTGCCCGGGAACCACGTGACTGATTAAAACGGGGCATTGAGCGGCCATGGCTTCATGAACGATGGCTCCTCCTGCCTTTCCAATGTAAAGATGATGCGACGTTAATAACTCCGGCATCTGATCGGTCCATCCTAATAGTTTGATTTTTTCCCCATTAATGAGAGGAGATTTTTCTAAAGCAGCATGTAGTATTTCCAATCGACCTGTCACGACCGTCACTTCAACGTTGGGCATTTGACGTAATTCTTGAAGGAGTTCCAATGTGTAATCAAGTTTTGACGATGGAAGATACAAAATTTTCCATGGTGGGGCCGCTGGCCGCGGCTGCATTGCTAATGTTGCCAGGCGTGGAGCTACCGGAAACCCCAAGATTTTTATTTTTTCAGGCGTGATATGATCGTGTTTTACGATTGCCGCAGTCTCTTCATCGGTAACAATAAAAAAATCATTAGCCGGGCAACGATACCATGAGGTATTGACAACCGTAGAATCCGTAATGACAGTTACGACGGGAACGCGACATGCAGGATGACAATCTTGTCGCAGTTCATGAACTAAAAAAGGGTAGAAAGGATAGGTCGAAATCAAAACGTCTGGTTCAAATTCTCCAACAAGCTTGCCGAGGGTTCGTTTGAGATGACGCGCCATGAACATAGTCTTCTCGATGCTGCCGGGGCGATTGATAAAATTGAAAAAGAGTTCCCAAAAAAAAGGAAGCTTGTTAATGACGAAAACATAACCCTTTTGTAGGATCTTGTTGGCTCTTGGGTGGGTCACGGTATAAATATCAACAACCTTGGCCATGACATCACGGCGTTCTTGCAAGGCTTCGCAAATATTACGTGCCGCTGTGTTATGTCCCTCTCCAAATCCTGCGGTGAGAATGAGAATTTTTTTCATAGAGAATAAATGGGTGATGCTAACTCCAAATAGTTATGAGGTCGTGTGTAGAAAAGCTGTGTCATGGACAAATGATACGTCGCAAAGAGTGCTTCTTGATAGCAGAGATAGTAAAACCATTTTCTAAGAAGTAACGGATCGTGTCCTTGCTGCTGCAAGGAGGGGATGGCTTTTTCTAATTTTTCGTGCCAAATGCGATAGGTCAGGGCAGCAGAGGCAGTTCTATCTTCTGCTCCTAAAAGGTGCAAGTTGGTAGTGGCATCGATGGCTTCTGTGATGCGACGCAACGATAGAACTTGTGAACCAGGTAAAATATGTTGCTGAATAAAATTCACACTGTCTCGGCATAACGGATATTCGTTATCGTTATAAAGAGATGCTTGGATCACCATTAATCCACGCGGGGCTAACAATTCTTCAATTGTTGAAAAGAAAGTTTCCACATACCGATCTCCGACATGCTGCAGCATTTCAATCACAGCAATTTTATCGAACCGTCCATTCAAATCACGGTAGTCACAAAAATTGACTTCCACTAAATCAGCAACTCCAGCCTGCTCGACACGCAAGCCGGTTTCTCGGAATTGCTCCTCAGAAATTGTCACGGCTTGAACACGGCACTGGTACTTTTTAGCAGCATAGATTGCAAATTCTCCCCAACCACACCCTAAGTCTAAAAGATAATCATGCGATTTCAATCGTAGTTTTTGACAAAGGTCTTCCCATTTGGCCTCCTGTGCGGCTTCTAGCTTTTGTTCGGGAGACGTGAAATAAGCCGTCGAATGAGCCATTGAGGGGCCTAACCAAGCCTGAAAAAATGGAGAACCGAACTGATACAGATCGTGCAACTGTTCGCGGTTTTTCTTTTTGTTGTTCACTCGGGAATGATATTTCCATTCAGTGAAGCACTTAAAAAAATCAATCTTTCGGCTTTGATGCTTTTGTGTTGCGACGGTAGAAAAAACTTCTCGATTAAGAAAGCACCATGCTAGAGCATGAGTGAGATCATCGGTTTCCCATTCTTGATCAAGATAAGATTCTGCAAAACCGAGAGCCCCATAAAAAACGCAGCGGCGATAAAAATTTTCATTCTTAATCGTAATCTTTGCTTCTAATTCCTTGCCTAAGCCGCCAAAGAGGCGCGAAGCACCTCCTGGCATCATTATTTTCAACTTGCCATATTTTCCTCTGCTGAAAGCATCGAGAACAAGCTGACGATAAAATTTCGAGAGAAAATCTGCAAACATGGTTTTTTGCTGCTTCGCAGCAAGATGAAGTTAAAAGTTGAAGTTGAAGTTAGCACTCACGACTTCAACTTTCCACTAATAACTTTCACTGCTATTGCGAAGCAATAGCCCGGATGGGGAGAGATTCGAACTCTCGGTACCGATGAAGGTACACACGCTTTCCAAGCGTGCGCAATCGACCACTCTGCCACCCATCCTGAATAGCCTATAGACTGTAAGCTATAGGCTGTAGGTTGCAAGCAGTGAAATCTAAAAAAAATCGTAATAGATTTCAATCTTTCATTAAAAATTAAAAATTTTTCTTTTACTGCTTTTACTTCAGATTTACATTCCTATAGCTTAGAGCCTACAGTTTATAGCCTAATTCATGAATTCCACAACACTGATCAACGTCCAAATTAATGGGACATGGAAACAATTTCCTAAAGGAACGCGTTTGATTGAAGCGTGTATGCAAAGCGGCGAGCACATTCCGCATTATTGCTATCATCCGAAGTTGAGTGTGCCTGGCAATTGTCGGATGTGTTTGGTGGAAACAGGTTCTCCTAAAATGACTCCTGATCGCAAGCCTGAGCTCGGTCCCGATGGGCATCCGATCATTGCTTGGAGCCCTCGTCCAGCCATTTCCTGTGCTCTTGAAGTTTCCGAAGGAATGGCTGTCCGTACCAACTCTCCACTTGTTGAAGAGTGTCGCAAAGGCGTTATGGAATTTTTGCTCATCAACCACCCGCTTGATTGTCCGATTTGTGACAAAGCAGGAGAATGTCGATTGCAAGAATTTTCTGTAGAGTATGGACACGGTGGCTCTCGCTTTGAGGAAGAAAAAGTCAAAAAGCCGAAGCATGTTGATATCGGCAAAAATATTGTTCTTGATGATGAGCGCTGCATTCTTTGTTCTCGCTGCATTCGTTTTATGCAGGAGGTTGCACATGAAGATGTCCTTGGTTTTGTGAATCGCGGTGGCCACTCGACCTTGACCGTCCATCCAGGAAAGCGCCTCGACAACAATTACTCGCTCAACACCGTTGACATTTGCCCGGTTGGTGCGCTCACCTCGAAAGATTTTCGTTTTAAGATGCGTGTTTGGTTTTTGAAAGAAACTAAAACAATCGATGTCAGCTGCGGCACTGGATCCAATATTCTTATCGGTAGCCGCGAAAATAAAATTCATCGCATCACGCCGCGCCAAAATGAAGAGGTCAATTCTTATTGGATGCCTGACTCTCATCGTCTCAATTACAAATACATCGAGCGTGAAGATCGACTAGCCCAACCTCATTGGAAAAAACAAAATCATATTAGCCCTGCTACCTGGCATGAGTCATTGGAAGAGGCTGCGGCTAATCTTCGTGAGGCGATGCCAGGATCGATTGCCTTGATTGCTTCCGGTCGCATGACGAACGAAGAGCTTTTCTTAACGCGTCGCCTCTTGAAAGCGCTTTCGATTGAGCTTTTCGATATTCGTCCTCGCCCTCAACAGGGTGATGGATTCTTGGTTTCCAACGATGGTAATCCGAACACGCGTGGCGCTCAGCTCTTGGGGGTCACAAGCGCAGAACCAGGATCACGACTTGCAGCGATTGAAGCGGGGATCGCTTCCGGAAAAATTACATCGTTGATTTGTCTTCATGAAAATGCCGTAGCTTGTGGTATCTCAGATGCTTTATTGGCTTCGTTACAAAACTTAATCGTTCTCGATATTCTTCCGAATGCAACCACGCAACTCGCTACGGTTCTGTTTCCAGGTTCTGCTGCAGCGGAGAAGCGAGGATCGATGATCAACGTCAAGGGGCGCTTGCAGCGCCTTCACCAAGCCTTGCAACCGCCAGGCTCTGCGCGCGATGATTGGGAAATTTTAAGTGAGCTCTTGCGCCTCACAACTGGAAGTCCAGGCCCAGCAATGATCGAAGGGCTCTTTAGCGAAATGGCTGCAGAAGTTCCCGCGTTATCAGGAATGAGCCTTGGAAAAATTGGAGACCTGGGAGTATCCGTTCTGCTGAACGGATAATGTAAGTTAAAAGTTGAAGTTGAAGTAAAAAGTTTTTTTATTCGCGAAGCGCACAAAACTTCAACGTCAATTTAATACACTATAACTCAACACTCGCGCTGGTGGAAGGTTGCGGAGGACGATGCAATGATTTTCTTCTTCTTGAAAATGGAGAGAGGCTCTTTTTTTGAAATGTCGTGCGCGCGGGCTGATGCTCGAACAGAGATAAGTGAACGTGCGAAAAAGTCCATCCGGACGCAGCGCTTCTTGTGTTGCGGTTAAGATTCGTTCTTGCAAAGAAGCTGGCATGTTGGCAAAGGGGAGGCCTGAAATGATGAGGCGAGCTGGACCAAGGCCATACTCTTTTAAAAGTTTTTCTACCTCTTCTGCGGAACCATGATGAAAAAGCATTTCAGGAAACCGACGATGGAGTGCTTTGCACAAATGAAGATCATATTCGATGCCAAGATAGTGAATGCCTTGGGGCAAATGTTGGCGCAGCAGATGAGTGAAAGGGCCTGTACCTGGCCCATATTCAATAACAACATCGCCTGGTTTAAAATCGATATCTTTGATCATCGCTTTAGCAAGATACTGAGAGCTTGGACAGATCGAACCGACAGCATGAGGCTTCATGAGAAAGCGACTTAAAAAATGAAGTTTCGCTCGAAGAGAGTGATGGGAATGGTGTTTTGACATGAGAATGTCAAAACAGGTTACAGGTTACAGGTTGCAGGTTACAGGAAAAATTCTTTCTCGCGACAGCAATAAAAAAATATCATTACTGTTCAAAACGATTTCTCAACTTGAAGTAATTTTAACCTGTAACCTGCAACCTGTAACCTGTAACCTTAGCCTGTCCAAAAATTCATTTTTGGCAGGCTTTCTTATGCTTCCTCAACTTTTTTGGTTTTCACATCAGCGTTCAATAAAAATAGATCAAAAAAAGATCGAGGCGCTCGTCCAACCAGCACTGACGCTTTGTTTGACAAAAAAACGTTATCAAACGAGCTCGTTGCCAACCATGGTTGAAATTTCATTTTTAAATGATCGTGTCATTTCTAAAGTGCACGCTGATTTTTGCAATGATGCTTCTCCGACTGATGTCATCACCTTTAGGCACAGTGAGGAGTTGGGAGAAATTCTTCTTGGGATTCCCACGATAGCGCGGCACGCCAAAAAATTTGAGCACCCTCTAAACCATGAAATAGCGCTTTGTGTTATTCACGGTTTGCTTCATTTGCTCGACTATGATGATATTGAGGAACAAGAGCGTCTGCTCATGCATCGAGAGCAGGATTTATTACTTCAACATGCCATAAAACATGCCTGATATTTTTTCTGCAACCAAACTTTTAGAAAAACCGGCAGTGAATGAAGAGAGGCTCTTGGCCTCGTCTTGGCAAGTGATCGTACACAATGACCCTGTTAATTTAATGAGTTATGTGACGATGGTATTTCAAAAAGTTTTTGGATTTAAAAAAGCGATCGCAGAAAAACATATGATGGAAGTTCATACACAAGGGCGATCCATCGTTTGGGTTGGATTGCGCGAGGAAGCCGAATTTTATGTGGAGCAGCTGCATGGTTTTTTGATCCTAGCAACGTTGGAGCAAGTATGAGATTCCATCAGCACGAGAATAGAGACCTAGAAGTTTCCGAGATGGATCCTCTCTTAGTTTTTTTAATGGTGGAGGGGATACGACAAGAGGAAGGAGAATGGAATTGCGTTGCCGAATCTTTTTTAGCAACGCCTCTCGCTGCCGATCCTCTTTTTTCTCAAGATTGGAAAGAGTATGTTCAGCCTGGATTGTTAACGCTGTTGCAATCGTGTCACGCTCATGTCTTGATCGATTTAGAAAACATGAAGCGGGAGCAGCTCAAAAATCCCGATAAGAGTTCCGCCAAACTTCTCATTCCTGCGGCTCATCGTGAGGCATGGTTAAGAATTCTCAATGTTGCTCGGCTCTCATTCGCAGCACGCCATCGATTGACGGAAGAAGAAATTAGCGGGACTCAGGCTCCTGATCTCAACGCTGAACGTGGAAGAGTTCTCTTGCAACTGCAATTGTTTTCGTTGTTGCAGCAAGTGTTAGTGGAGATGGAAGTTGAGAGGCTATAGGCTGTAGGCTATAGGCTGTAGGCCGATGCAAGACCTACGGCAAATTAAATTATAACACATCAATTCCATTAGGATATTTATGTAACTTGCTTGCTCTCGCGAGATTCATTCTTGCTCGACTATTCATAGCATCTGATTTCCTGTAACCTGAAGCTCGATGTTGGCTTGTCTTAACCTACAGTCTACAGCCTATAGCCTACAGCCTGTTTACTAGTCCCCAAATAAAATGCCGAGGGCCCTCGCCGTCTCCACCATTTGTCCATCAGGTGAAACTTTTTTTAGATGATGAACAGCTTGCGCAATTGGTACGTCCTGGACGTCATAGTTTTGATAACTCACCATCATTCCGAATTTTTTTTGAGCAATCAATTGAACCGCTTTAACACCAAAACGCATTCCCAAAATGCGATCGAGATTTGTAGGATCGCCTCCGCGTTGCAAATGACCTAAGACGCAAGTCCGAGTTTCTTTTCCGGTGTGTTTTTCAATTTCCTGACAAAGCATTTCGCCAACACCACCGAGGCGCCATTCTCCTTGAGGATTGACATGATGCCACTGATGTCCATTAGCTGTTTTGGCTCCTTCTGCGACAACGATCATGGTGCTTTTATAACCTGCTTGATCGCGTTGACGAATTGTTGCGATGATTTTTTCTAAATTAAAAGGAATTTCAGGAATGAGAACAATGTTAGCGCCGCCTGCCAAACCGCTCCAGAGCGCAATCCAGCCGGCATGACGCCCCATGACTTGAAGAATCATAACGCGTTTGTGGCTCGCTGCTGTCGTGTGAAGGCGATCAAGTGCATCAGTGGCGCATGTGACAGCGGAATCAAATCCGAATGTCATTGCCGTTGCCTCGAGATCGTTATCAATGGTTTTGGGGACGCCAATGACGGGGAGTCCAGCTTGGTAAAGCTGTAAAGCTGTATTCATCGAGCCATCTCCCCCAATAACAACGACGGCGTACAAGTCAAGTTTTCGGCATGTTTCCAGAGCTTGTTCAATAATCGTGGGAGGGATTTTTTTCTTTTTTCCCGCGTCCACTTTAGCTGTGAAGTGACCACGATTAGTGGTTCCCAAAATCGTACCCCCTACTTGCATGATACCGGACGTATTAGCTTCGGTTAAAGTACAGCAATCTCCAGGTGGGAGCATTCCTTCAAACCCATCTCGAAAGCCAATGACTTCCCAATCAAGTTCTGTCGCAGCACAAACAATAGCTCGCAAAACGGCATTGAGGCCCGGACAATCTCCGCCACTAGTGAGGACACCGATTTTCTTTTTGTTCATATAAAAGTTCAGGAGTTTAATCGAAAAACATAACTACCAATATAGCCTAAGTAGGAACAAATTCACCACAAAGATCACAAAGCGGCTAAAGACGCACACAAAGAACACAAAATAAAATTTTTCATAAAAAATTTTAAAGTAAAAAATTGCAACAACACTTTGTTTTAAATCCTTAGAATTGCAACTCGCTCGCTCCCGCGAGGCTCGCCCCCGCGAGGCTCGCCCCTGCGGGGCTGCCTTCGGCAGTCGATCCAGCGGCTGCCACGCCGCATGTATGTTCTATAGAAAAATTCTTTTTGTGTTCTCTGCGTTGCTGCTGAAAGCGGCATTTATGCTCTTTGTGGTAAATTTTTTTTTAAAGTGGGGTAGCTGCTGGAAATTACAAAAATCTACTCGAACGCGTCGGACGTCCACGACCAGCCCAGGCAGAATAAAGCTCCCAACCTTGTTGATCCAATTTCAGTCCTTCGTCGGCACGGTTACTAGCTCCAAGAAGAACAACAATAATGCGGCGTGGTGTTGTGTAGACAGTGTTCCCTTCTTTTCTCACTTCGGGATCACGAGCGCTGGTGAGGACAATCGATTCTCCTACAGAGGCTAGGCGCGCTGTCTTAACACCATCAATCCCATTAACACCCAATAAATTGTTGGTGTTGTTAATTGTTGCTCCTAGCATTTTATTGCCACGTTGGATATGAATCTCACGTGATTTTTGAGCAACATAAAAAGCAAGACCAGGCTTTGAATAGCCATAGCGTGTGAGGCGAGCAAGGTCAGCAGCAGTGGAGTAAGGTTGCAATCCCCCACCGGTTGGCGGAAGCCCATCAGAATTGAGGAAAAGCGTATTTTTCATTCCTAATTCACGAGCCAACGCATTCATGTTGGCCACAAAATTACTGACGCCATCGAGGTTTTGAGGATTCGGTAGTTTTAATCCTACATAATTAGCAATTGTTAAAGAAGCTTCGCTATCGGAAGGAAGGAGTGTCAAATAGAGCAGATCACGAAGGGTGATTCGATCGCCAGCTTGGAGGCCTAAAGGGTTTCCTTCGCCTTGTGGAGCGGTTGGGGCAGGGACCTCGGCTACAGTATCCAAACTATTACCATTCAGTTTAGCCCAATCCAGCAGCGTGATGGCCACGGCGATTTTAGAAAGACTGCCAACAGGAAATTTGTCGTTGGCTCCTTGTTCGCGCAAAATACATCCCGTTTCATTATCGATGATAATAAAGTGAGAGGCTGTTACTTTAGAGAGGCTAAACAGAAATAAGAAAATAAAAACAGCTAGCCTGCAAATTTCATACTGATTCGTCGCGAGGCGCCGCGAATCCTGATGCAGACAAGGAAGGCGATGGGTTGCGACGACGGCTGTATGCTCCATACCGCCCGAGGAGCAATCCGAGCCTGACTCTGTATCCATCAGGGTTTCGCAAGCCGTAGCAGAATCAGTATGAAATTTGCGGGCTAGAGCGCGATAGGAAGTTTTCATGAGAAAAATTCTAAATAAAATCAAGAGTGGGTCGATCATTTATTTTTTCTGCAGTCTCAAAAAACCAGAAAAAGCCTCCTCGACAGAAATGTCTTTTACTTCACAGGAAGGGGCTCGCAGAGCGATGTGAGGAGTTTTCCAAGGATGCCATGATTCAATACTTCCCATTCCAAAAAAAGAGAGAATCGGTTTTTGAAGAGCTGCCGCTACATGCATGGCTCCTCCGTCACTACAAATTAGGTCATCGATGAGAGAGGTGGTAGCAATGAGTTTTGAAATCGTGGTTGTAGGAGCTCCAAAAATAGAAAGGCCTGACAGCATACGAAGGAGGCGTTCAGCCTTTTCGTCATCACCTGGATGTGTTGGATTATTTTGAAGTCCTGGAGACCAGAGCAAAATAAATTGAACTCGATCAGCAGCAGCTATTTTTTTGAGCAGAGTAAAAAAATGATTTTCTGGCCATCTGTTTACTGAATGGCGTGCGCTAATATGAACACCAATTGTTTTCTGATTTGGATCCCACCCTCTTGCTATCAGGCGCTGACGTTCTTGCTCAACAAGTTTTTTGTCAGGAAAAAGATAAGTAGGACCTAGGGATTTTTCGAGAGAGATTCCGAGAAGAGTGCCTAACCGCGAGAGTTTAGAAACTTCGTGCTCCTCAACAGGACCTGATCCTTCTCGTGGAATGGTGATATCAGGCTGGTTTGAATTTGGGAGATGCTTTTCTTTAAAACCAATCGTTACTTTTCCATCAAGCTTTCGCGCATAACGCCATCCGCCATTAGCAAGAATGATGTAATCAAAATTCTGTTTTCGAAGAAATCGCTTTAATTGCCAGCGTTTCCAGATGACGGAGATAGGATGATAGCCATGATTATCATGACGACGTTTCAGAAAAACAAATGTCTCATCGATGTCTTGATTGCCTTGGAGGACTTCGACATTGTAACTGCTCACAAGAATAGAAATCGAGGCATTCGGAAAATGTTCTCGCAACGCACGCAGGAGTGGCGTTGTGCAGATCAGATCGCCGATGTTATCGCGGCGAATCACGAGAATGTTTTTTGGTTTTTCCATAGTTGTTTTTACGTACCTCGTTTATTTCCATAAAGCTCAATTTGCAATCGAGGGGCAAATCGAAACCCTCGTTCGCGGCAAATTTTTTCAACAATCAGAGCACGCGTCCGCAAGGCTACAACATCAGTTCCCTCTGGCATGAATAAGATGCGATCGCATGGAATGGCGGGAAGTTTTTTGAGAAGGGCTTCAATTTCCGGAAGATCATCCTCTGAAGCAACAACAAATTTGAGTTGGACGTTGTAATTTTGAATCCAAGAGCGAAACACTTCTGGCTGATAGCGGGTTGTTTCATGTTTTTCTTTCCATGGTCCAGCGACAGAAAAGTCAGGTGTAGAATTTTTTAATTTGGGGCTGAGGGAAGCGAGGTCACACTCGATGCCGCTTGGCAGAACCGTTCCAGCAGTTTCAATCGTAATGTGGTAGCCTTCGTTTCGCAAGCAAGCAGCTAATGCAGGGAGTTGAGGCGCGATCATCGGCTCACCACCAGTCAGTACGACGTGACGTGAAGGAAACGATTTTATTTTTTCCATGATTTCATCAATGCTGAGGTTTATTCCCTCTGGCTTCCACGAAGCATAAGGAGTATCACACCAGCGACAACGAAGATTGCATCCAGAAGTGCGAATAAAGATCGAAGGAACACCGATCATCAAACCTTCGCCTTGGAGAGAGTGGAAAATTTCAGAAACAAACATCAGAAGAAATTTACAGGGATGGAAGCGATGAAAGGGATAAAGGCAAAAAGATTAACCGTGAAATTCGCTAAAAAGCGCTAAAATAAAAACTTGTTTCCGCGAAGGCAGGAACAGAGTCTGCTCTCATTTTATTTTCGTGTTAGTTCGCGTATTCCGTGGTTTGTTTTTTAAATTAATTTTTTCCCATCCCTTTCATCCCTGTAAATTTTTTCATATTCTGTTGGATCCGCGATGCCCGCAAGCTCAAAAGCCTCTTTCCGCTCAACGCACGTACCGCAAAGACCGCAGTGTAGCTCTCCTCCTTTATAGCACGACCACGTTTTGGAGTAATCAACTCCAAGTTCCATGCCTCGTCGCACGATCTCTCCTTTGTTCATGGCGACAAAAGGCCGGAGAATTTCAACTCGTGTGTCGGTTCCTTCACGCAAGGCATCGTTCATGGAGTTTAAAAACTCTTCGCGGCAATCAACGTAGATAAAATGATCTCCCGTATGAGC
>Ga0194129_10008642_pt1 | contig 11714 bp, 10 predicted proteins | sample TA2KigCa35mmetaG_FD_150862 | JGI IMG/M metagenome (GOLD analysis project Ga0194129, IMG submission 150862) | Freshwater microbial communities from Lake Tanganyika, Tanzania - TA2015038 Kigoma Deep Cast 35m | ecosystem: Environmental > Aquatic > Freshwater > Lake | place: Tanzania: Lake... | reverse complement strand
GGGGCGGGCTGCAGCTATTACCGCACCAGGCGGTGAGCGGCCGCGGGTGACCCGCACACGATGCCCAGCCGTGCGGTGCCGGCGGTGGCGGACTCACGCCACCACGCGGTCCCCGCCATTTTTTGAAGCGGCCTAGCGCGGCTGGTGATCCTGACCAGGCACGCCAGGCGGCTCCCTGCCGATCGTTCTCGTCCCCGACCCGGTAGCGCGCCCCGGAACGATCGCCCTCCCGCGCCCAGGCATTCAGCCATGCCGGTGTACGCACCCCACTCCTTCGGCTGGGGACCCACGTCAATGAGTCGCACATCGTCACCTGGGCGATGGCCACTGCCCGCTTCCTCGCTGCGCAGCAGCCCGGCGGCATGGCGTACGTGATCGGCGAGGGCAGGGCCGTGACCTACGAGATGGTGGAAACCGCCGTTCGAATGGTGATGGCTGGAACGAAGCTGGTCGCCACCAATCTCGATCCGAACTGTCCCACCCAGGCCGGTCTCCGTCCCGGCTATCGAGCGATCGTCGCGATGCTCGAAATGACCACGGGACGCCGCGCCTTCAGCGCCGGCAAGCCCAGCGCGGTGATGATGCGGGCCGCCTGCAAGGAACCTGGCCTCGATGCCTCGCGGACCACGATGATCGGCGACACCATGGAGACCGACATTCTGGGAGGCGCTAGCTGAGCTATCGGACCGTGCTCGTGCTGTCAGGCGGAACGTCCCGCTCCGACCGCGACGCCTACGCCGACCGCCCCGACATGATCGTGAAGTCGATCGTGGATCCGTCGGCCGCGGAACTCGCCGGTCTTGCGGCCAAAGCCGGGGCGGCCGCGGCCGGTGTCAGGGCCGCCACTCGACGCCCAGGATCGTGATGTCGTCCAGCGGGCCCTTCGGCCGGCACCACGCTTCGACCGCCTCGAGCAGGTCCGACACGCTCGCCTCCAGGGAACTCGTGCGGCCGCCCTCGAGGCAGGCGGCCATCTTCTCCTCGCCGTAGGCCTCCTGATCCTTGTCCATCGCCTCCGGCACGCCGTCGGAGTAGAGGTAGATCCGGTCGCCCGGCTGGAGCTGCAGCGAGTTCTGGGCGTACTCGACCTCCGGCACGAAGGCGATCGGAAAGCCCTCGGCCCCGTGAAACTCCGGCGGGCCACCCGACGCCGGAACCCGCACCAGGGCGGGATGACCTCCGGAGGCGTAGTCGAGCCGTCCGCTGGGCAGGTGGAGGACTCCGTAGAGCATCGTGAAGTAGAGCCCCGAGAACTCGTCGGCCTGGAAGAGCCGGTTGAGCTGGGTGGCCACCTCCGCCGGGGGCGCGACCACGACCCGCCCGTCGGGCCCCTGCCGGACCAGGATCGAGGAATCCGATACCTTGGGCGTCAGAAACTGGCCCACGGTCACCGCCATCAGCGAGGACGGCACACCGTGGCCGCTGACATCGACCACGAACAGCCCGACCCGTTCCTCGTCGAGTGGAAAGACGTTGAGAAAGTCGCCGGCCAGGCTCTGGCAGGGCACGTACCGCCAGGTGATGTCGAGCGAGGGGAGGGCCACGTCGTCGGCTGGCAGGAGTGACCGCTGGACCTTGGCGGCCGCCTCCAGGTCACGGACCATGTGGGTGTTAATGCGGGAGATCTCCGCGTTGAGCGAGACGAGTTCCTCGTTGGTCCGCTGCAGGCTGTCGCGGGTGACGGAAAGCTCCTGGTTGGCGACCACCAGTTCCTGGTTCTTCGCGACGGCGTTCTCGAACGTGGAGACGAGCAGGTTGAGCACCTGCTGCCGGCCGGCCTTGACCAGGAACTTCTGGCCGGCGAGCGTCACCTCCAAGGTGGCGGCAGCATCCTCGTCGCTCACCAGCGGCGTGGCCAGCAGGGCATTCATGCGGCCGAGCAGGTAGTCGGGCTCGTAGGGCTTGGTGACGTAGTTGTCGGCCCCGGCATCCAGCCCGCGGATGATGTCGATCGGATCGGATAGCGTGGAGAGCAGGATGAACGGCACGGTCCTCAGGGTGGCGTCGGTCTTGACGGCCTTGCAGAACTCGTAGCCGGTCGCCACCGGCATCTCGATGTCGGAGATGATGATGTCGGGCCGCCGCTCCCTGGCCATCGCCAGGGCCAGGCTGCCGTTTTCCGCCCAGCGGACGGTGTGTCCCGCCTCCGTCAGCCGGCGCTGCAGGATCTTCGCCTGCATGCGGCTGTCCTCAGCGATGAGGACATCGACGCCGGTGAGGGGCATGGCGGAGGTGGTGCCCGATTGGTCGGCCACGCCGGCCCCCGCGTCAGGTGAACGTGGCCAGTGCCGCGGGGGAATCCTTGTGGATGCTGAACAGCTTGTCGAGATTTGTCAGCTTGAAGACCTGGAAAATTTCCGGCCGGATTCCACACATCTTCAACCGGCCATTGCCGCCGGTCACCTTGCGGTGCAACTGCCCGAGCAGCCCGAGCATGGCGCTCGACATGAACTCCACGTGGGAGAAGTCGAGGAGCACGTCCGGCCCAGTGGCCTTGCCGAGCAACTGGGCCATCTCGGTCCGGATCTCGTCGAGGCTCGTGTCGTCCAGGATCTTCTTGTCCTTGAAGAGCACCATAAAAATGTCGCCCTTCTTGCCGGTCTGGATTCTGCGGAACTGGTCCATGGAGTCTTTCCGGGAGACGGGATCTCGACCGGCGGTACCCCCGCCCGATCGATCACTGATCGTACCGTGTGCCACCGCCTGCTGCCACCACCGTCACTCGAGAGGTTGGGGACGCGGCGGGCAGGGCCTCCGCGTCCGCGGTCAGGCCGCCCCGCAGATCGTCCGCCGGGCCACGCTCCACCAGCCCGGTCGATCGAGGGAATGGTAGGGGGAATCGGCCGGCAGCGTCGCCGCAAGGTGCGCGTGGGCCTTCCGCAGGTTGTGGTACGGCATCGACGGGAAGAGGTGGTGGAGGGCGTGGTAGCGGATCGAGAACGGGAACAGCAGCAGTGTGATCGGGTCGTTGCTCGTGAAGTTGCAGGAGTCGAGGATGTGGGTCTCGATGTCGACTTTGCCGCCGTCGCCTTCGAAGTGGTGGTCGGCGAGTTGCCGCATCTGGTTGAGGGCGACCGTTACGACGGCCAGGCTGTAGAGCAGCGGAATCCTCGTCCAGGGGTTGAGGCCCGCCAGCACGAGGCCGGGAATCAGAGCCGCCCGGAGGAAGCAGGGAATCTCCACTGCCAGGATCGCCCGCCTGTCGGCGGGCGTGAGCTTGCGTTCGTAGCGGCGGTTGAGCGTGAGGGACGAGGCCTTCCGGAGCGTCCATTCACGGAGCGACGGATGGAGGAACGAGAGGGGAGCGAGCAGGAACCGCAAGAAGACGAGCACCGGAAACACCAGCACGTGGATCACGTACGCTGCAATGCTGGCCGAGTTGCCCCCTTCCATGACGTTGGCGACGTACTCCGGGTCTTCGGGCGTGCCGTAGAACCGGCGGCTGTGATGGTCGCGGTGGTGGCGCGTGAAGAACGGGCTCGGAGTCAGCGTCACCACGCCGCCGAGGATGTTCCAGGCCGCCTTGAAGACCGGCATCTCGTGGGCGCCGAGGTGGCAGACCTCGTGGATCAACGATCCCAGCCGGTAGAGCCAGAACACCGCGATCGGAAAGGCGAGCAACTGCGGCCACGAGCCCGGCGCGGCGACGAGGTAAAGATAGGCCGCCAGGTAGGCGGCCGTGAGGCTGACCAGAAAGTCAGTCCAGTATCGCAGCGGGGAGATCCGAAAGAAATCGGTGTCGGCGTCGCGGATCGACCTGCGGATGTCACCGATCCACCCGCCGGTCCCGTCGCCCGCACCGTGATCCCGTTCCGGCAGCATCGAAGTCTTCATCGGGGGTCGCCTGCCTGCTAGCTCGAGCCCTGATTTCAGCAGATGCCGGGGAGCCGGGCCAGCCCGAGGGGCTCGCCGCCGCGGTTCCGGCAGAAAAAAGCCGCGGGGGGCCGGGATTGCCCGGCCCCCCGCGTGTTCACATCAGCGAAGGAATCGTCACGGACTAGCGGCAGCAGCGACGGCAGCCGCGGCGACGGCCACCGCAGTCACCGGCGTCACCGCCACAGGCGCCGCAGTCCCCGGCGGGAACCTCGACGGCGACCATCACGCACTTGGTGACGGGCACTTCCTTCGTGACCTGGACCGGGACGCAAACCGTGTAGCTCGCGGTCTTGGTCTCGGGCACGCAGTCGTACACGGTGACCGTGTACTTCTCGTCCTTCTGCTGCGGGACGTGGACCGTGAAGGAGACTTCCTTGGTCACGGTCTCGGGCACGCACTTGGTCACCTGATACTCGCAGGTGCGAGTCTCGGCCTTGTGCTTGGTGACAGAGACCTTGCGGGTCTTCTGCTCCGGCACGCACTTGGTGACCTGGTACTCACGGGTCCGCTCTTCCGGCACGCACTTGGTGACGGTGTAGGTGCGGGTCCGCTCCTCGTCCTTGTACTTCGTCACCTTCACGGTCCGGGTCTTCTGTTCCGGCACGCACTTGGTGACCTGGTACTCACGGGTCCGCTCTTCCGGCACGCACTTGGTGACGGTGTAGGTGCGGGTCCGCTCCTCGTCCTTGTGCTTCGTGACGCTCACCTTGCGAGTCCGCTCCTCCTGACGGCACTTGGTGACCGTGTGGGAGTAAGGAACCTCCTCGGTGACGCACTCATACGTCGTGACCGGGACCTCCTTGGTCTCGCAGGTGGGCACCCAGACCCGCTTGCAGCACTGCTTCGGCGGGCAGGGGCAGCCGCAGGCGTCGGTGCCGCCGGCGACCTCGACCATCCGGCTCTCCCAGTGGCCACCACGGACCTGCACCGACTTCGTCGACTGGACCGCAACCCGCTTTTTGACGGTCCGCGTGCCGGTCACTTCCTCGGTGTAGGGCACGTTCACCGTGTAGGTCTGCTCGACCTCCTCGGTGTACGGGACCTGCACGGTGTAGGTGCAGGTCTTCTCCTCCTTGACCGGCACCATGACGGTGTAGGTCGCCGTCTTGGTCTCGGTGACGGGGGTCATCACCGTGTAGGTCTGCTCGACGTCCTCGGTGTAGGGGACCTTCACGGTACAGGTGGAGGTCTTTTCCTCCTTGACCGGCACCATGACGGTGTAGGTCGCCGTCTTGGTCTCGGTGACGGGGGTCATCACCGTGCAGGTCTGCTCGACCTCCTCGGTGTAGGGGACCTGGACGGTGTACTCGGCCGTCTTGGTCTCCGTGACGTTTTTGTTGACCGTGTAGTTCACGGTCTTCGTCTTCGTCTCGGGAACCATGACCGTGACCGTCCGGGTCTTCTCCTCGGTCCGCGGCACCCGCTTGTTGACCGTGTAGGTCCGCTCACGGGTTTCCGTCTTGTACTCCATGCAGGTGACCTGCTTCATCTCGGTCACCATCTGCTTCTGGTAAACCGTCCGGGGGCCGCCGCAGGCGGAACCGGCGTCACCGCAACCACCACAACCGCTGCGGACGGCGCCCTCACAGCCACCGGCACCGCCGCCACTGCAGGCGCCGCAATCCCTCGCCCACGTGCTCGTGCACAAGGCCAGGATGGCGACGGCCGGCATGACGCAAGAAAGAACTTTGCGAATCACGCGAACCTCCAGGGAAAAAACAGGGACAAACACGAAAGCGAGTTGGGATCCAACGCGCCCGACCGCCCGTCGATCATCAAAAGAGAAATCTCTCCCGACGACGACCGACACGATCGGCCGCCTGGTAAAATGGATAGGTTACGTTGACTAAAACGGCTTTCAAGGGCTCAGGATGGGCCCCGCCTCCCCGGACGGCGAGAGATCCCTCTTGGTGGTGGTTTCCTGAACCGTCCCGCCCTGGGCTTGCCGCCGTTTTGGAGCCTCTCTGAGCGTGCGGGACCCGCCTGCGGAAGCGGAGTCGGCCCCGGTTTCGGGTATGCGAAACAAGACACTCGGCCGCCGTGTCCCGCGGCGTCCGAATGTCGACCGGGCGGCGAACCACGCCGTGGAGGGGTTCGTGGTCGCTCGACCGCTGGCATGACAGCAGCGGCACGCCGAGTCGTCGGTCGCGTCTGCCGGCTGTGCGGTTGGCGGATGGACGGGTAGGATTTGGGTTCGCCGCGACGACGGTCGAAAGCGGCACTCCACGGCGCCACAGGGAGGTTTGCCACCGTGACTCACTCTCCCCGGAACAGCTGCCAGCATTGGTTTCGAGCCGGCGCCGCGTGCCGGCCGGTGTGGCTGGCCGCGCTGACGGCAGCCGTGTGCCTTGCGACCGGCTGCGGACCGGCGACCGGCGGCCCTCGGTCGCGGTTCGACTCGGTGTCGGCCGAGCCGGAGCTGCGGGGTGCCGAGCGGAGCGTGCCGGAGCATCGCAGGCGACTGGTGCCGCAGGTGATCGGCCGGCCCACGACCATGCGTCCAGACGTCGTCGTCGCGGCCGGCAGAGCCGCCCGACACGCGGATTCGCACGCTGCGCCGGTCAGGCCGGTGTCCAATGAGGCGGCCGCGGCGGAGCCGGCACACCTGCCGCCGCCGGACGAGGGCTCACCCCAGACGGCCGAGATCCGCGACATGCTCGCAGGCTACCTCAAGGACTTCAATCGGCACGACGCCGCCGCCGCCGCTCGCCACTGGACGCCCGCCGCGGAGAACCTCGACCTCGACACCGGCGAGTTGACCCGCGGCCGGGAAGCAGTGCAGGAAGTATTCGCCTCGCTCTTCGAGACCGACGCGGAGGCCGCGATCGACATCGACCTGGGCTCGATCCGCCCGCTGCGCGACGACGTGGCCGTCGTCGACGGTGTGTCGCGGGTGTCGTACGGCGACGGGGAGACGGCCGGCAGCCGCTTCTCGGCCGTCGTCGTCCGGGAGCTGGATCGCTGGCAGCTCGCGAGCGTCCGTGAGGCCGCCTGCCCGGTGCCGGCGGTGCCCCGCCGTCCCCTCGACGAACTGGCCTGGCTGGTCGGTTCCTGGGAGAACGTGGGTGACGGCGTCACCGCCAGCGGCCACTGCTCGTGGTCCGGCGACCGCGCCTTCCTGGCGAGATACCACGTCGTCGCCCCGGCCGGCCGCAGCGGCGAGGCGCCCGCAGCCGGCGACGGCGCGATCCCGGCACTCTTGCCCGCCGGTGCGGTCGGCCGTCGGGAACTCACCGAGATCATCGGTTGGGATCCCGAACGGGAGGCGATCCGTTCCTGGATCTTCTCCTCGGACGGCCGATTCGCCGAGGGCACCTGGACGCGGGACGGCGGCTCGTGGGTGGTTCACCTGGAGGGCCACGGCCTGGATGCGGGTAGGAACGCGACGTGCACGCTCACGCCGGAGGGCCGCGACGCCCTCGTCGTGCGGGCCGAGGGGGTGGGCCTGACGGGGCTGCTGCCGCCGGCCTGCGGCTTCGCCCGTACGGCCCGGTGACTCCCGGCCCTGCCTGCCCGAGAACGAGGCCGCGTCGCCGACCGTCCCTGCGTCGGTCAGCGGGTCGTGGAGGGCGTCTCCGCCAGCTGCTGGCGCTTGACAAAGTAGACCTTCGGATCGTCGATCACCCAGGGGGTGCTCCAGGTCTTGCCGTCGTCGTGGCTGCAGACATTGAAGAAGAAGGTCCTCACCCACTCCGTGCGGTAGGCGTAGGGATATTGCGAGGTGATGTGGTCTTCAGCCGTCAACTCGTCGACGCCCGGGCTGGCGAAGTAGTGGATGACGCCATCGGGTGAGAACGAGATGCCCAGGGTCCACCAGCCGAGCTGCTCGATCGTGGGGCCGCGGATTTCGCCGCCGTTGCGGCCGCTGCGGACGCGGAGGTAGGCCTTGTCCTCCTTCGCCTTCCCGTCGTGGCTGCTCTCGAAGCAGATGAACATGCCGGGCCAGTATTCCTCGACGCCGTAGAGGCCCTCGTCGGGGTGGTCGTCGCCTGTGATCACGGCGTGCGTGAAGCAGCCCGTGCGGAAGCCGAAGCTCGGGCCGTTGCGGTTCTCCCATTGTTCGAAGGGCGGCAGGTAGACCCGGACCACGAAGCTGGGGCTGTCGCCGACCGACATGCCCCGGCTGGCGAACTTGCCGAGGTTGTAGATCAGGTCGTCCTGCTGCATTTCGTAGGAGACGCGGCCGGGTACGCCGCCGTGCAGCGTGGCGATCTGCAGGCCGTGGCCGCTGCCTTCGAGTCCAGGCGCCGGCAGCTCCACCCGCTTGACCACGTCGGGCGTGCCTCGCTTGGGCCCCTCAAACCAGCGACCATTGCTGCTCTTGCCGAGCGGACCACGGACCCGCTTGTCCTGCTCCTCGGAACTCTTGGGGTGGTTGTAGGACCACTTCCAGTTCTCGTCCTCGAAGTCGTCGACCACGTTCTTGACGAGCGTGCCCGTGCCCGGGACGAGCGGGGGACGATCCGGCACCGGGCCGACCACCTTGCCCGACGGCTGCGGCCCGCGGAGCGCGCGGCCCAGACGGAACGGAGGCGCTGCGTGCGACGAGGCCGCCGCGATGGCGATGCAGGTCAGGGCCGGGGCCAAGGCCGATCCGATCCGGATGCTTGAGCGCATAACGATCCCTTTCGCGGCGTGAACGTTGGGCCGGGCGAACGCATACCCCAACTCGTTTCGGTATCGGCCTCGCGACGCCTAGGGCCGCGATTCCGCGGTCATTCGCGTCAGGGCCTTCGCCCCTTGGCCCATCGCCCCCTGGCCCGCGGCCACCGACGCCTCCCTGGCCTGCCCGGGTTCGCCAGTTTCACGGCCCCGGCTCGGCGTTAGGGGAATCGGGCCCGAATCCTCTGGCGGGCGGTGGCCAAAACCGTCATATACGCCCGCCGCGAGGTTCGACCCATTTCCTCTCGTCACCGATCCATGATCGCCACGTGCATCGTGCGGCCCGCGATCCTGTTTCGACCCCTACTTCTCGCCACCGCCATCGGTCTGGTCGATGCGCGGGCTGCCGAGCCGTCGCCAGTGCGGTCGCACCTGCAGCCTGTGTCGGAAATCGCGCGGTCGCCGGTCACCGGCGAGGGCCTGGGCATCCGGGTGTCGCGGGCCTCGGCGGTGCTCAGGCAGCAGCTCGCACTCGAGCGCGGCGCCGGACTGGTGGTGGAGGATGTCGCGGGCGGCAGCCGGGCCGCCGCCGCGGGACTGGTGCAGCATGACGTCCTCGTGCGGCTCGACGATCAACTCCTTGTGTTGCCCGAACAGTTCGACGCGCTGCTTGAGGCCGCGGCTCCGAGCGACCAGCTGACCTGCACCGTGCTGCGGGGTGGTCGCACCCTCGCCATCCCGCTCGTCGCTGGCCACGCTGCCAGCCGACCGGCCACGGCGGCGGTCAAGTCGCCCGCGCGACGGCCCCTGCGGCCGACGGCCTCCGCCCTCGCGATCACCCGGCCCGCCGCACCGGAAGACGAGGCCGCCGGCCGCCTCCGGCAACTCGCTGACGAAACGCTCCTCCGCCAAGACACCGACTTCGAGATCAGGCTCAGTCGCGGTGACGCGACACGGCTGCTCGTGCGGGAGCCCGGTGGTCGGATCGTCTTTGAAGGACCAATCGATGCGGCGGCCGACCGGGCGCACATGCCCGCCGCGGTCCGGAGCCGCGTGGCCGAGATGGAGCGGCTGCTCGAGCCCCGATCGGCGGTCCCCCGAGATGCGACCGGCACGCGACCGGTCGCCGAAATCGGCCGCCTCGACATCAAGCCCGTGGAACTGCGGTGAGGCGGCGAGCGGACAGGCTTACCAGCGGGCCTCGGCCACGTCCCGCGACCAGTGGCCGCCGGTCGAGCGACCGCCCCCCGTGGCCCGCACCGCCGTGCCGCTCGACTGCCAAGGATTCGGCCCGGCCAGCCCTGCCCCGGGCAGGCTGATCACCCACGGCCCCGCGCCCCGCGCCAAGCGGCCGAACGACTCCTCGAGTTGCCGCTGCCGTTGCTTGGCGATCCGCCGGGCCCGCCGTCGCTCGGCCCCGGCCGTGGCCGTCGCAGAGGCGAGCCTCGTCCGCTCGCCGGCCTCGCCGGCGGCGTGAATCGCGTCCTCGTACCGCTGCTGGCCGAGCAGGTCGCGGGCCGACTGCAGCGCCGTCTCGGCCGGCCGAACGTCCACCTTCACGCCCTCGGCGTACCACGAGGCGGCCCGCCGCACGAGCCCCTCGGCATCGGCCAGGTCGGCGGCCGCCTGCGCCGCCAACTGCGCATCCTCGGCCGCCCGGTGCCTCGTCGAGATCACCGCCAGGCACGTGGCGGCGCAGTCGGCCTGTCGCTCCGCCTCCTCGAGGACCGCGACGGCCCGGAAGTAATGCTGTCGTTTCGCGTCGGCCTCGCCGCGGCCCAGGTGGCTGGCAGCCGCGGTCACGTTCGCGGCGTCGAGCGCGTCGCCGGCCAGCGACGCTTCGTGGTTGGCGTCGGCCAGCAGCCTGTCGGGATCGGCGCCCGGCTCCCTCAGCCGCCAGCCTACGCCACGGCGGTCCGCCACCTGCCGGCGGAGTTCGGTGATCCGCTCCACGAGCTGACGGCGCCGGTCATCCGCCGACTCGATCGCGTCGATCTCGCCGCGGAGGTCGGCCAGCGACGCATGCGATTCCTGGAGCCGGCCGTGGGCGGCCACCGGGTCGGCCTCCAGGTCGTCGCCGCCGAGGTGCCGCTCGCGGGCGGCCGCGGCCAGCGTGGCCTCGAACGGGGCGGCCGACCGTGACCGCGTGGCCAGGGCGTCGAGCCGGGCGCTGACGGTCGCCAGGTCCAGGTCGACGGCGGTCACGAGTTCCCGCGTACGCTCGTACAACGACTCGAGCGCGTCGAGCGGGGTCAGGCAGGAGGCGGCCACCTCGTCTGAGCGGCTGCCGCGCATCGGCGGCGTCGAGCATCGCGATCACGTCGTCGCTGGCCTTCGTGCCCAGGAACGACTCCTCGCCGAAACGCTTGTCGGCCCACTCCCAGACGTTCATCAGCGAGAGCCACCGGTCGCGGTAGCGGCCGATCGCATCCTGGACGTCGTCGTAGGCCTTGCGGGTCATGCCAGTCATGGGCGTCTTGAAGTCGGCGTCGGCGTGCGGGAGCATGCGGTGGCGTTCACACTGTGCGTCGAGCAGGTCGGAGAGGGCGACCACCTCCTGCTTGAAGGTGGCCAGCCGGTCGCGGGCGGCCACCCGGCGGCGGACGTGCCGCAGCCGCAGGAAGGCCAGCCAGCCAACCACCGCCGCCGCGACCAAGCCGGCGAGATAGAGGGGCAGCGTGCGGGCGCGGCGGACGCGGGCGGCGATGCGATCCCGGATCGTCCCCTCCGTCGCGGCCACCAACTCCGCCAGGCCGTCGGCGTAGCGCATGTCCTTAGCGCGGGGTACGAACACCCGCTTAATCACGTCCCGCTCGAGATCGTCGAGATCGAGGCCAGCCTCGGCCAGCAGCGACGGCGGCACGTCCATGGCGAGTGACCGGTCGCCGATGTCGAGCAGGATCGTCACGTCGCCCGCCGGGCCGTAGCTGCCGCCCTGCGTGCGGGCCTCCCACCAGCGGTCGACGAGCCGGGGCAGGAGGCCGGCGGCACCCTCGTCGTCATCGCTGGAATCGACGACCACGACCCGGTAGTCGCGGCCGCCCGCCGCCTTGACCCTCGCCACGGCCTCGCGGACCGCAGCGAAGTCGTCGGTGATGCCCGGCGACACGATCACCGTCGCCGCGTCGGTCGGCGGGGGCAGCGTGGCGGGCTGCTCCGCGGCCGCGAGCGAGTCCAGGATGAGCACGGTCGCGACGAGGGAAGACGCGAGCGTCGGCATGGCGGTCAGGTCCTTC
>Ga0194129_10008641_pt1 | contig 11715 bp, 10 predicted proteins | sample TA2KigCa35mmetaG_FD_150862 | JGI IMG/M metagenome (GOLD analysis project Ga0194129, IMG submission 150862) | Freshwater microbial communities from Lake Tanganyika, Tanzania - TA2015038 Kigoma Deep Cast 35m | ecosystem: Environmental > Aquatic > Freshwater > Lake | place: Tanzania: Lake... | reverse complement strand
GTGCACGCGACGAGCGTCGAACGGATGACGAGTGCGCCCGTGGAGCGACGCAGATTTCAGTATGTTCCTCCGACTGCGAGTTCTTTGCAGAATGCGTCGCAAGCGGAAGCGATGGTGGAAGGCTTGCCCAATATCGCAAGCGATGCGAGTTCACTGGGCGGTGTAACAGGGGTGCCGTTTGTTCCGAATGCGATCCCGTCCCCCCCCCCTCCGCCGGCACCTCCCAAGCCCAAGCCGGCAGCTGAACCCCCAGCGCGACTCCAGGTGGGTGGTGATGTACTTGCTTCGAAGATACTGCACCGCGTAAACCCGGTGTATCCAGAGCTTGCACGCCGGGCCAGAATTCAAGGCGTGGTACAACTCCACGGGATCATCACGAAGGAAGGTCGTATCGCTCAATTGAGAGTCATCGGCGGGCATCCGCTGTTGGTGAAGGCGGCGCTCGACGCGGTGGGGCAGTGGCTCTTTAGTCCCACTCTTCTCAATCAGCAGCCTGTCGAAGTGGAAGCACCGATCGAAGTGCGCTTTACCTTGGCGCAATAGCTTGCTGACGATTCTGGTTTGCAAAGACGGCCAGCAAGTAAAGCAGCAACGCCAAGCCTCCCAGGCCCAGAGCGAAATGCAACGTGTGTTGCTTGATCCACTGGAAGGCGTTTTCGCCCATTTGCTGGCCAAGCCAGGCGAGGAAGAAGTATCTCGGGATCCGGGCCAGAAGGATTGTAATCGCGAAGTGACTTGGCTTGATGCCCAGCACACCAGCGCAAGCGACAAATGCCTTCATGGGCATTGGGATGACTGAGATGCAGGGCACAAATACAGTTACAAGCCCGTAGCGGGAGAACCAGTCGCGGAACCTCAAACCTCTAGGGCCCCCGGCCACTCTGTCGAGATACTTCTGGCCACCGCGGCGCGCGATCGAAAAGAGAATCATCGAACCGATCAAAGAACCAAGGGTGGCAAGTCCGGCGCAGAGATAGCCTGTGTTCGGTGCCTGGTTGGCGACCACCACAAGTAAGGTGTCCACGCCACCAGGTAGTGGGATGCCGGTGGAATCAAGTAAGGCCAGGAGGAAAACGCCCAACGGACCAAGGGCTGCAAGTTTGGCGAAGAAGGCTTTCATGCGTTACGAATTGCCGAGGCGGCGAAGCATTTCCGCTTCATCGATCACCTCGATGTTGAGTTCCTTTGCTTTGTTCAGTTTTGAGCCAGCGTCTTCGCCGGCAACAACAACGTTCGTTTTCTTGGAGACGCTGCCCGCCACTTTGGCGCCAGCGGCCTCAAGCATCTCCTTGGCTTCATCTCGCTTGAGGGTCGGGAAGCTGCCGGTTAGAACAAATGTCAGGCCGGCGAGAGGGCCAAGAATTTTGCCGCGGATTTCTTGCGTAAATGTGACCCCAGCTTTGCGAAGGCGCTCGAGGAGTTCCAAATTGCGAGGGTCATTGAAGTAGAGCCGGATTGCGGCCGCAACCTTCGGGCCCACTTCCTCTGCGGCTTGCAATTGATCTTCGGGGAGGCTGGCGATCTTGTCGAGATCTCCAAACGTATCGGCGAGAATTTGCGCTGTGCGTTCTCCCACAAAGCTGATTCCGAGGCCACTCAAAACCCGCGCTAGAGGACGCTTCTTGGAAGCTTCGATGTTCTGGATGATTTTCTCGGCGCTCTTCTTGCCCATCCGTTCGAGCGCTTCGAGTTGGGCTTGGTTCAAATCATACAGATCAGCGACATTCCGAACCAGATTCTGATTGACCAGTTGTTCAACCAAGGCTTCTCCCATGCCGTCGATGTCCATCACGCCGCGGGACGCGAAGTGCTCGATGGTCTGTTTCAGTCGCGCAGGGCAGTTTACATTCAGGCAACGTACCGCCACTTCACCTTCCAGCTTTACGAGGACACTCCCACAAACCGGACAGTGTGTGGGCATTTGAAATGGAACGCCTTCAGCGGCATGTTCAACAACCGTAACGACCTTGGGAATCACATCTCCGGAGCGCACGATGCGCACCTTGTCGCCAGGCTTTAATTGCAGCCGGGCGATCTCTTCTTCGTTGTGCAAAGTGGCCCGGCGAACCTTTACGCCGCCAACTTCCACTTCCCTCAAATTGGCCACGGGTGTGATCGCGCCCGTGCGACCCACTTGCACGTCGATGCTCTCAAGAATTGTTTCGGCTTCTCGCGCCGCATATTTGTACGCAATTGCCCAACGCGGAGCCTTTGCCGTGTAGCCCAATTCTTGCTGCTGCGCGATAGAGTCGACTTTGGCGACAACGCCATCGATTTCAAACGGTAAGGTATCGCGCCGCTGTTCGAACTCAGCACAGAAGGCAATCAATTCCTCTACGTTTTCGCAGAGGCGGCGCATTGGATTGACTTTGAAGCCGATGCTGGCCAGATGTTCCAATGCTTCCCAGTGGGAAGGTAGCGCGGGCTGGCCATCCACCAGGTAAAAGTAGGCCATGAATTCCAATTGGCGCGCCGCAGTAATCGCTGGATCGAGTACGCGCAGCGAACCGGCTGCCGAGTTTCGCGGATTGGCATAAAGCGGCAATGATTCCTGCTCGCGCTGTTCGTTCAACCTTTCGAAGGCCTTGCGGGTCATGATCGTCTCCCCGCGAGCTTCAAATGTCTTCGATTCATCGGCTCTTAGTGGCAGGCTGCGAATCGTCCGCGCATTCTCGGTGACCTCTTCGCCGATCGCTCCGTCGCCTCGCGTGATGGCTCGATTCAGGCTTCCAGCTTCATAGTGGACGGCGAGCGATAGCCCGTCTAATTTGAGCTCAGCGACATAACGGTACGACTCTTCGCCAAGTAGTTCGCGAACCCGGCGATCAAAATCCCTCAATTCTCCTTCATTGAGTGCATTGTCCAGACTCAACATGGGCGAAGAGTGGGGTAGCTTGACGAATCCTTCCCTTGGCTTACCTCCGACGCGTTGGGTTGGAGAATTTGGGTCTTGTAGCTGAGGATGTTCGCGCTCAAGGTCCCGGAGTTCGCGGATCAGGGCATCGTACTGCGAATCCGTGATTTCAGGGGCATCGAGCACGTAATACTGGTGCTCGTGGTGTTCGATTTGCGCGCGCAATTCAAGAGCGCGATTCAAGATGGGTGACGCGGCTGGAGCCATGAGGACGCTAAGCTATAAGTTTAGCGGTCTCTTCTTTGACTCACTACTTAATCTACAATCCGGTCGCTGGAAAATTGCAGCGAAATCCGGAATTGATTCCAAAAGTTCTTGAAACATTGAGAGCGAATCATGTTTCGGTGCAGCCCTTGCCCACGACCGGGCCAGACAGTGCACGAGAACTTGCCAGAGAGTGTGTTCGAAAGGGTGCAACCACGGTTTTTGTGGCTGGCGGAGATGGCACCATCAACGAGGTAGTGAACGCTTTGGCTGGTTCGCAGACTGCTTTGGGAGTATTGCCTGGCGGGACGGCGAATTGCCTCGCGGTGGAACTCGGCATCGGGACTGATTTATTGGCCGCTGCCCGGAAAACTGTGAACTGGTTCCCGCAACGAATCGCGCTAGGCCTATGCCAGCCGAACGCGGCTTCCCCTCGATATTTTACGGTTATGGCAGGTGCTGGGTTTGATGCCCAGATTGTTCGTGAAGTGGATTCAAAGTTGAAGCGCAAGCTAGGCAAGGTCGCTTATTGGGTGGCTGGGTTTTCGTCTTCCCTTCGCGTGTTGCCAGAGTTGTACGCAAAGACTGAGTACGGCGAGGCAAAGGTGAGCTTCGCCTTGGCCAGCCGGGTTCGCAATTATGGCGGAGACCTTGAAATCGCCAAGTCCATCCGACTCGAAGTGCCAAAGTTTGAAACGGTGTTTTTTGAAGGCCGATTCGCCATCCGATACTTGAAGTACCTGGCAGGCGTTCTCACCAATCATCATCGCGGGATGAGTGGAGTTCATGTTCACCATGTCGACAAGCTTGAGCTGAGGGCAGCCAACGGCCAGCCCATTTACCTTCAATTGGATGGTGAAGAGTGCGGGCAATTGCCTGCCAAGCTTGAAATCGTTCCTTCGGCTTTAACCATTCTTGTTCCGGCTGCAAGCTGAGTTATGGATCCCGTTACTCACACAGCCATTGGATTCGCTATCGGACAGGCCGGTGCAAAGCGGTTAACTCCCAATTGGGCTTGGGTGATGTTCTTTGCGGCTAGTGCCCCAGATCTAGATGGTTTGATTTTTCTGCCAGGGGATGTTGGCATCCTCGATTGGCACCGACACTTTACCCATGCGCTCTTTTTCGCGCCCGTCCTGGCCGCCGCCGTGTTGGTTGGCGTGAAGTATGTGTTGCGCCGGGAAATCGCAATCCGGGGCGCTTTTCTCCTGGCATTGATGGGCGTGATCGCGCACGATCTGGTGGACTTGTTGACCTATCGGGGCTCACGCCTGCTACTTCCGTTTTCAGATCAACCTTACGCCTTAGGGATCGAGTCGTTTTTCGATCCGATTCTGTACGGCATCCTTGCCTTGAGCTTTGTCATTCCATTCCTCTCTAATCTCGTCAACGGTGAGATTGGAGCACGGAAAGCCTCCGGCGCAATCACTGCTTCCTTAATGCTGTTGGTGATGTTGGCCTGGTTTGGTGCGCGCTGGACATTCAAAGAGCAGGCAATCGCGGAAATGGCGTCGCGAGTTTACGTTGGCGAGGCACCCCGACAACTAGATGTGTTTCCCTCATTTCACCCTTTAAAGTTTCTCGGGCTGGTGCGAGGGAGCAACTTTCACAAGATTCTCGATGTGAATTTGGTTGATTACTTTGATCCCGAGGGCGGCCAGCTTTTGCATGATCAGGTGCCGAGCGTGGAGGCGGGTAAAGCATTGAGGCTCGCCTCGGCTACGCCAACTGCCCAGACATTTCTGGCTTGGGTCCGGTGGCCACGACCCCAGGTGATTCGCCTCGATGGTGATACCCGTTGGGTAGTCACAATCGAAGAGCTGGCGATCGAGAAACACAAGACCCGTCCCCGGGTCATGATCCGCCTCGATGAACGATACGCGATACAGTCGGAGGTTTATGAGCGTGCGAAAAGTTCAACTGGCTTTTGACGGAGTCGTAGTCGCGGAAGTGCCTGAAACTCCGCTGGCCGAACTACCCGCAATCCTGAAGAGTGCCGGTAAGGCTTCGCTCGAGATGGCGGAGATGAGTCGCGATCAAAGGGCATCGATTTTATTTCGAGCCAGCGCAAAGTTCACCGAACAAAGAAACGAGCTTGCGCGCACGATCACGCTCGAAAGTGGGAAGCCGATTCGCGAGGCGCGGGCTGAAGTGGATCGTGCTGCCGCAACGCTCTTTTGTAGCGGCGAGGAGGCGCACCGTCTTGCAGGTGAAGAGATTCCGATGGATGCATCGGCGGCAGGCAGGGGCCGCGTCGCACAAACCATGCGTCAGCCACTCGGCATCATCGCCGCAATCACACCCTTCAATTTCCCTCTCAATTTGGCCATGCATAAAGTCGGGCCATCGATCGCCGCCGGCAACGCGACTTTGCTCAAACCGGCATCTGCAACGCCACTGTCTGCAATGCATGCCGCAAGTATTTTGATCAGCTGTGGCTTGCCAGCGGATGCTCTGCAAGTGCTTATCGGATCCGGATCCGAGCTCGGGCAAGCTCTGGTGGAAGCCCCGCCGATTCGCATGATTTCTTTCACGGGCAGTGCCGAAATTGGGATGGGCATCTCAGCCCGAGCTGGCATGAAGAAAATCAGTCTTGAGCTAGGCAATAACAGCGCTGTCATTGTTCTGGACGACGTAGACCTCGACGCAGCTGCCGCGGCTTGTGTGCCGGGAGCCTATTCGAATTCAGGGCAGACATGCATCAGTGTGCAGCGCATTTATGTCGCCTCCGGAGTGCATGCTGCCTTCACCGAACGATTTGTGGATCTCACACGAAAGCTCAAGATTGCGCATCCGCTGGAAGAAGATTGTGATGTTTCCTGCCTGATCAGTGAGCAGGAAGCAATTCGAGTACAGTCCTGGATTGGAGAAGCCGTGCGTGAGGGCGCGACTTTGTTGAGCGGCGGTGGCCGCAATCTGGCAACTTTGCAACCCACGGTAATGGCTCAAGTTCCGCTCACCAGCAAGCTACACAAAGACGAAGTGTTTGGACCCGTCGTGGGAATCAATGCCGTATCGAATCTGGATGAGGCGATCGCTTTGGTGAACGACTCCCGCTTCGGTTTGCAAGCTGGGGTTTTCACTTACGATTTGCGTTCGGCCTGGCGCTGTGCGCGCAACATCAAAGCTGGCGGCGTGATGATTAACGATGTTTCGAACTTCCGCGTTGACCAGATGCCCTATGGCGGGACAAAGGAAAGTGGCCTTGGCAAAGAAGGTCCCCGTTATGCTGTTGAGCAGATGACAGAACTAAAGCTGGTGAGCTGGCGGTTGGCCTGACCCATGCGTCTCGGTCTTTATGGGGGCACTTTTGATCCCATACACAATGCTCATCTGGGCGTCGCGCTAGCCGCCAGCGAAGCTTTTCACCTGGATCGCATGTTGTTGATCCCAAATCGGCTTCCTCCGCACAAGCAGTCGGTCACGGGAGCGAGTTTTGCTCAACGGCTTCGTATGGTCGAGTTGGCTTGCCAGCCTCATCCACAACTTGCCGCTTGCGGGATTGAAAACAGAGAAGGCAAAAGTTACACCATCCAAACCCTGGAGCAGCTACGTATTGAATACGGTGGCTCAACTCTATTCTCCTTTCTCATTGGTGCGGATGCGTTTGCTGAAGTTCTTACCTGGTATCGGGTTGAGGAGGTGTTCGCAATGACAGAATTCATTGTGGCGGCCCGTCCCGGCTTCGAATACTCAATCCCAAAGGGTGCCCGCGTGCATGCACTCGACACTTTGGCATTCCGCGAGAGCTCCTCAGAGATTCGCGCAATGCTAGCGGCTGGCTTCAATCCAGATGGCTTGCCTGAAGCGGTTCGGAGTTATATTGATGAACAGGGCTTATACCGCACGGTAAAGGTGGAGCGCGCTTGATCTGGCACATCCTGATAATGTTCGCGGCTGTACTCACGGGTAGCGACTCGGAGCTAATCGAGCGCCTGCGCCGCCGCGACCCGGACGCCATGTCCGACCTATACGATCGATACGGACGGGTCGTATATTCCGTGATCCTGCGCATTGTGCGAAATGCAGCCGTGGCCGAGGAGTTGTCGCAGGAGGCTTTTCTGCGAGCATGGAATCGGGCTGAGGGTTTCGATGCGGATCGCGGGCGCATTGCACCCTGGCTACTAACGATTGCGAGAAATCGAGCGATTGACTACCTTCGATCCACCGCAGGACAGCAACAAGCAAATACTTTCGAACTGGTTTCATCCGAACGCGTTACTTTGTTCGTTCAAACAGAAGACAGAATGCTCGAACAAGAACAAGCCCACAGGATCCGTGCAGCCTTCTCGAAGCTGAACGAGAACCAGCGGCAAGTGCTTGAACTTGCCTACTTTGAAGGGCTCTCCCAGTCTGAAATGGCCGAGAAGCTTGGCCAGCCGCTCGGCACTGTAAAGACTTGGGTCCGTACTGCCCTAACCACCCTGAGGGAGAGCTTCCATGTCGCCTAACAACCTCGACCCTCAAGATCAGGATTTGCTGTATGAGTTGTTTGCTCTCGGGCTGCTTGAGCCGGAGCAGATGGCCGAAGTCCGCGCCCGCCTGGAGGCTGGCGACGCAGAAGCCATCGAAGGGCTGCGCCACGCTACTGTGCTGACCAGCTCACTTGCTTATGTCGCACCCGAGTCCAAGCCATCCTCGAAGTTGCGGCGACGCTTGATGTTGGCTGCTGGTGCACCGGAACGGGGTTTCGGTTGGGCCTGGATCGGTGGCCTCGCCGCCACCTGTGCAGCGCTGCTCGTCATCACCTTCAATATGCGAGAGGATGTTGGAAATCGTGAAGCGCAGATTGCCCAATTGCAATCGAGACTGGTCGCTAGTGAAGCACTGGTCGCGCAGGCGCGAGATCTTTATGATTTTCTGCGTCAACCCTCCACGATCACCGTGAAGTTCGGAGATAACCAGCCTGCGCCTCCCAAAGGACAGGTCTTCTTAAATCGGGATCGCGGAGTATTGCTGTTTGCAGGAAACTTGCCCGCCATGCCGGCAGGCAAAATTTTCGAAATGTGGTTTGTGCCTAAGGGCGGTGGAGCTCCCATCCCAGCCGGTTTGTTCCGTGCCCAGGACGGGCAAGGCGTCCACTTCCAGCGCGGCGCAATCGACCCGGCGAGTATTGCCGCAATCGCTGTGACTTTGGAGCCTGAAGCGGGTTCCACCTCGCCGACTCTGCCAATTCTTTTTGCAGCTCCCGTGGGCGCTGAATAATTTGCAAAACAGACGGTTTGCGAACCCTCTTGCAGTAAACTGACTGGATTGATGCGAGATTCTCGACTGAACCAGCTTGGATTGCTGGTAATGTTGCTCGTCGGCTGTCTCGAGGCGCAGCAGTATCGATTTCAAAACTGTCGTCAGGATAATGGCTTGGGCAATTTCGTTATCACCGCCCTCAACCAGACGAAGGATCACTTTCTTTGGGCCGGTACTCAGAATGGGCTTTATCGCTACGATGGTGCCCAATTTCTGCGCTTTGGCGTTGCTGAGGGTTTGCCCAGCGCATACATCGTGAGCATGAGCCAGAGCGCCGACGGCACGTTCTGGGTTCACAGCCATCGTGGCGTTTCAAGGTATCAGGCAGGGCGCTTTTTCAGCGAACTCGTTTTCGACCAAGCCTCGGACTCTGCTGGCATGGGGATTGCCGTCAACTCCAGTGGAGTTGTGTTTGTCGCCTCGCGAGGAGGCATTCATATCGGACATAAATCGGGGAAGGACAGTGCTTATCAATTCAAGTTGCACGCCTTCCCGGCAGGACTGAAACCGAAAACTGTCTGCCAAATTGGCACGGATGGTGAGGGTCGAGCCTGGTTCGGTTGTGGCGACGGTCTTTGCAGTTTGCGCGCCGATGGAAACTATGAGTTCCATCGAGAAGATCTGGGCTTGAGTTCAGATAAATGGAATGGGTTCGGATTCGATACTTCGGGCAATGCCTGGCTGCACTCGAACCAGTCGCTGATGCGCAGGAGAAGTGGTGCGCAGCGATTTGAAGCAATTTCAACTCCCCCAAGTCTGCCCATCTGGCGCTGCTTTTTCCACAGCCTAATGGAGAGATCTTCTTCCCTTCAAGCGATGGCTTATGGCGCGGCGCAACCTCCGGTGCAGTCTCTCTGATTGCGGAAAAACGAAATGGCTTGAGCAGTGAGGTCGTCTCAGAGGTTCTTAAAGATCATGAGGGCAATCTTTGGCTCGGTTTTCTCGGGGAAGGATTGGCCCGTTGGCAAGGCTACCGAAAGTGGGAGGGATGGACTCAAGAGGAAGGTCTGAATAGCAACGCGGTTTGGACATTATTGCGGGATGGCCAGAAAACGCTCTGGGCAGGTACAGACGGTGGAGTTAACTTCATGCCGCAGGGTGCGCGCCGTTGGGAATCCCCACTCGGAAAGTCGAATCAGTCAATCGGACGCGTGATGTCTTTTGCCCAGGAGAATCCACAAATCATTTGGGCTGCTTCGCAAACAAAAGGTCTGATTCGGATTGACACGCGAGATCGCTCACTGCAGATTGTAGGCTTCCCGGCGAACGCTGGTGTCAAATACCTGCACGGGATTCTGATTGATTCCAAGCGGCGCCTCTGGCTTGGAACTTCAATGGGGCTCTTTGAGGCCAGCGTCGATCAACCGCTACGATGGAATCCCGTCGAGTCAGCAAAACAGGAAGAGCCGGAGTCGATCTACACAATTTCAGAAGATTCTAGTGGCCGCATTTGGGCCGCTGGAGATGCCGGAATTCTCGTCAAGGAGCCACAGCGGTGGTCTCGCATTCAGAAAAAAGATTGGCTTGCTCAACAACAGCATCTGGTTGGCCCGAGAACTCTCGAAAGACGAAGTCTTTGTTGGGTATTTCGAGAGCGCAGGTGAAACTCGCATTCGCCTGGTGAATGGGCAGCCAGAATTTCAGCACAAGTGGGCCAAGGATGGCGTTGCCGCAAATATGAACTACTTCGCGGCTTTGGATCGCGCTGGTCTTGAGTGGCGTGGAACAGACAATGGAGTCTTGGTTTCCTCAAAAGGACGCCAGGTTCATCTTTCAGATCGCGACGGATTGATTTGGAATGATTGCAATCCGGACGCCTTCTTCGCAGATTCCGACGGTTCTGTTTGGATCGGAACCACGCGCGGTTTGACTCATGCCATGCTCCCGAATCCGATGGAGAGCCCCCGATTTGAACCTCGCATTGGTTCTTTGCTGGTGAACGGCAAACCAATCGACAGTGACGCTTCGATTTCCGTATCAGCGATGCCGAACTCGCTCGAAGTGAAGTTTAGCCCATTGATTTTTGCTTCTACAAGCAGGCTTGAGTATCAGTTTCGCCTTTTGCAAAATGACTCCTCCTGGACAACACGTTCCTCGCCTGAAATGAGTTTTGTTGGTATTGCCGGTGGTTCGGCACGCTTGCAGGCGCGGATGCGCATCGATCAGGGGGATTGGAGCGACGTGCTTGTCGATTTGCCAGTTGAAGTGCAATCTACGTTATGGCAGAGCTGGGCCGGTCGTCTGATTCAGTTTGCCATTGCGATCGCTGTGCTCACTGCAATCTGGCGCTACCGTCATAACAGTTTGATTGCGGAGCGAACCAAACTTTCGGCTGCGGTGGATTCGCGTACTGCTGAGATCGAAAGGCTCTTGGCGGAAACACGCGAGGCCAGTCGTCTGAAGACCGAGTTCCTTGCCAACATGAGCCATGAAATTCGCACTCCGATGAATGGGGTCCTGGGAACTTTGCAACTTGCTTCGGCAACGGAACTGAATTCCGAACAAAACCATCTGGTTGAGTTAGCCAAAAGTTCTGCCGAAAGCTTGCTTTCTCTATTGAACGAAATTCTCGATCTCTCCAAAGTGGAGAGCGGCATCATGGCAATCGACCCACATCCCTTTCATCTCTCCGGGCATGTGACGGCGATTCAGTCCCTCCTTGCGCCAAGTGCTCTCGCCAAAGGAATTCAACTGCAGATTCAGATTGATGAAGAGCTTCCGCAGTGGGTTCTTGGCGATGGAAATCGTCTGAAGCAGGTGCTTTTGAATTTGGTTGGCAATGCCATCAAGTTCACTGACTCCGGTCGGGTTGAACTGCGCGTTGTCGCTCAGGATGCTGGACTGGTTCGGTTTGAGGTGCAGGATACCGGAATCGGTATTTCGCCATCGAAGCAGGAAGTAATCTTCGAGGCGTTTCGCCAGGCCGACGGATCCACGACGCGGCGCTTCGGCGGTACCGGCCTGGGCCTTGCAATTTCAAAACGTGTGATCGAATTGATGGGCGGCCGCATTGAAGTCTCCAGCGAACTTGGGCTGGGGAGTCAGTTCCAATTTGCGATTTTGTTGCCCGCCACAAATCCAGTTGAGGCTATCAATCAACCGCCCGCAGCTACGCCAACCTTACGCAACCTTAAAATTCTGCTCGCTGAAGACAACCGCGTCAATCAGGTGGTAGCGATCAAGCTGCTTGAGCGCGATGGCCACAGCATATTTCTCGTGGCCGATGGAGCATTGGCAGTGGAGGCGATTCTTTCAAGCCAGTTCGACCTCTCCCGCTCCGCGATTTTGATGGACAGCTCCCTGGGACATTTCATAGAGAAAATGTTCGAAAGGAGATGTTCGATGTCGAG
>Ga0194129_10008640_pt1 | contig 11715 bp, 14 predicted proteins | sample TA2KigCa35mmetaG_FD_150862 | JGI IMG/M metagenome (GOLD analysis project Ga0194129, IMG submission 150862) | Freshwater microbial communities from Lake Tanganyika, Tanzania - TA2015038 Kigoma Deep Cast 35m | ecosystem: Environmental > Aquatic > Freshwater > Lake | place: Tanzania: Lake... | reverse complement strand
GGATAGCCGCGGTTTGCACTTATATCCAGAAGGTATGATTGGACCTGGATATGGCTATCAATGGCGTAATTTTGGCGCCAGTTATAATTGTTTTACTGGAAAACCGATTGAAGGACCATTTGATGGCGTCGATCAATTACAGCAAATTATTGATGCTCTTAAAGACCCTGCGCAGCGCACTAGTAGGCGCTTGATAATGACAGCGTGGAATCCAAAGCAAAATGAAAAAATGGCACTACCTCCTTGCCATATTTTATGTCAATTTAACGTAAAAAACGGAGACGAGTTATCGTGTGCTATGTATCAACGCAGTAATGATGAAGCGTGTGGGACAAGTTTTAACATAGCATCTTACTCATTTCTTACACATTTGCTAGCAAAACACTGCGGATTAAAAGCACACGAATTTGTATATTTTAAAGGAGATTGTCATTTATATGAAGAACATGTTGAAATTATTAAAGAGCAACTTACAAGAAAACCATATCCTTTTCCAACTGTTAGTATTGTGAATGTTAGAGATAATATTAATGATTATCAGGTTGAAGATTTTGAAATTCACAATTATCAACATCATCCACAAATAAAATTTCAGATGGTTGCTTAGGTTCTTCTTTAAAATATTTATAATTGTTAAATTTTGGATTTTTTGAATTTAGACGCCATAAAATAGTTGGCGTAGGAATATTTAATTGTCTTGATGCTTCTGTTATAGAAATATAAAAATTTTCATTAATTAAAATTTTAATAGTATTTGGAGGAAGTCTTCCTTTACTCTTTTCTTTAATTTTTTGTTTTGTTTCTTCAGTATGACTTTTACCAAAAAATGGATTTTTTTCACCAATTTTTAATTTTGCATTTTCTGAAATTTTTTTTCTAGTTTCTTCGGTTGCTTTATAACCTTTACGATATGAATTACCCTTATGTATTTCTGAAAGTTTTTTTCTTATTTCTTCTGTATGTGTTTTTCCATACATTCCATTCTTTTCTCCAATTTTACCATATTTTTGACTTTTTTCTTCAGGCGTCATTTTATTTATTGTTTCAGTTTGTGATTTTACTATTTTTTCCCGAATTTTATCTTTATAAGGATGATGTGTTAATAAATCACCACCGCTATTATTAAAATTTAAATTATATAATTTATTACGAATGCTTAAATCAGTAAGATATTGTAATTCAATTTCTTTTGCTTCATCTTCTGTATTACAAATATGTATTATATCATATTTAAATTTATCTTCACCATCTAAATTATAAGCCCTTTGTAAAAAAATATTGTCGTGACAATTATTTTTTAGTTTGTTGCGATGAACGTAAAATCTTTTATTAATGTTAGTTGAATAACCAATATAATATCTACCTGATAAAATATTAGAAATTCTATAAACTCCAATTATATGTTGGTTGTTTTCCATTTATACATATATAAAAGAAAATATTTATATAGTTTTCAAAGAAAAATATATAAATATTCCTAAATATTTTGGTTTTCCAATTTTTCTTTTTCCATTTTTGCCTTTTTATTTAAATATGCAGTTCTAGCCCATTTTTGTTTTTGTTCTTTTGTAGGCTCATAATTTTGTTTATATTCTTTAACTTTTTGTATTATTTCATCTTTATTTTTTTCATAATATGCTTTTTTACATTGAGGCGCAGTATATTTTTTTAAATGTTCCTTGGTTTCCATTAATTCCTTTTCAAGTCTTTCATTATTTTCTTTTAATTGTTTATTTTCATTTATTAGTGTTTCGTAATCCATAATAGTATATATTATTATTTATATATTATTATTTTTAATACCATTATCAATATATTTAATTTTGATTACCTAATGTAATATCTTGAATCCACTTTTCCATTTCCTTATATGAGTCAGGGTGCTTTTCCTTATTTACTTTAATATGATCTGAATCTGCGTGAAATGAACCAGAACCCATCATTAGAAATCCTGAAGTTCCTGCAGGATTTAATTCAATTTCAAACGCCTTTTCATCAAACCACACTCTTCTAATAGCGTTAGTATTAATAATGCTATTTCCAATCTTAAGAAATCTTCTTGTTGACATCGTTCTAGTAGTATATTATGCTTTACCTTTATATTGGTTTAAGTTAATCAATTTTTTTATAAATATAAAAAAAATTGAAATGAAAAATGCTCTACAAATAAAAGGCATAATAATAAAGAAAATGACCCAAACTTACGGAAAGCAAATTAATAATCTCTTCGAGAAGATTTACCACCTCTTCGAAGATGCAATTATGATTCCTGAATATTTAAATTTAGATAATCAAAACATTCAGAACACTATTATTGAGTTTATGGATGATACTAGAATTGAAGGCGAATGGGATATGACCGATGAGGATAGACAAGGCTTCGGCACAGTATATTTTGAGGCCGGATATCACGATTCTAACGCGGTTTACTATCCTTTTGAAGATAAAAATGATATTGATAAGATTAAATTTAATGAGTTGTATGATACTTGGGAAAATGCGCTTGAATGTATTATTGATGAGTGCAAAGAAGAGGAAAATGTGCGCGCGGCAGAACTATTATTACAACAATTAAAGGCTATTTATGATAATGTGATTTATAATGTAATTCCAGAGAATTAATAAAAATTTTATTATAATAATAATAATTATAATAAAAATATTGTAAAATATAAAAATTTATTTTTTTTGATTACTAAAATATATAAATTTTAGTGCGTAAGTAATATAAAAACAATTTAGGAATAATTATTAATATGAGTTCAAGATCACTTGCTGCCGCTAGAGCTAGAAGGGCTGGAGATGCCGCTCCGCCTGTATCAGGAAACAGACCAGGAACGTCAGTTGGTTCCGCAGCCGCTTTTTCAAATATGCCACCACCTCCATCAAATGTAAGAGTTGCCAGACCACCTCCTCAACAATACCAACAACAACAACAATATCAACAACAACAATACCAGCAACAACAACAACAACCCAGACAACCAAGTGCTGCATTTCAACAAATTCAACAACAGCAACAACAAAGCCAAAATGGTCTACCATTCTCCAAACTAAGTATTTCTGATGCAATTGGTCTCATTACTTTGCGTTTGGGTCGCGTAGAACAATGGGTTATTGAAACCGAGCACGAAAATGAAACTAAAGACTCATCTGCGTCCAGTTCCTCTGGTAGCGGTGTGGATAATAGTGTTTTGGTGGGTCTTCTTAACAGATTGGAAGCCGTTGAGAAAAAAGAGCAAGCAGCACCTGTTACTGCAGTTGTGTCGTCAGATGAAATCACCAAATTAACGGCTGAATTGGCAGCATTAAACGAACGTTACAATAAATTTTGTGACGAAGCCAATAAACAAACTCTTACTATTGCCAAGCATACCGAACAATTATTTAAATATGAAAGAGAACTTATTGAAACTAAGGATATTCTTAAGACTTTCATGATTCGTTACGATAATTTTGTTCGTGAATCCAATGACAAATTGGCTGATTATGAGTATGCAATTGCTGAAATTGAAAAGAGCATTGCTCCAACTTCTAGCACATTAATTCCTGAAGATTTACAAGGTACTTCTATTGAAGGAACGACTATTGATGGCTTAGATAGTAGTAGTGCAGGCACTAGTATTAACAATATTATTCCAAGTTCAGATGACCTTAAAAGTCTTATTAAACAAGAATTTTCTGGTATCAATTAAATATGTATTTATGAAACGTATTAAATATAATAATATATATATTATATTTAACATGCAAATTCAAATTAACGACAAAAAAAAGCGCGATATTTTTGTATCTATTTTTCATATTTTAAAAAGTTGTTCTTCAACAACCAATTTAATTTTAAATAGCGATACATTTCATATTCAAGGTATGGATAAATCACATATTTGCCTTTTTGATTTAAAGTTAGATAGCAAATGGTTTGATAACTATAATGTAACAAATAAAAGTCAAATTGCATTTAACACAGGCACATTTCACTCTATTATTGGACTTAAAGCGGACAATCAAAATTTAATTATTACAATGACTGCAGATGAACCTGATAGTTTACATATTCGTTTTGAAAATGATGGAGAGAAGCCTAAAAAAAGCGCAAGTGAACTTAAAAAAGCATTTAAATTGCCTCTTATTGAATATGAATATGAAGAAATGAATATTCCATCACCTGATTATGATGCTGAATTTTCTTATACATCTAAACAAATTAGCGATGTTTTCTCTCAATTAGGTGGTTTTGGAGACGATATTATTGTTAAATGTTCTGAAAATGAAATAAATTTAACCAGTAAAGGTGTGGATGGCGAAATGATGGTTAATATTCCAATTGACGATTTGTCAAGTTTTAGTATTGTGGAAGGTGAAGAAATCACTTTAACTTATAGTTTAGTATACATTAATAAGATGTGTATAACTAACAAATTATCGGCGGATATTGATTTTTCTTTAAGTAATGAATGTCCTTTGAAAATTAATTATAGTTTAGGAGAAGATAGTGCTTTGGTCTTTTTTATTGCACCGAAGATTAATGAGTAAATCCTTCCACTTTATCCACTTTTAGAAAAAGTGGAGCAAAAAGCGAAGCGACTATAAAAGTGGAGCAAAAAGCGAAGCGACTATAAAAGTGGAGCAAAAAGCGAAGCGTCTTTCGTTAAGAAATGCAATAATTATTATTATTTCAATGTAAGATTAACATGGAAATATTAATTGGATTTTTTATTTTTTGCCTAGTATTATTTATTTATTTGCACATCCAATTTCACCTTAAAACTAGTGAGGATTTAGAAATGTATGAAGTAGATCAACCCAGCAAAGATCGCCTCGAAGAAATATGCGATATTAGGCAACCCGTTCTCTTCGACTTCGACTGCCAACAAATCATAAATACAACAAACCGCACCTACATTTCCGAGTCATATCAAGCCTTCGAAATCAAAATCAGAAATGTTAAGGAAGAAGATGACAAAACCGACTTATATGTTCCCTTACCAATTCACACCGCAATTAAACTCTTTGATGAAGACAAAAATGCAGCATATTTCTCAGAAAATAACACAGACTTCCTAGAAGAAACCGGTGTCGCCAAAAATCTCAAATATAATGACGAATTCCTCAGACCATATATGGTGTCAAATTGTAACTACGATATCCTACTTGGCAGCGTCAATACATGCACTCCATTTAGATACGAAATTAACTATCGAAATTACTTTTTATTAACGGAAGGATCCGCACAAGTGAAGTTGTCGCCACCACATTTTACCAAATATTTGTATCCTATTTATGATTATGAAAACTTTGAATTTAAGTCACCAGTAAATCCTTGGAATCCTCAACCCAAATATGCTGCGGATTTTGAAAAGACAAAATGCTTGGAATTTACTTTAACACCTGGTAAAACTCTTTTTATACCTGCATATTGGTGGTATTCTATTAAATTTAATAAAGGAACCAGTATATCGTGCTTTAATTATAGAACATATATGAATAATGCTGCGATTTTGCCTTATATTGGAATGCACGCGTTACAAATTCAAAATGTAAAACGCAATACTGTTAAGAAGGTAAGTATTAATGAATTGAATGTTGAAGAATCTTTAAATAAGGAAGAATTAGTTCCAAAGGAACCGACTGATAGTAAGGAATTTATTCCGACTGATGCAACTGATAGCAAGAAATCAGAAGAACAAATTTCTCAAGAAATAAATTAAAATATTTTTATAATATATAAAAATGTTTCAAAAACTTTTTTCGCTATTTACATTTACGAAAAAAAGGCGTGGTCGTAAACATCGCACACTTCGTAAAAGTCACAGAAGTCGTAACAGTCGTAAACAAAGTGGTGGCTGAGGAGGTGCCATTTTACCAGAAGTAAAAAAATCTGGTTTAATGAAAGGAGGCTGAGGCGAGCCTGTTACTGTATAAACAGTAATAATCTAAATAAATTTATATTGTAAATGTATTCTGGAATGACGTTTAAAATTAAATTAATTTTATAACCGATATAAGATACGACTATTTATCTTTATATTTTATTTAATCAATTCATCAATTTCTGCCTTTACTTCATTTGTTCTACATTGAATCGATTTTACTTCTGCTCTGCATAATGCACAGCAAATCTTATTTCTATTTTGTCTCGATTTTATAGTATTTCCAACACAAGTAGAGCAAAACTCGTGATTACAATTGAATTTTACATAATTCTTTACTTCTTTGTCTTCATAACAAATACTACATTCGCATAATTGGTGAATATCTTCATTTTCATCGTTATTTACACTCGATAATATTGTTAATTTGTTATTAACAATACCATTGGGAGGAAATAATCCATTATTACCAAACAAACTATTTACAAACCCAGAAAATTCGGATTGATTATGATTATTATTTAGTATATCCTCCATATTTACGCCTGTAACTGTTTCATTTAATACATTTCTTAGATTTTCATCTAATTGAGGCATAAGTGGTCTTAATATCATTTGTGCCAATGTAAATGCCAATAAATCACTTCTAAGTGCGTATGCCATACTACGAACTTCATTATTAAAAGACTCTTCGTTACCAACATCTGACTCTGAGTCCGAGTCCGAGCCCGAGTCCAAATTTGCCGTATTTTCTTGTGTTAATAGATTTCTATTTTGCTCTTCTTCAACTATTTCAGGTAGTTCATTAAATAATTCTTGATTTTCTCTTTCTCTTAGTTCTCTTTGTTCTTCTCTGAATGCGCTATGTCCGTTAAATACTTCATATATATATCGTCCACCAAATACATAAGTTCTAACAGAATAATCTTTAATGAGTTGAATTATATTTGCGCGAGATAATTGTCTTGTTGCATCGCACTTTTTCATTGCAAATGTAATAACTAAATTAGGATCATCATTATATTCTGTTTCTAAAAAGTTGCTAAACTCCATTGGTGTATAAGTTTGCACTCTTCTAGCGCATTCATGTTCGAATTCTCTAAGATAATCGTCTGTAATTCTCCTGCGAGGAGGTTCACTATTTAATCTTGCGAATCCACAGGTTCTTACATTATGACCGGTCTGTCCGCATCCAGAACATAAACGAATTGCTCTTTGGGTATTCATTTTTGAAATAACAATAAGGAATTTTTGAATACTTTTATTTTTATTCTATTTTATTTATTCAATTTTATTTTTAATTATTATTTTTCTTATATTTACTATTTTTTATTAAAAACCTTCTCCAAATCCTTAAGTTGCTCCAATGTATTTATACCAGTAGTTTCATATTGGTCTTCTTCGGGCATCTGGTATGTTCCAACATCGACACATTGTTCTCTCTTAATAATTTCAATAATATCTGTCAAATAGTATTCATTTTGTGAATTATTATTTTTGAGAGAAGGCAAATGTTTGCATAAATATTCTGTGTTAATCGCATAAATTCCGCAATTTATTTCATTAATATTTAATTCCAATGAATTACAATCTTTATGTTCTACTATTTTTTTAAATTTATCACCTATTTTAACTATTCTACCATAACCACTTGGTTCTTTTACTTTGGCTGTAATAATTTTAACTGGTTCTTGCATTGAAATTAGTGCGTTCATTGTATATGGGCGAATTAGCGGCACATCTCCAGAGAGAATAAGTGTTTCAGTGTTGGGATATAATTCTAATGCGGATGCGCAGCATTGAATTGCGTGTCCAGTTCCCAATGGTTGTTCTTGAATAACAAACTCGTATTCTGGTAACTCGCCATTAAATCTTTTTAGTTCTGCTTCAATAACATCTTTAAATTGGCCTACAACAATTAAGATTTTTTTTAAATTGGTGATTCTTGAAAGCACTTTTAACTTTAATAAAATATGACATAACATGGGAATGCCGCCGATTTTATGCAAAACTTTGGGTAGTTCAGAACTCATTCGCTTACCAAGACCGCCGGCCATAATAATTACAACTACGTTTTTATTCATTATAATGTAAATCAAGTGTTTTCTTTAAATTGTAAATTAAATAATAAAATTGATTTATTATTTAATATTATACGTTAATCTATACTATAATAATGGCTACTTCGAAAGAAAACTATAAGATTCATATACATGACCGGAACTATGGTTCTTGGGATATTTACGAAACTTCTAATTTAAATAAAATTAATATTGATTTAAATCCTATTGAATGCAAATTATTTTCAAACGATGTATTTGAAGTCAATGCAGAAGACAATAAATTTGTTAAAATCGTACATTCAACTGTACGGTGTGGCACATCCATTCCAGGTGTTCTTATGCTCGATGGTAACAAAACATATGGGCGACAACAAAACTTAAAAAAAGGCACTGCTAGTGGGAAATTGCTTTATAAGTGTATGCCTGACGATAAGCGACTGCCTGCATTCTTAATTCCTTACGAAATGAAGAACGTTGGATTCTCAAAAGTATTTAAAAATTTGTATGTTACTTTTACGTTTGATTGCTGGGAAGATAAGCATCCAAGAGCCAAACTTGACAATGTTATCGGACCCGTTGACGTATTAGATAACTTTTATGAATATCAACTATACTGCAAGAGTTTAAATGCATCCATACAAAAATTCCAAAAGGACACCAATAAAGCATTGGCAGAAAATCCGCACGAAAATATAATAAAAAATATTCGCACAAAATATCCGTCCATTGAAGATAGAACAGATCAAAAGTTATGGCATATTATAACAATTGACCCACCTAAAAGTCTTGATTTTGATGATGGATTTAGTATTTGCGAGTTGGAAAATGGTTTAACACAATTGAGTATTTATATATCTAACGTGACAATTTGGATGGATACCTTAAACTTATGGGACTCGTTTTCGCGTAGAATATCCACGATTTATTTACCAGATAAAAAGCGACCTATGTTACCAACTGTATTATCCGATTGTTTATGTAGTTTACAAGAAAATGTTACCAGAGTTGCATTTGTAATGGATATATTTATAAATAAAGAAGTGTGCGAAATTGTGGATATTCGATATTCAAACGCACTAATCAAGGTAAAAAAAAATTATTGCTACGAAGAACCAAAACTACTTGTCGACACATTTTATAATAATATATTTGATACAACACGCGAATTAAATAGAAAAAATAAATATATTACAAATGTTAAAAATAGTCACGATGTGGTCTCCTATTTAATGATTTTAATGAACTTTCATTGCGCGAAGGAACTTATAAAATCTAAATCAGGAATATTTCGCTCTACAATTATGAAGAGGGAAGTTTGCGTGCCCGACACAGTTCCTGAAGAAGTAAATAAATATGTAAAAATTTGGAGTAGTGCGGCAGGTCAATACATAAATGGGGCTGAAATTGTCGACACTCGTCACGAGTTACTTGATATGGATGCATATATTCATATTACGAGTCCAATTCGACGGCTTGTTGACCTGCTAAATATTATAAGATTTCAGCAAATAACGGGCATCATTACGCTGTCAGAAATGGCGGATAGATTTTATAATAAATGGCTTGGAGATATTGAATATATTAACATAACTATGCGTTCCATTCGCAAGATTCAGTGTGATAGTTCGCTACTCGATTTATGCTTTAATAGTCCAGAAGTGCTAGAAAAAGAATATGACGGATATTTATTCGATAAAATTGTGCGAAATGACGGGCTATATCAGTTTGTAATTTATTTGCCTGAACTCAAAATGACATCTCGTATTACAATGCGCGACAATTTTGATAATTTTGAGTGTAAGAAATTTAAAATTTATATATTTAATGATGAAGAACAATTTAAGAGGAAAATACGTCTTCATTTATTATAATTAGTTTTCGGCGTAAACACGTGTTTCATTAAAACGCGGTCTAATATAATCGCCACCAATAAGTATAATTAATGCAAGGATTGTAACGACAACAATAGCAATAATATCACCTCCCATTTTAAAAATATGTTATAAATTAAATATTGAATATAATTAATATATTTGAATTATAGATTATATTTATAGTTCAAATTAGTATTCAATTTTTTTATATATTTTTATCTACTACAACTTCCTTCAGAACATTTTTGATAATTCTCTCGTTTTTCTCAAAATCATTATCTCCTTTTCCACCCATCGATTCATAAACTATCTTATGATATTGATCGCCAAATTTGGAGTGATATGTCATACAATCTGGATGTTTTTCCTTAAATTTGGAAAATAATTTCATATTTTTTGAAACAACACGTTTTATAAGCTTATGCATATGGGACTTATCTTCATCCTTTTCCCATTTATCCGCATCTTTAATATATATTGTTTCTCTCTTTTTGTCCGTGCAATGAACGGGTCTTTTTGTTATGTCAAGTGCCTTAAGATTTTTAACAATAATACTAGTAATTCCCTCTATATATCCTTTCTCTCCCACACGTTCCAAATCGGATAACTCCATTTTAAGTGAATCCACAAATTCCCCTATATTCATTGCCTCTTTACACGTCTCATTTAAGAAAAAATTTAAATTAAATGCTTTGTTATGTGAATTGGTATGTGTTGTATTGTTATTGTTAGTAGTATTATGCGTTCCATTTTCTATTACTTTCATCATCATATTTTGCTGTTCCATCATCATATTTTTCATTTCCGAGTTTTCTTTCATTAAGTATTTCATTATGTCCTTTAATGCAGTGATTTCTTCTTCCTTATGTCCGTTTTCTACTAGGGTTACGTCTGAGTCGGCTAATTCAACAACTTTATTTTGGCAGGTTTTTTTGTGTCTCCATAATCCCGAGTTATCTTTGTATTCTTTGTTACAATTTTGACACTTATAAGTAGAAACGTTCTGCGGTTTTGGCGACAAATGGATTGCTAAATCGCCATTTTGGATTGCTTCCACACTGACCTTGTGTTTTATCGTGTTAATATGTTTATCATAATCAAATTTATTAGACGTAAAATAGTCACATATTTTACACTCAAAAATATGGCGATTTTTTTTGCGATTTTCGATTGCTGACATTGCTTAATTATTGTTGAGAAAATCTTTTTAAGTATTTATAAAAAAAAATTATCGTAACAAAATGAAAATTATTTTTTTTGCGACCAGACGATAAAATTTTTTTATCGTCACAAATTAGATTTTTTTCAACATCATTTTGGAAAATTCAAAAAATGGACATTTATAAATGTCCAAAATCCAAAATTCAAAAAAACTTTCCCAATGAAAATTTCAACATTTTATATAATAAATTGGAAAAACAACTTAAAGCCGCAAAATATAATAAATTGGAAAAACTACTTAAAGCCGAATGGCGGAACTTTGTTAAAGCCGAATGGCGAAACTTTGTTAAAACCGAATGGCGCAATTTACTCCGTCAAATCAGAGGATGAATCGCCACTCATTTGCACTTCAAATTCGTAGTCTAATATGGCGGATTTAAGTGCCGATTCAAATTTTTTAATTGTTTGCTTCACTGCAACTACCGGCATAATTTTTATGGTGGATATTGTGCCATAACTCATAATTTTTATTTTATAATAAGAACTTATGCTGTTATTTTTTACATTTTTACACCAATATTCTTCATCATATTGGTTATATCCGATGACATTCATTTCGCACTTTTTTGAGAGCAAATTTGTAATAATTCTCTCGATTTCATTCTTTCTTAAACAGGAAAATATTGCAATATCTTCGATGAAGAAGCATTTTACAGGCTGTTTATACATATTTGCATCATATGT
>Ga0194129_10008638_pt1 | contig 11717 bp, 12 predicted proteins | sample TA2KigCa35mmetaG_FD_150862 | JGI IMG/M metagenome (GOLD analysis project Ga0194129, IMG submission 150862) | Freshwater microbial communities from Lake Tanganyika, Tanzania - TA2015038 Kigoma Deep Cast 35m | ecosystem: Environmental > Aquatic > Freshwater > Lake | place: Tanzania: Lake... | reverse complement strand
ATTCCAAAAAATGATTGCAGTATCATATGATCCATTGATAAAAACTCCCTTTTCCTAAAAAGTTTTCTGTCTTATGGATACAAACACTACCGATTTAAATTTTAAATGTCTATTGATTTTGTTTAACAGATTTTCTTTCTCGAAGGCGTCGGTGAATTGATACGGCCTGCCACCCGAAGATCGCAGAATGTGGGATGGCGTCCCCTACGGGATTCGAACCCGTGTCATCGCCGTGAAAGGGCGGTATCCTAGGCCTCTAGACGAAGGGGACATAAAAAAAACAAAGATCACTTATTTCTGTAAACTTGTATTTTTCTTACATGTACTGCGTATTTAAAAGGAAATCAAGCAAAAAGGGTAAAAAAAGTTTGCAAAAGCTAAGAAAAATATAAAGGGCCCAAGGTGAAAGGGCAAAAAGAGAGAAAAACTGAGAGTTTTTGGCTATCCGGGCCGTTTAATGGCGAGGGCCCAGTCACTAGTCGCACGATAAGGGCGTAATTTAAGGCGTACTAGTATGAACAGTCCGTCTACCCCCGGATTTAATCCGGGGTACGCCGGACACTGCTTCGACCTAACGGTCCACACGTGGCTGCGCCACGCGTAGCCCGTAAGGGCGAAGCGTGGTGCCCCCAGGGAGACTCGAACTCCCACAACCGTAAGGTCAGTAGATTTTGAGTCTACCGCGTCTACCAGTTCCGCCACAGGGGCATATTCACTACGAATAGGCGTATCATGTCTTGAGTCCCTATCAAAGGTCAAGTATTTTTTAGCGTTTTTCTTTAAAACAATTTCTACAGCTTAACACATTCTAATAATCGATGAATTTGGCCCATTAAATAAAAGGGCAAAGACAGAAGTTTATAAGAAAATGGCGCACCATTGGAGGGTGTTACGGTCATAATGCTGGGTTTATCATCATTGATGCGAATAGCCCAAGGCAGATTTTTTTCTGTCATAAAAAGATGAAGCGACCGCAAACGACCTGTCATTCCAGCTTTAACTTCGATTGGAACAACGTAAGGGGGATGTTCGATTAAATAGTCAACCTCTGCTTGGGATCCAGCTTTATCCCGCTGCCAATAATAAAGGCTCGGGTTTTGATAAAATGGAAAAAGGGTTCGAAGCCCCTGCCCCACAACTTGTTCTGCCATTCCTCCCTCGGCGATTGTTTTTAAAAAAGGCATAGTGATTCCAAGCAGGCGTCCTGCAAGTCCCACATCTAAGAAGATTTCTTTAAAAAATTTTTCCTTGATGGTCGCATTCAACGGGATGCCATTTGACTGTGTATTATAAACGCTATGACATAATCGCGCTTTGTTAAAGAGCGATAAGATTTGCCGCCCCGTTGTTGCCTGAATAGATCCATCGGCTTCTACATAACTAAACTTTCGACTTAGTTGCTGGGGGACAGCGCGTAAAATAACGTCCAACTTATCAACGTCAATACGTCCCCTGTATTTAAAAAAGTCGTCGCGATATGTAGTTAAGAGATCGTGTTGCATTCTAATAACTTTTTCGAGTGACCGATGTATTGACCAATGAGCAACAACTGCAGGCATGCCGCCAACAAACATATAGTGCCCAAAGATTTCTTGAAGCTTTTGATGAATGGCTAAAGGAATATCAAAGGGAAGAACAACGGTTTGAATATAACGCAGGAGCTCCGCATGTCCTAGCGCCTCTAAAAATTCCTCAAAACAAAGGGGCTCTAAGTGCAAGTAAGTTAGGCGCCCAACAGGCATATGATACTCATACTTTTGCAGCATAAACTCCAAAAGAGATCCCGCTGCTATTATAGGAAGCGCTGGTAATTCTTCATAAAACCAGCGTAGCTTTTCTAGTAGTTCCGGCGCTTCTTGAATTTCATCAAGAAACACAAGAGAAGAATCTAGATCAATTGTTGTGCCAAAATACGCCTCCAGATTTTGCCAAATAGATTTTGGATCGTTTGTCTGAAAAAGAGAAACAAGGTGAGGATCTCGTTCAAAATTGATTTCGATCATTTTTAGGGATTGTTTTTCAGCAAAAGCCCGAACAAGCCAAGTTTTCCCTACCTGCCGTGCCCCACGAATAATTAAAGGCTTTCGGTCTGATTCTAAAAGCCATTTTTCTAGATATTTCAAAGCATTTCTGTGCATTTTAACTCTGTTCTTTTGTATTAATATTAACAAAATACACCCTTAAGTCAAGAAAATTGGGGGCTATTTTCTTTGGCAGATAAAGAAAATTGGGGGTTATTTTCTTGATCAGCTCAACATTTTTAGGGGTAACAATCGAAAAAAAATCTCTCTTGAGCTTTGGGTCAGAAGATGGTACCTATTAATCTTAACATTCATAAATTATTGGAGTATGACTATGGAAGGATCTAGTGCTAACTTTGTAAGCTTTTTGCCTATTATCTTAATTTTTGCGTTGATGTATTTTTTGATCATTCGCCCCCAAAACAAAAAGGCAAAAGAACACCAAGCCATGGTCAAAGCCCTAGATAAAGGGGATCGTGTTGTCATGAATGGCGGTATTATTGGGACCGTTTCAAAAATTATCAGCGATACGGAACTTGAAATTGATCTTGAAGGCAGTGCAAAGGCACGCGCTCTTAGATCAATGGTTGCCTCTGTTTTAACGGGATCGACGGCTGTTTCTGCCCCCTCTTCTTCTGGAACTAAAACAACAGTTACCTCTAAAAAACCAGCACCAAAAGCGCGCACAACGCCAGCAAAACCTGCAAAGAAGGCGCCGGCAAAGAAGAAAAAGTAGTATTTTTCGCTATATTAAGGAGACCTTTCGATGGTTCATATCGCTCGTTGGCGTTTAATTGTTGTTTCAACTGTTTGTTTGTTTGGCTTTTGGTTTGCCCTTCCGAACTTTTTTTCAAAAGAACAGCTCGAGCGATTCCCTTCTTTTTTTCCAAAAGAACAAGTGAGTTTAGGCCTTGATCTTCAAGGAGGGTCCTCTATCCTTTTAGAGGTAGATCTTTCGAATGTGGAATCTGAATATTTAACTTCCCTTACGGATGAAGTGCGGCGCTTATTTCGTAAAGGGAAAATTGGATACACGCATTTAAGAATTCAGGAGGCCCGTTTGGAGGTTATGCTCCGTAAAATGGACCAATCTGATGAGGCAAAATCTATTTTAAAACGCCTTGGCGGCATGGGATCTGAGGTTATTGTTGAAAACAACGGGACGATTTTGCTGACTCTTTCCCCTGAATCTGTTCGGGAACGCAAGGTGATGGCGGTCAATCAGTCTATCGAAATTGTTCGTCGCCGTATCGATGAAATGGGCACAAAGGAGCCATCCATCCAACAGCAAGGGCAAAATCGTATTTTGGTACAACTTCCAGGCGTTGAAGACCCAGCTGAAGTCAAAGATCTTTTGGGCAAAACGGCAAAGCTTGCCTTCCGATTGGTCCACCCAACGGTGACAACAGAGCAAGCACTGCAAGGCCGCGTTCCAACGGGCGCAGAGCTTCTGTCCCTTGACGAACAACATAATCACGGCCGCGGACCTCAAAAAATTTTGGTTCAAAAAAAGGTTGATGTGAGTGGCGAGATGCTGATTGATTCTCAGCCTACTCAGGATGAAATGGGCGGTTGGGCTGTCAGTTTCATGTTGGATGCGACGGGCGCTCGGCGTTTTGCGGAAGTGACCAAGAAAAATATTGGACGTCCCTTTGCGATCATTTTGGACGGTAAAGTGATTAGTGCCCCTGTTATTCAGAGCGAAATTCCTAGTGGCAGCGGCCGCATTACAGGAACATTTACGTTAAAAGAAGCCCGTGACTTATCCATTTTACTTCGGGCAGGCGCTTTACCAGCCCCTCTCACCGTTCTGGAAGAAAAAACTGTTGGACCAGATCTTGGCGCTGATTCGATTGAAGCGGGGAAAATTGCCACTTTCCTTTCAGTGATTTTCGTCCTTGTATTTATGTTCGTAATGTACGGCCTAATCTTTGGCTTTGCCGCAAACGTTGCCTTAATGATGAATCTCGTTTTATTGTTAGCCGCCTTAACACTTGTTGATGCAACACTGACCCTTCCAGGAATTGCCGGAATCGCTTTGACACTGGGAATGGCTGTAGACGCAAATGTTTTGATTTATGAACGCATCAAAGAAGAGCTAAAAAACGGTCACAGCATCCTTCCTTCCATCAGCATGGGGTACGAACGCGCCATGAGCACGATTGTGGACTCCAACGTTACAACCTTGATTGGGGCAGGACTCCTTTATGTTTTTGGCACAGGGGCTGTTAAAGGTTTTGCGGTTACTCTCTCTTTGGGGATTATGATTTCTATGTTTACCGCCATTTCTTTGACGCGTGTCTTCGTTCTGATGTGGATTAAATTTCGGGGTAAAACCCACCTTGCTAAATCATAAGGAATTATCAAATGTTACAAGGACTTAAAATTCTGCCAACCAATTCCAAGATTAATTTTATTGGATTTCGGCTTATTACCTATATTATTTCAGGGATTCTTGCTTTTGGATCTTTGGGGCTTTTCTTTATAAAAGGTGTGAACTACGGTATCGACTTTAAGGGAGGGACGATGATCGAAGTTCGAACCCCTGCCCCTGCAAATCTTGCTGAAATGCGGTCCAATCTCACGGCCCTGAACCTTGGGGCCATTAGCCTTCAAGAATTTGGAAGCTCGCAGGATATTCTAATCCGTTTTGAACAACAAAAAGGCGATGAAAAAGACCAATTAAGCGCCATCGAAAAGGTAAAAGAATCTTTGGGTGCTGATATGGAATATCGTCGCATCGAAACCGTTGGACCTGCCGTTGGGGCAGAGCTTGTTGAAAACAGTATTTACGCGGTCCTCTGGGCCCTTGTTGCGATGCTTATTTACATTTGGCTTCGCTTCGAATGGCAATTTGGCGTGTGCGCTATTCTCTCCCTTGCTCATGATGCCTTGTCAATTTTGGGGCTTTATAGCCTTTTTGGTCTTGAGTTTAATCTAACGGCCATTGTTGCAATCCTTATTACGATTGGATATTCCATTAACGATACAGTGGTGATTTATGACCGTGTGCGGGAAAACCTTAGGAAATTCAAGAAAATGGCTTTGGAAGATGTTCTAAACCTTTCTATTAACGAAACCCTAAGCCGAACTATTTTAACGTCTTCTTCTACCCTCCTTGCGCTTTTTGCCCTTTATTTCTGGGGTGGGGAAGTTATTTCAACCTATAGCTTGCCAATTCTTTTCGGTGTTGCTGTTGGAACCTATTCGTCCATTTTTCTTGCAGCTCCTCTTTTGAAAAGCTTCAATTTTAAAGTCCGTAAGGATGATGATAAAAAAGTAGAATTTCAAAACGATCAGAAAAATTAAGAACTTAACCGACGTATTAGTTTGAATAAACCCTCTAGATCTCTTTAAGAACTCGTGCTAAACTTTTAGTAATAAACAATAATTAAAAGAAGTTTTTTTGGGGGGGCCATGAATAAGGATTTCTTTTTTAACCTAGGGGCAGGATTTATTTTTGTTCTTTTGGTGTGTGGTAGTATCATTCTTGCAGATTACGTATTTTTCGAGGGGCAGCTTTTGAGAAAAGCTCAAATTACCAATCAGAATCTTCAAGGACAACTGAATCAAACAAAACAAGCAAACGCAGAGCTTCAAACAGAAGTTAAAACCGCTGATACAGAAGTGGAAGCCTTGCGGCAACAAATCCAACAACTGCAAGCAACCGCTATTAGTCCACAGGTTGTTCAGAAACTGATGACTGAAAACAAAACATTAAAGGATGCCCTGAATACGCCAGAACATGCTTTCATGGCGCAATTAGAAGAAGCAATTCATGACCAGTATCCTTCAATCGATGTGATTGATGGAAAGTTTATCTTCAAAGATGATATTTTCTTCCCTTCTGCATCAACCGTTCTTGCAAAAGAAGGGAAAGAAGATTTAAAACGCATTGCAAAAACCATCAAAGAATTAGAAGGAAAAATTTCTACAGACGCTAATTGGGCTATTAAGGTTATGGGCCATGCTGATTCGCAAGGTCTTAAATACAAGAAGCCATTTTCGTCAAATTGGATTTTAGCTTCATCGCGCGCAGTAACGATTGTGCAATACTTGATAAGCCAAGGGGTTAACCCTGCCCGTCTTTATGCGGCAGGATATAGCACACCTCGTCCACAACAAAAAACTAAAACCGATAAGGAAACCTTAAAGCAAACACGTCGCGCAGTCATATCCTTTGATCGTCGTGTAGGGGATGCTTAATCGAGGGGGCTCCATCAAAGGCCCTGAACCACGATTATTACCTTAAACAAGGATCCCATTCCTTTGGGATCCATAAGGCGTTGAATGGATGCCATAAAGCTTTGTTGGTCAGCTGCTTCTACATGGGGCAGAATTTTTGATAAATAAAAATCAATACCATAATGCTCTAAAAATTCTTTTTGTGTTAACAAAGGCAACACTTGAAGCCCCCTATTTTCAGCGTATTCTTGAACCCTTTGAAAATTTACATGAGCGGTCAGATCAACGTTTCCTGGGTTTTTAAGGGGGTCTTCGTACTGATGGGTTTTGATGCCTTGAAATGTATCCCCGTAGGCAGGAACACTATACCCGTAGTCAATAAAAATGCCCGCCCCCCCATATGATTTTATATGGGTAAAAAGAGGGTCTACATAATCAAGAGCATCCAGACTTTCTTCTACAATATCTCCAACTGTAGCAGGACCATAAGATGCGTTCGCAGTAAAGGATGTTGGGATTTCTTGAAAAATAAAGTCCTCTGCTGCAGAAAGACCGATCGCTTTTTCCTTCCATCCTTCTTTTGTGAATACATATTGGTGAATAGGAAAGGCATCCAAAAATTCATTTCCCACAACAATAAGAGGTTGGTTTTTAATTGTTGATAGAAGTTCTGAAAGGGTTGTGTGCCACTCGACCTCAAAACCCTTTAGTCGATCCTGTTGTTTATTTTGTAAAACGGGACTTATCTCGACCATGTGGGCTTTACGCGGGGAAAATGGGGCTGAAAGAATATCCTCCATCAGAAAACCTGTCCCTCCCCCGCATTCAACGATCAAACCGTCCTGTAAATTATATTCTGTGACTAAGGATTCTATGGCCGTTCGAACAACAAATCCAAAAAGGGATGAAATTTCGGGGGCAGTAATAAAATCCCCTTCCCTCCCCAAAGGATTTTTCTTGATATAATAGCCATGTTCGGGATGATAAAGGCATTGCCTCATATAATCAACAAGGGTCAGGGGGCCTTCTTCTTGAATCTTTGAAATCAATAGAGACTTTAGGGACATCGAAAAAACCCAGATCTTTTCATTAAATACCCTCCATAAAGAACGAGAGGAAGACTTAAAACTTGCCCCCACGTAAAGCACCCCAAGAGATATCCAATGAATTCATCTGGTTCTCTGAAAAATTCAACAATAAAGCGAGCAACACCATACCCCGCAACAAAAAGTCCAGACAGGAACCCTGAATGCTTTAAAACATCGAATCGCGCTAGAACTACTCGAAGCACCACAAAAAGAACGATACCTTCCAAAAAGGCTTCGTACAGCTGACTGGGGTGACGGGGAAGATAGCCTCCAAGGGGGAATAGAACGGCCCATGGCACATCTGTCACACGACCAAAAATTTCCCCATTAATAAAGTTTGCAATGCGCCCAAAGAAGAGGCCAATGGGAGCGGCAGTAGAGGCAACGTCGCTGAGCAGGAAAAAGGGAATTTTTTTGCGCCACGCGTAAAGGGCGAAGGCAACAGCGGACCCAATAAGCCCACCATGAAATGACATACCGCCTTCCCATACCTTAAGAATTTCCAGTGGATGATCCAGAAAATACAAAGGCTTATAGAAAAAAACGTATCCTAAGCGCCCTCCTAAAACCACGCCCATAATTAAATAGGACACAACATCGTCCAAGTGTGCCAAAGACAATTTCTTTTGTGGGTATTCTTTAAGAACATGGCGCGTGTAAAGCCATCCCAAAACAATGCCAGCCATATAGGCAAGGGAATACCAACGAAGGGCCAGAGGTCCATAAATTGGAATTATCACCTGGTCAAAGTTAGGAAAAGGGATGAAAGTTGTTGGCATAGAACCTCTTTTGTTTTTATAGTGTTTTTTCACAGGAGCACATAAAATGCAAACAAAAAGTGTTATCATGAACTCGATCGCAAAATTAGGATTAAAGCTTTTGAAGGTTTTTTTGAGGAAAAAATAAAAGGGTCGGCTTGATAGGATACCATCAAATCGCCCCTAAAGATGTCAACTATTGTTGACAAATTTATAGGTTAAAATTATTCTAAATCATGATTGAGATAAAATTTTTTAAAATCCCGAATGGGAAAGTGCCATTTCGAGAATGGTATTATGGATTAAAAGATAAAAAAGCTCAGTCAAAAATTACAGAGCGTTTCAACCGGATTGCTTTGGGTAATTTCGGAAATTATAAAGCTCTAGGAAATGGTCTGTATGAATTAAAGATAGACTATGACCCTGGATACAGGATTTATTATGGGTTTAAAGGAAAAGAAGTTGTTATTATTTTATGCGGTGGAGATAAAGGATCTCAAGCAAAGGATATAAAGATAGCCGAAGGGTATTGGTTTTTGTACAAGGAACATAAAAATGGAAATGGAAGATCTACAAACGTTTGATGAATTTATTCATGAGGAGCTGCAAGATCCTGAATTCAGGCTGCAATACTTAATGACAGCATTAGAAGAGTTTGAAAAGGATAAGAATCCCTATTTCTTTCTAAGCTCTTTAAAAAGAATTGCGGAAGCAAAGGGGGGAATAACTAAATTAGCAAAAGAAAGTAAGGTGAGCCGACAAAATCTTTATAAAGTTTTTTCGTCAAAAGCAATGCCTAAACTTGATACTTTAGATTCCATTCTGAACGCGTTAGGATTTAGGCTATCTGTCCAGCCTCTCAACCCTTCACTTTTGGCCTCATAAAGCATTTACTTAGGGTGAATCATGTCATCTGACGAATTTTAGAAGCTTTTGCATGGTAAATAAAATGCTAACAAAAAGTATTATCATGAACTCGATCGCAAAATTAGGGCTGAAGGTTTTTTTGAGGAAAAAATAAAAGGGTCGGCTTGATAGGATAGTCGAAAATGTCCCTATACAATATTGGAATAGTCTTGACTATTCCAATATGGATAGATAAAATGGTCTTAATTCCTAATAGAGAAAATAATGCGACGCTTGTACACAAAAATAATCGAAGAACACTTTGAAAATAATACCCAAATGCTCTTTCTTGCTGGTCCTCGTCAAGTCGGAAAAACAACCATTGCAAAGGAGATTCTCTCTCGTTATAGCGGTATTTATCTAAACTGGGATAATCCTGAGGATCGACTCACATTTCTTGGAACAAATAAAAAAATAATGGACAAAGTGCCTCCCCGCACTCTCGGAAAAGGGAAACCATTCATCCTATTCGATGAGATTCATAAGTACAAAGATTGGAAAAACCGGCTTAAAGGTTTTTATGATGAAGTGGGCAAAGAATATAATATTCTTGTGACTGGTAGCGCAAAGCTGAACCTCTATCATAAAGGGGGGGATAGCCTTATGGGAAGGTACTTTCCTTATTCAGTCTATCCTATAAGCGTCAATGAAATCTTAAGACCAGAACTGCGAAAAAATCTTATTGAAGCCCCTCAAGAGATAAAAGAAGAGGATTATAAAAGCCTTTTTGAGTTTGGTGGATTTCCAGACCCTTATATTAAGAGCTCTCAACCATTTGCCCGTCAATGGACGAGAATCAGACATAATCAACTCTTAAGAGAAGATATTCGCAATCTTACATCCATTCAAGACGCTGACCAACTTGAGCTTCTTGTGCTTTTGCTAAGAGACCAAGTAGGCAGCCAAATACACTACACAAACCTCGCTAATAAAGTTCGTGTTACAGATGTGACGATCAGGAGATGGATAGGATTACTAAAGGCTACTTATTATTGCTACTCCCTTCGACCCTGGTCAACCAACGTTCCCCGCTCGCTCTTAAAAGACCCTAAAGTTTATTTATGGGATTGGTCCGATATAAAAGATCCGGGCGCTAAGTTTGAAAACTTTATAGCCACCCATCTCCATAAAGCTGTTTCCTATTGGAATGAATCTGGAAAAGGTGATTTTGGATTGTTTTATTTGCGCGATAAGAACCAGAGAGAAGTAGACTTCTTGATTACACAAAACGACAAGCCATGGATACTTATTGAAGCAAAGATGTCTTCACAGAGTTTTTCGCGTTCTCTTTTATACTTTAAAGAAAAGCTAAACCCTCCTTATACTTTTCAAGTGGTTTATGACCTGCCTTATGTTAACCAGTCGTGTTTTGAAACGCACCATCCCCTTATTGTACCTGCGAAAACCTTTCTTTCTCAGCTTATTTGATGAGTGGTTTTGTCATTAAAATATTCCTAAGTTGAAAATTTATATCAAAAGATATACAAATGATACATATGCGTATCGACTAAGACCTTAAGAGTAAATCAGAAACAATTTTTAATACGCTTGGTAGCGCAACAAGACAAAAATCTAACCAGCATGGCATCTGACGAATTTTAGAAGCTTTTGCATGGTAAATAAAATGCTAACAAAAAGTATTATCATGAACTCGATCGCAAAATTAGGGCTGAAGATTTTAAAGGTTTTTTTGAGGAAAAAATAGAAGAGGCGGCATAATGGATATTGTTCTGTATCAATCAAAAAAAGGGGAAGTGATTCTTGATGTAAAGTTTAAAGAGGAGACAGCGTGGCTTTCTCAGGACCAGATGGCAAGCCTCTTTGGGGTCAATCGTCAAGCGATTACAAAGCATTTAAAGAACATTTTTGGAACGAAGGAATTAGAGGAAGATGCAGCGTGTTCCAAAATGGAACATACTGCGGCAGATGGTAAAACCTATAAAACAAAGTTTTATAACTTAGATGCGGTGATCAGTGTTGGATACCGGGTTAATTCGACACAAGCAACTCATTTTAGGATATGGGCGACACGAGTTTTGAAGGATCATTTAGTGAAAGGATATACCTTTTATGAAAACCGTTTATTAGAAAAGGGGTTTAATGATCTACAACAATCGATTGATCTCTTGCAAAAAACGTTGATTCAACAAAATCTGGTGGCTGATATTGGAAAAGAGGCCCTGAGATTGGTGAGTGACTATGCAAAAACATGGGAAGTTCTTAAAGACTATGATGAAGATACCCTTGTTCTTCCAGCAAAGAAGAATCAAGGACAACCATTAAGTTACAACGATGCCATAAACGCGATTCATGACCTTAGGGAGTATTTAGGAGCATCGAGTTTGTTTGGGAATGAACATAGTGGGGGATTAGGGTCTATTTTGGGGAATTTAGAGCAGACTTTTGACTTGGAGCCTCTTTATGGAACTGTAGAAGAAAAAGCTGCGCATTTGCTTTATTTTATCATTAAAGATCATCCTTTTAGTGATGGGAATAAGCGGATTGGGTGTTTATTGTTTTTGCTTTATTTGAAGGTTCAAAGCATAAGGTCCCCTTTTAATGATAGGGGGTTAACGGCATTAGCTTTACTGATTGCAGAAAGTGGACCTCAGCAGAAGGATTTAATGATTCGGTTAACAGTTAATTTGTTGGTGAATAAGGAGTAAGGAGTGCCTCATGGCTAAAAGCATATTATCTTCTCTCTATGGTATGTAGCTTATTTCTATGCCCCATACCCCTGCCCTCTTTTCTTTGATCGC
>Ga0194129_10008637_pt1 | contig 11718 bp, 10 predicted proteins | sample TA2KigCa35mmetaG_FD_150862 | JGI IMG/M metagenome (GOLD analysis project Ga0194129, IMG submission 150862) | Freshwater microbial communities from Lake Tanganyika, Tanzania - TA2015038 Kigoma Deep Cast 35m | ecosystem: Environmental > Aquatic > Freshwater > Lake | place: Tanzania: Lake... | reverse complement strand
CTATCATTTTTACTATTTAATATTTGTCCAGTTTTTACTGTATTTTTAAGTTGTTGATGAAAAGTTTTAAAGTCAAAGTTAACTCCATCAAGAACAGATTTAATTTTATTATATTGTTCTTCTTCTAGATTATCTTTTAATTTATCAAGTCTTTTTTTATTTTCAAGAAATTCAAGATAAGGGGTCATAACACGGTTAATAGCACTGTATTTATTTACAACATTACCTGAAGTATTTGAATTTTTATCCATAATAATTTTATATAATATATTATGTATTTAACTATTTTTATTACTAAAATAAAAAAAATTGATAAATAAACAGTTTATTTATTTTGAATTAAGAAAGCTTATTAATAAAATGATAAACATAAATACAAACAATACAAACAATGATTTTCGTCAAGACACTAAGTTTAAAAATATTGTAGTATTTTCATTTTTAAACTTAGTATATCTGTTAAGTTTATTTGTTATTTCACAACCAAATTCTAGTATTACTGCATCAAATTATAATTGTACTAATGTAAATTTTACTGATATTGATTATAATATATCTATAGCTTGTAATTGTGTTGATGAAGTAAAATATATTAATGATGTTAGAATTATATATAATGTTATTGGGATAATAATTATGTTTGCTATCATATTTACTTGTACCAGTATATATTATCAATATATTAATATTGCATGTGTTTTGTACTATATGATTCTTTTAATAATAATTATATTTGTTCAATCAAAAGTAGGTAATTTTAGTAGTTTCTGTTTTGTAGGACTTAAAAAGTATAATATAATTTTTATGGTAAACTATATGTCAGCATTCTGGTTTGTAGTTCTTGTGACAGGAATATTTACAATTGAAATCCTCTACTATTGCATATTTCGTTCTAATATTCTTCTATGTAGTTTTCTTGTAACACGACCAATTATAAATACGAATAATACTAACAGTATTTATAATACATACAGAATTAATACACAAGATACTCTTCCACTTTATACAGAACATCCAACATACTCTACTAAACCACCTCGTTATGAATAAGTATTTATTTATTAAAAAAATTGATTAATTGATTACATTGTAGTTATTAGTTTAGTTATAACTTAATTGATACTTTATAATCATGTTCTCACCTAAGTTTGCGAACAACTACAAAGAAGATATGCTTCATGCTATCTTCCACCGAGAGAAGTTTCAACGCTTTGTCTCGGAAGATGATCTTAATATTCTCAAAAATATGTTTAATGAATATTATGGAAAAGTTACAAATCATTCTGAATATTGTAATATCTCACGGATGCTACATTATAAGTATCAGAAAGAACATATCATTAAGGCTTATCGTATTTTGCTGAAACGTGGAGAAATTAAGCGTGATCATGATATGGAACGTGTTATGGTTCGTAAAGCACCTCGTGGACACTCTGGTGTAGAAGTAGTTACTATTTTTACATCACCTCGTCAATTTGGAGATGGTTCGGTTGATTCTATTAAGCGAGGAGGTTGTCCTAAGAATTGTCATTATTGTCCTTTTGAGAAGGACGATAACGGCATTCCAACACAACCGCGTTCTTATCTTAGTACAGAACCAGGAAATCAACGTGCAACTCAAAATCTACATCATCCTGTAGGACAGATGTTTGATCGTATCTTTACACTAGAAGAAATTGGACATATTCCATCTATTCCAGATGAAGCATCTAAATTAGAAATTATCATTTCAGGAGGTACTTTTAATTTTTATCCCAAAGATTATATTATTTGGTTCACTACATGTATGTACTATGCTGCAAATATTTATTATGATTATCGTGTTAATGAAATTGTACCACGTGATATGCTAACTCTTGAAGAAGAGCAGAAAATTAACGAGACTGCGTCATTACGTGTAATCGGTCTAACAATTGAAACACGACCAGATTATCTTGATCCACGTGATTATGAGAAATCTTTACGTGATATTTCAGACGATGATGAACGTGTACACGAAGTTGTTAAGTTTTTTCGTCAACTAGGAGTTACACGTGTACAGATTGGTGTTCAACATATTGATAATGATATTTTAAAATATGTTAATCGCGAATGTACTAATGAACAAAATATTAAAGCCATTAAGTTTTTAAAACAAAATGGTTTCAAAGTAGATATTCATCTTATGCTTGATTTACCTGGTTCTACTCCAGATTTAGATATGAAAATGCTTCATGAAGTTTTAACAAATCCAGATTATGAAGCTGACCAATGGAAGATTTATCCAACTGAAGTAACTAATTTTAGTGAGATTAAGAAGTGGTATGATACAGGCAAGTACAAACCATATGCAGAGATTAATCAAACTGATTTAGAAGATGTTATTATTTTTGCGAAGAAGAATATGAAACCATGGATCCGCATCAATCGTGTTATTCGGGATATTCCGCCTATTTCTATCGAGGGAGGAATTAGTTGTCCTGATATGCGTCAACAGATTGAAACAAAAATGAAGAAGGCAGGATTGAAGTGTGCTTGTATTCGTTGTCGTGAAGTAAAACTAAAGAAAATCAGTGATACTGATATTGAACTTAAAATTCGTCATTACGAAGGAAGTGACGGTGATGAATATTTTATCTCTTATGAGACACAAGATGAACAAACTTTACTTGGATACATCCGTCTTCGTCTCAATCGTAATTATTATGATACGATGGATTGGCTTCAGAATACTGCTTATATTCGTGAACTACATGTTCTTGGTAAACATACAACTATTGGTAATTCAAGTACTGGAACACAACATCGTGGTCTTGGAAGTAAACTAATTGAAGTTGCAGAGAATATTGCAGTTTCTAATGGCTATACTAAGATGTCTATTATTTCAGGTGTAGGTGTACGTGAATATTATAAGAAGCGAGGATATCATCTAGAAAATACTTTTATGATGAAAGATTTAAGTAGTTCTAGTATTAATCGTAAAACAAATACTATTTTAATGTTTACACTATTCGTGACTGTTTTAATAATGCTGATTTCTATGTTTTTTTATATTTAATATAATTAATCTAATTTAATTTTATTTATTAATAATATATGTTAAATCTACTAGATATAATAATAGTACTATTAATTTTATCTATACTATTTATAGTTTTTCATAAAAATCAAGAAAATTATAAATATTTAAATTACAATATAAATATGATAAGACCTAATTGTCCTCAATTAAATGATTATAAAACTTGTGTAAAAACACCAGGTTGTAGATATTTACATCAAAGTGATGAAAATATAGAATTATCAGTAGCTGACAGTGTTCCAGGTGTAGGAGGACAAGGATGTATAAATCACTATGAAGATTTACAAGATCCAGTTGCACCTATGTGGGAGAAAGATAACTTTCTAATATCAAAGTTATAATAAAGTTATAATTTTGATATTAAAAAAAGTTGATTTTTAAAAACCCTAATTTATTTATATATTTAATGATTTATATATAAATATGGCATATAACGCTGTTAATGATTTTGACCCATCTATTGGGTACGTTGATTTTCAAGATAAGATGAGTCTTGTCTGGGATCAATCTAAACTACAACAACAAATTAAAGATAAGACTAAAGATTATCCTGAATTTAATTTTATGGATGGACCTCCTTTTGTCACAGGTAATCTCCATTGGGGTCACCTTACAATTGGAGCAATCAAAAGTTCTGTAAATAATTATTATTCAATGAAGAGTTTTAATTATTCGAACAAAGTTGGTTACGACTGTCATGGTGTTCCTATTGAATCAATTGTTAACAAAGATTTAAATATTAACACACTTGAAGATTTACAAAAAATTGGTGTGGCTAAGTTCAATTCAACCTGCAAGGAAACAATTAAGAAATTTGAATCTTCTTGGAAACCTATTTATGAGAAACTAGGACGTTGGGCAGATTTCTCTAATCCTTACAAAACAATGGATAGTAATTTTATGGAAAGTTGTTGGTGGGCATTTTCTGAACTTTATAAAAAAAATCTAGTGTATCGTAAATATAAAGTTGCATACTATTCTTATCCACTACAATCACCTCTTTCTAACTTTGAGGTTCAACAAAATTACAAGACTAAGAAAACTAAATCTGTCTATGTTAAATTTCAAGTTGTTGATAAATTAATTAGTAATAAAGATAAGCCTATTTATCTAGTTGCATGGACAACAACTCCTTGGACACTTATTGCAAACTGTTCTCTATGTGTTAACGATAATATTAACTATAACTTTTATGAAACAGAAGATAGTATTTATATTATGTCAACTAATAATTGTAATGTTAAAGGTGAAGTTATTAAAACTGTTCTTGGTAAAGAATTAGTTGGAGTGAGATATATTCCTCCTTATAATTTTACAGAAAAATATATTACTAATTATCAAGTAGTTAGTGATAATTATGTTCAACCTGCTGAAAATATTGGAACAAGCATTGTTCACCTTGCACCTGCTTTTGGTGAAGATGATAACCGTGTCTGTTTAGAGAAAAATATTATTACTAATGATAATTTACACTATGTTTGTCCGATTGACTTAGATTGTAAATATACTATTAGTAAATATTCAGGTAGACTTATTTTTGATGCAGAACCAGATATTATTCAAGAACTAAAAGAAACTGGTCATCTTCTTAAAACACAGATGTACGAACACGAGTATCCTTATTGTTATCGTACAGATACACCGTTAGTAAATCGTACTATTGATGCAGTCTATATTAAAGTTACAAATATTCGTGATAGAATGATTGAACTAAATCATACTGTTTCTTGGTTTCCTAAAAGTATCGGTGAAGGTCGTTTTCACAATTGGCTAGAAAATGCACGAGATTGGTGTGTTTCTCGTTCACGATATTTTGGAACACCTATTCCTATGTGGGTTAATAGTGATGGAGATGTTCATGTTATTGGTAGTGTTAAAGAACTAGAAGAACTTTCTGGTATCAGTAACATTCAAGATCTACATCCAGAGTTTATTGACAATATTACTTTTGAGATTTCAGGTAAGAAATACAAAAGAATTCCAGATGTTTTTGATTGTTGGTATGAAAGTGGTTGTGTACCAATTGGACAAATTCATTATCCTTTTGAAAACAGTAATTATTTTGATAACAAAGAATATCTAAGTGATTTCATTGTTGAAGGACTAGATCAAACTCGTGGATGGTTTTATACTTTACTAGTTATGTCAACAGCACTATTTAATAAAGCACCAGCTAAACAAATCAACGTTGTTGGTCTTGTTTTAGATGAGAATGGTGAGAAATTTTCAAAGAAAAAGAAAAACTATGTTGATGCAGAACTAGCAATTAACGAATATGGAGCAGATGTTCTTCGTCTGTACGTTATGAGTTCACCTTTAACTCATGCAGAACCACTTAAATTTAGAACTCAAGAAGTTGTAGAACTTAAACAAACTATTATTCAATATATTAATTGTGTAAAGTTCTATGTTGAACATACTATTAATCTTGAGAAGAAAGAAAAACAAGTTCCAGTTTACACAACATCAAGTAATTTTATGGATAACTGGATTATTGAACTAATTAATAATACTGGATTTGAAATTAACAAATATATGAAACAGTTTGATATTGCTAGAGCAGTACGACTTATTGTAAATTTCATTGAAACATTAACTAATTATTATATTAAGTTTAACCGAGATCGAATGAAAGGCAAGTTTGGTGTTGAAGAATGGAGTAAATCTTTAGGAACACTTTATTATGTTCTTAAAAACTATAGTATTATGATGGCTCCTTTTGCACCATTTTTAGCTGATTATATTTATCAGCATATTTATAAGCTTGATAGTAGTAATCCATCTTCTGTACATCTATTAGATTTTCCAGAATATGAGTATCAAGATAAATATATCAATACATTTAATCTTATGACACGAATTGCAAAGCTAGTACGAAGTGCACGAATGAAGACAACAACACATACTTCTCTCAAGACACCAATTGCATCTTGTGAGATTTTTATGAACGATACTGTAGAATTAGATAAACTATCAACATCAATTGATACAATTCAAGCAGAATTAAATTGCATTAATTTTAAATATGGTAAGTTCTCATCACAGATTGACTATAAGATTAACTTAAATATGCAAGAAGTAGGAAAGAAATTTAAGAAAGATGCAAAACTAGTAACAGAATATGTTAGTAAATTAACTCAAGAACAAATTAATGATATTATTCAAACTAAAATTGTTAATATTGAAATTAATAGTGTTAAGTATATTTTAACAGAAAAAGATTTTATGATTAAGTCAGCACCAAAAGATGACAAATCTCTTGTTGACGATGATCTAATGATTAAACTAGATTTTACTTACTCAGAAGAGATTATTCGTAAACATAATATTATTTGTTTTGTAGGACAAATTCAACAGAAACGAAAAGAAATGGGTCTTCGTCCTTGGAATAAAATTAATGTTCATATCATTAAAGATAATAAAAACTTATCTATGGAGTTTCTAGAGTTTATGAAAGCTCGTTTAGAAACAAATGTTTTAATTAATGAAATTGATACAAATACTCTTGATAGTTTTGATAGTTATAATAACGAAGACTATGTAATTGACTATTATATTGAGCGAGTATAATTTTTTTTATAAACTAATATATTATTATGTTATTTTATAATTTAATAGATTATATTCGAAAACTAGGAGACATAGTTGCAATAATAATCTTTATATTAATAGCTTACATAGTTTATAATTCAAATATAGCTTATAAAAATTATATAATTGGAATATTAGTAATATTTGCATTGTTTGATTTTATTTTTACAGTTGATGCAATTAAAAATCATGGATTGATTAGTTTTATAAAACCTCAGTTTTATTCATATTAAACTATTTTTGTATATTATTTTGTATATTATATAGTTATAAAAAATTGATTAAATAAACTTTTAAAACTTTAATCTATAATTATATAATAATTATGGCTAAAACAAATTTTGAGAAAGTATGTGAATTTAATACTACTTTTGATTTCCCTATACTAGGACACTCACCAAACGTTTTAGAAGATACTAAAATTGCAAAGCTAAGATATGATTTAATTGTTGAAGAAGGTATTGTTGAATTTAAGAAAGCTGTAGAAGAAAATAATAAAGTAGAAATGTTAGATTCAATTGCAGATCATCTATATGTTCTGTATGGGTTATGTTATACATATGGATTTAACCCAGATAGTTATGTACGGATGACATTTAATTTTAACAAGAAAACAAGACTTACTGATAGAACTTATACAAATTATGAACTAATATATAATAGTGATTTTACTACATCAAATAATGATATTTTTAATGAAAACTGTGAGTTAGTTGATTTACTTAAAAAAGCTCTTCTTGAAGATAAAGATATAGTTGATACATATATTATTACAATGTGTCTTATAGTAAATACTTATAAATTAGGTATTAATTTAGAAATTGATGTTGATAAATTATTTGATATAATTCATTCATCAAATATGTCTAAAGTTTGTAAAACAGAACACGATGCAAAATTAACAGTACATTATTATGAACGTAATTATGCATCAGGAAATTCACCATATGATACTCCGTATTATTATGAGAATAAAGGTTACTATCTTATTAAAAATAAATCAACAGGAAAATCTTTGAAGTCTATATATTATACACCAGTAAGTTTAGATATTGATAGTTTGAATGTTCTTTAGATTTTTTTATTTATAAACTAATTTATAAACTAATCTATAAACTAATCTATAAACTAATCTATAAAGTTACAATTAAATTATCACTATTAATAACATCTTCATAATCTAAATTAAATAAATTAGTATCTTCACATAATGGATTTATTTCTATAAGATAAGCTCTATTATTTTTAATATAAACATCTGCAACAAAGTTATCTAAATTTATTTTTTTTATTAATTGGTAAAGATATATTAATATAATTTCTACAGGAATGTTAGTATATCTTGAGTAATATTCAGGTTTAAATAAACATATAGCAGTCGGTTTACTATTAACAATACAACATCTATATTCAACATAATTTCCTAATATTTGATTCCATTTAGAAAAAACTAAATATAATTTATTAAATTTGTTATCTACAAAGTCTTGTATATCTTCTTGTAATCTTTTACTTTTATTTATTAAATATATTACATCTTGATAATTAGTAATTTTTAATATTTCTAATTGTTTTATTTTTTTATTTAATTTAACTTCACGACAATCATCATCAAATATTTCTATATCAGTATTATATTCAAGAACATCTTTAGGTGATCTAGTGTTTAGTCTAAAAAAATAATTACTATCTAATTCTAATATACTCATAATTTCTTGTTTTATAATTTCTGAAAAAGTATTATCTTTTTGAAAATTAATTATATCATCTTTAGATATCTCTATTAATTTATAGTTTTGAACTGAACTATATTTATTATTATAAATATCTAGAAAATCTACATTTTTAAGTTTATTATACCAATTCTCTAAGTTATACTCTTCTAAATTTAGATTACTCATATAAAAAATATATATAAATTATTATAATATAAATGAGCGATATTAACTCTAGATTATTAGAAGCAAAATATGATGATATTCCTGAATTTTCATTACAAGGAATAACAACAGTAGGTAAGTTAGTTGATATTTATGATGGTGATACTTGTAAAATTATTTTAATTCACAAAAACGATTTAATGAAATTTAATTGTAGATTGAAATTTTTAGATACACCTGAAATGAAACCTCCTAAAGATAAACAAAATAGAGATGAAGAAATAAAAAATGCTATAAAATGCAGAAACAGATTAATACAACTAACAACTACTTGTAACTGCTTATTAGAAGAAACAAAAACAAAAGCTCAAATTAAAAAAATGTTAGAAAAAAATAATAAAATAGTAACAGTTAAATGTCACGAATTTGATAAATATGGTAGACTATTAGTTGAATTAATAACAGACACTGAAAAAACTATTAATAATTTATTAATTGAAGAGAATTTTGCAAAATATTATGATGGTGGAACAAAAGATGTTTTTATTTATTAATTTATTTTTTAGTTTTTTTAACAGGAACTTTAACTTGTTTAGGCTGTTTAGGTTTAACTGTTTTTGTTGCTCTTGGTTTTTTTTGTTTATTTTGTTTTTCTATTTTATTTATTACTGGAACAGTAACATGACAATTACTTATATTACAATTACTTACATCGGATTTATTTATATCACAATTACTAACATCACAATTACTTACATCGGATTTATTTATATTACAATTACTAACATCTATATTACTTACATCACAATTACTAACATCACAAATACTTATATAACAGTTACTTACATCACATTTACTTACATCTATATTACTAACATCTATATTACTAACATCTATATTACTAACATCTATATTACTAACATCTATATTACTAACATCTATATTACTAACATCTGATTTATTTATATCACAATTACTAACATCTACATTACTTACATCACAATTACTTATATCTATATTATATTCATATTTACATATAACATAATTAGTATTATCTATTAACTTATTTAACATTGCATTTATTAAAACATTAGATCTATTTTTTTGTAAATTTGGTTTTATACATAAAATATTAATATCATCAACATTTGATAGTTTAGTTTTTAGAGATTTCATATTACTAATTTCATTATTAGTATAGTTAGTACATTCTATAGATATTAGTTCATATATAACATAAATAATAACACCAATAAAAATTAAAAGTTTAAATTTAAAACTCATTTGTTCTTGCTTCATTCTTAGATACATCATAGACATTACAAAAAATATAATATTAGTTGCAGTAGAAATAATAGTTGACTTATAACTATTATTTATCATAACATTTATTTCTTTTTTAAAGTCATGTTCATGATATTTTTGTTTTTTATAAGTATCAAGAAATATATTTATATATAATTTTATATTATCAAGTGTAACAGGAATTTTATTAAATTTTAAAAAATTAGTAAGTGCATTAAAAGTGTTGGCATAATTATCTGATAAATTTACAAGAAGTTTGTTATCATAAGAATAAAGAAATTCACCAAAATTAGATGAATTGTTTTTTCTACAACTATATAACATTAAAGCCATATCTAACATTTTTTATATTAATAGAAATATATTATTTTTATTAATATTAGACTTAATTTAAAAAATATTTTTTAAATTTAAATATGGATAATAAAACTTAGACCGGATTAAGAAAAACTCAATTGCACAATTTTAAAAATTTCTTGTGAATAACTCATATATGCTTTTAAACTTTTTTTCCAAAAATATTTTATATTTTTTTAACTACCTCCAATTCGTGTTTCTAATTCAGTAATTTTATTTTGTAATTCAACGTTTTTTTGTGAGAGTTCTTGAATTGCCTTAACCATCGGAGCAATAAACTCTTGATAACCTAATGTCATTTTATCTTTTCCACCATTAATATTATGATTTTGAAAACCACCAAAATCTAAATTATATGTATCTAAAATATTTTTTACATCTTGTGCAATAAAACCATGGTGATACCGTGATCTTTTTTTAGACAGATCATTATTTTGGACTGTTATTTTTTTAACTTTTACATTATTTATTATTTCGTATTCATTATTAAAAACTTCATAATCATTTCTATAATTCCATCTAAAATCAACCGGTCGTAATTTATTTATAAAATTTAATCCTAGTTCAGTATCTTTAATATCAGTTTTATCACGTTCATCTGATAATACCTGAGGTGGTCCTGATGTATATAAGTAATCATTCGTTGTACCAATATTTATTTGTGAATTTCCAGAACATTTAACATTGTTTCCGATATTTATACAATTTGTATAATTATTGCGTATTGAATCTAGAGAATTAGAACCAATTGAAACATTATTAGTTGTTTCATCTATATTAATATAGATTATTGAACTATTAGTAATACAATCAGTAAACATATAAGATTGTGGAATGTTAGTCATTACTATATATTTATATATGTAAATATTTTTTTATGTAAGTTGATAAATTACATAAGAATAATTATCGGTGCTGTCCGCAATAATATTATGATTTATATGATTCGCAGTTAATTTAATAGTATGTGTTGTGCTACTTGGTGTATATGGAATTATATATGAAAAATATTTATGAGACATACTTTCATTTGTATATGATGTAATAGTAAAAACAGTATTATTATCAACTATTAAGTTTACATATACAATACCAGATGATTCTGTATAATAAGTAATAGTTATATGTATCATACATATTTTTCCAACTAAAAAATTATTTATAGTTTTAGTAAAATACGTGATAGGACTACCAAAGTATCCATTCAACGATGGTGTTATTCCAGTATTATAACTAGCATCGACATACTTTATCATATTTATAAATGGTATTGTGTTAACGTTCAAATTTGTTGTATAAATATTATTAGCACTGATATCACCAGTAGAAGTTAAAGCAGAACCTTTAATATTAGAACCGTACATATTAACACCAGAGATATCACCTGTAGAAGTTATTGTAGATCCGTAAATATTAACACCAGAGATATCACCAGTAGAAGTTAAAGCAGAACCTTTAATATTAGAACCGTAAATATTAACACCAGAGATATCACCAGTAGAAGTTAAAGCAGAACCTTTAATA
>Ga0194129_10008632_pt1 | contig 11729 bp, 12 predicted proteins | sample TA2KigCa35mmetaG_FD_150862 | JGI IMG/M metagenome (GOLD analysis project Ga0194129, IMG submission 150862) | Freshwater microbial communities from Lake Tanganyika, Tanzania - TA2015038 Kigoma Deep Cast 35m | ecosystem: Environmental > Aquatic > Freshwater > Lake | place: Tanzania: Lake... | reverse complement strand
GGCGCCAACGACGACCGCGAACCCGACGACACCGGCGACCAGCGCGACCTTGAGGGGCCCGCGGGCCGGCGCCGACGACGCCGACGCGGAGGACGACGCGGAGGACGACGCTGAGGACGACGCTGACGGCGGCGACGGCAACGGCGCCTCGTTCGCCCGCGTGCGCGTGGGCTCCCGCGGCGCCGACACCTCAGCGGGGTCCCGGGCCGGCCGCGAAGCCGAGGGCTCCTTCGCCTCGCGCGGCGGAGGCGACGCCGGCGCGTTGCGCGACGAGCGGTCGCGCCGGGCCGTGTCACGCTCGACGCCCCGCTCGGCATCGGCGGAGCGCGACGCGACACGACGACGATCCGCCTGCGTGGCCTCGATGACGGCGGCTGGTTCGGCGGCTGCCGCGGGCTCATCGACAACGTCGTCGCTCGCGCGCGACGGCCGCCGGGCGGGCACCGACAGCGTCGCGCGCGCCGACAAGCTGCCGTCGGGGGCGACGACGCCGAGCGCCGCCTCTTCGGCGATCTGGTCGGCGAACAGGCGGCGCAGGTACTGCGACAACCGCGACGGCGAGTGCACCAGGCCGTCCTTCAGCAGCGCGTCCTCGAGCGCCAGCGCCATCTCCTCGCAATCGCGGAAGCGCTTGCCCTTGTCGCGCGCCAGCGCAGTCATGACGACGTCCTCGATGCCCGCCGGGCAGTCCTCGCGAAAGCGGCGCGGGCGCGGCACCTGCCCTTCGACGATGGCGTCGAGCGTCGCCGACTCGGTCTCGCGCTTGAACAGCCGGCGCATCGTCAACAGCTCCCAGAAGACGATGCCGAGCGCGTACTGGTCGGTGCGCCCGTCGACGCTGGCGCCCTCGGCCTGCTCGGGCGACATGTACGTGTACTTGCCCTTCAGCACGCCCGTCGACGTGTGCGTGGTCTGGCCCGCGGCCTTCGCGATCCCGAAGTCGACAATCTTGGTGCCGCCCTCGAAGGTGACGAGGATGTTCTGCGGGCTGACGTCGCGGTGCACGATGGACAGCGGGCGACCGCTCAGGTCCTTCTTCGTGTGCGCGTAATGCAGGCCAGCCGCAGCATCGATGACGATCTGGCACGCGTGGCCGAAGGGGATCTGCTGACCAAACGCCGCCACCTTGCGCTGCGTCTTGCGGACGTCCTGCCCGTGCAGGAACTCCATGACCATGAACAGCGAGTCGCCGGCGCGGCCGGTGTCGACGATGGTGACGATGTTGGGGTGCCGCAGATCGGCAGCGATGCGCGCCTCGTCGAGGAACATCGCCGTGAACTCGGCGCCCTTCGCGAGGTGCGGCAGGATCCGCTTCAGCACCACCAGCTTCTCGAAGCCGCCTTCACTGGCCTGCTTGGCGAGGAACACCTCGGCCATGCCGCCGTGCCCCAGACGACGCAGCAGCGTGTACTTGCCGGCGACGACGGGCGCCTTCACCGCCACGACGGCACCGTTCGCTGCGCGTACGTTCCGACCTGTACCAAGGGCACCCTCGACGACGAAGACGGCGACCGCGACCGGTCGACGCTAGCCGAACTCGTCGCCGTCGCGCGACTTCGCCGCCCCCGGCGACGATGGCGCCCGGCCTGTCACCAGCCGGCCTGTCACCAGCCGGCCTGTCACCAGCCGGCCTGTCACCAGTGGGCCTGTCAGCCCTGTACGACCGGCAACGCCGCCCGCGCCGACTCGAGCTTCTTGGCGCCGAGCATCCCGCACGCCGCATCGATGTCGAGGCCACGGGTCGTCCTTACGAAGCACGACAGGCCGCCGCGGTCGACGATCCCCCGGAACGCCTCGACGCGGTCGTCGGCGGGGCGCGCAAACGGCGACAGCGGGTGCGCGTTGAAGGGGATCAGGTTGACCTTGCTGCGTTGGCCGCGCAGCAGCTCGACCAGCCGATGGGCGTCGTCGTCGCTGTCGTTGACGCCGGCGAGCATCACGTACTCGAACGTGATGCGTCGCCGCCGCTCGAGAGGGAACGCCGCGCACGCGGCGAGCAGCGCCTGAATGTCCCAGCGCTTCGTCACCGGCATGATCGTCCGCCGCGTCTCGTTGGTGGTGGCGTTCAGGCTGATGGCGAGGTGCACCGCGGTCTCTTCGCCCAGCCGCGGCAGCGACGACACCATCCCCGACGTCGACACCGTGATCCGCCGCGGCGACAACCCGTAGCCGCGCTCGTGGGTCAAAAGCCCGATGCTGGCCACGACGTGGTCGAGGTTGTGCAGCGGCTCGCCCATGCCCATGTAGACGATGTTCTGGACACGGCGCGGCCGCAGGCGCGGGCCCTTCGTCGCGCCGTGCCCCCCGTCGCCCGGGCTGTCACCGTCGGCGCCCTCGACGGCCTCGGGTTCGACGTCGTGGTCGTAGCGCCACCGCAGCTTCGACGACGGCAGCGGCGGGTCGTCAGGCAGGTTGCGATCGAGGTCGTCGAGCACGGCGTAGACTTGCCCGGCGATCTCGCCGGGCAGCAGGTGCCGCGTGAGCCCCAGGGACGCCGTCGCGCAGAACGTGCAGCCCATGGCGCAGCCCACCTGCGACGAGATGCACAGCGCGTGACGCCCCGGCCCCGACGCGTGCGGAATCCAGACGCTCTCGATGACGTGGCCATCGTGGGTCTTCAGCTGGTACTTGCGTGTGCCGTCGCTGGCGACCTTGACGTCGTCGACGACCGGCCGCCGCACGGCACCGTGCTGCGCCAGCCGCTCACGCAGGCCCTGCGACAGGTCGGTCATCGCCGTCAACGACGTCACCCGCTTGCCGTGCAGCCACGCAAACAGCTGCCGCGCGCGAAACGGCTTCTCGCCCAGCGAGACCAGCAGCTCGCCGAGGGTGGCCTCGGACAACGACGCCAGATCGACGACCGCCGGGGCAGCGGCGTCGACAGGGCGCTCGAACGGCAGGACCTCGGACGTCATGTGAAAAGCATGTCACCTTCGTCGGGCCCGCCAAGGGCGTCGGCGCCGACGCCGTCAACGATAGAGACCGCGACGCTCGACGTAGGCCAGCACCTCGTGGTCGACGAGGCCGCGCGCGCCCTGCCCGGTCCGCAGCCGGTCGCGCACGTCCGTCGACGACAGCCGCGGCAGATCGAAGGTCAGCGGCGACAGGGTCACCCCAGCGCGCGGCGGCGGAGCATCGTCATCGACGACGGTGGTGACGGCCGCGCCTTCACCGGGCGGCGGGTGTCCCTGCCGCAGCAGCACGACGATCCGCGCCAGACGCACCACCTCGTCGGGCTCGCGCCACCGCGGCAGGTCAGCGAGGAAGTCGCTGCCGGCGATCCACACCGGCTTGATGCCCGGACGCAGCCGGTGCAGCGCGCGCAGCAGGTTCACCGTGAAGCTCGGCTTCGGCAGGCGCTCTTCGAGGTCGAGCACCGCGACGCCGCCGGCAAAGTGCCGGAAGGCCAGATGCGCCATCCGCACCCGGTCGGGAAACGGCGCGAGGTCCTTACCGAAGGCGTGGCTCGCCGTGGGCAGGACCCACAGGTGGTCGAGTTCCTCGGTGCCGTACACCGCCAACGCCGCCAGCACGTGGGCCAGGTGCGGCGGGTTGAAGCTGCCGCCGAACAAGCCCACGCGCCCCAGCCCACGCAACGGCGGCACGAACAGGTCGAGGGCGCGCAGCGTCTCCTCGGTCATCCCATCGGGCAAGCGCACCGCGGGCGTGGCGGTCGACGACGTCTCGGTCATGGTCGGTCTCCGCCGCGCACCGCCAGCCTGGTCGGCGGCACCAACGAGACCACACAGGTCACCGGCGCTGCGCCCCGCGCCGAAGGCGCCACCGGATGTGCGGCGATGACGGCTTCGCCGCGAGCTACGTCGACGACGACCACGTGGCCGCCGACGTGCACCAGCGCCCGGCCCGCCCCCCGCGGCGACACGGCAAACGGCGCGCCGCCCACGAGCCACAGGTGGGCGTTGTCGAAGGTGTCGACGGCGTCGTCGCCGGGCACCGCCATGACGACGAAGCCGCCGACGAGCTCGAGGAAACGGTCGGTGCGAGGCAGCGCCAGCGGCGCCGCGCGACCGCCCACCACCGCCACCGCGCGGTCGTCAAAGATGTCGACGAGAGGCCGGCGCGGCGGCGCAGCGTCACCGTCATTGTCGTCCTCGCGCAGCAGCCAGCGCGCCGACGCGTCGAGCCAGGCGCCCTCGCGCTGCTCCCTCGCGTCATGGTGCTGCTGCGACGCCAGCCGGGCCGCGGCCCCGAACAGCAGCACGCGCCCCTCGGCGGCCGCGAGCGCGCGCGCTTGCTCGAGCGTGGCGGCAGCGACGACATCGTCGACGGCCCCGGCGAGGTCGACGCAGACCAGCCTCACCGCGCGCCCGCCGCGTCGTCGCCCATCGCATCGACGCCCACCGCGCCGTAGCCGGCGTGCAGGAACCCGGCGCGCACCGCGAGGAACCGCGCCCGCGGGGCCGCGTGGTGCATCGTGGCCGCCGTCGCGTCCTGCCCAGCCTCCAGGTTCTGTCGAGTCGTGTCGTCGCCGAAGAGCAGGTCGATGGCCAGCCGATCGCTGACGTACTCGTAGGTCGTGCGCCGCCAGTCGAAGCCCGCGAAAGTGCGCGCCGCTGCCAGCATCGCCGTCGACGTGTGCAGCGCGTCGAAGGTCGCCGGATCGGCGACGTGCAGCTGCGCGCCGCCGCACAAAACGCCGGCGTGCTTCTGGAACGTCGGCCGGAACCAGCAGGGCCGCAGGGTCACGCCGGGCAGCCCCCGCGCGCCCGCCAGCTGGCGCGTGCGCTCGACGAAGGCGTGGGCGTCTTCGATGTATGGCGCCCCGGTCAACTCGAACGGCCGCGTCGTGCCCCGGCCCTCGGACAGGTTCGTCCCCTCGACCAGGCAGCCGCCAGGATAGACGAGCGCGGTGTCAGGGGTGGGCATGTTGGGCGACGGCAGCACCCACGGCAGCCCGGTGTCGCCAAAGCGCATCGCGCGCCGCCAGCCGTCCATCCAGACGACCTCGAGGTCGACGTCGAGGCGGTCTTCGGCGACAAAGAAGCGACACAGCTCGCCGAGCGTCATGCCGTGGCGGTTGGCCAGCGCGTACTCGCCGACGAACGAGCCGAAGCGCGGGTCGACGACGTTGCCTTCGACGCGGACGCCGTCGATGGGGTTCGGCCGATCGAGCACCAGCACCCTCGTCGCCGTACCCGCGGCGGCGCGCAGCGCGAACGCTATGGTGTAGGCGAACGTGTAGTAGCGGCTGCCGACGTCCTGCAGGTCGCAGACGAGCACGTCGACGTCACGCAGCTGTTCGCGCTTCAGGAAGAGGCTCTCGCGCGTCGGCCCGTACAGCGACGCGACCTCGACACCGGTGCGACGGTCGCGGTGCCCATCGACGTGGGCCATGTCCTGTGCGTCGCCGAGCAGGCCGTGCTCGGGGCCAAACAGCCGCACGAGCTTGACGTCCTGCTCGACGCAGCGGTCGAGCAGGTGGACGAGATGGCGATCGACGCTGGCGGGGTGGCCGAGCAGCGCCACGCGCTTGCCGCGCAGCCGCGCGAAGCGCTCGTCGACGAGTACGTCGAGGCCGGAGCGGACGGTTTGCATGATCGCACGCTGCCACGCCGTCGCCAGCTTTGTCGACGCCGGCACTGCCGCTACGGTGCAGCAATGCGTGTCCGCCGCTTGATCCGGCTCGCCGTCGCCGCCGAGGGCCGCCGCGCCGCCCATGCGCCCACCGTCGACGCGCCCATGAAGGACATCGACGCCGACGTCGTCGTCGTGCTCGACCACGCCGGGCCCGTCGCGGCCCGCTGGTCGACGCTGCGCGCCCTGGGAGCGAGCAACGTCGCCGAGCCCGTCACGGGGCGTCTCCCGCGCGTGCTCGGCGACGACGGCTGGCGCGACGTGACGCGGGCCTTCGTCGCTGGAGCCGCGGCGCTGCGCGCCAATGGGGGCCGGCCCATCGTCGCGCTCGACGATGACGGCCTGCTGCACGGCTGCGTCTCGCCGCTAGCCGGCGCCGACGCTGCCACCTTCGATCGCGCCGTCGCCGTGGTGCGCGCCTGCGCGCCGTGCGACGTCCTGACCGTCGTCGAAGACCTCGCCCCCGGGGGCCTCGACGCCACCGCAGGCGTGCAGCGCGCGCGCGCGCTGGTCGCGGCGGCGGAGGCCTCGACGCTGTACGCGACCGCCGGCACGGCGCGGCTGCCGCCGCTCCACCGCCGGGCCAAGGGCGGCGCCGTCGACGACGTCGGTCACTTCCTCGCCTCGGCGGCGTGGTGCGTCGGGCGCATCGATCGACCCATCGTGGCCGTGGGCACGAGCGCGGCGCCCGATGAGACCCTCGTGGCCCGTGCGCGGCGGCTTGGGCTCGCCGGGGTCGTGCGGGCGTAGCCGCGCCCACGCACCGCCGGGGGTGTCAGCCGCGCGGAGCCAGCCCTTGTCGCAGCGCACCGACGAGGTTGGTCTCGACGGCGCGCCGGGCGACCTTCAGCGCGTTGGTCAACGCCCGCGGCGAGCTGCGCCCGTGGGCCTTGATGCAAACGTGGTCGAAGCCGAGCACCGGGGCTCCGCCGTACTGCTGCCAGTCGGTGGTCTTCTTCAGCTCGTGCAGCGCCGGGAGCAACAGCGCCAGCCCGGCCTTGTTCAGCAGGCTCGCCTCGGCGGCGCTCCGGATGAGCGACTGCGCGGTCTCGGCGACTCCCTCGAGCATCTTCAGCACGATGTTGCCGGTGAAGCCGCCGGTGACCACGACGTCGACGGCGCCGCGCGGGATGTCCTGACCCTCGATGTTGCCGACGAAGTTCAGGTCTTCGCGGGCGGCGAGCAGCGCGTGGGCCTGCACGACGGCGTCGGTGCCCTTGGTCGGCTCGCTGCCGTTGCTCAGCAGGCCGACGCGGGGGCGCGGGTTCTGCGCGATGCGCGCGGCGTAGGCCGAGCCCATCACCGCGAAGGCGACCAGCGCCGCAGCGCCGACGTCGAGGGTCAGGCCGGCGTCGAGCAGCAGCGAGAACGGGTCGTCCTTCTCGCCGCGCCGCCGCTCGGTGGGGACCACGGCGCCGAGCGCCGCGCGGGGCGCCCCGGGCAACCGCTGCCAGGCGCGGGCGCACGCCAGCACGACGCCGCCGGTGTTGCCCGCCGACACGAGGGCGTCGGCGCCGCCCTCCCGCACGAGCCGTGCAGCGACGGCGATGGAGGCGTCGGGGAGAGCCTCCAGCGCCGCGCGCGGGTCGGCGTCCATCGCGACCACGGCCGGCGCGTGCACTATCTCGAGCCGACCGCGGTCGTGTGGCGCGCGCGCCAGCGCCTCGTCGATGGCGGCGCGGTCGCCGACGAGCACCAGCCGCGGACACCACGGGCGCGTCGATGCATGCGCCGCCGCCAGCAGCGGCGCCTGCGGAGCGTGGTCGCCCCCCATGACGTCGAACGCGATTGTCGTCACCGCGCGACACGCTAGCACGCCGAGGTGACCACGCCGCCCCGTCGACGCGCGAACGCCCCCCACGCCGCGGCCACAACGCCCCGGGATGCGGCCCGCGCCGCCCCTACGACGACGACGACCCCGTTCGTCGCCTTCGACGCGCCGCTCGTGCGGGGGCGCTTCGTCCGTCGCTACAAGCGGTTCTTCGTCGACGTCGTCCTCGACGACGGCACGCCGGCGACGGCGCACACGGCGAACACCGGCACGATGGCGGGGCTGCTGGTCGAAGGCGCGCCGGTGCTGCTGACCCGCCACGACGGCGGCCGCCGCGCGCTACCGCTGGAGCTCGAGGCCATCTGCCCGGCCGAGGCGTGGGTCGCCTGTAACACGATCCGCGCCAACCGCGTCGCCGCCGCCTTCCTGCAGGCTGGTGTCGTCGACGGCCTCGACCCGTCGTCGGGGCCGTTGTCGCGCGAGGTGGACGTCGGCGATGGCAGCCGCATCGACTTCGCCCTTGGCGACACCCTGATCGAGGTCAAGAGCGTGACCCTGCGCGAGGGCGCGCGCGCGCTGTTCCCCGACGCCGTCAGCGCCCGCGGGCAAAGGCACCTGCAGGTGCTGTGCGACCACGTCGCCCAAAAGCCCGGGGCGCGCGCGGCGCTCTTGTTCCTGGTGCAGCGCGAAGACGTCGACGACGTCGCCGCCGCCGCCGCTATCGATCCCGCGTACGCGCGCCTGCTCGGCACGGCGGCGCGAGCCGGCGTGCTGCTGCGCGCGGCGCGGGTGAGCGTCGACGTCGACGCCGGCGGCCTTGGCTTCGCCGGCCTCGTGCCGGTGCGCGCGTGACGTGGCCGGCTCGGCACCGAGCGGGGCGCCCGAGGCGCCGCTCCGCACTGCCTCGCGCCATCCTGCTGCTGGCGGGGGCGACGTGGCTCGGCGGCGTGATGGCGTGCCCGGGCACCGGAGCGGCGCCGTCGACTTCCCGCACCGTGACCTTCCGAGGCGAGCCGGTGGCCACCGTCATGGAGACCATCGACCGCGACCGCGTCGAGCGCGCCTTGCGCTTCGATGGTGACGCGATCACGCTGCAGGCGACGCTCGACGCACGGGGCTTCGCGATCGCTGCGACGTACACGCGGCGCCGCGCCGGACGCGTCGTGCGCGCGGTGCGGCTGGCCGACGGCGCGATCGCAGTCCTGCGCGACAATGTCCCGGTGCAGCGGCGCGCGTTGCCCGCCCAACCGGTGGTCGCTGTCGAGCTCCTGCACCGGCTGCGCCTGGCGGGCGCCGTCGACGCCACCTTGATCGACCTCTCGTCGGCCGAGGCGCTGGCGGTCCGCATCGAGCGCCGTGGGCCAGAACTGGTGGCCGTCGACAGCGCGGGCCACGTCGTCGTGCGCGCGCTGCCCGAAGGCCACCGCACCGGGCCGGGGGCCTTCGCCGAGGGGGACACCCCGCCGGCGAAGGCCTCGCCGCCAGTTGAGATCCCCGTCCCGGGCACGACGACGCTGCGGGGCCGCCGGCTGGCGCGCGCGGCGACGCTCGTCGCCGCGCTCGTCCCCGCGTCGGAAGCCGCGCCCGACGACGCGCCGCCGGGCCCCGACGCGCGCCTGCCGGCGCCGTTCCTCGAGTCGGACGATCCGGCGGTCGTCGCCTTCGCGCGTCCGCTGTGCGCCGCCGACGCGCTCGAGACCGCGCGGCGGGTCGCCGAAGCGGTCAAGCCCCACATCGACCCGGCTCGAACCAACGAGCCGCCGTCGGCGACGACGATGCTCGCCCACGGCGGTGACTGCGACGGCGCCGCGGCGCTCGTCACCGCGGCCCTGCGCGCCTGCGGCCTGCCGGCGCGCCCGCTGGTGGGCTACCGCCTCGTCGACGCAGGCCAGGCGCGTGCGCGCCTCGTGCCCCACGCTCTCGCCGCGCTATACACGTCGACGGAGTGGGTGAAGGTCGACGCCACTGTGCCAGCGCTTGGAGCTCTCGACGACGTCTTCTTCCCCGTCGCGCCGGGGCTCGGCGGGGCGTTGTCGATGGGACGCCTGCTCGGCGTGCTCGACGCCAGTGATCTCGTGGCGGCCCCGCCGTCGGCGACGGGGGAGCGCTGATGCTCGTGCTCGAGCAGCTCACGCGCCGGTTCGGCCACCGCGTCGCCGTCGACGCTGTCGACGCGACGTTGCACCCCGGGCAGGTCGTCGGCTTCCTCGGCCCCAATGGCGCCGGCAAGACGACGACGATCAAGATGGTCGCCGGCCTGCTGGTTCCGTCGTCTGGCCGCGTGCTCGTCGACGGCGTGGACAACGTCCGCTCGCCCGAGGAGGCTCGTCGCAAGCTGGCCTACATCCCCGACCGCCCCTATGTCCCCGAGCGGCTGAGCGCCCGCGAGCTGCTCGCGTTCATCGCCGGGCTCTACGGTCTGCCCGAGTCCGTCGTCAACGACGCCGGACTGCGCGAGCTGCAGCGCTTCGGTCTGAAGGGTCGCGAGGACGACCTGCTTTCGAGCTACTCCCACGGCATGCGCCAGCGCGTGCTCCTCGCCAGCGCGTTCATGCGGCGGCCCCGCGTGCTGCTCGTCGATGAGCCGATGGTGGGGCTCGATCCTCAGGGCATGCGCCTCGTCAAGCGCGTGCTGCGCGAGGCCGCCGACGCCGGCGCCGTCGTGCTCATGAGCACGCACACGCTCGACATCGTTGAGGAGGTCTGCGACCGCGTGCTCGTGATCGCCCGAGGGCGCCTGCTCGCTGACGGCGCCGTCTCCGAGCTCGTTGCGCGGGTGCCCGCCCACGCCGGACAGCGGGCGACGCTCGAGGACCTCTTCCTGCAACTCACCGGCTCTTCTGAGGAGGTCCTCGAGTGATGCGCATCGCTTCGTCTTCGTGCGCGGTGACGCGTGCAGAGCTGCGGGCATCAGGCCGGCGACGGTCAGGCATGATGGCGGTCGTCCCCGCCGGTCTGCTGTCGGGCTGCCTCTTCGGGGGCGGCGCCGAACTGCGTGACAACCGCTTCGAGGACGCCCACGTCGGCTACGCGGTCGGCCTTCCCGGCGACGGCTGGCAGCGGGTCCGCGTCGCGACCGCCAACGGCGCCTGGTTCGACGAGCAGAACGGCGCCGCGCTGCTGGTGAACAGCCACTGCGAAGGCGTGCGGGACGCCCCCCTCGAAGGCCTCGCCCTCGAGCTGATGATCGGCACCACCGAGCGCGCGGTGCAGGAGCAGCGCGTGCTGCCGTTCGACGGCCGCGAGGCCTTGGAGATGGTGACCACCGGCAAGCTCGACGGCGTCGAGCGGCAGCGGGCGCTGTTCGTGCTGAAGAAGGACGGCTGCGTCTACGACATCGTCTACGACGCGCCGCCGGCCACGTTCGCCACCGGCCTGCCGGCCTACCGGCGGGTGCGCGACGGGATGGTCGTCGGCCCCCGCCGGGATCGTCGATGAACGCTGATGTCGTCGAGGCGCAGAAGCAGCGGCGGGCGATGATCGCGCTGGCCCTGCAGGCGGGCCGGGAGCTCACCGCAGCGCCCCACGCCGCGGTCGTGGAAGAGAGCGGCGTATGGGAGGCGGTCGGGGCTCACGTCCTGCCGTCGTTCGCCGACACCCAATCGCAGCGCGCCGCGCGCCTCGTCGACGAGCCCCGCCTTCACTCGTTGGTAGCCGCTCGGGAGCAGCGGCGGGACGCGCTGGCGACGACGCACGCGGCCCTCGGCGACGCGGTGCTCGCTCCCACGGGCTTCGAGGCGCTGGGGCTACGTCGACCGAAGGTCGACGAGCGCCTCGCCCACACCCGCGCACGGCCGAAGGAGCGGCGCGCGCGATTCGGCATGCTCGATGCGCTCGACGCCTTCCGTCGGGGGCAGGATCCCTTCCTTGTCTCCTGAGCAGCTCCTGGGCGAGCCCGTCGACGCGCGCTCCGACCTGTGCTCGCTGGGGTCGACGCTGCGCCAGCTCTTGAGCGATCGTCGCGCGTTCAGCGGCGACAACGTCGTGACGACGCTGTGCGCGGTGGTGCACAAGCCGCATGTGCCACTGCAGGCGGTCGTGGAATACGTCGGTCCGCTCGGCGACGTCATCGAGCAGCTGCTACTCGAGCGCCCCGTCGACCGCCCCGCGTCGGCGCTCGAGGTGGTGCTCGCGCTCGAGGCCGCGAGCCCGGAGGCGGCGGCGGCCTTCCTCGCGCGGGTCTGGTAGGCCCCGCGGAGCCCAGACGTCGACGGCGCGCCGTTGCGCCGCTGGCCTTCTGGCGTTACGTAGCCGCAGGTTCTGAACACGACGTCAGGGTGCAGCATGGCCGACCGGGAAAAGTTCGATCGCATCGCGCAGTCGGACTTCCACAACCAGCGGGGCATCGAGCTTGCCGATCGCG
>Ga0194129_10008630_pt1 | contig 11730 bp, 10 predicted proteins | sample TA2KigCa35mmetaG_FD_150862 | JGI IMG/M metagenome (GOLD analysis project Ga0194129, IMG submission 150862) | Freshwater microbial communities from Lake Tanganyika, Tanzania - TA2015038 Kigoma Deep Cast 35m | ecosystem: Environmental > Aquatic > Freshwater > Lake | place: Tanzania: Lake... | reverse complement strand
CGCCGGTGACCGATCCACTGCTCAGGCGACGGCAATCCCATGCCGTGGGCCGGCTCCTGAAGCGGCTCCATGTCCGCGGCCTGATCGCGAAGATCCCCCGCACGCAACGCTGGCGGATCACCGACCGGGGCCAGAGCGTCCTCGGCACGTGTGTCAGGCTGCATTACCACGGACTGGCGACGGCAGCGTAAACATGCGCGCAAACGACGTGTGTGTCACGAATAAAGACTCTATCCCGAAACTGGCCTCTGGTCAGACGCTCCTGTTTGACCTGTGAGAACGGAACCCAAAGAGCCGGATGTGGGACCCACAAGTCCGGTTCTGTGAGAGGCCTGGGGGCGAAAGCCCCCGGGCCTACTCGACCCACACGGAGCGCAGCCGTACCGCTTACGCGGTTACGCTTGCTGCAATCAGGAAGCCGCCATCGCGTGAGCGATGCGGGCAGCGCCACACGGAGCGCCGAGAGGCATCACGCATCAGCGCGACGCGTCGTCGAGCCAGGCGAGCAGGCTCGCGTAGCCCCGGATGCCGAGGTCGAGCCGCCGGGCGTCCCACTCGGCCTGCGTCGCGGCCGTCGTGATCGCCGCCACCCGCACCCCCGCGGCGCGGCCCGCCTCCCAATCGCTCGGCCGGTCGCCGATCATCCAACTCGCGGCCGCGGGGATGCCGTGCTCGGCCAGCATCTCCTCGATGAACCGCGGCGACGGCTTCCGGTACTGCGAGGGCTCGTCGGGCCGCTCCGGGGCGATGCAGATCCGCGTGAACGGGGCCGGGCCGAGATCGAGCAGGTCGATCATCCGGCGGTTGACGGCCTCGACGTCGGCGAGCGTGAAGTAGCCGCGATTCACCCCCGACTGGTTCGAGAGGATGAACAGCCTCGTCCCGGCCTCCAGCAGCCGGGCGAGCGCCTCGCGGGTTCCCGGGAGCAGCGTCACCTGGTCGACGGCACCGACGAAGTGCCGGTCCTCGATCAGGGTGCCGTCGCGGTCGAGAAACAGGGCCGGGATGTCGGCGGGCACGATCGGAGTCCGAAAGCGTGGAGGGCGGTCGAACCCGCCGCGGACCTGGGTATCATATCGGCCACGTGGACGGTCCCGGGCGGCCGTCGGCAGCGGGTATCCTCGCAGGGGAAGCGTCGATGGTTGATCGGAAGCATGCCCCCGGCCCGTCGTCCGAGCGGCCGTCGTCGGGCGGTACAGGCGGCTGGTTCGGCAAGGCCGACATGCTGGCCGTGGCGGTTCTCCTCGGGCTCGTCACGCTGGGTTGGTGCGCGGCCAACGGCAAATGGACCGCCGCCCAATGGGCCCTGCCCTCGGCCTATCTCGACCCGGAGAAGTGCGACGTCATCCACGCCCTGGCGATGATGAAGGCGGCGGGTGACGGCGAGTTCGTGCCGCTTGCCTGGAAGCGCGTCTCGCGGCTCGGCGCGCCTGATGGCGCCAACTGGAACGACTGGCCGCTGCTGGAGGAGTTGCAGATCATCTTCTTCGGGCTGCTCGCAAAGGCCTTCGGCCTGTTCGGAGCGCTCAACGTGGGCATGCTGCTCGGCCACTGGGCCGCGGCGGCCACGTTCTACGCGGTCGCCCGCACGCTCGGCTGCCTGCGGTCGTGGGCATTCGTCGGTGGCCTCGCCTACGGTCTGGCCCCCTTCCTGTTCGCGCAGTCTCCGCACCACATCACGACCGAATACGTCTGGCACGTCCCGCTGTTCATCCTGGTCTGGAAGTGGGTGTCGACCGACGGCGGCCTGGCCTGGGGCAGCCGGCGGTTCTGGGCGGCGATCGCGATCGCGGTGGTCACCGGGCTGCAGAGCCCCTACTTCACCAACGTCCTCTGCCAGCTTGCCCTGCTCGGCGGAGCGGCCCTGGCCTGGCGGCACCGGTCGCTCGCGGCCCTCAAGCCGGCACTCGCCGTGGTCGGGGCGGCCGCCGTGGCCTTCGCGGCGATGAACCTCGACACCTGGACCTACCGGATGGCCAACGGCGTGAATCCCGGGGCGGTCGTCCGGGAGTACAAGTGGCTGGAGATCTACGGGCTCAAACTCGTGGACCTCGTCATTCCGCCGATCACCCACCACTCGGCAGGGTTCGCGAAGTTCGCCGCCGCCCACCGGTCGGGGGCTCCGTTGCTCGACGAGGGCTCCTATCTCGGCATCGTGGGCATCGCCGCCGTGGCCCTGCTCGCGCTCGTCGCCGCCCGGGACGTCGTCGACAAGGGCTCGATGCCCGCCGCCGCGTGGCAGGTGCTCTGGGTCGTGCTGACGTTCTCCACCGGCGGGCTCAATGCGATCCTCGGTGCCTTCGGGTTCACGCTGTTCCGCACCGGCTGTCGCTACAGCGTGGTGATCCTCGCGATCGCGCTGGTGCATGCGGCCCAATGCCTCTCCGGGTGGCAGCGGAGCAGGGGAGCCGGGGCGGCCTCCGAGACGGGCCGGATCGGCACGCTCACCGCCGTGGCCGGCCTGACGCTGCTGATTCTCTGGGACCAGGTACCGCGGGGTCCCACCGCCGAACAGTCGACGCTCATCGCCCGACAGGTCGCGGCGGACCGGTCCTTCGTGGCCGACATGGAGTCGATGCTGCCCCCCGGAGCGATGGTGTTCCAGCTGCCGGTGATGGACTTCCCCGAGTCGCCGGCTCCGGGCGTGCCATCCTACGACCACTTCCGTCCCTACCTGTACGGCGGCGGCCTGCGGTATTCCTTCGGCTCGATGAAGGGCCGCCCGCGCGAGGAGTGGCAGAAGGCGATCCAGGCGAAGATGTTCGAAGGCGCCGCGGGGGACCAGCAGGCGCAGAAGATCCGCTTCAACATCGCCAGCGTGAACGCCGCGGTGGACGAGCTTCAGAAGAAGGGGTTCGCGGCCCTGTACGTCAACCGCAACGGCTTTCCCGATCGGGGCAAGGGCCTGCTCGAGGCCCTCGCGGAACTCGGCTTCGACGCCCCGCCGATCGAGAGCCAGCTCGGCGACCTGGCGTGCATCCGGCTGGCCCCGGCGGCACGGCAGGGGAAGTGAAGCGGTGGACCGGGCGCTCCTCCGGACTGCGGCGGTGATCGCTGCCGCGACGGTGGCCGGCTTCTGGGCCACGCTCTCCGCCGACTTCGTCTACGACGCCAGGCTCCAGATCCTCACCGATCCGTTCCTGCATGATCCGTCGAACTGGTGGCACGTGCTCACGTTCCGCGTGCTCGGCATGGACGTGCTGGACTTCAACCGCCCGGTGCACCTGGCCTCGATGATGCTCGACGCGGCGGTGTGGGGCAGGAATCCCTTCGGCTACCACCTCACGAGCGTCTTGCTCCATGCGGTGAACGTGGTCTTGGTCTGGCTCGTCCTCCGCGTCGTACTCGCCTCCGGGGGCCGGGAAGCACCGTCGCCGCAGGCGCTCGTGCCGCTGATCGGAGCGGCGTTGTTCGCGTTTCATCCGGTCGTCGTCGAGGCCGTCTGCGAGCCGACGTTCCGGGAGGATCTGCTGGCGGCCCTGTTCACGCTCGGCGCGGTGGTGCTCGCGTCGCGGCACGACCCGCGTGTTGGGGTCGATGTCCGGCGGGCGGTCGCCTGCGCAGGCTGCTGCCTGCTGGCCGTCGGCAGCAAGGAGTCGGGCGTCGCCGCGCCGTTCGTGCTGGCCGCCTTTTGGCTCGTCTTTCGGCGGCGCGAACCGCGCGACTTCTGGCTGGCCGCGGTCGGAGCCGGGCTGGCCGTGGTGACCGCCTTCCTCGCCGCCCGCTTTCTCCTCGAGCCGACGCCGTCGCGGATTTTCGAGATCCGGCCGGAGTATCCCGGGGGCTCGTTCGTGGAGGCGATGAAGGTCGAGCCGAGGATCCTGGCCTTCTACGCGCAGCTGATCGTCTTTCCCGCCAACCTGTGTGCCGACTACGGCGGCTACTCAGTTCGTCACCTCCCGCTGTGGCTCGCCGGGGTGATCCTCGTGATCCTGGCCGGCGCCGGGGCGGTCGCCGCGTGGCGGGATCGCCGGGTGGCCTTCGGCCTGGCCCTCACGGTGCTGCCGCTGGTTCCCGTCTCGAACCTCGTGCCCATCTATCGGGCGGCGGCAGATCGCTACCTCTACCTGCCCCTCGCCGGGATCGCGTGCGTGGTCGCCTGCCTGCTCGATGCTCCGTGGCTCCACGCCCGGGAGCCGCGCCGGCGGCTGGCCACACTCGTCGCGATCGCGGCGGTCGTTGGTCTGCTGGCCGGATGTCTCGAGCGCCAGCAGGTCTGGCGGAGCCAGCTCGCCCTCTGGACCGATACCTACGCGCGGAACCCCGGCTCGTTCAATGGGGCCAGCGGGCTGGCGGGCGCCCTGCGCGAAACCGGACGGCATGCCGAGGCGATCGAGATGGCGCGGCGGGCGATCGCCCTTTCGGAAGGCGGGCGCGGCGACGCGTGGATGGGCCTGGCGCTGGCGTTCGAAGCCGCGGGCCGCCCGACCGAGGCCGACACCGCCGCCGACAAGGCGGTGGACCTCGATCCCCGGCTCGCCGATCCGGATGCCCGCGTGGCGGCACTGGCCATGGAGCGGGGAGAGGCGGACCTTGCGAAGACGATTCTTGCCCGCCGGGCCGCGCCCTGAGCCGGCCTACCAGCCCAGCCAGGTGCGGCGCCCGAGTCGGAGCAGGTCGCCGATGCTGCGGTGGGTCTCGGCGAAGTCGGCCTTGCTCGCTCCCTGGGTGCGGTCGGTGAAGGTGATGGGCACTTCCACGATCCGGGCCCCCACCCGCTGCAGCCGCCAGAGCAGGTCTTCCTGGAAGGCGTAGCCCTTCGACTCGGGCGGCTCGATCCGGTCGAGCAGCGCGAGCCGGATGGCCCGAAAGCCTCCCGACGCGTCGCGAACCGGCACCCACAGCACCCACTGCGTGAACCAGCAGACCAGCCGGCTGGCGATCTCCCGCGAGAGCGGCCAGCCGATCGTCCGGCCCCCCGGCACGCGGCGGGAGCCGATGGCGAGGTCGGCCGGCTTCCCCCCCGGCGGATCCATGGCCGCGAGCAACCGGGGGATGTCGTCGGGGTCGTGGCTCATGTCGGCGTCCATGTAGACGGCGATTTCGAAGCCCCGGTCGCGGGCCACCCGCAGCCCCTCGAGGATCGCGCTGCCGAGGCCGCGGCGGCCGCGGCGGACCAGCACGTGCAGCCGTGGTTCGGTGGCGGCCCGCTCGAGGGCGATCTGCCCCGTGCCGTCCGGCGAGTCGTCATCGACCACCAGCATGTGCAGGTCCTCCCGCGCGGCGAGGACGCGGTCGATCAGCGTGCCGATGTTCTCGCGCTCCTTGTAGGTGGAGGCATTGACGATCACCCGTCCGCGCACCCATGGCTCGGCGGAGCGGAGGTCCTGCTCGGGGGAGGTGGCGGCGGAGGATGTCATGCGGGGATTGTGGCCTCGGCACGGGGTGGAGTCATGCCCCGCCGGTGCCGCGGCCGCGCGGCGGATGGTCCCGCAGGAGGTTGCTCCGGGCCTCGATCTCGTCGATCGGCCGCAGGCCGCGGTCGCCACCCGGCGGCAGGATCGGATAGTGCCGGGCGGCGGTCAGGGCGTCGACCACCTCGTGGCAGAAGCCGGGATGCGTCACCCAGAGGCGCGGGTCGACGCGGCGGAGGTCGAACGAGGCGGAGTACGAGCGGAGCGTCTTGCGGCGCCGCTTCACGTATTGCGGAAAGAACGAGAGGGAGAGTTCCCGAAGCGAGCGATAGATCGGGTCGCGGTAGCGGAGGAACGGGCTGTTGCTCTTGGAGATGGCGCCCCAGCAGCCGCGCCGGCGAAACAGGGCCACCACGTGGTCGACGTCGCCCCGTGCCGCGCCCATGTCCATCAGGAGCGGCGGCTCGCCCGTCAGCCAGAGGCAGCACGCCGCCACGAAGGCCGCCTCGACGCAGTGGGCCTCTCCGTGCCGCAGCGCCTCGCGCACCGACCGGGCCGTCTGTTCCTCCGCCGCCACGTTCCACCGGAGGCTATTGACGAAATCCTGGATGCGGTCCGGCGTCCGCAGGCTGGCGAGTCGGACGGCAAGCCGCCGGGGAAGGCCGAGGGCGAGGCCGAGTCGGGGGCCGCTGGGCGGCAGCCGGTGCTGTCGGGGGCGTGCTGGCACGGCCCGAGGCTACCACCGTGGCGGGTGGATCGAAATCCGCGGGCCGAGCCTCGCCGATCGCGGCCGGAACCGCGTACAAAGGCGTCAACCACTGGAGGGTTGTTCTGCCATGCGTCGTGCACGTGGGGCGGTTGCGGTTTTGGGTGTCGGGTTTCTCGCGTCGTGCCTTGCGGCAGCGCCGGCTCGTGCCCAGGTGTGCCTGCCGACGTGCGGCTACGGCAACGTCGGCTACTCGGCCGGCTACAGCTTCACCCGAGCGGGCTGGTGCGGGCCGCGCTGGGGTGGCTGGTGCGGGCCGCGATGGGGCGGGTGGTGCGGGCCCCGCTGGGGCGGCTGGTGCGGCCCCGGCTGGGGATTCCGTCCATGGGGTTGGCGCCGGTGGTGCGCGCCGCCGGTGTACTCCTATGGCTCGTGCTACGGGTGGCCGGCCTGGTACGGGACCAGTTGGCTGCCGTCGTGCGGATCGGTGTGGATGGGAGCCCCGTTCGGAGGATCGTTCTTCTCCGGCGCGGCCGTGCCGTATCCCACGCTCGGCTACCCGGTGATCGCGCCGGGCTTCGTTTCGTCGTCGGGCGTCCCGTCTGCAGCAACGGCTCTCGTGGCGGCGCCGCCCGCTGCAACCCCCGCGAGCGGCGTCCCGCAGGCGCGGACGGCGGTGGCGACCATCCAGGGCCTTCGTGCCCGGGCTCAGGCGGCAGCCGTCGCCGGAGCCATTCCGCGGGCGAGCAACGCAGTCGCCCGGCTTCGCGCCGCCCGGCTCGTGGCGGTGGGCGATCGTCATCTTCGGGAGGCCGATGGCGATCCGGCGAGGCTGCGTGAGGCCGTCGAGGCTTATCGGCGGGCCGCGGGCGTGGCGGCCGACCAACCGGACACGTTCGTGAGGCAGGCGATCGCGTTGGTTGCCCTCGGTGATCGCACGCAGGCCGATGCGGCCCTCGACAAGGCGGCGTCCGTGGACGGCCGCCTGGCGGATGTCCAGCCCCGTCCGGCGACGGGGCCGACCGATCCGGTTTTCGGTGACCGGGCCGCCGGCAGCCCGTCACCGGCGGTTGCCCGAGGTCAGGCGATCCTTCGTCAGATCGCGGCCCAGGCAGGCCCTGCGGGAGATGCCGCCGAACCGCCCCTCGCCCGCATCGCGGCCCGCTGGGCCGAGCGGTTCGGTGCGGCCGACGCGCTGGTGGCGCGGCGGTGACTATCCTGTGGGGGCCATGACGGATCGCCCGCCCCTCTGTGAACGCATCGACCTCGCCGCCGCCGATGGCCGCCGCCGGCTCGACGCGCTTCGCGGGATGCTCGTCTCGCAGGGAGACGTGATCAGCCCGGCGGGTCGTCAGAAAACGATCGACGTCTTCGGGGAGCCCCTCTCGCCACGGCAGGTCGTGGAGCGGATCTGCGCGGACGTCCGCCGCGATGGACTGGCGGCCCTGCTCGACTACTCGCGGCGGATCGACGGCGCCGCGACGACGCCGGAGTCATTGCTGGTGCCGGCCGCGGAGTTGGCGGCCGCCCACCGCGATGCGGCGCCTGAGTTTCTCGCGGCGGTGCGGAGGATCCGCGACCGCGTGGAGCGGTTTCAGCGGGCGCTCCTCGCCCGCGACGTGGAGGTGAAGCTGCCCGGCGGCGGCAGCCTGCGGCAGCGGTACGTCCCGCTCGACCGCGTGGGTGTCTGCGTGCCGGGCGGCGCGGCGGCCTACCCGTCCACGCTCCTGATGACCGTCGTCCCCGCCCGCGTGGCAGGCGTCCGCGAGATCGTCGTCGTCGCCCCGCCGACGAGGTTCGGCGCGGAGAACCCGCACGTCTTGGCCACGTGCCACGAACTCGGCGTGACCACGGTCGTGCGGGCCGGCGGTGCCCAGGCCGTGGCGGCGCTGGCCTACGGCGTCGAGGGGCTGCCCCGCGTCGACAAGATCGTCGGCCCGGGCAACCTGTTCGTGGCCCTCGCCAAGGAACACGTCTACGGCGACGTGTCGATCGATTCGATCGCCGGGCCCAGCGAGATCGTGGTGGTGGCCGACGACGCCGGCCGCCCCGAGTGCATCGCCGCCGACATGCTCGCCCAGGCCGAGCACTCGCCCGGTTCTGCAATCCTGTTGACCGCGAGCCGCGTGCTCGCCGACGCCGTCGCCGTCGCCCTCGAGCGGCGGCTGGCCGTGCTCGAACGCGCCGACCTGACGCGTGACAGCCTGCGACGCTTCTGCGGGATCGTGATCACCCGCAGCGACGCCGAGTCGGCCGACCTCGCCCACGATCTCGCCCCGGAGCACCTCTCGATCGACACCCGCGACCCGGAGGCCACGCTGGCCCGGATCCGGCACGTCGGCGCGGCGTTCCTCGGGCCCTGGAGCCCGGTGGCGGCGGGCGACTATGCGGCCGGACCGTCGCACGTGCTGCCGACCGGCGGCACGGCGAGGTTCGCCGCGGGCCTGTCGGCCAACGAGTTTCTCCGCGGCGGCAGCGTGATCGCACTGGCGCAGGACGACCTTGCCGCCATGGCCGACGACGTCCGCCTGCTCGCCGACACCGAGGGGCTCACCGCCCACCGCCGCAGCGTCGACGCCAGATTCGCGTGACGGACCGGTGATTCAACGCCCGGCAAGGACGGGGCTTGACGCGGACCGCGAGCCAGCCCCAAATATCCTCCGGCGGAGGAGAGCGGCGGTGGCAGCGTGGTCGCGTTGCCGAGGAGCGGTGGGATCTTCCTGGAGAACGATCATGACGACGCGTTCGACGATGGCTTGGGTGCTGCGCCGCGGCCGGCGGTCGGTCGCTCGGATCGGCGCGGCAGGTGCCGTGATCGCCGTCGGGCTGATGGCGACCGATGCGGTCGCCATCTCCACATCCTCTCTCGACACCTTCGCCACCACCAACGAGGGCTGGCAGATCGGTAAGGCGGGTGTCCAGCCCACCCAGGTGTCGGGCACGGGGCCGGACAGTCAGATCGGCTACCTGAGTCATCTCTCCGACGGTGGCAGTTCGAACGGCAAGTGGCTGATGTGGAATGACCAGCCTCGCTGGCAGGGGAACTACACCGCGGCCGGAGTCACCGGCATCAGTCTCGCGGCCAAAGTCAGCTCGGGCAGCAGCCCGGTCAGCATGCGGATTGCGTTCGACGGGCCCGGCGGCTGGTTCTCCTCGTCGCCGGTGAGCGTGGGCGGAGGCTGGAACACCTATTCGTTTTCCCTCACCCAGGCGGGCTTCAGCCACGTCGCCGCCGGTGGCGGCACCGGCACGTTCGCCGACACGATGGCGGCCGTGACGCGGTTCGAGGTGTTGAGCGGGGCCGGCGCCGTCGGCTATAGAGCCGCCGGTGACATCGTGCAGGCCGGCATCTCGACCAACACGATCCTGATCGACACCATCGCGGCGGTGCCAGAGCCCTCCGCGCTCGCCCTGATGGCCGCCGTGCCGGCGGCCGTGATCGGCGATCTCGTCCGCCGCCGGCGCCGGTCGTCGCGGTCGCGTGGATCGTGAGGATGCCGCGGGCTCTGGTCTGCGCGTGAGGTAGACTTGGGGCTCCTGCCGAGGGATTTCCCGCCCAGGCCTTCCCATGACCACGTCCGCAGCGGCCGCTGCCACCAGTCTCGTCCGTCCCGAGATCGCCGCGCTCGAGGGCTACGTTCCCGGTGAGCAGCCGCAGGCGGGGAAGTGGATCAAGCTCAACACGAACGAAAACCCCTACGCGCCCTCGCCGGCCGTGGCGCGGGCGCTGGCGGCGACGGCGGCGGGTCGGACGCTCGCCAAATATCCCGACCCGCTCGCCACGGCCTTCCGGCGCCGGGCCGCCGAGGTGCTCGGCGTCGAGCCCGACTGGATCATCTGCGGCAACGGCAGCGACGACCTGCTCACGATCCTCGTGCGGACGTTCGTGGGCGAGGGGCAGTGCCTGCGGATGCCTTATCCGAGCTACATCCTCTACCGCACCCTCGCCGGCATCCAGGGAGCCGGCTGCGACGAGGTGCACTACCGCCGCGACTGGGCGCTCGGCGACGAGTTCGCCGCCCCGCGGGACGACCTCCGGCTCGCGATCCTCGCCAATCCGAACAGCCCCTCGGGAACACTTCTGCCGCCGGAACGGGTGGCGGAGCTTGCCGATCGGCTGCCCTGCGTTTTCGTGGTGGACGAGGCCTACGGCGACTTCGCCGACAGCGACTGCCTGGGGATCGTGAAGGAAAACCCACGGGTGATCGTGACCCGGTCGTTCTCGAAGTCCTACGCCCTCGCCGGCCTGCGGTTCGGCTTCGCGGTCGCCCAGCCGGCTCTCATCGAGCAGATGCGCAAGGTCAAGGATTCCTACAACTGCGACGCGCTGGCGATCGCGGCCGCCACGGCGGCGATCGACGACCAGGTCTGGCTGGCCGACAACCGGGCCCGGATCATCGCCACCCGCACCCGGCTCGTGGAGGCGATGCGGCGGCTTGGTTTTGTCGTGACCGACAGCCAGGCCAACTTCGTCTGGTGCACGCACCCCGAGCGGCCGCACAAGCCGTTTTACGAGGCCCTCAAGGCCCAGGGCATCCTGATCCGCTACATGAACTACGCCGGCTGGGGCGACGGCCTCCGCATCACGGTCGGCACCGACGACGAGATCGACGCCTTCCTCGCCGTGATGAAGACGCTCTGACGCCCCCTCCTCCAGCCAGCACTGCTGCCGCCATGCCCCGCACCGCCACCGTCTCCCGCCAGACCGCCGAGACCGACGTCCGCGTGACCCTCGACCTCGACGGCACGGGCCGGGGCGAGATCCGCACCGGGCTGGGCTTTTTCGATCACATGCTGACGCTCCTCGCCGGGCACTCGCTCTTCGACCTGAAGATCGCCTGCACGGGCGACCTGCATGTGGACGGCCACCACACCGTCGAGGACGTGGGCCGGGCCCTGGGGACGGCCCTCGCCGAGTGCCTCGGCGACAAGAGAGACATCCGCCGCTACGGCCACGCGATCATCCCGATGGACGAGTCGCTGGCGACGGTGGCCGTCGACCTCGGCGGCCGCTCCGCGTGCGTGTTCGCGGTGGCGTTTCCGGTGCCGACGATCGGCGCCTTCGACGCCCAGCTCGTGGAAGTCTTCTGGGAGAGCGTGGCCGCCACGGCGGGCATGAACTTCCACGCCCTGCTGCACCACGGTCGAAACGGCCACCACATCGCCGAGGCGGTGTTCAAGGCGGCCGCCCGCGCCCTGCGCACGGCGGTGGAGCCCGATCCGCGTCAGCCGGGCATCCCGAGCACCAAGGGCACGCTCACGTCGAAGTGACGGCGGTTCGCGCTGGGCAGTTTGGCCTCACGACGCCGCGCCGCGGCCGGTCGGGCGACATGCTCGCCGCCGGGGGGATTTGTGAGTTCACCGCCCCATCGGTACCGAGCGGGCACCGCGTGGCACAAATCTCCCCAGCGGCTGCGCGTGCCCCCGACCAGCCGCTCGCCCCGTTGGAGAAGGCATGCGACGACTCGTATCACGCTGGACCCAGCGAGGGGCTGCCCGTGCCCTCGAGCGGGCTGTGGGAGCAAGCGGAGCCAGGATGGCGAAGCGGTGCGTTGGACATGGATGAATGACAGAAGGTGAGAGTCCTTTATGGGGCCGATTGGAGGCAACCAGAAGCCGGAGGCAGCTGCACGAGACCGAGGCTGGCATTGCACAGTGGAGGTCTTTCCC
>Ga0194129_10008627_pt1 | contig 11732 bp, 10 predicted proteins | sample TA2KigCa35mmetaG_FD_150862 | JGI IMG/M metagenome (GOLD analysis project Ga0194129, IMG submission 150862) | Freshwater microbial communities from Lake Tanganyika, Tanzania - TA2015038 Kigoma Deep Cast 35m | ecosystem: Environmental > Aquatic > Freshwater > Lake | place: Tanzania: Lake... | reverse complement strand
GGCCGCGAACAGACCGCGGGAACACCCTCCAGCCCGCCGTTTCGGCCCATCGGCAGAGCGCCCCGCCGATCAGGCCGCTCGCTCCGGTCACCACCAGCTTCACGAGGGCGAAGCCTCCAGCAGCTTTTGGAGCAGGCCACGGTTCCAGTCCGTGAACTCGCGAACCCACGCCCGCCGCAGGTGTGGATCCACCGTCCAATCGCCATGACGGCGAAGCACGTCGGCCGCCTCCCGCGGCCCAGGCGGGAGGTGGAGCACCAGGCCGGCGGGCAGCGCTGCCGCGAAACTATCGGGAAAAGAGATCACCGCCGTGGCCGGGGCGTGGGCGATCGATTTCACAAGTGCTGCCTCGATCGGGGCGGTCCAGAGCGAGGGAACGACTGTCAAGGGGGCGCACCGTACCTGAGCAGCCAGGCCCGTGTCCCATGACATCGTTTCAAAGATCGCGTTGCTTGGAACGACGTCATTCCGGGGCCGTGGGCAGGGGAACAAAAACCGCCGCTCGGGCATGGCTTCCGCCAGCCGCAAGGCCCATGGCCCTCCCTTCGCATCGAGCCAGGTTCCGTGGTACACCACATCGGCCAGAGGCACGGCCTCAGGGGGAGGGGTGTCAAGGTCGTCAAAGTCATCCGTCCAGAGGCCGATCGGCCGTACTGACACACCGCTTCCGGCATACTGCCGCACGAGCGAGGCGTGGCCGGCCGTCTGCGTCCAGAAGACCACCTGCCCCAGAAGGGCCTGCCGCTGCAGCGTTTCACCGAATACCAACGCCCACCGGTCGCGGATGGGAAACGGGCGGCAGCCTAACCGCCGGGCGGCTTCCAGCCCCTCGTCGAGGCAGCGGCGGCACGGGCCAGGCTCGCCCGAGACGTGGTTGTACGACCGGACGCAAAAGAACGATGCGTCGAGCACGAACAGTTCCGTCTTCAGGCCGGACAGGCCGCGGCGGCGGATCACCTCGGTGAGCCAGCGGGTGCCGATCTCCTGCGGGTGGAGCACGAGCATCCGCTGGCTGCCGATGAACGCCGGCTGCCGAATGAGCCAGTGGCGTGAAGCCTGCCTCCCGTAGTGCCGCACGACCTCACGAACGAGCCCGAGCGGGTGCCTCGCAACCATCGACCGCGCCACATTCGCGCGGTTGCCAACGACAATGAATCGAACATCAAGGCCTTTGGCATCCCGCTCCGCCATCAGGCTGCGGAGGAGCCGGCCGGTACCGCCGCGGGTCGTGGGGGCGATTCCTGAGACCACGGTGAGCTTCGACGGCAGACGCCCCTTGGCAACGACTGTCAACGGCTGGATCCAAATGGCGCCAGCCCACCGATCGCCGCGGCCAGGGCCGACCTCAGTCGATCTCCCCGCCCATCGGGCAGGGCGACCAAAGTGCCGTGGAAAACCGGCGTCGCGGGAACCGGATCGGACGCAAGCTCAAAACAGCCGTAGCCGAGTTCCTTCAGGAACTCCAGAAACTTCTCTGGCGTCGCATCATTGGCCGCAAGCAGGGCCGGATCGAACTCAGCGATGAGCACCGGGCTGAACCGCTGCAGGGTGCGAACGGCGCCCCGCAGGGCGCCCAACTCGCTTCCTTCGCAATCCAGGACGATCACCGACGGTCGCAGCAGGTGCTCGTCCACGGCGTCGTCGATGCGCATGACTGGCACGTGCGTGACGACCGCGTCGGCGTGTCGGACCGAAGCATGCACGATCGGCCCGCCGCTGGAATATTCCAGCTTGCCGGGAACCGACCACAGCGGCCGCGGCGGGCCGGGCTCGTCGGCCGCAAATGCTTGGAGCACGATCGCGTCGTCGATGCCCGCGCCCCCGAGGTTGCGGCGGAGCCGTGAGACACACTCCTCCAGCGGTTCGATGCACGCCACACGGCGGCCCGGAGCCAGCGCGCGGGACAGAGCAATCGAAATGATTCCCACGTTGGCGCCGACATTGATCCCATCGCCTTCGCCGACCAGCACAGGAAGGACCACCAGCAAATCGGGCTCGTAGTTTCCGCACCCGAGGGCTCGCAGAGCCAGATCGCTGCGGGCATCGAGATGGATGTCGGCGTCGAGATTGTCGAAACGCACCACGATCTCCCCACCCTGAATCCTCCGGCTGGCAGCGTGGAGATGCCACATTGGGTCGGTCACCTGCCGGGGCATGAGCACACGGTCGCCGATCAGCAGACGGCGAAGCCGCCCGATGGCCCGGGCGGCCCAGGATCTGCGGCTTCCGCCCTGCCGACTCACGGCCTCTCCTCAAGCCGCGGCGGGAAGATGGCTCGCGCGTAGAGTTTCAGGATCGACCATGGGAACCACCATCCTCCGTTTCGCCATACGAGCCGTGCCAACTGCCACGGCGGGCAGCCCGTGGGACGGTGGAGTTCCCGAAGCCGCTGCCAGAGCGGCACATCCGGCCGCTGCCAGAGGGGCGTGCCGTTCGCTGCGCACGTGCCCACGCTCCCGGGCACGAGCCAGGCCGGCACGTTGGCCCGTCGCGCCCGCACGCCATAGTCCACGTCGGCGAAGCCGTGCCGATATGCGGCCGACAAAGGCCCGAGGATCCGGAACGCCGCCCGGCTGACCAGGACGACGTTGCCGTTGAACAACTCGATTCGACAGATCTCGTCGGTGAGCGGCGCCACGCCGGAGTCGACCAGGGCACCGTACGTCGGGGTCGCCGCGGGATCCTCGGGATTCCGGGTGGCCCCGACAACGATGCAGGCTTCGCCATTTCCCGACTGCCGCTCGCCACACGCGGTCAGGATGCGTGAGATCGCGTCGCGATCGAGCACCACATCGTCATTGAGCCAGAGGTAGGCGTCGAAGTCATGACCGGCGGCCTCCTTCCAGGCGAGCCGCATCCCGCCGCACCAATAAAGCGTGCCGTTGCCAGGGATCACGTGCACGTGGGGCAAGCTCGCCCGCACTGCGGCCGCCGTGCCGTCGGTCGAAGCATCGTCCGCGAGAAAAATGTCGCAATGGACGAGGTCGCCCGCCGCTCGGCAGGAGCCTTCCAGAGCCGCCAGGCATGCAAGCGTCTGCTGCCGACGATCATGGCACGCCATCAACACCGCCAGCCGCCAGCCAGGTGAGACCACGGCCTCGGGAAGCCTGGTCGGCATCAACTGGCCGCGACCCCGCTGGCAAGGGAGGCGGAGTTCGCTGCGTGCCAAGCTGTCGGTCGACATGTCGCCCGAAGGCCCATGCCCGCGACTTTTTCGTCGGCGGTGAGTTGCATCCAAAGCGCAACCAGTCCGCCCAGACCCAGAAACGACCCGTTGTCGAGCCCCCCTGAAACAAAGGTCAGTACCGCCCAACCCATGAGCGATGGTCCCACCACCAGGACGGGTGGCGGAACAGCAGATCGTCGCCGCGAGCCGAGTATCGCAGCGGTCAAGCCAATGAGCGGCCGCAGGTAGACGAGGTAGAGAACTGCGGCGAATATGAACATCCCACCCTTCTGCAACCACCCCAGCACCGCAATGTGGGGTGTGTTGGTCCAGTATCCAAGCGGCGTGAAGAACATCCCACCCAGACCCGTGCCGAACACCCATTCGTCGGCCTTGAGCGACCGAAGAAGGTCCTCCGCCTCGTTTACTCGGGCCAACATCGTGCCGTCGCTCAAGAGTCCACTGCTATTGGCGAATCGATCGCCCAACTGCGTGTAACCGGCCAGCAGGTCGCCCGCCACGATTTGCCTCACTAGCACCGCGACGCCAATCAGGCTGAACGCCACGCCCACCCGGCGGAGTTGCTGGCCGCGCCCCTTCATTCGCGGGTCGCGGGCGAGTGCCGACAGCACGAGACCAAAGCAGAGGCCCTGCTGAATGAACAGCGACCGGGTAGAAGTTCGGATTGAGGCCGCAAAAAAAAGGAGCCCGAAGCAGACCGCGAAGAAGGTGACCCAGCGACGCGAACGAGGCCCGAAGCACATCATCGCTAGGCTGATCATGATCGTGCCGCAGTTGCTCACAGGGTAGAGACTCCACGACACGGCCCGCTTGGTGCTTGTATCGATCTGGTGGCCGAGCGTGCTCTGGAAGTCAAGCATGAGAATGACCGCCAGCACCGTCACCGCCATAAACGCAAAATACCAGCGCAGCAAGCCGCTACTGATGCCCATCCGCATCAGCATGAAACCAACGAAAAACCAGCGGATGATGTAGAGATCCGAGCGCACCATGTACGAACCCGCCCCGTGCCGCAGCACACCGATCGCGAGCACGTAGGCCAGGCAGGCGAGCCCGAAGAGAACGATCGCGCGCGTGACCAGCCATGAGTAATACCGCAGATCCATGGCCAGGGCGGCGAGGATCGCCACCGCGGTTAGCAGATAATGCGGCGGAACCCCAAAAATCCGCCGTGAAACGAAAAGTTCGGACTCATACCCGATTTCCATCGGGAGGATGATCGCGAACAGGCCGCAGGCGAAGAGCAGACGGACAAGCCTGTGGCCGCCCGACACGAGTCCGCTTGCCCGGACAACGGCGGGCGGCAGGATCTGGGCGAGAGCCGGCACATATCGCCTTACCACGGCCGGCTGGGGCGGCAGCGACTCGGTGGCATCCTGCCCCGGGCGAGAAACCGTCGGCGCCGAGAACGTCGCAGGCGTCACGAATGCTCCCGTTGCATAGGATTTACGATCGCGGCCAGGCCCCGACCATCCAGCCCGACAACTTCCTTCCCTGCCGGATGACCTCCGCCACGATCCCGGCGAGCTGGGCATGACATTCTTTATTCATTCCCAGCCACCGCTCGAGAGAAAGTGTACCGAGCAGCACGGCGGCCGCCAGCAATCCGCCGAAGACGATCATCCTGGCGGCTGCCAGCCCGGCTGGAAGATACGCTGCCCCGATTACGAACCCGGCCGCGGCCAACGGTACCGCCACCGGCCGCAGCCAGGTGCGAACGGGATGGGCATCGCCCAGCCGCATGGCTGTCGTTAGGGTGGCCAGGGGCAATACCGGCAAACCTAGGAGGGGAGCGTAGTAGAGCCAGGGGGCTCCGAGGAGCCACGCCGCGAGGCAGAGCGGCCCGAACAACGCCACCTGGAGGATCACCGACGCGTCGAACGCAGAACGCGACAACCCCCTGGCCAGCCCCAGCGTGACCGGCACGATCATCAGGGCGAAGGCCAATCCAAACAGGCTGAAGGCCAGCACGGCCGGCCGGCACGCGGGGGCGATGGCTGCCCCAGCGACGAGGCCAATCACCGCCTCGCCGCCCCACGCCATCACCACGAAGGCAGCGGCTGCCAGCGACACGACATACCAGTGCATCGACGCGGCGATCCGATCCACCCGGCTGGCCTCGGCCGAGCGTAGCGACCCAAGCAGCGGAACAAGGTGCTCGACATGCTGGGCGAGAAACGTGTGGATCGTAATCCAGAGTCGCTTCCCGATCGCCCAGGGCGGGACGGCCGCCGGCCCGCACCATGTCGTGATCACCAACTCATCGACCCCTGTCGTCAGGGATGCCAAGGCATTGCCCATCAACAGCCAACTGCCGTACCGCGCCAGGCCTGGCAACTCACCGAATCCCGGCAGCGGCCGAACGAGCCACGGCACCGCCTGCACCGCCAACCAGGCCGTGATTCCAGTGCCGATAAAGGCCGCTACAGCGGACACCGCGGCCATCGTGAGCAGAGACGGAAACAGAGGAAGCAGCACGCACGCCGCCACTCCCGACGCGAACGCCAACGGCGTGGTCGCGAGCGTCACCAAGTCATAACGATTCGCCGCCCGCAGCGTTGTCCCCAGAACAAGGCTGATCTGCGTGAGCACGTGGGTCAGCCCGCAGATCAGGATATAAGAGGCCGCGACCTGCGGCTGTAGTGGACACTGTGTCCAGCGGGTGAACCAAGGAGAGACGGCGAACAACACCAGCGCCGGGATCGCAGCGGACAGCCCGAACACGATAAGCAGCATTCCGATCAGCCGGCGGCCGCGGAGCTCATCATCGGCACCGATCGCCGCTGCGAGCGAAGGCAAGGCCGCACTCCCGAGTCCTAGCGTTGCGAATCTACCGAAGATTGAAAATACGGCCGCGACGGTGATCGCGTAGCCTGCTTGTTCGAGCCCGAGGTACCTTAGGGTCAGCCCGCCGAAAAGCAGGGCCAACACCGGTGTTGCCAACACCGCCAGTGTGCTCCATACCGTGTTGCGGAGGATCACCCGCAACAGCGAGCCTCCGTCACTGCCTCGTAACAGCTTCACTCGGAGATCTCAAATCGATCGACTCGTCCGTCGCCGCAGTCGCAATGCTTTCCAAACAGCATGCTGGCTAAGGCACGTCGCACCACACCTGGCAGCACACTCAAAAGACAGCACAAGCCCAAAAACGGCTTTACTCGGAGTGGACAAATGAGAAACGTTCGGGCAACGTCGACAAATGAGACTCGATTACAGCCTGCCAGCATCCGTTTGCCATTGCCCAGGACTCGACAACAGTGCATTTGCTATGTTTCCCTCTAAGCCCAAATTGATGGTGTTCGTGCACACCTGGAAGCCTCATTCGGCAGGCCGTGATGCCAGCCATTCAGTTGTGCCATCGGTGCTGGCATTGTTGAAGACCCGTATCTCGCACTTGTTGGAAGGGAGTGTGCTTGCCAAGAGGGGGATAAGGGTCTCACGGAGCGACTCCAATCGATTAAATGTTGGGATGGCTATCGTGAGCAACGGTTCTCCGCCATCGGGGGAGTGACGCGCAGTGTCGCTAGCCATGACGGCGGCAGAGACTGAAGGAACTAACTTTCTCAGCAACATGTTCCAGTGATTCCGTATCTAATCCGGGGTACACGCCCAGAAACAATGCCCGTCGCATGAGTGCATCGGCACCGACAAGTGATCCGACGTGCCGAAACGCGCGGGGCCGGCGGCGGGCGAGGTCGTGAAACACGGGCTGGCGGAGCAGGTTGCCGCCGAACAGCATCCGGCTGGCGATCCCGTGGGCATCGAGGTGACGGACCAGATCGGTACGACTGAAGGGGGCGTCTTCCCGAACCAGCAGCATGAATCCGAACCAAGACGGGTCGGTGCGGCAACCGGAGGCATCCCAGGAAAAACCGTCGCTGCTCCAGCCGGTGGCGTGCGTCGGCAGCGAAAACTCGATCACATCCTCAAGGTCGGCCAGCCCGGCTCGCAACGCCTGCCAGTTCCGCCGCCGGGCCTCCACGAATGCCGGCAGCTTCTTCAGTTGCTGGCGACCGATCGCCGCCTGGAGGTCGAGCGGCTTGAGGTTGTAGCCGAGATGGCTGTAGATGTACTTGTGGTCATAGCCCTCCGGCAGGTCGCCGAGCTGCCAGCCGAACCGCTTGTTACAGGTGTTGTCCTTGCCGCTCGGGCACCAGCAGTCGCGGCCCCAGTCGCGGAAGCTCTCGACCAGCACCCGGAGCGGAGCACGGGACACCACGTTCACGGCGCCCCCCTCCCCCATCGTCAAGTGATGGGGCGGATAGAAGGATTGCGTGGAAAGATCGCCCCAGGTTCCGGTCGGTTTGGTGAGCGTCCCTTCCGCCGTCGGCATGGTGTATGTGGAGCCGAGCGAGTCGCAATTGTCCTCGATCAGCCAGAGGTCGTGACACCGGCAGAAGTCGAGGACTGCGCGGAGGTCGAACGGGTTTCCCAGTGCGTGTGCCATCATGACGGCTTTCGTCTTGCCGGGAACGTACGCATCGTCCAACTGATCCACGCGGGCGTTGCCGGTGACCGGATCGTTGTCGATGAACACCGGCACGCAGCCGTGCTGGAGGATGGGCGCCACCGTGGTCGGAAATCCGGCGGCGCACGTGATGACCTCGTCGCCCGGCTCTAGCCGCCGGCCGGCCGGAAGTTTCGGTGAGGTGAGGGCCGCGAATGCGAGCAGGTTGGCCGAGGAACCGGAGTTCACGAGCACCGTGTGCCGCACGCCGAGCCACGCCGCCAACTCCTTCTCGAAGGCATCCCCCTCGGGGCCGAGCGTCAGCCAAAAGTCGAGCGTGGCGGCTACGGCAGCCTCGACCTCGGCTTCGGTGAACACGCGACCCGCGTAGGGAACCACCGGCGCGGCGGGCTGAAACCCGCTGCGCAGAGGATCGCCGGCAGGCCGGTTTGCGGCATGCACCAGGCGCGAGTAAGCCCCCACGAGGCGAAGAATTTCTGCCCGCAGGGCATTCGGATCGTCGGTCATCAGGTTCCCGTCCTCGTGGTGGCGCTCACGGCCCAGGGCTGGCCCGCGGTGGCGGCTTCCGTCGTGTAGGCGGCAATCTGCCGCCGGGTGCGGTTGGCGATGCCCGCCGGGCCGGCTGCCGCCGACTCCCGATACCAGGCGACGGTTTCCGCGACCGTGCGCTCGAACGACCACACCGGCCGCCAACCGAGCAGCCGCGCCGCCTTGTCGTTGGCCAGATGGAGCAACCGGGCCTCGTGCGGAGCCTGGCCGTCCGCTGCGTCGGCCCACTCCCCCGGCCAGTGGGCGAGCAGGGCGTCCACCAGGGCACTCACGTTCCGAGTGCCTCCGGCATCCGGCCCGAAGTTGAACGCCGAGTCGAGCGGCTCGCCGGCGGCGGGGCCTGGCACGCCGTCCAAACAGGCCGCCAGCCAGAGATAACCCGCCAGGGGCTCGAGCACGTGCTGCCACGGTCGCGTGGCGAGGCGGTTGCGGATCGGAATCGGCCGGCCCGCCTGGAGGGCCCGCACGCAGTCGGGCACGATCCTGTCGGCGGCCCAGTCTCCGCCGCCAATCACGTTGCCGGCCCGCGCCGTCGCCACCCGTACGGCCGAGGCGCGGAAGAAGCTCGCCCGCCAGGCGGCGGTGGCGAGCTCCACCGCCGCCTTGCTCGCGCTGTAGGGGTCGTGCCCGCCGAGGGGATCCTCCTCCCGATAGCCATACATCCACTCCCGGTTGTGGTAGCACTTGTCGGAGGTGACCACCACGACGACGCACCGGGAGGTCGTCGCCCGCACCGCCTCCAGGAGATTGATCGTGCCCGTCACGTTCGTGGCGAAGGTCTCCACCGGCTGTTCGTAGGAGGGGCGAACCAGAGACTGGGCCGCCAGGTGGAAGATGAAATCGGGCCGCGTGGAGTGAACCACTTCGGCGATGGTGGCGGCGGATCGGACGTCGCCGACGACGTGCTGCACCCGGGCCGCCAGGCCCAGCTGATCGCACAGCGCGGGATCCGTGGCCGGCGGCAGGGCGTAGCCGATGACCTCGGCCCCGAGGCCGAGCAGCCACTCCGACAGCCATGCCCCCTTGAAGCCGGTGTGCCCGGTCACCAGGACCTTCCGGCCCGCGAATCGGCCGCCGAACGGACCGTTCACTCCCTCACCATATCTTCCAGGGCGCCTGGCCGGTCGCCCAGAGCCGATTGAGGAGTGCGAACTCCTGGTACGTGTCCATCGGCTGCCAGAAGCCGTGGTGCCGGTAGACGCCCAGCCTGTCGGAGGCCGCCAGCCGCTGGAGCGGCCCCTGCTCGAGCATCACGCCCGGGTCGTCGGGCAGCTCTGCGATCAGGCCGCGCTCGCACACCATGAAGCCGCCGTTGATGTAGCCCCCTTCGGCCTGGGGCTTCTCGTTGAACCCCGCCACTGTGGCGTCGCGGAGCGACAGCTCACCGAATCGCCCCGGCGGATGCACGGCGGTGAGCGTGCAGAGGTTGCCGGAAGCCCGATGGGCGGCGACGACCGCCGGCACCGGCACGTCGCCCACGCCGTCGCCGTAGGTCAGCAAAAACCGCTCGTCATTGCCGAGATGCCGATCGATCGACCTGATCCGCCAGGCCGTCATCGACTCCGCACCTGTGTCGGCGAGGGTGATCGTCCAGTCTTCCTCGTCGTGATGGCCATGGAATCGCACGTCTGCCCGGCGGCCGAGCGAGAGCGTGACATCACAGGTGTTCCAGAGATAGTTCCGGAAGAACTCCTTGATTAGTTCCCCCTTGTATCCCAGGCAGAGCACGAACTCCTTAAAGCCGTGCGCGGCGTAGATCTTCATGATGTGCCAGAGGATCGGCCGGTCGCCGATGGGCACCATCGGCTTGGGGCGATACTCCGTCTCCTCGCGAAGACGCGTGCCCTTGCCGCCGCAGAGAATGACGACCTTCATGCCGGATCGGAAGGAAAGTTCACGGTCACTTGACAAACACCGGGTCGAGCCAAGCTCCCCAGCAACTTGCGTTGTTTCCCGCGGCCCGAGTTCGCAACTCGACCCGAGTGCCGTTGTTCAGCGGAACGTCGAACCTCGCTATTTGCTCGCGTGCCGTGAGCGCCGGCGATCTCCAGACGACATCGCTGTCGATCGCAATTTCCATGGTCATGGCAGAAGCCGGCTGGTCGTCTTTTCCCGCCATTGAGAAGACCCCTGCACCGCCCTTCAGCCGACGGGCGCCCGCCGGCGGGCGGAAGGCGATCATCGCGGTGCTTTGGGACTTGGGTGGCGTGTAGATGCCCTTCGCATATGGAACACCACCGCAGGTATAAGCCTGACCGTTGAACGTGCCGTTCTTGGTGACCCCGCCATACACCTCCATCGACTCCAGTTCCTGGAGATCCGCCAGCGCGACCGTTTCACCGCTGCCCGCGCCGCTGCCAGAGAGCGACGCAATCCGCTTCTCCAGCATCGCCCGCTCAAGCCCCTCCGCCCCGCTCACCGCCTCGTTGTAGAACTGGAGCGACCGCTGTTGGGCGGCGTCTTCCATCGGGCCCTTTTGGCTCTCCGCCAGACTCCACCAGGCGTCACCCAGGGCGATCTGCTCCCGGAGGGTCTTGGCGCCATTCAATTCGAGTTGGGCGAGCCGGGCGAGGGAGGGATTGCCCGCCTTCATCAAGAGCGGCAGTCCCTCCGCCCAGCGGCCCTTCAGAAGACAAAGCAGCAGGCCGGCTTCGGCGTTCAACTCCGTTTCGGCCGGCGACGCCTTGAGTTCCTCCAGCACGGCGGTCAGCCGCTTGTCCATCTTCTCCCGATCCTTGACCATCATCGCCAGGCGGTTGATCTGCGCGACCAGTTCCGGATCCTTGCCCTTTCGGGCCAGCCCCTTTGCGAGCAGGATGGCTTTCGCCGCCGTCTCGAACTGCCCCCGATCGACCGCGGTCCGAACGATCGCCGCGCATTCGGAAGCCAGACGACCCGCGGCCGTGGCCGGAGCGGATGAGGAGAGTTGTTTGAGAACGTCGAACATCAGATCGACCAACTCGACCTGGAACTCGCCGGAGAGGGCCTTGGCCGTCGAGATCGCAAGATCGACCTGCCCTCCCTCGCTCGCCAGCCGCAGCGACTCAGCTTGCAGGGCCCACCTGTCGGCCTTGTTGGTCGTCGATTTCAGCAACTCGAGAATCTCGCCCGCCAGCGCAGCCTTGTCGGCCGGCCGCAACGGCCCGGAATACCGCTCGCGAAACACCGCCTTCACGCGGCTTGTCGCCGTCGCCGCTTCGGTCGCGCCCGGCCGCGGGTGCCGTTTCTCCGGCGTGGGACTGGCCGGGCGCGCCGGACCTTCGGCCTGGCGTGCCGGCACGGGAGCAGGCGCCGTTCTCTCGGCTTCCTCCAACAGTCCGGCCAAATCCTGGGCAAGCACCGGCGTCCCGCCGACAAGCAGGTACACGAAGACCACGGGGAGCCAATGCCGTATGTTCATGACACTGTCTTTCTTCGGACCTCTCATCGCATGAGAGTCATCAGGGGACTCACCACGGGGGGATTGCCGTGCACCAATGACTCTTCCGGAACGTTCACCCGCGCCCATGACTGGCTGCTGATCCGAGC
>Ga0194129_10008623_pt1 | contig 11737 bp, 12 predicted proteins | sample TA2KigCa35mmetaG_FD_150862 | JGI IMG/M metagenome (GOLD analysis project Ga0194129, IMG submission 150862) | Freshwater microbial communities from Lake Tanganyika, Tanzania - TA2015038 Kigoma Deep Cast 35m | ecosystem: Environmental > Aquatic > Freshwater > Lake | place: Tanzania: Lake... | reverse complement strand
CGCACGTATACGTCCTTGTCGCTTGCGAGTTCGGCGAGAACCTCTTTGGGGACAGAGGGGTTTTTGGCGACAGCCTTGCGCACCTCTGCGTCCTTGTCCTTTGCGAGCCTGGTGAGCACCTCTACAGGGATTGAGGGATTTGAGGCGACGCGTTCTTGCATGTCTATGGTCTCGTCGTTCATAAGTTCGGAGAGAGCCTCTTTAGAGGTCGAAGATTTCAATGCGGGGTTTTTGGAATTGATGTCGGTGACCATGGCGAGGACCGTGCTCGCAGGGTGCCGCCCGGCACGGATCGCTAGTGCATAGGGGGTCTGCTCGACGCCAAACGGCAGCACTATTCGACGTTACGCCAAACCCGTGCCGTCGAACCCGATGACCTCTGGAAAGATCCGGCGGGTTTGCCAGACACTTGACGGATGGGATGCACCGGGGACGCTACTGAGCATGCTCGTATTCCTTGTCTTAGGCGTCATAGGCTTATCTCTGTTACTGATATCGCTGGTGTTCGACGGTCTCCTCGACATGTTCGAAGGTGACGGACTCCTCTCAGCGCCGGCGATCGCGGCGTTCATCACGTCCTTGGGTTTCGTCGGGGCGTTGGCCTCGAACGCTGGCGCCGGCCCGGTGGTCGCGGCGCTCGCCGGGACGGTTTCTGGTCTCGGTATAGGCTTTCTTGCCTCGCTTTTGGCGCGTTCGGCCCAGAACATGAAAACCGACGCCACCCCGTCATCCGCGAGTTACACAGGTCTGATCGGATCGGTGGTAACAGCGATATCCGATGCGGGTTTCGGTGAGGTTTCCTTGAGTGTCGGCGGGCAACCGGTCAAGGTATCTGCCCGCGCCGATCAGGCGATACCGGCAGGAAGCACGGTCAAGGTCGTCTCGGTGCTCTCGCCGACATCGGTAGTCGTCACTCTAGCCTAGCGCATACTTGACATCGGCGCCTTCCGGGGCACATTAGAAGGCTATGCTCAGCTTATTTACGTCCCCCATCCTCATCGCCATCATCGGACTTTTCACCCTTGCCGTATTCGTTGTCGGCGCCGTCATCCGCCGCATCCGCGTCGCCGGTCCGAACGAAGCGTTCATCATCACCGGGCGGAAAGGTAAACGTGTCCGCGGACAGGACGGAGCGCTGTCGCAGGATCTCTCCGGACAGAAGGTCGTGATGGGTGCCTCGGTGTTCGTTTTGCCGTTCGTCCAGCAGCTCCACGTGATGGACCTCTCGTCGCGACGCATCTCGGTCAAGATCGGCGGCGCCGTCTCCGCACAAGGCGTGAAAGTCGATCTTGAGGGTGTTGCGGTCGTGAAAGTCGGCGGGAACGAGGACCTGATCCGGGCCGCCGCGCAACGCTTCCTCACCCAGCAGGCAGAAATCGAACTCTTCACCCAGGAAGTGCTCGCCGGTTCACTCCGCTCGATCGTCGGCGGTCTTACCGTCGAGGAGATCATCCGCGACCGTGCCGCGTTCGCCGCGAAGGTCGCCGAAGAGTCCGAGACGAGCCTCACCGGGCAGGGACTGACGCTCGACACGTTCCAGATCCAGGACGTCCGCACCGAAGGCAGCTACCTCGACGATCTGGGCCGACCAGAGCAGGCACGCGTCCAGCAGGAAGCGGCGATCGCCGAGGCCCGCGCCCGGCAGGCCGCCGAACGTGAACGACTCCTCGCCGAGGAAAGCATCGCCGCCGCCAACCGCGACCTGTCCCTCAAGCAGGCGACGTTCCAGGCGGAAACCGACGCCGCCCGCGCCCAGGCGCTCGCCGCCGGCCCGCTTTCGGCCGCTGAGCAGGAGCAACGGGTCCTCACGGAGAAGGAAAAGGTCGCCGTCAGGGCCGCAGCGTTGAAGGAACGCGAACTAGACACCGAGGTGCGTAAACCCGCCGACGCAGCCCGCTACCGCGTCGAACAGGAGGCCGAGGCGTCGCGCACTGCGACGGTGGCCAAGGCCGACGCCGACCGCCAGGCCCGCATCGCAACCGCGCAGGCTGCGAGCGAAGAGTCGCGTCTCGTCGGCGAAGGCGAGCGCGCCAAACGTGCCGCACTCGCCGAAGCGACCCGTCTTGAAGGAGACGCCCGCGCCGCGGCAACCTTGGCTACGGGTTCCGCGGAAGCCGAGACGCTGCAACGCAAGGCCGACGCGTTCGCATCGTACAACGATGCGGCCGTGCTGAGCATGCTCGTCGAGAAACTCCCCGAGCTGGTACGCCAGGCGTCCGAGCCGCTGTCGAACATCGACACGATGACCGTCATCGCCGCCGACGGCACCTCGGCGCTGCCGCGTCAGGTCGCCGGTAACGTTGCGCAGGGCTTGCAGATTCTTAAAGATGTCGTCGGTGTCGACGTGGCTGAATTGGCTTCGAACTGGGTGAGGAACAACTCTACCCCCGCAGCGCCGTCGAAAGCCATCACCAAGAAGTCGACACCGATCTCCGGTACTGACACCGTAGAGAAGTAGCACCGGGCTCACGTGAACATGCCGGCGAAAGACCCCCTAACAAGCGTTCTCGAATCTCTGCTGCGAATGGATCTGACATATGAGCACTCAGACGACATCGCAGCACGAGATAAGGGTTATAAGGCGGCTGAGAGCAAGAAAGAAGAACTGAAAACCCTGTCGGACAGCGAACGCGACTGGCTGCTTTCCGAGTTGTTGAAGACTTGGTGCGCGTACGATAGAGCCAGCCTCGCCACCGCGTAACCTTCGAGCGCCTGCCGATCGTGTTGGCGCGGAGAATCGCAGGCAGACTACCGACGATGCCCGGTCGGCGGCCCGCGCGACGCCACAGGTGCTGTCTCTGCCTAGAGTTTAGACTCTGCCCGGGTTCGCGAAATCTCGCGCATCAGACGTCTGAGCAGATTGATCTGTGAACCGAGCCCCCGATTCCAGTGGGATGCCCCGTGTACACGTTTACCGAAGGCCGCGGAGAGACGCACCATGCGGAGCCCCTCGCGCCGCATTGCCGTGATCACGTACGTTTCGAACTCCAGTCCGTCGGGTCCGCGCAAGAGGACGTCTGCGCGCGTCGCGGGGACGATTGTCGGTGTCCCGCCAACCTCCCAGTAAGGCCCCATACCCCAAACGCTTAAGATAATCCCGGCGAAAGCGGAGGGCCCCCATTCAAGGAAAGGCCGCCCCACGCGTTTAGCCTTCACGTACGCCGAATCGTAGGCGTGGGATGCGTCCAGTTTGTCCGCTAGTTTTGCGGCGTCCACCGGGCTGCTTTTCAGGTTTCCCGGGAGCCACCCGATGTAACCTTCCCCGCTTCCGTCGGGCATGTCTCGTAGCATTTGCGCCGCCGCCTTTACTCCTGTTCTGACGGCCCGACCGAACCCTCCACCGCTGTCGCATTTGACCACGATTGCACCACCGGCGACCAGCAGGGCGTTGGTGTCGTCGCTCGAATCGTGGTCCACGAATACTACATGTACGTGCGGTATGTTAGCGACCATGCGGAGAAGATCGGGAACGTTCGCCGACTCGTTTCGTACAGGTATTACCAGTACGAGGGGTCGTTTGACGGGGGTGTCACCGGGGTTCACGAGTTCATCCTTCAGTGGGTGTTAGTAGATTCTCGACATCCTCAGTGGAGATCTGCTCTAGAATATGTTTAGGTATATTCACACCAACATTATCGCCCCGATACTGTCTGTCCCTGAGGTACTGCAGTATCCCGGCTTTGCAGGCGTTTTGCAGGTATGTCTCAACTTTTGTGCACATTTGAGCGCTTTCAGCGTAGTCCATGCGCAGGGATTGGTACGACCAGGATGCCGCTATCATGCACTGATTGCGCTCCTTGATGCTGCCGTTTCCCGGGCCCGCGACGACGATTTCGCACATGTTGCCGACTTCGTCCGCGAAGCCCGTATAACCGTCCGGGCAGGCGGCCTCGCAATGGGCAGCGTCCCACGATTCCCACGACACTAATAGTCTACCTAAGGCTACGTAGCATGTTTCCACAAAGCCGGGTGTCGTCCCGCACCATTCCAGGGATTTTCGGTATTCTTCGGGTCGCGCATCTGAGAGCGCACCCTCCACGCAGCCTTTCGTCGGCGCGCCGTAGGGGGGCGCACATAATTCCAGTGTTGTTGAGACCGCTGGTTCCGGGGCGTCCTGGGGACGACCGTTGTCTACGGCGGCATCCCTAGCGAAAACCCAACTCATAACTGCCCCCGCGCGGCATTCCTCCACCCACACAAGGTTTTTCAGGGTTTCGCACACGGGCGCCGCCCTCGTGAGGTTGCCGTTGTGCCTCCACATGACGGCATGTCCCACGCCGTGCGCGCAGTCCCTGGCTCCTATCCCGTCAGGACTCACAGAGAAACGCTCAACAAGACGATCGCATACCAGCAGGGCCGTCTCCGAAAACTTCTCGTCGGTCACATAGGTTCCCATGGTTTCGAGTATCCCGTGGAAGTAGCCGAAGTTGCACGACAGGGTTCCGCTGTCTACCAGGGTTTCGGGGTCCAATTCCGTCTTCCACCCGTACGCGCCGATGTCGTGAGATAGTCCGTGACAACGCAAGTCCCAGTCACCTTCGTCGCGCTCGCTCAGGAGTTCCAGACGAGACATTGCAGCCGCAACGCCTTCCTGTAACACCAGAGTCTGCATGTATGTGGTCATGCATTCGTAAATGTCCTCGCTCACGTAGTAACCAGCGGGCGGGCACGGGTCGGTCGCGGAGTTCAGGTCGATCTCCGGGAGCAGATTCCCGACCAAAGGGACGCCCAGGGCGACCACCAGGGCCAGTGCCCCCAGCCGCCGGCGTTTGGTCATATACAGGGCCGCGGCCAGTACCAGCGGAGGCAGGCCTAGCAGCCAAGGGTTGAGTTTCGGATCCGATTTCGGTTCGTTGACTTCTGTTGGTGTCTGCGGTTTACCGACTACGATCGTCTCCACTCCCCCGGGGTAGGATAAAGAGTATGTGCCTTTTCCGAGTTTCGGCGGGAATACAAGCAGGGCTTCCGCGTCTTTACGGGCCTGCTCGCCGGTCATGGGTATTACGCGTCCGTTGTCGTCGGTCAGTTTTACGGAGCCCGCATCCACGCCGGCCGGTAGTTTGACGGCACGCGGGCTCACCATTCCGCACCAAAGGCTTATTGTATCCGTTTTTACCACTAAGGACTCTGGGTTCGGATTGCACTTGGAGACCGGGTCAGTCTGCCCGCTGTTAGCATATGCCCGCGCAGGAGGGGCCACGAGCGAGACGACGAGTGCCAGTACCCAGATTCTTCTGAGATTTGTTTGCCTGCGCATTGTACTAATCGTGCCGCGGGAAACCGAATTTACCACTAAGCGTATTTTCCGGAAACGGTAGTACTGAGGTAGTATGCTAGATCACTGTCGCTCGACCAACTGTCTGCACATAGAGCGGTCATCCACCGTGCACGAGAAAAAGAGGAGTCTGAGCGGGTGTACGTTTCCGTAGGCCGTCGAGGGATCCTGTTTGTGAATCATTATGGTCTCCACCTCGCCGGAGATCAGTGTCGGGCATACCGCCCCGTTCGCACCTCTCCAGCAGAGCAGCGCGGCCTCTACGGGCGGCGGGGTTGTACTGTCGCCTGCGAAAACCTGGTCGGAGTTGACAAACCACTCCCCGCCCCCGGTGTCCCAGGTTACGACGAACGCCGGGAGTGTTACGCCTTCCTCACAATAGGCACCCTCGTCCACGAAGGTACCCATTACTGATCGTGGCAGGTTTGTGATTACGCAAAAGATCTCGTTTCGTCTCTCTAGTTCCAGTAGCACACCGCTAGAGGAAGATAGCCATGTTGGTTCCGTGAGAATGAATGCGAACGGCTCCCCGCCGGATCGTTCGACCACGAAGTCCGCCATAGCGGAGACGTGTTGTCCGTCCACACCCCCGCCCGTAGACAGATTTTCCGGCAGTATCCCGTTAACCGTAAGGACTGTTAAGGTTAATAGTGCCGCGCCGATCACCCAGCCGCTCACGCCCCGCGCCACGCCTTGTAGGCGCCCGCCCGCGGGCACCTTTTCAAGAAGCCGCGTCGCCAGCGTGACGATTCCGGCGCCTGCCGCCGACCAGGCAAAGATTATCACCCCGGAAATCCAGACAAGTTCGGTACCGACTATTTCCTGTGCGGGCGATGCCATCACGGTGACCGCCGCCCAGAAAGTGCCCGCGATCAGGGCGAGTGAGGCGAAGGGGTTCCGCCTGAGAAACGGTACGGCTAGCAGGACAGGTAGCAGCAGGGCGGCTGATAGCGCCCATAGAGGTAATCCGCTGTATGCGACGAGTTTATCCAGTCCCGTGCTACCGTTCGCCGTCCCGGCAATTTCCCGCCGGTATCTTGCCGCCTCGATGTAGTTTAAGGGAAAACCTGGCTCGGCGAAGACTCTTACGCCAAACGGTACGGCGAAAATGACCATCAACGCGATTCCCGATCGACGCGGTCGCCTGTCGCCGCGTCTTATGATCAGAGCCCCGGCTCCCAGCAGCAGAGCAGTTATCCCCAGTGGAAAAGATGGCGTGTGCAGGTGCGCGGCTATGCCGGAAGATGCGATGAGAAAGTTCGGTCCGCAGCGACCGCAGGCAAAGGCCAACGCGCCGGCCAGCAGGATGAGAACGGCCCACGGGCTCAAAAAGTGGATAGCGGAACCGTTCATGTCCAGTTTGCTGAAGTAGCCTTCCATCATGCCCACCGCCGTGGCCGCACCCAGTGCCGCCGCCCAGCCGGATAGTTTCGACCCGGTTATTCTCGTAAACAAGTACCCGGTTATCGCCACGGCCGTCAGCCTTAATCCCAGGAACATGCTCATAACCATAGCGTACACCGACCCGCCGATCCCCGCATCGTACAGCGCCGACGCAACGGTCTTGAGCCACAGACCGAATGGTCCAGGGTGATGCACTCCCACGTCACTGTGGTGACCGGTCGTGTACCAGCGTCTCTCTAGCGCGCGGGAAACTTGCAGCATGTCGCCCGCCGAATCCCCGGCCTCGTGGAGAACTTTCCCGGGAAGCCCCGTACGCATCAGGTACCATACGTACACCAGCAGCAGGCATCCTGGTAGCAAGAGTTCCGTTATGCCTGCCCGCATGGCTGTTTTTACCGGGACAGTTCCCTGTTCGGTACCTGTCGGCGATCTCTTCGCTGCGAACATTCGGGTGACAGGGCGCATACTGACCACGGTACGACTATCATCTACTATGTCAATGCTGCGCTTTGCGTTTTGCGCAACCCTAGGCAGCCGCCCATCCGCAACCCCCTCTCGGACAGGTCGTGCGCGCCGCCGCCCCCGGTTTACATCATTTTCTGCTGTCTTCCGGTGCATCTGCACCGGCCCGCCAGGTACGATCCACCCCCGAGGGCCGCTCTTGTGACCTTACTGACGCAATCCGGCGGCACTACACGGTATGGTGCGTGAATGGACGCACCTACTTCCGGACTGGGACGGTGATCGTCACAGATTACTCAAAGCAAACCGTCACCAAAAAACATCCGGACAGGGGAAAGATACGGGATGAAATAAACTGGTACCGTAGCCTTCCTGCCGACCTTACGGCTTTCGCGCCAGCCCTGGTGAACGTACTCGAAGACGAACAAGGATATGAGATGACGCTCATCCCGGGCCCCAACCTGGCCGAGTTGTGGGTTTTCGGAGCACAGGGATGGGGGTTCTGGGAGGTCGTCCTTAATGAGGCCGCCGACACGATTCGTCTCCTGCACGCACATCCACGACAGGACGCACACGACGCAGGCGTGGCGCAGCGCACAATGTACGTCGATAAGACCCTCGAACGTCTCCAACTACTGGAACCGGCAAAGGACGTGACGCTGCCCGCCGCCCTCTGGGACGGCCCCCGCGTCGACGGCAAACCGCTGCCGGGTCTGCTGGCGGTACGGGATGCACTGGAAAGTAGATACGACCACTCGATGCTGGCGGAGCCACGGCCCCAAACTATCATACACGGTGATTTTCATTTCGGGAACCTCTTCCGTCTGCCACAGGGGCGTTCGGTCATCATGATAGATCCTCGCGGGAGTTTCGCCGGACCTGCCGCCATCCACGGCGACCCGGTCTACGACTACCTGAAACTCGGGCACAGCATAGTCGGCAAATACGACCAGACCAGTCTAGGCCAGGTTCGCGCACGATACAGCGGCACAGACTTCTCCTTCACGCAGGACTCGTTGTCGAGCCAAGACCGACCCGACTGGCAAGCGGGTACTTGGATCGTCGGACAACTAATGACGGACCACGGTTTAGGCGTCGAGGATTTCAATCTCGGTGTGAGTCTGCTGTTGCTGTCTCTTGCCGCACTGCACGGCGACCCGGCGTTGCAGACGACGCACCTTCTCCGAGGGCTGCAACTGTTCGGGGAATCCTTCTGATGCGCCCCATTGTACTGCTCACCATGGCCGGCCGCTCCGAGCGGTTCGGCCGCGCAGGGGTCGATGTTCCCAAATGGTCGCTGGTCCTGGGGGGTCGCAGTATGCTTGAACGTGCCCTCGATTCGCTCGCCCCCCTCCTGAAGACGGGAGTCGACTTGCGTTTAATAGTGCGCCCTGCGGACGCGGATTCGCCGCTTCTGACGGATATCCTGCGCAGATACCCGTTTCCTGCGAGGATCGTGCCGTCGGACGGACGTGCGAGAGGCCAGGCCGTCGACGCCCTCGGTGGCATCGGGCACGGGGAGGAGGACAGGCCGTGCATCGTATGGTGCGTGGACACGTTCGTGCGCTGGTGCGACGAAACTGCCGCAGCGCTCGTCCGCGCGGAAGGAAACTGGTTGCTGACGGCGCCGTTAAGTGGCGAACAGTGGGCCTTTGCCGCCGCGACTTCCGCCGGCGAGGTGACGGCTACCGCGGAGAAACGGCGCATCGGCCCCGACGCCTCAGTCGGAATGTACGGCTTTGGTTCGTGTCAGGTGTTCCGTGACGCTGTGGCCGCCGTCGCGGACTCGCAAGCCGAGGTGTACGTTGCACCGGTGTACAACGTAATACTGGGGGATGGTGGCCGTGTACGTCTAGTACGCATATCCGACGAGGCGGTAACTTCCGTCGGGACCCCCGCGGAGATGCTAGCGGCCTGCAGCAGGCATGGCTGGAAAGTGCCACCCGAACTGCGCAATTACGCCGAGCAGAGACGCCCGGTGTCCTGAGTCTTCCCCAAATCTATGTGTTCAGCGTCACCCGGTGAACCAGTCAGCCGGCAAAGGACTCTCGATCAGCACTTTCCTGCAGGTGCCGGGATCGTTGGACTGCGCAGCGCGAGTGTCACAGAGGAGTGCGTGAATACGGTCGACTTCCCCGGGGCCGAGAGATACTCGACGGACAGCCGCCCGATATACGCCTCTCCTGCAGGCCCGCAGCGAGGGCTCGGTCAGCAAAACGCAGTACTCAAGGGAGTTGCGTGCGAGTCTCTCGATGTGCTGCGGGTCGATTCGCTGCGTTTGCCTGACAATGTCGAGCGTCAACGCGGTATGGTTAACCACGGCTTCGCCCAGAGGCAGGAAGCACTCGAGAAACCACTGTTCCCCTAGCGTTTCACCGCTTTCCCGGCATAGTGCGGGGTAGGCCGTCATCGCCGCGTCGATATCGGTGTACATTGGTGTTTCCGCCGGGTCGTGCTGCGGGGAGAGAACGCTCATCATAACCCCTGACATGCAGGGGTGTACCCGGATCGGTTCCCTGTATGTCGAACAGAGCTCGGCGGCGGCGCCGGCGTCGCGTACTGCCGGCCATACCGCGTGACCTACTGCGTGTATGCAGTCGGCCTGGACGGGGGACGGGACCTGTTCGCAAACCGTCATTATTTCAGCGACCCTGTCGGGATCTCTCGTGCGTCCCAACTCCCCCATTACGCCGTGGAGGAATCCGTTGTCGCAGACGGAGGTCCCGCTGATACCTTCTAGTACCAACTTTAACCCGTCCCCTGAGGTTTCGTAGGCGCGGATACCCGCCGTGTGTGCTTGGTCGTGGCAGGGAATTTCGAACTTCGGGTGTGCTGCGACGAACATCTCCATGACCCCAACGAATGTGGGCAGGTACCCGTCGCGCACCGCGTTGTCCCACACCGACTGCACACAGTCTTCCCGGTAACCGTAGACGGCGTCCGCCGCGATGCAGGCGTCGAGCCGGGCCCGCACCCCGTCGACACCAGGATCCGCCCGTCGGACACTCGCGACGTAGACGAGCGCCGCCGCAGAGACCATCGCAACGGCCCCGGCAAGGATCTGTTTACGCATGATACCGACCGTCCATTTGGCTGCGGCAAGGGCAAGCATGGAATCTAGCCGGGAGAAAAGGACCGTCGATAGGGTGAACCCTGAAAAGTCCTCGGAAGACCCCTCGACCGACCCCGGTTCCGGGCTGGACGCATCGATCACGGATCTCGAGGTACTCCGTGCCGCGATCCGCGATGCGCGTTCCGTGGAGGGGGCACTGGGGGAACTTTTTGCCCGGCTGGCGGAAAAAGCCGGGCGAAACGAGGCTTCCAGACTCTGGCTCGCGGTGTTTTCCGAGAGCGACGCCTCCGAGACGTGACCACCATCGTCGCCTTGAGCCGCCCCTGCCTGGTTCGTTGCCACGACGACCTCCCGGAAATCCCGGGGACGGTCGGCTAGCGTTATGCCTCCCGGCCCCCGCTGACGGATGAATGTCAAGTACAACCGGAATGGAACAGTCAGGTACATGACTAAGGCCAGCCACCTTGATCCCGGTTCCCGGGCCGGGGATTTGTCGCGATTCCGAGTCCTTCTCCAGAGCAGCGAGAACGCCGCCACCGCCGCCCCCGATCTGAAAGGGAAAGTTTCCCTCGCAATCACATCCCCGCCGTACCACAACGCCATAGACTACGAGCAGCATGCGGAGGATTCCACCAAGAACTACCGTCAACGAACCAATATAAACTACGCAAAGGACTACTTGCCCCTGATGACCCGCGTATGGGACGAGGCGTGGACCATGCTTAAGCCCGGCGGGCACCTGGTCATAAATGCCGGAACGGTACTGGACGACGGATTTCACTACCCGCTGCCCCAGGATCTCCTGCACCAGGCGCTAAGTAGCCGTAATTGGCGGTTCATTCGGACCATCGTCTGGTTCAAGGTCACCGCCGGCGTCAAAAGGGCCGGTTCCGTTATCCAGCACCCCTTGCCGGACTACTGGTCGTACAACATCATGACCGAGCACATCCAGGTCCTCAGGAAACCCGGGCGCCCGAAACTTAATCGCTCGGACACTCCCGACGAATGGTGGGAGTCTGTGTGGGACCTTGCGCCCGTGCCGCCAGGCCAGGTGGACCACCCCGCGCCGTATCCCGAAGACCTGCCGCATCGGTTCATCCGGATGCTTACGCAGCCCGACGAGTGGGTGATGGATCCGTTCAACGGCGCCGGGGCGACCACCAAAGCGGCGGTAGATCTCGGACGCAGGGCGCTGGGTTTCGATATCTCGGAGAAGTACGTGGACATCAGCAAGGTCCGCGTGTCCGAAGAATCCTCGGTGCGCCGCCTGCAACTGTCCGTAGAGCCGGTACCCGCACCGTTGTTCGTTCCGGGCAAATCGCGCGGGAAAACCCGTCACGGCGCCGGGTTGGCGACCCGCCGGGGGTCTAAACATGGCTGAACGGGGGAGTGCCGCCGGTGCGGTGTTCGTGGTCGTCGGGGACGAGAAGGTAACCGAGGTCAGGTCCATCGTCGAGCACGCCGCCCTCGATGTACCTTGCGGCCGCATATTGTTTGTTCTCTGGACCCAGTCGGATTCGTGG
>Ga0194129_10008622_pt1 | contig 11738 bp, 6 predicted proteins | sample TA2KigCa35mmetaG_FD_150862 | JGI IMG/M metagenome (GOLD analysis project Ga0194129, IMG submission 150862) | Freshwater microbial communities from Lake Tanganyika, Tanzania - TA2015038 Kigoma Deep Cast 35m | ecosystem: Environmental > Aquatic > Freshwater > Lake | place: Tanzania: Lake... | reverse complement strand
TCAAGTGGCGAATCTGGTCACGCACGCGCAGCGCCTCGAGAGCCTGGGCGGCGTCGATGTCAAACAGCTGCGCCGGGTTGCGCGCCGCGAACGTGGCGTCGTACGCCGTCGTGTCCTCGCGGAACTGCAGCCGGGTCACCAGACCGACCCGGGTCGTGCCGTCGCCGGTGAGCGCGTCGGCACGCAGCGTGGCGTTGCGGGGGACGAGGTCGGTGAGCTTCGTGTCGAGCCCCACGTGCGCGAGCAGCCAATCGCTGTCGTAGCGGTACGAGACGCCCACGGTGCTGCGTTGCAGCGGCAGGAGGTCGGCGCCGAACTCATCGGTCGCGGCAGGCATCAGCGCGTGAGACAGCAGAAACCCCACGCCGAAGAACCGGCCGTCGACGACGGCGCCTCCGACGGGGTTCAGCGTGGGAGTCGACAGCGCGGTGCGCTCGGCCTCCCACGCGCCCGGGTTCGAGACGAAGTTGGGGTCGCGCACGAAGCGCTCTGAGTAGGCGCGACGGCTGGTGCGCGAGAAGGGGTCGTCGGAGAGGCGCTGCGGAGCATCAAGGCCACCCCAGACCCTGGCGTTCAGCTGGTCGGTGCGCCCGAACCGCAGGCGCGCTCCGACGGAGGCGCCGTCGTAGGTGACCGGCGACTCGACGAGCTCGGTCATTCGCCCGAGGTTCACGCGGAAGGGCTGCAGCGCCGGCTCGGCCGGCGTCGCCGACAACCCGATGAACGCCGAGTACAGCCGCAAGCGGGGCGCAGCGCTCTGGTCGTCGAGGTAGGGGCTGACCGGCGAGTCAGGATTGGCGTCGACGTTGAAGTCGCCGAAGAGCTCGCCCTGCAGCGGCGCACCGAACATGCGGTCGTAGCCGACCACCACCGCGCCTGTGACGTCCAGATCGCCGCGGTCGTTGACGACGTCGTCCACCTCGAGCCGCACCGGCGGGTCGGGCAGCCCTACGGCGCCGTAGCGGCCACCGAGATCGACACGCAGCCGCAGGCCGCGCTGCACGACGTCGGTGTACGTGGGCACGGCGGCGGGATCGATGGGCGAGGCGGGGGCCGCCGGCGAAGCCGTCGGCACCGTCGCCGCCGCTGCCGTGGTCTGGGGCTGAGTCTGGGCCCAGGCGCCGCCGGCGAGCGCCGCGCCCGCCGCGATGACCGCAGCCATCGCCCGGGCATGGATGCCGGCTGCTCGCAGTGGTGCGGAGTGGCAGAGTCGCTTCACGAGGACCTCGCGCACGAACAGATCGAACAATCGCCCATCGTCGGCGCAGTCGTCCACTACGCCGCCTGCGGCAACGCGCAGCATCGCGAGTTCACGGCGCGCGCATGTGTCCAGCATGCGTCCGGGTGGGACTCCGGGTGGGCTCCGGGTGGGCTCCGGGTGGGCTCCGGGTGGGCTCTGGCCGGGCCGTGTCGTCGCTGCCCTGCGTCAGGGAACGTTCGCCGGCGTGCAGCGCCCGGTGGCCGGGTCGGAGGTGGTGGAACCCTTGTCGCCCAGACGGACGACGCAGCCGAGCCCGTCGCCGCGGGTGTCGAAGCTGCTCGGCACCTCGGTGACGCGCACCGAGCGCATTCGCGCGAAGGTCCGCTCGTCGAGGGCCCGCGCGCCAATGGGCCACGCGTCGCGCAGCCGCCGTCCGCTCTGGTCGGCGAGCCGGTCGAGGGCGAGCCCGCGCGCGAGGGCGACCACCGGGCCCGACGCCGGGAACGTGAAGATCGTGCGCGTCGCGTTCTTCGGATCGAACGGCGTCATCGGGCCCCAGCGCTCCTGTGACAAGCGGAAGCCGCGGAAGGCCTCGGGGTCGGCGGCGGCGGCCTTCAGCTGGGTCCGGAAGTCGACGGCGGGCGTCAGGTTGACGGTGTGCACGCTGTTGCCGTCGCCGACGAGGGCGAACGTGCGCGTCGGGACCTCGGCGAGGATCAGCGCGCTGGTGTTTGCGATGCGTCCGCCGCCGGGCAACGCCGAAACGGTCTGCTCGAGCACCGGTGCGGCGGGCGTCGACACGTCGACGACCCGCAGCCCGTGGCGGCCGTCGGCCACGACGAGCCGGCTACCCCAGAACGCCACCGCGCGCGTGTCGGCGGCGACGCCCTCGCCGACGATCGCCCGAGCCAGCGGCGCGACCGACCGGGGCGACGGCGCCTCGTCGGGCTCGCGCAGCGGGTAGCCCGCCGGGCCGACGTCGAAGATCTCGCCGCCGCCCTCGCCCGTGGCGACGTCGGCGAAGCGGCCGTGGACGACCGCGTCGAGCGCCGGGCGGCGGGTCTCGAAGTTCGCCAGCTGCGCCAGCGGCGCGCCAAGGTCGATGTCGGCGCGCTTCCGGTCGGGCTCGGCGTCGCCAGGTTGGAACAACGCCAGACCGCCGGCGTGGGTCACGAACGCGAAGCGACCGAACAACGCGGCCTCTGCGTCGGCGCCTCGAGGCCGTGCGGCAGCATGCCGACGACGATGGAGCCCTGCGCAGCGCTGTCGGGGCCGCCGTCGACGACCTCGAAGTCGGCGTCGTCGTCGGCGCCGGTGCCGGCGTCGGGGTCGAGCACGTTCAGGCCGCCGTTCTTGCCCGTCTGCGTGTCGAAGTTCGGCGCCACGCGGAAGTCGATGACCGCGAGTTGTTCATCGGTGAGCGCGATGAAAGTCGACGACTGCGAGGCCGCCGCGTCGACGACTGCGACGCTGCGCACGGCGCCGAGGGTCTCGATGCGCGCCAGCTCGGTGGGGTGCAGGAACTTGAGCGGGTCGAACGATGGCGCGCCCAGCGTGTTGCTGAACGTGTTGAGGTCGCGGCCAAACACGTCGACCACCGAGACGCCCGCCGCGTTGCCGACGATGGCTACGTCGGTGATGTCGCCGCTGCCATTCTCGAACGAGACGCCGCGCACGAAGGCGACGTCGAGCGCCGGGGTCACGACGTCCGGGTCGGTGTCGAGGGGGAACTCGACGCGGCGGTTCTGCTGGTCGTCGAAGTCGAAGCCCAGGAACGTGATGAGCCCGCGGCTCTCCTTCTTCACGTCGAGCAGGTTCAGGACCGTCGCCGTGGCAACGACGGCCCAGTCGCCGATGTTCTGGTAGCGCCCGGTGCCGTGGGCGGTCGCCTCGGTGATCATGTGATCGTTGCCGATGCGCCCCTGCTCGTCCACGAGCGTGTGGCAGCGCGCGCACTCGAACTTGTCGTCGTCGGGGTCGGTGTTGTTGTCGACCAGCAGCTCGCGATCGAAGCCGCCGCCAGTGACCAGGTTGCGTTTCTCGTCAACGAAGTCCGCGACGTAGGCGTCGTCGCTGGAGTCGTAGTCCATCACGTAGCCGACGCGGCCCACGCGGGGGTTGCGCGCGTCGAACCGGCGGCCGGCGGCGGACTGCGCGAAGGCCTGCCCGAAGTCCTTCGCCAGCGGCAACTGCGCGTTGCCGTACAAGGCGCCCATCGGCACGCCGGCGTGGTCGGCCATGATCGAGCGCCGCGCGTCGTAGACGAGCTCGGCGTGGCACACCATCGCGCCCTGCGCGTTCTTGCTGCGGCTGCCGCACGTCGCCTCGGCGACGCGGAGACCGCCCGGGTTCAAGAACCGCAGGTAGTTCAGGTCGCGATTCATCTCGGAGTCCATCTGCGCCTTCGGCGCCTGCCGCCCGTCGGCGAACGGCCCGTCTTCCACGTTGAGCGCGCGGCCGTCGAAGAACTCGCCCTGCTCGTCGACCTGACCGTCGTTGTCGTCGTCGATGCCGTTGGGCCACCACATCGACGGGTCGAGCGGCAGCACATGACTGAGCTTCAGCAGCTTCTGATCGCGGATGTTCGCCACCGGCGGCAGCGCGACGCGGTCGTTGCCGCCGTGGCAGTCGACGCAAGCCAGCGCGAAGTACGGGTGGACGTTGGTAATTCCTTCGTGGCAGGCGAGACAGGAGCCGCCGAGCGGCTTCTGCTGCTCGACGCTCCCCTCGCTGCAGGCGCTGCCAACGCCGGACCGAGGACCGCCAGGCCAGCCGTCGGGTCGAGCCCGCCAGCGGCGCGGGGCGACCGTGTCGTCGCCCTTGCTGTCCTTGTGCTGCTCGCGGGTGTTGCTCGTGCCGACCATCGTCTTTCCCATGCGGTTCCGCCCCGACTGCGGTCGAGGACGGCGACGACGCCAGCTGCCGGCCGGCGGCATCCGGGTTCGAGTCCGGCTGTTGCCTGCCGGACGTATGCGAGCCGATGCATGCGAGCCGCCGCCGTCGCGGGCGGTCTGCACGAGGCGCACGTCTCGTCGCCGCGCGCGGCGGCGAGGCCCGTCGGGCCGTACGCTCGCAGCCGGGCGACGCGGGCCCCGGCGTTGGTTGCGCTCGCGGCGACGTTTCGACGATGCTCCCCAGACATGAGCGACCGTATCCGCCTCTTCGTCGTCGAGGATCAGCCCAAGATCCTGAAGAACCAGCTGAAGCTCCTCGAGTCGTTCGCCGACATCGAGATCGTCGGCACGGCGCTGTCCGGCGAGGAGGCGCTCGACGAGCTGGCGAAGCTGCCGCAGCCGCCGGACGTGATCCTGTGCGACCTGGGCCTGCCGCAGATGTCGGGCATCGACGTCACGCGCGAGGTGAAGAAGCGCACCCCGTCGGTCGAGGTCCTGATCTTCACGATCTTCGACGAGGAGGACAAGGTCGTCGAGGCCATCAAGGCCGGCGCCGCCGGCTACATGCTGAAGGGCGCCGAGGCCGAAAAGATCGTCGAGAGCATCAAGGAGGTACGCCAGGGCGGCTCGGTGATCCAGCCGTCGCTGGCCCGGTCGCTGCTACGGCACTTCCGGATGCCCGAGCAGGGTCGGCCCGTCGAGCCGGGCGCGCTGAAGTCGGAGGAGGAGGCCGCGAAGGAGCGTGAGAGCGGGGCGCCGCAGCCGCCGTCGGGCCGCCGCGCGCTCACCGAGCGCGAGCTCGAGTGCCTGCAGATCATCGCCAAGGGCCTGTCGAACAACGAGGCGGCTCGCGTGCTCGGGCTCTCCAAGGCGACGATCCGCACGCACCTCGAGCACATCTACCAGAAGCTCGACGTCACCAACCGCGTCGAGGCTGTCACCGAGGGCATCCGCCAGGGGATCATCGACCTCTGACCTGCGTGCCGCCCGTGCACCGCGCCACGCTGCCAGGTCTGCTCGCGTTCGCGGCGCTGGTCCCGTTCGTCGTCGGGGCGGCCACGGCGGCGGGCCCCCCGCCGCCTGCGCCGACGGGTCCATCGACGGGCGCATCGACGGCGTCGATGACGCCCCGCAGCGCGGCTTCGCCCGCGGCCGCTGCCACCTGTGACCGCCGCGCCGACGTTGAGGCACTGCGACAGGCCGACGACACCGGGCGCAAGGAGTGGCGCGGGCGGTTGGACGACGAGGTCGCCGCCGCCGACGATCCACGGGCCCGCGTCTGCGCCGCCGCCGTCGCCGCCGCCGCGGCCACGCTCGACGGCGACAAGGCGCGTACTCTGCAACTGCTCGACGACGTTGTCGCCGGGCTCCCCGCGCTGGCGGCCGACCTGCGCCCGCGCCGCGCGCTGCTGCTCGCTGAGCTCGGACACGTCGAGGTCGCCCGCCGCGAGCTCGCCCTCATCGACGAGCGCTCGGGGGCGCGCGACCGCATCGAGCTGGCCATCGCCGACGCGACGCAGGACCTCGCCATCGCGCAGCCCATTCTGCGCCGTCTCGCCGCCCGTGACGTTCACGCGCTCGCGCGGCTCTGCCGCGACGGCGACCCCAACGCCTGCCGCGACGTGCTCGTGCGCCACCCACGCAGCACCGAAGCGCGCCAGATCGAGCTCGAGGCCGACGACGGCCGCGCCCACGTCATTGGCCGCACCGCCGCGTGGAGCGCGGCCTCGCTGACCGCGCGGGTGCGCGCGCTGACCGGCGCGGCCCGCCCTCACCGCGCCGTCACCGAGGGACGCGCCTGGCTCGAGGCCCACCGGCCCGCGGCGGCGGTGGCCGGCCGCGCGGCGGTGGCGGCTGCCCTCGGAGAGGCGCTGCTGCGCACCGGCGACGCCGCCGCCGCGGTGGACGTGACCGCGGCGTTTGCCGCGCGGAGCATCCCCGCGAAGGACCGCGCCGCGGGCGCCGTCGAGATCGACGCCAGCAAGGTGCACGCGAAGGCGCTGTCGCGCTTGGGCCGCGTCGACGATGCCGTCGCCGCATGGCGCGCCCTGGCCGACGTCGGAGCGCGCGGCGCCCTGATGCCGCGTGTCGCCGGCGCCGATACCGCGGCCGAGGCCGCGTTCTTTGGCGCCTTCACGCTCGTCGAGGCCGATCGCATCGACGAGGCCCTGATCGCGCTCGACGACGCCCGCCAGGTCACGAGCGCCGCGTCGACGCCGGCGTGGGAGACGCAGCGCGCCTGGTACGCCGCGCTGCTGCTGCTGACCGCCCGACACGACGCCAGCAGCGCCCTGCCCATCCTCGACGCGCTCGCCGCCACCCGCGATCGCGAGGCGCGGAAGTTCCGGTATTGGCGCGCGCGTGCGCTGCGCGAGCTTGGACGCACCGACGTCGGCGACACGCTTCTGCGCGCGCTGCTGCAGGAGGACCCGCTCGACTGGTACGGCCAGCTCGCCCGCCGCGACCTCGGTCGACCGCCGCTCGGTGGCGCGCCCGTCGCTCCCGACGCCCTGGCCGCGCTGGCCCGGCGCGCGGCGCGTGACGACGACGCCGTCAGCACGCAGCTGCTGTGGCAGCTCGGCTTCGACGACGAGGCCCACCGCCGCTGCCGCGGCCGCGCCCAGCGCGCGCGGCCGCAGCCGTCGCTGGTGGACGTCGGCGTCTGCCAGCTGGTTGGCGACGCGACGTCGGGTTGGCGCCGCGGTGCGCTGTTCGCGCCGCGCATCGCGGGCGATGCGCTGCCCATTGATCCGGCGTGGCGCGTGTCCTTCGCCGCGCCCTGGACGGAGGCCGTCGATGACGTCGCCGCCGCCGCTGCCGTGCCACGCTCTTTCGTCTGGGCGATCATGCGCACCGAGAGCGGCTTCGATCCCGCCGCGGTCTCGGTGGCTGGCGCGCGCGGCGCCCTGCAGCTGTTGCCGTCGGTGGCCCGCGGCGTCGCCGAGGGGCACGGGCTTGCCAGCGGGCTGGCCGAGCGCCTCGACGACCCGCACGTCGCTGTCGCGCTGGGTGGCCGCCTGCTCGGGCTGCTCGCGCGTGAGCACGGCTCGCTGCTCATCGCCGCCGCCGCCTACAACGGCGCCCCCGAGAACGCCGTCGCGTGGGTCCGGCGCTACGGCGCCCTCCCCGCCGACGTCTTCGTCGAGCGCATCCCGTTCAAGGAGACCCGCGACTACGTGAAGCGCGTGCTCGCTGTCGAGGCGGTGTACCGCGGGCTCGACGGTGAGCCGGCGACGCTGGCGCTGCCGGCGACCCTCGCGCCGACGCCGGCGGCGGCAGCCGGTGCGTCCGCTGCTGCGCCCACGCTGTTTCCCTACCGCGAGTGACGCAAGCCCCGCGCCGCGCCGCGCCGCGGCGCGGGGTGTGCTACCTCGCGAAGCATGGCCACGAAGAAGACGACGCCCGCCTCGCGGTCGAAGAAATCGAAGACGACGAAGACGACCGACGACGGCGCGCCCGCCGTTGACGGCGCCGCGAAGAAGCCGAGGAAGCCGAAGGACCCGCTCGATCAGGTCACCATCGATGCCATCTCCCGGACGGCGGCGGGCGTGCACTCGGCCATCCTCAAGCAGGGCCGCCCCGAGCTGAAGATGCCGGTCCGCGCGCTGTCGAACGTCAGCTACGACCCGAAGAAGGGCTTCTTCGAGATCGGCCGCGACAAGAAGGTGCGCACGCTGTCGGTGTCGACGGTGAAGACGTTCGCGCAGACGCTGAAGATGATGGCGCTGTCGCAGGAGCTGATCCGCAACAACGACTTCGCCACCAAGCGAGACGCCTACTACCAGAGCAAGAACTGGGGCGACGCGCGCTTCGACGAGCAGCCCGAGAGCGACACGGTGATGGACGACATCGAAGCGCTTTTCTCGGAGCTCGGCGTGTCGCGCGAGCAACTGCGCTACATCCCCGACCAGCACGGCGGCGCGGTGGCCGGCGAGCTCGTCGTCGTCGACCGCGACATCGAGACCGGCGAGGTCATCGAGATCGACTGCACGCGCTTCGGCTCGGGGGCCTATGCCGTCCCGTCCTGGGTTGAGCACCTGAAATTCAAGACAAAGGCGCGATTCATTCTTTGCATCGAAACGCAGGGCATGTTCCAGCGCTTGCAGTCGCACAAATACTGGCAGAAGGCCGGCTGCATCCTCGTCTCGATGGGCGGCGTGCCGACCCGGTCGTGTCGTCGGTTCGTGCGCCTGCTGTCCGAGCAGGCGAAGATCCCGGTCTACGCCTTCACCGACTGCGATCCCTACGGGTTCGCCAACATCTACCGAACACTGAAGGTCGGCTCAGGCAACGCTGCCCACATCAACCAGTTCTTCTGTGTTCCGCAGGTCCGCTACCTGGGGCTCACGCCGCAGGACATCATCGACTTCGACCTCGGCAAGGCGACGCATCCGCTGGCCGACGTCGATGTCAAGCGCGCGTTCGACGCGCTGAAGAACGACCCCTTCTTCCAGTCACAGAAGCCCTGGAAGGAAGCGATCGACCTGCTGATGAAGATGCAGAAGCGCGCCGAGCAGCAGGCCCTGTCGCTGCACGGCCTGAACTTCGTCATCGACGACTACCTGCCGGTCAAGCTGAAGAACATCGACAAGTTCCTGCCCTGAACCAGCCCCGCACGCCTCGCCGGAGACGCGACGACGAGGGAGCGACGGGTTGCGGTTGGTCGCGACGTCTGCCTCTTCGGTTGCGTCTGCGGGCGTCTGATCAGCAGCGCGGGCTCGTCGCGCCGTCGGCCGCTCAGAGCGGCGTGTCGTCGAGGGTGATCGAGCCGTCGGCGCCGACCACCAGCGTCACCGCGCCGCGCCCCGGCCGAGCGCCCGCCGGCCAGACCGTCGCCCCGTCGTCGCAGCGCCCGCCCTCCACCACCATGCCAGCGCCAGTGGCCCACACCGGGGCGCCCAGCGACGCCAGCCGCTCGAGCACGTCGCGCGCCGGGTGACAGAAGGCGTTGTCGGTGCCCACCGAGACCACGACGGCGGCCGGCTGTAGCGCGCCAAGAAACCCCGCCGACGACGACGTCGATGAGCCGTGATGGTTCAGGCGTAGCACGTCGACGGGGCCGGTGGCGCGGGCGGCCTCAGCCTCGACATCGGCGCTGCCGAGGCCGCCGCCGGTCAGGTCGCCGCCGACAAACACGCGCCGCCCGGCGAACGAGATCACGAGGGCCAGCGAGCGCTCGTTTTCCTCGTCCACGCCGGCTCCGGCGCCTGCGCCGAAGTCGCCGTCCCGACCGACGACAGAGACAGTGGCGCCACCCAGGTCGAGGGTGTCGCCGACGAGCGGCTCGTCGAAGCGCGCGCGCAAGGCGCGAAACTCGGCGCACAGCTGCGTGTCGCACAGGCTGTCGGGGTGCCCGATCCACCGGCGCGCCGGCACGACGTCGTCGACGCTGCCGGCGACCCCGTCATCGCCCCGGAGCACGTCGACGAGGCCGCCCAGGTGGTCGGCGTCGGTGTGGGTCAAAGCCACCGCGTCGAGGCGGCCGCCGGCGAAGTCGCGCACCGCCGCCCCCACGATCGGTCCGGCGTCGCGCGACCCGCCATCGATCAGCAGGCTGCTGCCGTCTGGCCCGGTGACCAGCGTCGCGTCGCCCTGCCCCACGTCGAGGAAGCGCACGATGAGGGCGCCAGCCTGCACGGTCACCGCTGCCGGCAAGGTGTGAGACAGGCCATCGTGGTCGATGGTCACGCCCCAGAGACCGGCGGGGGTCGCCGCGGGCAGCGTGGCCTGCGCCCGCGTGGGCTCGACGGCCGCGAGGCCAAGGACGACGGTGGCGCCCGCCGGCGACACCAGCCGCGCCCGCATCGCCGGGTCGAACCCGCGACCAAGCAGGGTCACCGTGTCGCCTGGGCCGGCGACGGCAGGCGCGATCCCGTCGAGCGCGAGGACGCCGCCGCAGGCGGCAAGCGGGGCGAGCGCACCGACGAGGGCGCCGAGGACCACGACGGCGCCGGGCGCGGTGGACCAGGGCGCGGATCGCCGGCGCGGCGGGGGCTCGGCGCACGACCGGGCGCCCAAACTCGGAATTTCGACGGAAAGCATCATGACGACGCAGAGTGTAGCCCGCGAGGAAGCGTGCTTGATTCGTCCCCTGCTGCTCGTGCGAAAACCATTCCGTCGTGGGCGCAGGGTGCTGTCGCGGGAGCGCGTATGCAGAGAGACCATCGCGGTGGTGCAGGGCGATCGCGGCGGTCGACCGTCGCGTTGTGGCTGTGCGTCGTCGGCGTGGTTGGCCTCGGGCTCGGAGCCGTGGGTTCGTCGGCGCGCCCCATCGCCGAGCGCGGTGCGGTGCACTGGGTCGATCGCTCGGGCGAACTGCCCACCGACCCGTTGACCGCCGTCGCCGTCGACCCCGCCGACGCCCGCGTGGTCTGGGTCGGTCTCGATGGCTTCGTCTTCCGCTCCGATGACGAGGGCGATTCGTTCATCCCGGTGCTGTCGTTTTCGCGCGGGCTCGCCGACGACAGCGGCGAGGCCGGCGTTGCGCGCAGCGGCCGTGGCCCCGTGGTCGATCCCGGCGCCGCCGCCGACGACACCAGCAGCAGCCTCGTCGACGACGCCGGTGACTTCGCTGGCGAGGACCTGCCCGACGGCTCGTCGTCGGGCGGTGGCTTCGATCCCCTCGACGCCGTCGACCTGAGCGTGCCGTCGCGCGTCGAGGTCGGCGTGCGCGCCTTCGCGTTCGTGCCGCGCAGCCGCGGAGTGGTGCTGGTGGCGACCCCGCGCGGACTATGGCGGACGATGGACGCCGGCGGCTCGTTCGAGCGGGTCGGGGTGCCCGGCGGAGTGCGCGCCAACGACGTGCGCGACGTCGCCGTCGATCCGGCGCGACCGACGCGGCTCTACGTCGCCACCGCCGCCGGCCTGTTCCTCTCCGCCGACGGCGGGGCGTCGTTCGTGCGTGGCCCGGGCCGCGCGGCGACGGTGCCGGGCGTCTGCCTCAACGTGGCCGTCGTCGACGGAGCGACGCAAGTCGTCTACGGCACCGAGCTTGGCCTGATGCGCAGCCGCGACGGCGGCGTGACGTTCGGCGACCTGCTGCTGCGGGGCGCCGCGGCGTTCCCGGTGATCCACGCCGTCGCGCGCCAGCCGGCGTCGTCGAGCGGGGGCGAGATCCTGTACGCGGCCACCAGCCGTGGCCTGTTTGCCGCCGAGCGCGGCGCGCCGATCCTCGAGCGCTACAACGGCGTGCCCACCGACGCTGCCACCGCGCTGGCCGTCGACCCCCTCGAGCCCGGCGGCATCGCCATCGCGTTCCGCGCCAGCGGACACGGCGTGCTGTTCTCCGACGACGCCGGCCTCTCGCTCGTCGAGGTCGATGGCCTGCCGTCGCCGCAGGCGATGGCTCTGGCCAGGAACCCCAATGACACGACGCAGCTGTGGGTCGCCGCCGACCGCGGGCTGTTCCGGCTCGAGGCGGGTACTGGGATCACGCTTTCCAAGGACAACGTGCGCGGCCTGCGCGAGCGGTTCGCGAAGGAGCCGTCGCTGAACCGCCTGACACTGACGGCGTTGCGCCGGCGGGGCATCGCGCCCGCCGACGACGTGCCGATGGAGCGCGCGCTGTGGGCGGCGGCGCTGCCGCGCATCGAGGCCCGCTATCAGCTGAACGCCGGCGCCACCGAGAACGTGCGCCAGACATT
>Ga0194129_10008620_pt1 | contig 11738 bp, 12 predicted proteins | sample TA2KigCa35mmetaG_FD_150862 | JGI IMG/M metagenome (GOLD analysis project Ga0194129, IMG submission 150862) | Freshwater microbial communities from Lake Tanganyika, Tanzania - TA2015038 Kigoma Deep Cast 35m | ecosystem: Environmental > Aquatic > Freshwater > Lake | place: Tanzania: Lake... | reverse complement strand
TGTTTTTTGGCAAAAGAGAGCAGCCTGCTGATCAGCAGATTAAAGAGTTATTGCAGCTGGCAAAAGATAACCCGGCTGCGTACGCTGATTTGCTTAACCAGAATCCTGCTATTCGCGAGCGGCTGGCGCAACATTTTGTGCCGGTGCCAGCGGCTTCTATTGCTCATTAAAAAGATTGTTTTATATCTTTAAATTATCACGGCAGCAAATCTATTTTTTTGATTCTTACATAAGAAATGCTGATTTATGGCAGCATTTCTTATGTAATTTAATTTACTTATCGTGTATGCAAGATATTGCTTGTCGCGTAAAAAATGGTGTTTTTTAGTAAATTGATGTTATTCGGGGCACTTAGGGCTACAGAGCTTCCATAAGATCTATTTTGTATCCAGGTCAGGTTTATGTCGAAGCCATACCTGCTTCCTAAGTACACCGTTGCACCATTTGGAATTTTGAAAGTGGGGTTCCAGCTCGCCTTAAATGAACCGCCGGCTATGTTTTGGGCACTACAATTTGAGCTCCCAAGCGTAACAATTAGGCCCGCGCTTACAGTATCATCCCAAACATAGAGGTACGTTGGCTCAGATGTCTTTTCTACCTGAATTGCGCCAGCCACCTTTGTCCAGTTGGATATAGCGCCGTTTCCTAGTGTGGGTGGCGTTGCAAGTGCCATCTGCCCGCCTACCAGCATGCTTAATGCGGTTAGAATTACTTTTTTCATCGTTTCTCCTTATTGATAGGGTGTTATTATACATTCTAGTTCTATTGTATTATTTCAAATAGAAAAATTCAATGATATTATAAAAAAATAATTTTAAATTAAGATTATTTTTTTATTCGTGATCCAGTTATTTACCAAGAACAATGCTTGGTAGAGCCGTAAGGCAAGACCCCTTATGGCTGAAGGCCGTGGTTGCCGGCTGCTTCTGAAAAGCAATTCCTTATTTGTTTGCTTGTGCCGATGGAGCTACTCCTGAAGCAGCAAAAAAGAAGCTAGAGTCCTTGGCTCAGTCATTCAGAAAGACATTGGCGCATATTGCCATTACTACTGATAGTGTTGAAAATGCTGAGATCAAACAGGTACTTGATTACATTACCGGTCATCTAGAAAAAATCTTGGCTGAGCTAGAAACCTGTTGTTCATTTGCCGAGCAGCCTATGTTGGTTGAGCTTTTTGCATTGCATTGTGCGATTGTTGGGTCGCCAGGCTTTATGGTAGTACAACATAAAGAATCAAAGCTGGCTGAAAGCTATGCACGGCTTGCGGGAATATTTTTTAAAAAGCAGCCCACCAATGTGCTCTTTATTGCGGAGTTACATACGGTGATGCAACGCATAAAGTTCTTATCGAATACTAAAAAGCCACATGAACCAGTAGGCCTGAAGGATTGTATTATTAAATTTATTCAAGCATTGAGCGCACTGATTCTTGGCACCAGCAAAGAGCCTATGCTTGATACACTCGATCAGATGCTTGTCGTTATGCATGCTGCAACTGAGTGGCATGGTAATGAACGCAAACAAGCTTCTACCTTAATGGAATGGCTATTACCAGCAAGTGTTCGCAGTCACCCAGCCATAAAAAACGTGTTGCTGAATAACAATATTATTACGCACGTGGCTGCGTTGGGTATTGTTCCTGCGGGGTATAAGCTTGCTGAGATGTTTTTTGGCAAAAGAGAGCAGCCTGCTGATCAGCAGATTAAAGAGTTATTGCAGCTGGCAAAAGATAACCCGGCTGCGTACGCTGATTTGCTTAACCAGAATCCTGCTATTCGCGAGCGGCTGGCTGCGCATTTTAGCTCAGCCCCGCCATTACACGTAAAATAGGCTTTTCGGTCTAAGTATAGTAGTGGAGCGTTTAGCTTGTTCGTAACGGGCGTTGACACTCTCTTTCAATTGTGCAATATCATTCCCCGCGATATGTTCTATAAGCTCTAGGCAATGCAGTATAATTTCTGCGTAGCGCGTAGTCAGCTCGTTTGATGGATGGATATCTAAATAATGATCATGGCAGTTTTGCAAGCGGTCTAAGAATTGATGTAGTTGTCCATTGCAAACTATTTTTATAAAATTTGCGGAATCATCGGCAGGCCGCTCTTTCAATTCAGCTACTAATTGTTCTAGCTCTGGCTGAAGAAAAGACCTTATATACTCCTTTACGGTGCTAAAATGCGTTATCCCCTCGCTCTGTTGTTTTAGCTTTTCATGGGCTTTAGAATAGCTTGCGAAGGCGCTACCAAAGCGCTCTGTGCCGCGTGCTAAATTGCAATATGTATGTTTCGCTAGGGTATCCTTAAATGCACATTTGAGTTGCTCCCCTTGGTGCTTATTAAAATAAGCTACGCTAGGGGCAGGAGGAATATCGCTATCACAACTATCAAATCCTGCTTTAAGTTCAGCCAGTAAAAAGAGCGTTAGTAGTAACGAGAAGCTAAGCATAGGTAAAGTTTTCATGGATGATTTTTCTTGTTTAAAACTAAAAAAGGTAAACTGTTGAGTATAATTGCTTGAGAATCAGAAGAAAGCAAGTACTTTAACGCATTAGTGGTAGTAGCTATGGGCTGGAGACAGAAGAAATCAATCCATTTTTATCATGCTATAGCCTTGGTATTAGTCAGCAGTTATACTTACACCCTCTTTTTGAAAACAAGATTATTTTTTAGGGGACTGAAAGATGCTTTACCATATAGCTTTGCAGCTACAGCAGCACTACTCATTTCTTAATATTTTTCGCTATATTAGTGTGCGCACCATGGGTGCGTTGCTAACCTCTATCGTCATAGCCTTTATATTTGGCAATAGGTTTATTTTATTTTGTCAGAAAATGTTTCGTGCCAAAGTGCGTGAAATGACCCCCGAGTCGCATCAAAAAAAGAATAACACCCCAACGATGGGCGGGCTTTTTATGTTGGCTATTTGCCTGATTACCAGTGCCTTGTGGTGCAATTGGACTGATCATCGGGTATGGATTTTTTGTTTATGTTTGCTGAGCTTTGGAGCCCTTGGGTTCTTTGATGATTGGTATAAAATTACCAAGAAAAAGGGTGTTTCTGCTTCTTTCAAGTTTCGTCTACAGGTAGCAATTGCTACTACCATCGCGAGCCTCTGGTATTACTTTGTCGCGCCTGCTACCACGGTGTGTATTCCGTTTTTGAAAAACGTGCACCCTGATTTGGGTATATTTATTATTCCCTGGGCAGCGGCGATTATGGTTGCCACCAGTAATGCGGTTAATTTAACCGATGGGCTTGATGGCTTAGCCACAGGGCCTTTAATTTCTAATTTTACTACGTTTAGTGTGATTGCTTATTTAGCTGGTCATAGCAAACTTGCTAGTTATCTTTTTATTCCTAACGCTGGTACAGCCGAGTTAGCGGTGATTGGGGCTTCCTTAATTGGCGCGCTGTTGGGCTTTTTATGGTACAATGCTCATCCAGCACAAATTTTTATGGGTGATGTTGGCTCATTGCCGTTGGGGGCTGGTCTTGCACTTATGGCATTAATGGCACGGCAAGAGCTCTTGCTTATTATTTCTGGTGGCATCTTTGTGATGGAAACCGTTTCAGTTATTTTGCAGGTTGTTTCGTTCAAGCTGCTTGGTAAACGCATTTTTAGAATGGCCCCCATTCATCACCATTTTGAGTTGCTGGGCTGGCAAGAAACTAAGATTGTTATTCGGTTTTGGATTATCTCAATTATTCTGGCGCTCTGCACGCTTTTAACCCTGAAAATACGCTAGTACCCAAAAATATCCCTAGGAAAAAGCATAAAACGTGCTACGATAATTCCAGGTTTTTTATACACACTAGAGAAAATTATGCAAACAACTATCAAAAATATAGAAACTGATCTGCGCAATCAAGTAGCACAAGCTGCCACACCTAAAGAGGTTGAGGATATCCGTGTTGCCTTTTTGGGAAAAAAGGGAAGCATCACCGTTTTGCTAAGCCAGATGAAAGACTTGTCGCTTGAAGAAAAAAAAACGACCGGTCCGCTTATGCAAGCGCTTCGTCAAACCGCTGAAGGACTGATTGAAGAGCGCAAGAATTATTTGATTAACCATGCGGCTCAAGCAGCAGCGCTCAAAGAGCAGTTGTTTGACGTAACAGTTGGTTTGTCAAAAGCGCAGCAGGGGCATTTGCATCCTTACACCCATATTGTTGAGGAGATTCAACAGATCTTTCTTTCAATGGGATATGAAATTTGGGATGGCCCTGAAGTGGAGACTGATTTCTATAATTTTGGTGCGTTAAATATTCCGCAAGACCACCCAGCTCGTGACATGTATGATACCTTTTGGACTGATACCCCAGGTAATTTATTGCGAACACACACGTCAACGGTCCAGATTCGTGCTATGCAGGAGCGTAAACCGCCAATTGCTGGCATTGCTCCAGGAAGAACTTTCCGGCATGAAGCAGTCGATGCCTCGCATGATTACCAGTTTATGCAATGCGAAGGTTTATTTGTTGATAAGCATGTTACGATTGGGCACTTATTTGCAACGGCACAGACCTTTTTAAAAGCATTATTTGAAAAAAATACACTTGATATTCGTATACGCCCTGGATTTTTTCCCTTTGTGGAGCCAGGATTTGAGATTGATATGCGGTGTGTTTTTTGCAAAACTGGATGTTCCGTTTGCAAGCAGTCAACCTGGATTGAAGTGTTTCCAGGCGGTATGGTGCATCCAAATCTACTCAAGGCCGGCGGTATTGACCCAACTAAGTATGCTGGTTTTGCATTTGGTTTTGGATTAACGCGTTTGGGTATGTTGAAGTACGGCATTGATGATATTAGGCTTTTATATAGTGGAAAGCTGAAATTTTTAGAGCAATTCTAGTAGTTGCAGCATGGAGAGGCTGGTTGCTAGGCGAGCATCATAGGTGTTAAAGAGGCGCTTATGGTGAACGAATAAAAAAGCTCAGACAATGGCAAAGGAGAAAGAGAGAATGATCACAAAAGCCATTATTCCTGCAGGCGGCTTAGGTACGCGGTTTTTACCCGCTACAAAAACAACCCCAAAGGAAATGTTGCCTTTGCTTGAAAAACCGGCCATTCAATACATTGTTGAAGAAGGCCTAAAATCAAGTCTAAAGACATTTATTGTAATTACGGGCAAAAATAAAAGTGTTATCGAGGATCATTTTGATCCTTACCCTGAACTTGATAGCCACCTTGCTGCGCATAAAAAAGAAGAGCTTCTTGATGGGGTAAATAAAATTATCCATAATGCTAACTTCATTTATTTGCGACAAAAAGAGCCGCTTGGGCTAGGGCATGCTATTTGGTGTGCTCGGCATGTAATTGGCAAAGAGCATATTGCCGTATTCCTGCCAGACGATATCATCGTTAATAATAATACGCCTTGCATGGGACAACTGATGCAAATTGCTGTGCAAGAAAAGTGCAATGTGGTGGCAGTTCAAGAAGTGCCGATTGAAAACGTGGGTAGTTACGGGGTAGTTGGTATTCGCAAGCAATTTTCTCCAAATCTATTTCAAGTTAAAGAGTTGGTTGAAAAGCCACGTCCTGTTGATGCACCATCTAATTTAGCAATTATCGGCCGTTATGTACTCTCACCTCATATTTTCAATGCTCTTGAAGAGTTAAATGCTGGGGTAAACGGCGAAATTCAATTAACAGATGCTATTCAAGCACTGTTACTTTCGGGCGAAAAAGTATTCGCCTACAAGGTACAAGGAATGCGCTATGACATTGGGACCCCACTTGGTTTGCTGAAAGCAAATATTGATATGGCCTTAAGGCACCCCAAATATGCACAACCAATGATGGATTATTTGGCATCAATCGATCGTGAAATGATTGTGATGCAAGGCCAAGCACAAACGATTTCTAAGGTTAAACACAGTACTGGTGTGGTGTTTTAATATTCTACATTGATTCTGTAGCCATGCGGCATCCATACTCTTCGGAGTGTGGGGCCGCATTTTTATCATTCCACGTAATTAATGAAATCCATATGTGCTCCCTGGCTTCTTATAGCTGCTTCAATTGCTAAAAGGTCGGCATCAGCTCTTTTTATGGATTCTTCTCTCGTTTGAATCTTGCCTTCACTTGTTTTAACTGAATGGCCCCTCTTTTCATTATAGTCATGATGCGCTATAGCTGCTTCTTTGCGCTCTTGTGCAAGTCGATAGGTTTTTTGTAATTCTCCTACAGTTTGCGTACCTATAGTGCTCATTTTCTTCTTAAGAGCATCGCTCACAATTATCCGGGTTTTAAGTGCTGTTAATGGGCCAGCTGGAGCTTCAGGTATGGGAGAGGAAGCAACAGATGGACGGACTGCAGTCTGTACCAGTTGGGGTACGTGCGCCTGTGGTTTGTTTAATACATCTAGCTTCTTGCTTTTGTTTTCAATAGAAGCTATGAAAGGTATATTTGAATTGCTTTGGCCAGGCGTTGGTATAGGAGAGAGACTTCGAGTAGCAGGTAAGTAAGGAACAACTGAAGGGCGAGCTTTAGGAATCTCGGCAGGAAAGGCCTTTGGTTCGTTTAATACATCTTTTAGCTTCTTGCTTTGGTCTTGAAGAGAAGCTATCGAAGGTACACTTTGTTTGCTGAGGTCAGGCCGCACTTTTTTTACACCAAAGTAGCTTAATACCCCCTTTGTGATATTACCCCTGCGTATTAATTCTTTAGTTTCTTTGCTGCCAAGAAAAACGTTTTTTACAGCTTCTTTTTTATTGCCGTCATTCCATAATTTTCTTGTTTCAGCGCTAAATATATTAGCTACAGGGCTTTTTTTCTTTGTTTGTAGGCTTGTTGTCAGGAGGGGCATACAACTCAACAAGCATCCTGTAAGCAAAAAATATAGTTTCATTATTATTACCTCAAAACGTTCTTTCTTTATAGCCTTCATCGCTCTTGAAGTATAATATTTTCTAATATGATATTTAAAGAATATTGAAATGAGGTGTCGGAGCTTGATAAAAATGCGTATATTTGGGGGGGGCAAGATTCCTGCACGTAGATGCAATGGATGTCTTTTTTCTAACGAATAACTCCTCATAGAGGGGAAATTTATGCTGAATTTATTAAGAAGAACCGTTTTGTGCGGTTAGTGTGTAGAGAGGTAAGCAAGGGCGGCGGTAATTAATTACCGCCGCCCTTGTCTAAGATCAGGTCAGGGCGATTAAAACTTTTTAATGCCGCGAAGGTTCCAGTATTCGCTAATCAAGCCAGTTGAACCAGCGATAGCAATTAAGCCATCACGTTCGTCAACAGCTGCTTTAGCCTGGTTGAGGGCTTCCTCAAGGGTGGTGCATGCACGTACTTTAACGTTGAGCTCCTTAGCCATCATAGCAAGGTCTTGTACGTCGTGGCATGGGATATGGCCTGGGAGTGGTACGAAGGTAATTTGGCCACTTACTTTTTTGAGCAAGTAACGCATAATCTTGATTGCTTCCATAGCATTAACTGCTTTAGGTAAGCCAAGGATGAGCACCAACCCTTTAAGTGGTTTTTGGTAGTGCAACAAACGAATGCCTAGGAAAAGGTTCATCAATGCATCAAGGTTGTTTGCATTATCAAGCAAGATGCTTGGGTTTTCTTTATCCAAATGTTCAAAGCGTCCATGAAGCAGGTCAAATTGGTCTGCCCAGAAGTGCTTGAGTGTTTTAATTGGGTTTAGTTCAGCATGGCGCTTCGCTTCTAGTGTTGGGCGTCCACGTTGGCCTTTTTGGGTAGCCAATAAGTTGCCACGCAAGAATGGTGAAAACTTACCTTTGATGTCTTCAACATAAATTTGCGCCAAGCGCTCACCAAGTGAAGCAACGCGGCCGTATAATTGTTCATACATGTATGGCAAAGTAGCAAGCTTGCGAATAGGCATTGCCCACTTAATTTTGCGCTCGTCACACCAATTTTTCATTTTTTGTAAGCGAATCTTGCTTTGCTCAGCGGAGATAAACCAGCAGTCAGGCTTAACCATACCCAGCATTTCAAATGCAACCTCATCAAGGTCTGTACCTAATAGGCCTCGACCATCTTCGGCGATGCGGGTTATTGAAGCAAGCTTAGGCGTAAAGTATGCAGCTGCATCTAGTTTACCACCGTAAGCAACTTCTACTAATACCACATCACTGTTTTCATGCTTAGCTTGTAGTACTGTAGCCATAAGAACAAGCTCGTGAGCTGTAGCTTGAATTTTGTTGGCATCAACAGCACTGATTACTTCATTTAGTACATCAGTAAAAACTTTATTGTTTACAGGGGCAAGCTGTATTTGCATGCGCTCATTGTAGCTTAAAATATGAGAGGAGTAGCCAACAGTGACGGAAAACCCTTCCTCGCGTAGCAGTTTTGCTGCAAAATGAAGCGAAATGCTCTTGCCGTTAGTACCGCCGACAACAATCATGTCACGGCCGGTTGATGGCATGCCCAGTGCCTTGTCCAGTGCTTGCATACGCTGTAGCGACGCTTCACTGTATTCATATGGCTTAAGTCCATCTAAGTACTCAACAAGTTCGCTGTAAGTTCTTACTTTATGCAGCCCCGATTCTTTTTTCCGGGCCTGATCAATATTAGTAATCATATTTGCGCCTTTCTCACTACGTACCACTGCACGCATATGTTAATGCTATTAGAATTTTGCACTACTTTTTACACAGCCTACTTTGGCCAATGTACAATTATCTCAATGATAGACTCAGATTACGAGAAGTACGTAATGTTGTCAAACAGGCACTAATTGTAATCCGCCAAATTGGATAAATTACAAAATGGTTACGAAGTGAAATGTTAATTGACATGCTGCAACAAAAGGGGAAAACTGGTCTGTTAGCTGCTAACTTTTTTACCGGGGAGTTTTCTACGTGTCATTATCTCATGCATGGCAAGTTATCCAAGAGGCAAAAACAATTGTTCTTTTGACGCACTATAAACCGGATGCTGATGGCATTTCGGCATGTGCAGCGTTGGATCATGTGCTTAGGCGCCTAGGAAAAACCATCCAGGCGGTTTATCCCTCAAAAGATGAGTCTGCCCTTAAGCGTCAACCGCATGATGTGCAGATTGCCCAGCATACAGTAGAGCCAGATCTTTTAATTGCTTGTGATACGGCTAACTATGATCGCTTATATTTTCCCGATGCCTTTAAGGCTATTCCATTAATTAATATCGACCACCACATTAGCAATTCACTGCAGGGGACGGTCAATATTGTTAATCCTGAGGCCGCTAGTACATGTGAAGAGCTTTTTCATTTATTAATGAATTGGTGCCCAGCATTGGTGGATAAGTATACCGCTGAATGTCTGTTGTTTGGTATTTTGTATGACACTCAAGTATTTCATACACAATCAACGTCAGCCCGTGTGCTTAAAACCGCAGCCGCCTGTGTGGAGCTGGGGGTGAACATGTTTCAACTTTCTCGTGAACTGTTGGCGCACAAAGACGCACGCTTTTTGCCCTTCTGGGGCAAGGCGCTACAGCACATACATATTGATAACACCAAGCAAGTGCTGTGGACGGTAGTGAGACAAAGTGATCTGCATGCTAGTGGGTTAGAAATGGATGCACTTGTCGGACTAAATAACTTTATAGCGGAAAGCTCACCAGTAGATACGACAATTACTTTTTATGAAGATGAGCAAGGGCGCACTAAAGTTTCATTGCGCTCAAAAACACGTGATGTAAATGCTATTGCTGGTTTGTTTGGCGGCGGCGGGCATACCCGTGCATCAGGCGTACTTATGCCTATGTCTGTTGATGAGGCAGTAGAAAAGATGATCAGTGCCTTATAAAAATAATTAGTTGTTAATCATCAGGGCTTGCAGGTCTTTTAGGTTTAAAGTTTTTTCTTGCGGCATCATGCATCGATGTCATGGTTTCAGCATTCAAGCATACTATCTTATTATACAGTATGCGTGTAATGGTTTTTGCATCGTCGCTATGTTCGTGGTTTTTGCTAGCACGCCTGCTTATTTCATATGCATTACACAGCTCTATCAATGAATGAGCAACAAAAAGATTAGCATTTTGTTTAACTAAATAGTCCACAATCTTTACATGTGCTCCCTCAATGGCATAGACAAGGGGTGTATTATTAAAAGTATCCGTAAGGTCGATGTTAACCTTTTGGCCCGCTACGAGGTATTCTACAAGAGGTAAGTATCCTTTGCTAGTAGCAAAGTGTAAGGGCGTAAAGCCATCCCATTGAATAAGTGAGTCATCTAACAAAGGAATGACCTCGTCGGGGAATTGAGCTTGGATAATTGGATTGGCGCCTGCCAGGCATAGATTATGCACTATTTTTACTGAGCCGATTTCTGCGGCGTAATGAATCAATGCATAACCACTAGGAAGTATTTTATTGATATTTTCGCAAGAGGGCAGCAACTGGTTTAGTGTTTCGATGTTTTTGGTCTGTATTGCAGCTATAAGTTGTTCATCTGGACAACTGCCAACAGAGAGAGTGCTGCTCGCATTTAGGCTGCAGTTACTGAAAGTGATTAGTAACAAAAAGTTCAAAGTAAAGAACCAAGGGGGCACTGTTTCCTCAGGGCTTAGGCCATATAGAGTTATTCCACCATACTATCATAGCTTCTCTGACCGCCAACACACCACCAATTACAACAACATGAGTAAGATACTCGTGCAAACTGGGTGGATTGGTGATTTGGTTGTATAACGTATAAGCTGCTTTTTGTACGGGGTGGAGGCCGCTTGGAATAAACATATTACAAGCGTTTGCTGCGGTAGAGGGAATTGTTGTAGCAAGACATGCAGCGGCGCCCAGGTAGCAAGCGCTTTTTTTAAGGGGGGTATTGTGCAACCATGTAGGGATAATACTCTTTTTTGCGTTAGTATTGCCATTAAAATGTCGATAAAGCTTGGATCCAACTACGCCAGTGGCTCCAGCTGCAGCGATACCCACTATTATTTTCTGCTTAGGGGTTAGGTTGTTGAAGGCATGGATAGGGGTTTTGCCCGCTGCATGTGCTAGCCTACCCATGCCACTCCCCGCTACGAGAGAAGTGGTAGTGGTTATTATAGTAAGCAGTACAGCAGTAATAAAGTAGTTGCTCCATTTCATGGTATAACCTTCCATTTGAAATTAAGGATAAGTTTAGTATGGGCTTTAGCGGGGTAATCGTCAAACGGAGATAGTACCCTTGGATAAGTAGTTTATTTGATCTAGGGAATAAAACTATTGTGCAGCTCTTATTCTTTGTTTTATAATCCAATTAGAAAATATTAAAAGCAATGGGAGGTAAGGTAACATGTTAACGGTACTATTTCAGTGTATATTACTCTGTTTTATGGCGACTGGTATAGATGCCAGCAGGACTAGCAGTTCTACAGCAGGACGATCTGTTTCTTCTGCAAGCAATACCCGCTCATCTGTAACGGGTAAGTTGAAAAGCATTTTTTCTTTCCCAAAAAAGAATACAGCAGTTGTACAAGGGCCCAAGAGTTTACAAGAAGGGGGCGGCTTGCAATCTACTTATAATCCGGCGTTTGGACTAAAAGGCAAGGCGAAGCAAGCGGGCCCCTCGAGACGGCTGATTGGCGGCCGTGCAGATGATAAGTTAGATGAAAATGGTAATCCAAGGAAGACAGATAATGAAGGGCCTATGGCTATTTATCAAACATTCGCTGAACACCCCTGGCTTTTAAGCCTGGGGATGAAAGCGAATCCTTTAGGCGCGGTAGTAAAAATCTAAGATTTTTTGCAGAGCGCCGACGTGGAGCGTATACTAGGGTAATGA
>Ga0194129_10008617_pt1 | contig 11739 bp, 9 predicted proteins | sample TA2KigCa35mmetaG_FD_150862 | JGI IMG/M metagenome (GOLD analysis project Ga0194129, IMG submission 150862) | Freshwater microbial communities from Lake Tanganyika, Tanzania - TA2015038 Kigoma Deep Cast 35m | ecosystem: Environmental > Aquatic > Freshwater > Lake | place: Tanzania: Lake... | reverse complement strand
TTTACGGCCGCCTCTACTGGTACGCCGTCCTCCCCTTCCACGGCTTCATCTTCCGCGGCATGATCAACCAAATCGCGGGCAGGGGGTAGGAGGCCGGGGACCGGGGGCCGCGGGATTGGGGGTAGGGGCGTCGGAAAGTGGCAATCTGACTCTATTTGTCAAAATGCATCAGGGCTTGACGAAGCCCCTGTCTTCGATGTATATTGGAAGGATTTCTATAAAGTTTTGATGTTAAACGAAAACCCCTCGGTTTGGACCTCGGAATTTCCCAAAAGCGAATACTCATGTTAGTTGCCTCCATGACCGATTTGGAAGCCTTGAACGAGGTTATGGATGATATTCCTAGGCTTAGGAATAGTGGTCAACGCTGGATAGTTGAATATTTCCAAGAAAGAAAGAGATTAAAAATTCCTCGCCATCAGTCATACCTACGAAAATTTCGCTCCAAATACAAGCATAAAAATCCATGGGTGACAGTCATGTTCAAGCCTGATGAAGTAAAGAGGATAATTGATACTGTGGGTTTTTTCTCCTATACCTGGTATCAAACCCCTATTGGCTTGCGGGTTTTTTCTGTAGCTCACGGTCAAGTTTCCATTTACAACGGACATCTATTTAAACGCTACAACGAAAGGCTCAACCTGGGAATAGGTTCTCCCTTAGACAAAGTCCACCATTTTTATTCCAATAACCGCGTTCTGGCTCCCTCCGAATTTGAACGGGAGGGCGTCAAAACCTTGGTGGGGATTTGTCCTTTGGGTTATATCCTGGGGGAGCAAAGGCTGGACCTGGACTGCAGTATTTACAAGACCTTTATCGCCCGTCCAACCGCTGGACCACGTCTTGACGATCTTCGACAGGACCTTCTAAATACGCTTGATACCTACCAACCCGACAAGGGGTGTTCGAACACCACCTTTGGCCCAACCCCAGACTCCCTCAAAACCCGCCTTAGGCTGGCTTTGGAGGGGGTGTAGTGACCTTTAAATAAATTGACATGAAAAAATCCGTATCTAGTTTGATCGTTCCTGATGGAACCAGGACCAAGGCCCAAATTGGCTTAAAACTTTTGAAAGAGTCTGCATTGGAGTTTATTGATGCTAATCCTCAAGGAATAAAGAATTCCCAATTGGCGCATCACCTAGATTTGCATTCAGATAATAACGGGAATCAAAAGGATTACTTAACTTATAGTGTTTTGGGATTGCTGATGAAGGAAGGACGGATAAAAAAATTAATGACTGGCCTTTATGTTCGTGTTTAAAGAATATTTATCAGCTTTATAAATCGCTCGTAACTTACAATTTACATAACAAAAAAATGAAGTCAATAAATTATATTGATCTATTTGCTGGTGCAGGAGGGCTGTCTGAGGGTTTTATAAATGCGGGATTCCGTCCAATTGCGCACATTGAAATGAATAAGGATGCTTGTGACACTTTAAAAACCCGACTTGCTTATCATTGGTTAAAATCAAATAATCAAATTAAAGAGTATAATTCGTATTTATTAGACTCTGATAGGAAAAAAGAGAATTTATGGAAAAAAATTCCCACGTCCGTTATCAATTCTGTAATTAATAATGAGATATCAAAGGCGACTCTTTCGGATATTTTCAATAAAACAGATGATTTATTAAACGGGAAAAAGGTAGATTTAATAATTGGAGGGCCACCATGTCAAGCTTACTCAGTAGTTGGTAGAGCACGCAAAGACATGGAAAATGATCCACGTAATTATTTATACAAACATTACATTAAATTTTTAGTAAAATATAAACCTAAAATGTTTGTATTTGAAAATGTTCCTGGGATTTTATCAGCCAGAAATGGACACTATTTAGATCAGATATTCTCGGCCATTAGAGACGTCGGATATGAGCTTTCAATCCCTTCAGAGAATTTTCTAAATGCAAAGGATTTTGGCGTACTTCAAGATAGGAAAAGAGTTATAATTATTGGCTGGCTTAAGGATTTAAATATAGAATACCCACAATTTGAAAAAGTTAGTCAAAGATTTGAAGTAATGGCTGATTTATTTTCCGATTTGAAGCCTATAAAAAGCGGCCAAGGAACATTTGATGCGATTGAATATGCGGGACCTTCGACCAAGTACCTTAAAAACACTAAAATACGAAATGGTTTAAAATATGTCACACAGCATATTGCTAGACCAAATAATGAAAATGACTTGGAAATTTATAAGATTGCTTGTGATTATTGGAGTAAAGGATATCGACTTAAATACACTGATCTTCCAAGGCGACTAATCAAGCATTCTAATTTACAAACTTTTTTAAATCGTTTTCAGGTTGTTAATGGTAATGGATTATCTCATACCGTAGTGGCCCATATTGCAATGGATGGTCATTATTATATTCATCCTGATAAAAAACAAAACAGATCAATCAGTATTAGAGAAGCGGCTAGGATTCAATCATTTCCCGATGACTATTTCTTTGAAGGAAGTCGAACTGCTGCATTTAAGCAAATAGGCAATGCCGTCCCTCCATTGATGGCGCAAAAAATTGCGCAAAAAATTGCGGAAATGATATGATAAATTGGCAATTCTTTCCCAAAAGCAGAATTATACCTGATCACTTGAAAAATGTTTTGAGTGTATTTGAATTAAATGAAAGTTTAGTTAATTCTGAAGTTCACAATTACGGCAGTAATGAGGTATTGGAAAATGTTAGAAATAACTTAGAAAAATTAGATTTTCAAATTGAAAAGAGTAAAAAGTCAAATGACAAAATCAAAGTACCAGTACTATTTGGACAAAATGGTAAATTAGAAAAATATTTTGACGCAGACGGATATAACAAAGCAACAAAAACAGTTATTGAAGTCGAAGCCGGTAGGGCAGTTACAAATTACCAGTTTTTAAAAGATTTGTTTCAAGCTTTTATGATGTATGAGGTGGATTACTTGGTTATTGCTTTAAGAAAAGATTATAGAGGTAATCCTGATTTTCAAAATGTAATAACCTTTATTGATACTCTCTATGCATCTGGTAGATTACAAATCCCACTCAAAGGAATTTTGATAATTGGATATTAATGATTGATTACTCAAAATACCAAACAGCGTCTGCTGTTCCTGAAGCCTCATCAATGATTGAGACTTTTCGTGCTATTGGCTATAATATAGAAACAGCAATTGCTGACATCATCGATAACTCTATTTCAGCAAATGCAAAAAACATCTGTATAAATTTTGAATGGAAAGGCTCTAAAACTTGGCTTTCTATCAAGGATGATGGAATAGGAATGAATGATGCAGAGTTAATACAAGCAATGCGACCGGGAAGCAAAAACCCACTTCAAGAACGTAACCAAAAAGACTTAGGGCGTTTTGGCTTAGGTTTGAAAACTGCATCATTTTCCCAAGCAAGAATACTTACTGTTATAAGCAAAAAAGCAGATTACAATTCTGTGTTTTGGACTTGGGATTTAGATTTTGTAAACCAAACGGGAAATTGGGATTTGATAAAATATTTACCTGATGAAAATTTAGAAACTGAAATTTCAAAATTGGCAACTGGTACAATTGTTTTATGGAACGACATTGACAGAGTAGTAAAAGATTTTAGTCAAGACGACAACAAAGCATTTGAAAAGTTTTTAATTACAATGGAACAAGTGAAAAAGCACCTTGCAATGGTGTTTCACAAATTCATTGAAAAGGGTAAAATCAATATTTTTTTTCAAGACAGAAAAGTAACTGCATGGAATCCATTTTTGACATACGAATCAGCAACGCAAATTTTTCCTGAAGAAAAAATTCAAAACGGAAATGTAACGATTGAAGGCTATGTTTTACCGCATAAATCAAAAATTTCAGAAGAATCATATAAAAATGCAGAGGGAGTAAAGGGCTGGAACGAACAACAAGGATTTTACATTTATAGAAATGAACGTTTACTTCTAGCTGGCGATTGGTTGGGTCTTTTTAGAAAGGAAGAGCATTATAAATTAGCCAGAATACAAATTGAATTACCCAATACACTTGATGAATCTTGGCAAATTGATATTAAAAAATCTGTTGCACGACCGCCTTTAGTTTTTCGTGAACAAATTAGAGCATACGCATTAAAAGTGCGACAACAAGCTGTAGAGGTTTATCGCCACAAAGGAAAAAGTGTGAAACAAATTGCAGGACAAAAATTTGTTCCGCTTTGGATTGACCACAAGCGAGGCGACAAATGGTTTTACAAAATCAATCGTGACCATCCGTTGATTGACAAAATCAGAAAACAAGCAGAGGATAAACCGGAAAAGGCGATTGATACTTTGTTGAAATTTATTGAAGAAACAATTCCGGTGAAATCAATTTACATCAGAGAAGCAGAAGAACCGGAAGCACAGGGAAAACCATTTGAAGGAATAAAGCATGATGACATCTGGACTCTGATGACAAATATTTTTGATTCTCTTACAAAACAGGGAAAGACGAAAGAAGAAGCGAAAGCAGTTATTATCAATCTTGAACCTTTTAATCATTACCCTGAATACATCGCAAACCTTGACTGAATATGATGGAACAAGCAAAAAATATCTGCATTGAATTACTGAGGAAAATAAAAAATCCTTCTTCGCAGGACATAAACAATTCTATTGATAATGTTCTGAAAATATTTCCTAACCTAACCTCTGAAAGAGAAGCCCTTTTCAATTATCTGGCTGCAACATTTTCTGTTTTCTCTGAGGACTACAGAATACTTGACACAGACGAAGGTTATACTCCGTGGCTCAAAGATGCGAAGGTAAACATTCAATGGAATTTCTGGAATCGCTACATCAGTTATCTGCAAAAGAAAATTGCACCAGACACCATCAACAAACTTGACAATCTCACTGATGATATTTTAGACCGCATTGCAAATCCTTCAACGCCTGGAGCATGGGATAAAAGAGGAATGGTTGTCGGACAAGTTCAATCGGGAAAAACTTCAAACTACACAGGACTGATAAACAAAGCGTCTGATGCAGGTTACAAACTCATAATTGTTCTTGCGGGTATGCACGATTCACTGCGAAGCCAGACACAGATAAGAATTGATGAAGGATTTTTGGGTTTCAACAGTCAGCGTTCATTGCAATATTCTAATACAAATAAAATCGGAGTTGGTTTTTACAATCCACTTGACAACAAAACAAATCAGCCGATTGACCTTCCTGCAAATGCTTTGACATCAAGCCACCTCTATGGCGATTTTAACCGCAAGGTTGCACAGTCGGCAGGAATTCATTTGAGAAGTTCAGACCCGATTGTTGCAGTGGTAAAGAAGAATGGTTCAATCCTGAAAAATCTGATTTCATGGTTGGCAGTTTGGGGGGACAAACAACCAGATGGAAAAATTATCATTCGCAATGTTCCATTTCTGTTGATTGATGATGAAGCAGACAATGCCTCAATCAATGTGAGCAAGGAAAAAGTTTCTGCAATCAACGGCTGCATCAGAGCATTGCTTTCATTATTTGAGCAAAGTGCTTATGTTGGTTACACCGCAACACCATTCGCAAATATTTTCATTCCAATTCTTGAAGAACAATCGTTCAAAGGAATTGACCTCACCATAAAAGATTATGAGTTCACAGTTGGTCAGGATTTATTTCCAAAGGATTTTATCATCAACATTCCTGCACCTTCAAACTACATTGGTCCGGCAAAAGTTTTTGGCTTGCCTGCACTCAGTTCAACCGATGCAGACGAAGAACCGCTACCAGTAATAAGGTTTGTAAAAGATTACGAAGCATTCAATGCTTCAAACGCACAAGAACAAATTCAGAATCTGATTGCAGGAGTTGAAAATGAATTTGCAATCACAAAGTCATTTGTTCCAGATAAACATAAAAAGAATGACCAATTGCCGGATGAACTTCCAAACAGTTTGAAGTTTGCGGTTAAGTGTTTTGTTCTTTCGGCAGCAGCCAGACGAGTGAGAAAACAAATTGATGTTCACAATTCAATGCTAATTCACATTTCAAGATTCATTGTATGGCAAGACAGAATTGCAACACTTGTGGATGCTGAATTGAAATTCTATCAGAGGCAAATTGAAATGAAGTCCGGCAACCTGATGATAGAATTGCAATCCATCTGGAAAAAAGAATTTCTGCCAACAACAAATAAATTTATAAATGAAAAACATATTTACACCGACCCTGATATCACAGCGATTGACTGGAAAGAAATTGAACCAGAAATTTTTCCTGCCATTTCCAAAATGGAAGTGAGAGCAGTTCACGGAGATAAAAATATTGCCGGTTTATCGCATCATAACATTTCACCGCTTGATTATTTCTTTTCAGAACAGCAGGGAAAATTTCTTTCAGTGATTGCAGTAGGTGGCGACAAACTTTCAAGAGGATTGACATTGGAAGGGTTGACTGTAAGTTACTACTTGCGTGCATCCAAAATGTATGACACACTCATGCAGATGGGCAGATGGTTTGGCTATAGACCTGGATATGTGGACTTGTGTCGCATATTCACAAGTGACGAACTCACACGATGGTATAAGCACATAACGATTGCCTCAGAAGAAATGCGTAGAGATTTTGATTACATGTTTCTTCTGAAAAAAACTCCAAAAGAATTTGGATTGAAAGTGAGAACACATCCTGGAGTTTTGAAAATTACTGCTGCCAACAAATTCCGATACAAGAAAATAATGTATCTGAGTTACTCAGGAGAACTTGAACAAACCTATCTATTCAAGATTGATGGCAAACGATTCAAACAAAACTTTGATGCAGCGATTGAGTTAATTACTTCATTGGGAAAACCGCTTGATAAGCCAGTTAACGATTACAACAAGAAGCAGAAATTTGTATGGAAAGGAGAAAATAATTTCTATGCTATTACTGCATTTCTAGAGAAATATAAAATCGGTGAGGAAGTAATTGACACTAACAAAATTGTTGATTACATCATCGCACAGACAAAGAAAGGCAACCTTGTAAACTGGACTGTTGCCTTGATAAATAATTCAACTGCAAAACCAGAAGACGAATTTGAATTCAGTGGTTTATTGGAAAAAGTTGGACTTACGGACAGAACAAATATCAGCAATGACCCAATGAACTATGAAGTTGCCAAATACAACATCACTGACCAAAGGCATGAATTGATTGACCTTGACGAAACTGAAGTGAGAGAAGCGAAAACACAAACCGAAGCAGATAACAAAGAAGATGGCAATAAGGAAGTTCCCGAATTGCCAAGCAGGAAAAGAATCAAGTGGCAGCGTAAAAGTAAGAATGGTTTATTATTGATTTATCCTTTAAATGGAAATTGTCAGCATATAGTTGACAGCACTACAACTCCAAAGACATTGGAACGGAGAAAAATTAGCGACACTCCTATTATTGGTATTGCAGTAAGCTTTCCTGAGATAGAGAACGATGAGAAAATTGAATATGCAGTGAACGAACTGTTCAGGAAAGAATACGAGTATCCTGATGAACTTGACCAACAAGATGAAAATGATGGAACGGATTAAAAAAATATGGATACAACTTGAAGCGAACAATTCGGCAGTGCCCGGATTGTTCAAGTTGCGTTATTCAAACACAAGCAAGTGCGATGTTTTACTGGGATTGAAATTTCCTGAAACACACCGGATGCTTATTCTCAAAGCACCACTGACAATCGGAAAGGAATTTAATTTCCGTTACGAGGTCAGGGGTTTGAAGTTTGATAAGATTTATGACCCTGATGATTCAAAATACATTTTGCTCAATCTTGTTTTGGTTGACAAGCAATTCAAAGATGTGTTTGACACATTGATTGCAGATGTTCTTTCGGCAGTAATAAATGAAACCGACATCAAAGTAATTCTGAAAAATTATTCCAACCGCTTAATCAAATGGCAGAGTTTGTTTGAGAGATTCAAACAGCAAGGATTGACACCAGAAGACCAGCGTGGACTTTTCGGAGAATTATTTTTCCTAAGAAAGTTTTTACAAATCAATTCTGACTTTCAGAACATCGTTGCTTCTTGGACAGGACCAGAAAAACAAATTCGTGATTTTCAAAGTGGTTCTTGGGCAGTGGAGGTAAAAACTACACACGGCAACAATCATCAAAAAGTTCAAATTAGTAGTGAAAGGCAATTAGACACAACAAACCTTGAGGATTTGTTTTTGTACCATATTTCGTTGGAACAGCAACAAAATTCAGGCGAAACACTGAATGATATAGTAGATTCAGTAATAGATATTTTAAGTGCAGAAATGATTGCTCTAAATAAGTTTAAAAGCAAAATATATGAAGTTGGATATTTTGATTTGCAACGTCATTTATATGAAAATATTGGCTACCACATTCGCCAAGATGAATTTTACAAAGTAGAAAATGATTTTCCAAGAATTGAAGAAAATGATATACGCACAGGTGTTGGTGATGTGAAATATTCAATCATTTTAACTCAATGCACACCTTTTGCCACAAGCGAGACAGAAGTATTTGACACTATAATACCATAATCAAATGGAAAAAGAAGTTTTAAAATATTATCAAAGTCTAAACCAAGACATAAGAGCAACTCAGTTAAGTGAAGAAGATGGAGGTAATTCTGAGCAAATATTTACACAAATTGCACTAAATAATCTTGCTGATGCTAGTGAAACAGAAAATGCGATTTTGGCTTTTGATAAAAAAGCGATAGGAACAAAAAACCAGCATCAAATTAATGGTTTTGCTATATCTGACAATTATGAAACTCTTGACTTATTCGTTACAGTATTCAAGGGAACTGATGAAATATCAACAACAACAAAAGCAGAAATTGAAACTGCTCAAAAGAGAATTTCAAATTTCTTCAACAAATGCATTAGCAAAGAATATGTAAACGAAATTGAAGAATCCTCAGAGATTTTTCAATTAGCAAACACACTGGCAAATTATGATGAAATCAAGGAAAACCTTGTTCGAGTAAATGTATTTATTTTGACTGACGGAGAGTACAAAGGTGATTTTCCGAAAAATGATAAAATCAAAAATTACAATATTTTTTATAGAGTTATTGATATTTATTTTCTTTATAAAATTTCAGAACAATCCAGAGTTCCTATAGAGATAGACTTGAACGATTTTGATGGTGAAAGATTTGAAGTGCCTTGTTTACCCGCTTCTGAAATAAATCCAAATTTCAAAGCATACATTGCAATATTACCAGGAATTTGTTTAGCAAAATTATATGAGCGTTACGGAGCTAGGTTATTGGAACAAAATGTTCGTTCATTCTTACAAGTTGGTGGACGTAATAGTGTAAATTATGGTATCCGCAGTACAATTCGAAATGAGCCAGAAAAGTTTTTTGCATACAATAATGGTATAGCAGCAACTGCTGACCATATTGAATTAGATGATTCAGGGCGTTATATTTCTAAAATAAGAAATTTACAAATCGTAAATGGTGGTCAAACAACTGCCTCTATTTATAACACAGCAAAGAAAGACAGAGCAGATATTTCAAAAATATTTGTTCAGGTTAAATTTTCAGTAATTGAAAATCCTGAAGAATATAGTGACATTGTATCACTCATTTCAAAGTATGCAAATACACAAAACAAAGTAAATAATGCTGACTTTTCAGCAAACAACCCCGCTTTAGTTGCGTTTGAAAAATTATCACTATATATTTTATCGCCAATTACAGCAACAAGCAATTTTCAAACATCTTGGTTTTTTGAACGTGCAAGAGGACAATATAAAACTTTGCGAAGTAGAGAAGGACGAACTAAAGCACTTCAAACAGCATTTGATAGGAAATATCCAAAAAAACAAATGTTCTCAAAAGTTGAGTTGGCAAAATACATTAACTCTTACCAAGAAGTTTATGACGGACAAAAGTTAGTAATCGGCCCTCATTTAGTTGTTCGTGGTAACGAGAAAAACTATGCCCAATTTATTGGTAATAATTTGCCTGATAACGTTAAAAAGATAAACAATGTTTATTTTGAGGATGCAATTGCAAAGTGTATTCTTTTCAAAAACGCTGATAAACGATATGGAATAAAGCCAAACAGCATTGGAGAAATGAAACAAGTTGTTGTCCCATACACACTCTCTTTATTGAATATCATAACTGATAATCAACTTGACCTATTCAAAATTTGGAAAAATCAAGATGTTTCTCCCGTACTTTCTGATTTCATTTTTGAATTAATGAAACAAGTCAACCAATTCATACTTGAAACATACAACGGTCAACACTACATTGAAAATGCTAAAAAGGAAGAATGTTGGGATTTAGTAAAAAATCACGAATGGAATTTTAATCTCAAAGACATTAAAGCGGATTTAATTGACCAGAAAAACCCACCAAAACGAAATGCGGAAATTGATATTGAAGAAGAAGAATTAAAACAAAACAAAGCAGTAATTAAATCAATTCCACCCGCACTTTGGAACGAAATTTTACAATGGGGTAAAGACAGCGAACTGCTTGATACTATAAAGCAAACAGTTGTTTCTAATATTGCTTTCAAATTAAGACAAAATAGAATTTTAGCAGACGATGAATATCAAAAAGGAGTTGAAATACTTGACATCGTTGCTAAATACAACGAGGAACTATTGCAGAAGGCAGAAGAATTTGCTGGCAAGTGGGTTGCTTTGAAAAAGCCAAAACTTGATGACGATCAGAAAAATATTCTTATAATGGCTCTTATTAAAAAAATGATTCTCTTCAATCAATCACAAGACAAGGAAGTATTAGATCGAGACGAAATGGATTTACTCCACGATATTGTTAATGGGAAAAAGGAAAATGATTTTGACAACATGGAGAAAGTAAATATACTTTTTTCAAAATTGCAGAAAAAAGGGTTTAAAAATTAAATCTTTTTTGTTTGCAAATCCATTTCTAATGCTTAATAAGAGGCATTATAATTCTTAAGTTATTGTAAAGGCTTCCAATTATACTAATATTTAGTATAAGAAGGAAGAGGCGAGATTATTAATTTTTTCTTAATATGTTCAGTTGTTTGTACTATTCGGTATTTAGGTGATTAAATCAATATTATTCATACTTTAGGGTTTAGAGGTTAGGAGTAAATTTTTATATAATTTCCACCCGATACACATCGCTTTTGTTCCGTTGTATACCGAAGACTTCGAATCTCCCGGGTTCGGGGATTTCTTCGATCAAATCAAAGACCTTGCAATCCGGGGGTAGGGGAGCAAAGACCAGGGTAAAATAGATTTCGGATCTAGTCTTGACAGGGGTCAGTTGCGGGTACAGGGTGATTCCGACCTGGGTTAACAATGGACTGCGATGACCGGTGGCTTTATCAATCAGGTAGGTTGTTTTCCAAATACGAATCCAAATGAACCGTAAAGTTTGAAAACGGCAATGCACCGTGACCTGCCTTTCGGTTTCCTCCAGGGTCTTGGTTTTGGCCTTGGAGCGTGTCACGGTCTTGGTCATGGGGGGCGCCGGTGGCGCTTCGGGTAGCGCAGAGTGCGCTTGGGGTGTCGTAGAGGATGCTTCGGGGTAGGGGTTCATGGTTAGGCGATGTTTAATGTATAGGAGAGAAGTTTCGATGAGGTAGGACTTATGCGCGGTATTCAACCTCGTGAAAGCGAATGTTTTGGGAATTTAAATAATTTTGGAGGTCATTGTAAGCCGTTTCGCCTTTGTATCGATCCGCTATGGCCTCCAGGAGTGTTTGTTTGTTCCTGGTCTCGACGCCGAAGGCTTCCCGCAAGCGACCAATGCTCCGATTTT
>Ga0194129_10008616_pt1 | contig 11739 bp, 13 predicted proteins | sample TA2KigCa35mmetaG_FD_150862 | JGI IMG/M metagenome (GOLD analysis project Ga0194129, IMG submission 150862) | Freshwater microbial communities from Lake Tanganyika, Tanzania - TA2015038 Kigoma Deep Cast 35m | ecosystem: Environmental > Aquatic > Freshwater > Lake | place: Tanzania: Lake... | reverse complement strand
GAGCACGTCTTTGGATGCATGACAATGTCGATGGGCGGAAAGATGACCAGAAGAATTGGACTGGCGAGAACCGAAGCCTGGTTGGGGCTCAAAAGTCTCACCTTCAACTTCCTCCGCTATCTCCAGCGCACTTCCAGTCTCGCTGCAGTTGCGACGCACTGACAACAGAGCTCGCAATTTGCTTCCGAGTCAAATGAGATAGGGGTGCGCCTATGCACCATGTGCCGCTTCTGGTGCGGCATTTTTAATGTCGTTCGATTGCCGGCGAATCCCGATTATTCGAGGTGCCCTTAAGCCGCCGACGAATTTGAGGCTCATACACCGATCAAACCAGGAAACCTGCAAGAAGCAGTAGCGATGCGCAACACATTGATGACGACAGAGACAAAGGATCGCGCTATTTCTCTCAATCTGGCCTCCATCGACCTGCGCAAGTGATGCACCGCGAGAGCATTCGGTATTCACAGCAAGCCTTCAACTCCAACCCAACCATCCAATCCGCAATGAAACTCTTCGCTGACGCTGCCTCCTAAAGGCGAGCACAAAAACAGACAAAAGAAATCTAAACAGCAACTCAAGGAAGTGGACTGCCGGGCGAAGAGGCCGACCACGACGTGTTTTCCGTTCGCTACGAGGAACAGAGCGAACAGCCATGACCCTGGCCCCGTCGGCCGAGCGCTTTCCTGAGCTATTCCCCTTTCATCTGGTGGTGGATGAATCGCTGGTGATCCGCCAGCTGGGTCCTGTACTGCTGCGGCTGCTTGGCAACCAGGTGTACGGAGAACCCCTGAGCCAGCACGTCCAGTGGCTTCGGCCTCGGCTGTGCGAGCCCAGCCTGAGCGGCCTGAGCCAACTGGGCGCAAAGCTCACGGTGCTGCAGCTGCTGAATCTGCCGTTGCAGCTCAAAGGGCAGGTGCTGGTGGATGGAGGGCTTGCTTTTTTCCTCGGCACCCCGGTGGTGCACAACCTCGATCAGCTCAACGCGCTGGGGATCCGCCTCAGCGATCTGGCCCGCCACGACGCTTTGGCCGATTCCCTGGTGATGCTCCAAACCAAGGACATGACCATTGCTGATCTGGTGCAACGGCGCACCCAGGATCTCGAGCAACTGGCCACCCAGGATGCCCTCACCGGTGTTGGCAACCGGCTGTTGTTCAATCGCGAGTTGCCGGTCGATCTCGACGAGCATCGCCAAAGCGCTCAGCCCATGGCCCTGCTGCTGCTCGATGTCGACCACTTCAAGCGGTTCAACGATGGGCACGGCCATCTGGCTGGGGATGCCTGTCTCAGGGCTGTAGCGCAGCGCCTGAGCGAGCTGGCCGGCCGTGGTGGCGATCGGGTGTATCGCTATGGAGGCGAGGAATTCGCCATCGTGCTGCCGGAAACGGGCCTCCACGGGGCCCAACTGCTGGCCGAGCGGGTTGTGCAGGGGTTCGCCTCCTCCCCCCTGCAGCTGGAAGAGTCGGGCCAACACCACCTGATCACGGTGAGCGTTGGGCTGGCCTGCTTTGATCCCACCGAGCTCCAGCGCGACAGGAGCACAGCCGACCAGGACATCAACCAGATGGCCACCAACCTGATCGCCCGCGCTGATGAAGCCCTCTATCAGGCCAAAGATGCCGGCCGCAGCCGCTTCGTGAGCCTGGCCTGAGGCCCTTCAGGCACCGAGATCAGCCAATGCCCTGAGCGAAAAGACTCTGCAACCCGCAGAGCTCGCAACCGTTCAAAGATAAACACTCCCCGCCACGGAGAAACTCCAGCAGACTGGCCACATCACGGCAACCGATCCATGGATCACAGCTCCGGCTTCACCCTGGCCACCGTGCTGATCGGCGGCAGCGGCCTGTTCGTGCTCGCCACGCTGTTCTTTGGCACCAAGGGCGGCTACTACGACACCGATCAATACGACGGCAACGGCACCGCCCACTGAGCCCAGCTTCAGCCCTGACTGGGTAGCTGTTCAGACTCAGGGCAATCGCCTGTGACTTCGATGTCTTCCGGCAGGGCGGAGCGGCTGAAGTAGGCCAGCCGCGTGCTCACCGCTCCGATCGAATCGAGGCGCACGCACTCCTCCCAGCTGTGGAGCTCATCGTCGTCTTCGGCGTCATAGCGAAGGGTGACGAGATCGCCCTCCAGTTCAACCACCAGCGCTTCTTCGATCCAGCGCTGCTGATCGCGCAGAAAAACCCAAATGGGCCGTTGCTCGCACTGGAAGCGATAAAGCTTGCGCTGCAGCATGGGGTGCCCTCAGGAACCACCTGAGCTCGATCCTAGGGATACTGAGCCCATCTAAGCTAATCTGCCGTTGTGGTTGCCACCAGTGCTGAAGAGATCCGGCTGCAGCTGCGCAGCTGGCCGGAGGTGGAGGCCTATCTGCAGCGCTGCAAGGGCGTGATCGTGCCGCTCGGCTCTACGGAGCAGCACGGCCCCACCGGCGCCATCGGCACCGATGCCCTCACCGCCGAAGCCGTAGCCCTAGAAGTGGGCCGCCGCAGCGGTGTGCTCGTCACCCCCGCCCAGGCCTTCGGCATGGCCGAACACCACCTGGGCTTTGCCGGCACGATGAGCCTCCAGCCCTCCACGCTGCTGGCGGTGATGCACGACCTGGTGCTCTCCCTGGCTCGCCATGGCTTCGAACGCATCTATGTGATCAATGGCCATGGCGGCAACATCGCCACCACCAAGGCGGCCTTCGCCCAGGCCTATGGCACCGCCGCCAGCCGCGGCCTGGCCAGCGCCGCCAACCTGCGCTGCAAGCTGGCCAACTGGTTTATGGCGCCAGAAGCGATGGGGCTGGCGCGGGAGCTCTACGGCGACAAGGAAGGGCACCACGCCACACCGAGCGAGATCGCGATCACCCTGGCGCTGGAGCCAACGCTGCAGAGCAAGCAGCGGCCTCTGCCGGAGCCAGCGCCGGCCGGTCCGATCCACGGCCCCGACGATTTCCGGCGCCGCCACCCCGATGGCCGCATGGGTTCTGACCCATCGCTCGCCACCGCCGACCACGGCCATCGCTTCTTGGATGTGGCGGCCACAGCCCTCAGCGCCGATCTGCAACGCTTCCTCGAGGAGCCCTCCAGCTAGGTTCTGCCCATGAGCAACATCAGCGCCGACGACGTCCGCAAGGTGGCCAAGCTGGCCCGCCTCGAGCTGCCGGACGACAAGATCGCCACCTACACCACCCAGCTGGAGCGGATCCTCGACTACGTGGATCACCTCCAGGCTGTAGACACCGAAGGGGTTCCCCCCACCACCCGCGCCGTGGAAGTGGTGAACGTGACCCGCGACGACGTGGTGGTGCCGACCGAGGTGCGGGAACAGCTGCTGGATGAAGCACCCCAGCGCGAGGGTGACTTCTTCCGCGTGCCCAAGATCCTGGCCGACTGAGCCATCAAAAAGCCGGGCTAAGGCCCGGCTACGCATCAGCGCTTCGGTGAAACAGCGGTGCGGTGCAGCAGCGCCACCACATGACGCCGCGCTTTGAAGCTGGGCAGCAGCCCAGCAATCGGCCTCAGCTTGCTACGGCGGCGCTTGTGGCTGCGCACGCCCAGAAGAATGTCGTAGATGAAATTAGTGAAGTCGCCCTTGCTCTCAAACAAGCCAAGCCGCTGCGGCGAACCTTTCGCATCCAAAATGGGTTTGGTGGCCTCATAAGCCGGTTTGTATTCAAACCAGGGAATGGACGGCCAGAGGTGATGAACCAGGTGATAGTTCTGGCCCATGATCAACCAATTCATCAACCGCCCGGGGTAGATGCGGGCGTTGTGCCAGCGATTGCGTGACAGAAAGGGCCGGTGAGGCAGGTAATCAAAGAACAGGCCGAGGGTCACACCCACCATCAGCGCTGGCGCGAACCAACAGTTGAAGATGAAGTCGATGAAGCCATATTTGATCCCCGCAGCCACAATCGCGAAGAAGATGCCGCGGCCCAGACCCCACTCCAGCAACTCGTAGCGGCGCCAGAGGCGGCGCTGGAAGAAGAAATATTCGTGATAGAAGAAGCGCGGAGCAATCAGCCACAGCGGGCCGAAGGTGCTCACAATGTGATCTGGATCGTTCTTCGGATCATTCACATGGGCGTGGTGCTGCAAGTGCACCCGCGTAAACACCGGGAAGCTGAAGCCAAGGAGCAGGGCAGCGCCATGCCCCATGAAGGCATTCCAGAAGCGATTGGGATGCGCTGCGTTATGGCAGGCGTCATGAATCACCGTGCCCTCCAGGTGGAGGGCCAGAAAACCGGTGGCCAGCAGCGGCAGGAGCGGCCACTGCCAGGCAAACCAGCCCGCGATCGTGATCCCGGCCAACACGTAGCCGCCCAGGAACAGAGCCACCGTGGGATTCCAGGCCGAAGGCGGGTCGAGGAACTCCCGCGGCACGGCACTCACCGAGGCGCGTAGCTCCCGAGGGGACCCCTCCATCTCCGGTGACTGAACCAGAGCTTGCGTCATTCCCTGGGCTGCACCGGCCAACGTTCAGGCCACCTTAGGAAGTTGAGGCCTTCACCCCGATGCCCACCGGGGGACTTGAACCCCCACAGCCGAAGCCACTGGAACCTAAACCCAGCGCGTCTACCAATTCCGCCAGGTGGGCATGGCGCGACTGTACGGATGCACCGAGAATGCGGTCAATCTCGATCCGGTCATGGTTGCCAGCCTCAGCGGAACGCTTGCCCTGGTGGTGGGCCTGGCCGTCCTGCTGCTGCCCCTGCTGGCGAGCGAGCTCTCGCGCCCACGCGATGCCATGTGGGGCGCTGTGGTGCTGCTGCTGGGGCTCGCCCTGGTCACCAGCGCCGACCGGCTCACGGGTTCGCCGATGCTCGCCGTGCTCTGCGGCGGCCTGCTGATTGGCCGTCTGGGGCTTGAGGTGCTGCAGCTGCGCTGGCGGGCACTCACCAGCGAAGAGCAGCAACGCCTGCTCTCGCTGGAGCGCTGGCAAACCAGCCTGAGTGAACTGATGGTGAGCGTGGCCCGGGGCATCGCCGTGGTGAGCGCCGCTTCTGGCACGGTGCTGGCCGCCCTGCAACGCGGTGGCGGCAGCAAGGGCAGCAGCGGCAAACGCTGGGTGCGTTCCGACGCTGCCAAATCCAGAGATCCCCAGGCCAGCGGGGAGCCTGCCCCCAAGCCCAGCGAGCCCACGCCCGTGGTGCACTCGTTCGCTGAAATCGATCAGCTGCTCCAAAGCGCCGTCAGCCAAGCGGGATAATCGGCCCTTGCTGCCCCCGGCGCCGTGACCGCCAGCTCTGCGCCCGCGACCTCTTACAAGGACACGCTCAACCTGCTGCAAACGCCCTTCTCGATGCGGGCGAACGCCAAGGTGCGCGAACCGGAGATCCAGGCCTTCTGGGCAGAGCTGCAGCTCTATGAACGCCTCAGCCAGCAGAACCCCGGCGAGAGCTTCACCCTGCACGACGGCCCCCCCTACGCCAACGGGGCCCTGCACGTGGGACACGCCCTCAACAAGATCCTCAAGGACATCATCAATAAAACGGCCCTGTTGCAGGGCAAGAAGGCTCGCTTCATTCCCGGTTGGGACTGCCATGGCCTGCCGATCGAGCTGAAGGTGCTCCAGGGCCTCAAAAGCAGTGAGCGCGCTGAGCTCACGCCGGTGAGCCTGCGCCAGAAGGCCCATGCCTATGCGCTCGAGCAGGTGGAAGGCCAGAAAGCCGGCTTCCGGCGCTGGGGGATCTGGGCCGATTGGGATCAGCCCTACCTCACCCTGCAGAAGAGCTACGAGGCCGCCCAGATCGGCGTGTTCGGAGCGATGGTGCTGGCCGGGCACATCTACCGAGGCCTCAAGCCTGTTCACTGGAGCCCCAGCTCCCGCACCGCCCTGGCGGAAGCTGAACTCGAATACCCAGACGGCCACACTTCCCCGAGCGTCTTCGTGGCCTTCCCGGCAGTGCAGCTGCCCAAGGGGCTGGCCACACAGCTCAGCGCTGCTGGTCTCAAGCCTGAAGCCGCGATCGCCGAAGGCGGGCTCGCCGTGGCGATCTGGACGACGACCCCCTGGACCCTGCCCGCCAACCTGGCGGTGTCGGTGAACGAGCGGCTCGACTACGCCATCTGCGCCGTAAGCCCCCGGGGCGAGAGCACTGCACCCTCCGCCAGCCATCTGGTGGTGGCGGCCGAGCTACGCGAGAGCCTCGAAGCCAGCCTCGGCCTGGAGCTCCAGCCCCTGCTCAGGGTGAAAGGCGCCGATCTCGAAGGGATCGTCTACCGCCATCCGCTGCTGGAGCGCGCTAGCGCCGTGGTGATCGGCGGCGACTACATCACCACCGAAGCCGGCACCGGCCTGGTGCACACCGCACCCGGCCACGGCGTGGACGACTTCAACACCGGCAAGAAATACGGCCTGCCGGTGCTCTGCCCGGTGGATGAAGCCGGCAACCTCACCGCCGAGGCCGGCCCCTTCGCCGGCACCAACGTGCTCAAAGACGCCAACCCCACGATCATCGAGGCGCTGGAGGGCACCGGCCTACTGCTCAAGCAGGAGCGCTACGAGCACCGCTACCCCTACGACTGGCGCACGAAGAAACCCACCATCTTCCGCGCCACCGAGCAGTGGTTCGCCTCGGTGGAAGGCTTCCGCGCTGCGGCGCTGGAGGCGATCGCTCAGGTGGAGTGGCTGCCGGCCAGCGGCCGCAACCGCATCGAGGCGATGGTGAGCGAGCGGGGCGACTGGTGCATCAGCCGGCAGCGCACCTGGGGTGTGCCGATCCCTGTTTTTTATCACCGCGAAACCGGTGAGGTGCTGCTCAACCAGACCACGCTCGATCACATCCAGGCCCTGATCGCCGAGCACGGCTCCGATGTGTGGTGGGAGCGCGATGAAGCCGGACTGCTGCCTGAGCCTTATGCCGCCGAGGCAGCGCAATGGCGCAAGGGCACCGACACGATGGACGTGTGGTTCGATTCCGGCTCCTCCTGGGCTGGCGTGCTGGGCGGTATCGCGGGCGGCGAGAGCCGTGCACCCGAACTCCACTACCCCGCCGACCTCTACCTCGAAGGCAGCGATCAGCACCGCGGCTGGTTCCAAAGCAGCCTGCTCACCTCCGTGGCTGTGAACGGCCATGCCCCCTACAAGCGGGTGCTCACCCACGGCTTCACCCTCGATGAGAAGGGCCGCAAGATGAGCAAATCCCTTGGCAACGTGGTGGATCCCGCGGTGCTGGTGGAGGGCGGCAAAAACGAGAAGCAGGAACCGGCCTACGGCGCTGATGTGCTGCGTCTCTGGGTGAGCTCCGTCGACTACTCCGCCGATGTGCCCCTGGGCCCGGGGATCGTGAAGCAGCTGGCGGATGTGTACCGGAAGGTGCGCAACACCGCCCGCTACCTGCTGGGCAACCTGCACGACTTCGATCCCGCTCGCGATGCCGTGCCCTATGCCGAGCTGCCGCTGCTCGATCAGTGGATGCTGCAGCGCACCGCCGCCCTGATCGACAGCGTGAGCGGAGACTTCGAGCGCTTCGAGTTCTACCGCTTCTTCCAGGCGCTGCAGAACTTCTGCGTGGTGGATCTCTCCAACGTCTACCTCGATATCGCCAAGGACCGCCTCTACGTGAGCGGTGCCCAGGAGTTCCGCCGCCGCAGCTGCCAAACCGTGCTGGCCCTGGTGGTGGAGCGTCTGGCGGGGCTGATCGCGCCGGTGCTGTGCCACATGGCGGAAGACATCTGGCAGAACCTGCCCTACGCGGTGAGCGAACGCTCGGTGTTCGAGCGGGGCTGGCCCACGGCACCGGCCGAATGGCGCCAGCCGGAACTCGAAACGCCGATGGCTCAGATCCTTGAACTGCGAGCCCTGGTGAACCGCCAGCTGGAGAGCTGCCGGGCCAGCGGCCAGCTGGGAGCCTCCCTGGAAGCGCAGGTGCAGCTGGAGCTGGGCGATGGCGCCGAATCCACCCGCGCTGCCCTGCGCTGGCTGGAATCAACCGCGCATCCCAGCGTCGACAACCTGGCCGACTGGCTGCTGGTGTCGGCCCTGCAACAGGGCGGCAGCGCACCGGCCGACGTGCTGGCCGAAGCCAACGAAGCCGGCATCACGGTGCGCATCGCCAAGGCCGCCGGTGAGAAGTGCGAGCGCTGCTGGCACTACGAAACCGACATCGGCCAGCACAGCACCCACCCGAGCCTCTGCGGCCGCTGCGTGGCGGTGCTCAGCTGATCACGGCGTGCACCTGATCGAGCAGCTGCAGCTCTCCCCGCATCCGGAGGGCGGCCATTTCCGCGAAACCTACCGGGCCAGCCAAACGGTGCCCACACCGCGCGGCCCCCGGCCGGCCAGCACGGCCATCTTGTTTCTGCTGCAAGCCGGTGAGCGCTCCCACTGGCATCGCCTCCACTCCGACGAGGCCTGGCATTTCCATGCCGGCGGCGGGCTGTTGGTGCATCAGATCAGCCCGAGCGGAATCGCGCAAACCACACGCCTGGGGATGGACCTGGGCCGTGGCGAACAGCCCCAACACGTGGTGCCCGCCGGCCACTGGTTTGCCGCTGAGCCGATCCGCGGCGGTGAATGGAGCCTGGTGAGCTGCACGGTGGCTCCCGGCTTCGATTTCGCCGATTTCGAGCTGGCTGCTCCCGATCAGCTGGCTGCGCACGGCGCCGCGCTCACCCAGCTCTGCGGCGACTGGCGGCGGTTCTGCAGCCAGAGCTGAAGGCTCAATCCCAGCGAGCGGGCTCCAGCAACAGCGCTGGATCCATCGGGCCAGCCACACGCTGTTCAGCAGCCGGATTGAGCGGGCCCTGCAACAGCTCCGCGCTCATCAGGCGGGCCGATTCCGGCAAAGCGGGCTGATCGGGATCAAAGGCGGTGGGATGGCTGACGCTGCTGGAGAAGCCGCGGAAGATCAGCAGTTCAAAGGGTTCCATCACGCCGCCATCGCCGGGCAGCTCACCGGTGAGCCGCAGCACGCGATCCGGGCAACTGCGGCTGAGTTCTTCCAGCTGCGCCAGCAACTCAGAAACCACCGGCCACCCGCCCCTGCTTCGGCAGCCTCACCAGCAACCACTGCAAGGCACCCACCGCGTAGGCCATCAGGGCCACGTAGCCCACGAAGGCCGCGATGGTGCCGGTCCAGCTGCCACCAAACACGAAGTTGAAGAAGCTGGCCGCACCGCCGTGCAGATCATCTGGGGCCTCCAGCCACACCCGGCACACCGGGCGGGTCACGCCGCCGCGCACGCAGTCCAGGGCTCGTGCACTGAGCAGAGCGCCCACCCCCCCAAACACCGTTAAGCCCCAGCGCCAGGCACGCACCGCAAACGGCAACGGCCGCCAGGGGGGCAGGTCGTCGAGCTCCTCGTTCAGATCCACCCAGAACCACACGCTCACCACCACCAGCAGCTGAGCCAAAAACGCGAGCAGATAGCCCAGAGGCCTGTTGTCGGTGAGCAGCAGCACCGTGATCAGCAGCAGGCTCGCCACCTTCCAGTAGATGCCCATCAATCGCACCAAGGCCTGCTCGCGCTTCCAGGCCGCCCACACCATCAGCACCAGCGGCAGCCCCACGGCAAACACTGCAGCCAGGCGATAGTCGAGCCAGACAAGAGTGCGATAGAGCAGCAGGTCTGGCACGCAGAGGGGGGCGGCAAGCCGTCATTATCCCGGGCCTAACGCTGCAGCCAGCAGCAGTAGGGTCCAGCCATGGCTCGGACGTTTCGCCTCCCCCATTCGCTGCAGTCCAGGATCGGCCCGCTGCTGCGGCGCCGCAACCGCCGGCGAGCCCGCTGCTGCATGGCCCTGAGCAATCAACCCGCCCTGGAAGCGGCGGTGGCGGATCTGAGCAAGCAACTCCGCGCCAGTGGCCTGAGCGGCACGGCGGATCTCGCCCTGGTGTTCTGCTCCACCGCCTACTCCACCGATCTGCAGCGCCTGCTGCCGCTCTTGCGTGAAGCCATTCCCAGCCGGCATTGGATCGGCTGTGCCGGCGGCGGGGTGGTGGGCACCGATGCCCAGGGCCAACCCCATGAACTGGAGCATCAGCCCGGCATCAGTGTGAGCCTGTTGCAGCTGCCCGGATCCGAGCTGCAGCTGTTTCATCTGGAGGCCGGTGGCCTGCCGGATCTCGATGGCCCCAGCCAGCAATGGGTGGACTGGGTGGGCGCTCAACCGGAAGGGGCGCACTCGATGTTGCTGTTCATCGATCCGGGCTGCCCGGCGATCAACGACCTGATCAGCGGCCTCGATTACGCCTATCCAGAGGCGGCCAAGGTGGGCGGCATTGCTGGGCAGCACAACGCCAGCCACGGCTCCCTACTGCTCGACGACCAAGTAGTGGAGGGAGCCGTGGGCTGCCTGATCAGTGGTGCCTGGCGCATCGATCCGGTAGTAGCCCAGGGCTGCCGCCCGATTGGCCCAGTGTTTGAGGTGGAGAAGGCCGAGCGCAATGTGGTGCAGCGGCTCAGCGATGGCGATCACCAGGGCACCCCTGTGGCCTGCCTGCAGGCGATCCTCGAGCAGCTCAATCCTGAGGAGCGGGAGCTGGTGCGCCATTCCCTCTTCCTTGGCGTGGCCAAAAGCAGCTTTCAGCTGAGCAGCAACGACACCCCCGATGACGCCGCCTTCCTGGTGCGCAATTTGATCGGCGTCGATCCCCGCACCGGCTCGGTGGCTGTGGGCGAGCGGCTGCGCGTGGGCCAACGGGTGCAGTTCCAGCTGCGGGATGCCAATGCCTCCCGCCAGGAGCAGCGGCAGCTGCTCAGCCGCCAACGCCGCCAGCAGCCGGAGCCGCTCGCCGCTCTGCTGTTTGCCTGCCTTGGCCGCGGCGAGGGGCTCTACGGCCAACCAGATGGCGACGTGAGCGCCTGCCGCGAGCAGTTCGACCAGGTGCCGGTGGCTGGAGCCTTCTGCAATGGCGAGATCGGCCCGGTGGCTGGCGCCACCCACCTGCACGGCTACACCGCGAGCTGGGGCTTCCTGGTGCCCAACCATCCCCCCGCAGACAGCCCTGCCTCCTGAGCCGCATGGTGCGCCAGCACGTCAACCCCCTCAGCCGCTTCTTCCAGCTGCCGCTGGACCTGCCCGCGCCAGCCGAGCTTTTTGCCGATCCGCAGCTGCCGATCCACCTCGACATCGGCTGTGCCCGCGGCCGCTTCCTGCTGGCCCTGGCGCAACAGCAACCCGCTGTGAATCACCTCGGCGTGGAGATCCGGCGGGCGCTGGTGCAGGCCGCTGAAGCCGACCGCCAAGCCCTCGCCCTGGGCAACCTCCACTACCTGTTCTGCAACGCCAATGTGAGCCTGCAGGCCTGGATGGCGGCGCTGCCGGCGGGCCAGCTCGATCTGGTGTCGATCCAATTCCCCGACCCGTGGTTCAAGAAAAAGCACCACAAACGGCGGGTGCTGCAGCCAGAACTGCTGCTGGCAATCGCATCGGCCCTGGCACCGGGCAAACGCCTGTTCATGCAGAGCGATGTCCTCGCCGTGATCGAGCCGATGGTGGGCCTCACCGAAGCGAGTGGGTGCTTCAGCAGGCCAGCAGCCGATGCGCGCCCCTGGCGAGCCGACAACCCCCTGCCGGTGCCCACGGAGCGGGAAACCTATGTACTGGGGCAAGAGCTGCCGGTGTATCGCGTGCTCTACGAACGTAACGAAGCACCGCTGCCGGAGCTGGCCGTGCTGGAGCAATGGCTGGAAGCCACCCCCGAACCCACCGATAATCCGCTCGAATCCGCAGTCCCCACGGCATGAGCCTGGCCCCGGCGCCAACCACCCCCTGGCTACTGCGCTGGCGAGGCCTGCT